>Ga0137427_10000598_pt1 | contig 18265 bp, 16 predicted proteins | sample EasRivERMZT700_2_FD_102309 | JGI IMG/M metagenome (GOLD analysis project Ga0137427, IMG submission 102309) | Soil microbial communities from meander-bound floodplain in the East River, Colorado, USA - East River MetaG ERMZT700_2 | ecosystem: Environmental > Terrestrial > Soil > Floodplain ...
CGATTGAGAAGGAAGCGTTACTAATCGATCAGGGAGGAATGCTCATGGACGGCATCAGTTCGATCGCACGACTACCCATCGACCACTCCAATTTGTACGTTGCGAAGCCGGCGCAAGCGAACCCGGATGTCAATCAAGCCGCCATGGTCAACGTTGCCCGGGCACAGAACTCCGACATCACGATTGTTACGGCGGAAGGCGATACCGTTACGTTTTCTTCAAGCCGAAGCACTGAGCTTTCCTTCACGACCTACAACGCCCAGGGACAACAGGTGAGCGATTCAGGCGACGTTTCGGCAAAGTCCGCGGAATTCCGTACGAGCAGTGAGTTTTCTTTCACCGTTGAGGGTGATCTGAACAAGAAAGAGTTGAGGGAAATTCGCCGCGCGATCAAAACGATTCAAAAGGCGACGCGTGATGTGCTCCGCGACGATGAGGAAAAGGCAGCCGAACGAACCGCGACGCTGTCGCGCCTCGACCAACTTGCGAGCATAGACGCCGACGTCCAGTTCCGGCAGGAATTCTCAATCGTGCAGTCTGTGAACCAACAATCATCAGACGTTCCACAGCAGACCAGCGACGAAGACCCTAGGTCAGCACCTGCATCAACCTCGCTCCCGGCATCGATTAAAGAAGAACCGGTCAGCTCACCTGCACCGCTGCGCCTCAGCCTCATCACTAACTTCGAAATCGCGATCCACCAGATGAACAGTTGGTGGACCGCCCAGCCGTCGCTTGTGCAGCACAAATCAGAATCCTAGAGCGCTGAGATTAATTCTATCCATCAACTCGAAGCGCTTCGGTTGGTTCGATGCGTAGCGCTCGCACGATGGGGACGATGCACGCCAGCAGGCAGACGCCCATCATGAATGCGGCGTAGCCGGCGACCAGCGCCGCTCCGCCTAGCGACAGTCCGGACGAACTGGCGACTTCGACCAGGGCAAGGACCAGGCCGGTGCCTGCGACGACGCCGAGCCCGACCTGTGAAAGTGGCTGGCGGAAAATCGCGGTGACGATGCCGCGCGGCCGGGCGCCAAGAGCGACGCGGATCCCGATCTCGCGTCTGCGCCGAGAGACCGCGAACGAAACGGCCGCGTAGATTCCTGACAGCGACAGAAGAATCGCGAGCGAACTCGTCATCAAGAGGAGCCGCGACAGGAAGTCGAACTCATTCCACATTCCACCTCCGACTCGGTTGAGCGGCATTACGTCGTAAAGACGCAGCGTGGGATCGACCTGGGCGGCGATCGTGCGCAGGCGTGCTGCGAAAGTTCCAGGCTCTCCCCGGACATGCACGGCGATGAGCGCCGGCAAGGTTGCGCCCGGTGCAAGCGGATGGTAAAGGGCTGCAAGGTCGTGGGGATCGTCGTGCATCGTACCCAGGTCCGGCACGACGCCGACGATCTCGTGCCATGGCTCTCGCGTTTCGGTCGAAGCACCGGCCTCTTGCCAGCCGTCTTCGAGATATCGCACGCGACGGCCGAGCGCGTTGCGGCCTTGAAGGACGCGTCGCACGAACGATTCGTTCACGATCACGGGTTCAGGATCGGCGCCGAGATCCCGAGGCTGGAATGCGCGGCCCGCTACCAGGCGGCTACCGAGTGTGTCGAAATAATCCACGGCGACCGAGGCCGTGTTTACGCGGTGCCCACGGTCGCCGTCGATTTCCAGCCGGCGTTGCGGGTGAACTGTCCGAGGCAATCGACTGGTGAACGTGACGCCGGCGACGATGGATTCGCGGCTCAGGCGGCGCTCGAGTTCCTCGAACGTCGATCGGGCCACCGGCGCGCTCTCGCGGTCCATCTCGAGCCGCGCGGAAAGATACTCGGCGGCGGGGAATCCGGCGTCGAAGGTTTGGACATCAACGACGTGGCGCCGCACGAAAAAGACGGCAGCCGGGAACGCCAGTGTAACCGCGACCTGGGCGACGATAACGACGGTCCAGACGCCTCCGAAGCGCAGCCCTCCGCCACCCGCCGCCGCCTGACGCAGTCGCGATTCGACACCGCGCCCCGTCACTTTGAACGCAGGTACGACTCCGGACACGATCGCTCCGAGGAGCGTGAGTCCGACGGCGTAGGCCACGGTTGAAGGAGCGAGGTTGCCGGTGAACCAGAACGGCAGCCGCCCTTCGGCGTCGATCTCGGTGACGCTCAACCACCATTGCAGCAGAAATCGTGCGGCAGCGATCCCGACGGGAGCCGCAACACCAGCAAGGACGAGCGCCTCAGCAAAGAGCTGTCCAATGATGCGCCCGCGACCCGCGCCGAGCGCGGTCCTCACGACGATTTCGCTTTCACGCGTCGCCGCCCGCGCAAACATCAGCAGCGCAACGTTGCCGCATACCAGCACGAGCAGCATGATCAAAAACACGTTGATCGAGAGCAGCGCCGCCGCTTCCCGACTCGGAATACCCATGATCGACTGCGCATACGACAGAACCTGAGGCCGCAAGTATTGGTGCGTATCTGGAAATTCAGTCGCAAGACGCAGGCCGATGGTGGTCAGCTCCGCCTGGGCTTTGTCGAGTCCGAAACCGGACGCGAGGCGGCCGAACACGTAGATATCGGGTCCCTGGCGCCTCTGGAACTCACTGAGGTTCAACTGGGGCGGAATCCATGCATCATGCGCAACCGGGAACCTGAAACCCTCCGGCATAACCCCGACCACAGTTGCCGTTGTGGTCCCCAGACGCACGCTTTCCCCGAGAATGGCTGCACTGCCGCCAAAACGCGACTGCCAGATGTCGTAGCCGAGAACCACGACCGGCGGGGCGCCGGCATGTTCGTCCACAGCGGCGAGCGTCCTGCCGAGGAGCGCGGCAACACGCGCCACACGGAACCCCGACGCGCTGATCTCGGCGAGTCGGATCGGTTCGGATTGTCCGTCCGCCGACGTCAGATTGTGCTCGACGGTCCGGAACGCACCCAGATTTTCGATTGATTGAACTTCACTGCGCCAGATCGCGAAGTCGAACGCGGCCTGTTCCTCAACGCCGCGTGCCGCGGTGTGCCACAGCCGGATCCCGACGACGCGGTCGCCGGCCTCGAGCGGAAGGCGCGGATGGGTCATCTGGTTCAGGAACTCGAAAACACTGGTGCCGGTCGCGATGGCGAATGCCAGCGAAACGACGCCAACGATCGTCAGTCCCGGATAACGGCGCAGCATCCTCAACCCCAGCTTGACGTCCAACCACGATATACCCGTACGCATAAGGCGATTCCTGACCTTTCACGCACATCTTGGAGCAAATGTGCCTTCGCTGGTCATATACACGCTCTTCCGCCTCCGCCATTAACACATCGAAGCTCCGGACGGATGGGACGGTGGGTGCTATGGTTCGCGAACCCTTTCGATGCTGTCGATGATCACGATCTCGACTGGTCCCTTGCGGGCTTCGAATCGAAGTCCCAATTGCTCGGTGACTGCGGTGAAAATCGACGGTCCTGGTTCATCAGAGGAAGAATTTTCGGGTTTGTAGGCCAGCCGGATGTTGTAGCGCCCCGTTAAACCGGTCATATCGATAACAGGCCGATCCAATACCCGCGACATACTTTCCACGAACCTCGACAGCGGTCCAGTCGACTGCATCGTAGCCAGCCGACTTCCTGACCCGCCCGCCGCCTGACCGGCACCCGCAGAAGTCGTCGCGACCGGTCGAGCTTTCCGCTGAACCATGGTTCCTCCTCGATACGTGAGATAGTGTTTGACAGGTTATTTGAACCATTGGCGTGCATTTCCGGGTTGACCGGAGTCTCGTGGTGTTCACGAAGGAGGTCAGATTAAGAATGACAAACCATGATCAGCCTCTTGGCCGGCGTCCCTCGAAACTTGCCGCCGCCTTGCAGAATGCAGTGACCAGAGTGCACAGCGTGCTTTATCGGAGCAGCAATGGAGTGATCGGGGGAAGGATCGCCAACAGCCCGGTACTATTGCTCACTACGACAGGACGACGGAGTGGTAAGCAACGTACGGTGCCGCTGTTATATCTGGTGGATGGACGCAACGTGGTACTGGTCGCTTCCAACGGCGGCGCGGTCAGGCATCCCACCTGGTGGCTCAATCTCCAAACCACGTCTGAAGCCTGGATACAGATCAAGGGTATTCGACGACGAGTTAAGGCGGAGCAAGCTTCTGCTGCGGAGAAGCAACGCCTCTGGCCCCGGCTGACAGCGATGTATCCTGGTTACGAGCGGTATCAAAAGATCACTGATCGGGACATACCAGTGGTCATTCTAATCCCCACCGCTTCAACGTGATATTTGATCGAAGCAGCTTCGAAACTCCCGATCTCCGAGGGGCGCTCGATGTGATCGACCACCAGTACCCTGGCGGGGACTTTTTGGGATTCCAATTTCAATCCGAGCTGTTCCTGGAGCGCAGTGAATAGAGAGGGCCCGGTCGGATCGATGTCATCCCTCGCCCAGGTTAGAACGAAGTCATAACCTCCATCCAAACCAGTCTTGTCCACAACCATCCGACCAAGTCGCAGGGAAAGACTCGACGTGAGTTGCTCCATCGTCGCGCCTTTCCCGGTAGTCTTATATAAGGACGGTGGGACAACGTTGCCGATCATTGATGCACGCTCCTTACTCGTGGTTTTCTGAAGTTTCGTGCCGCCCTTTGCAGTCACCAGAACGAAACCTTCTATGTCCCGGAGTTCAAAGTGGGCCTGCAGCTTGACCCGTTCCGCAAGTAACGTTTGGAGCATGCGTCGAAGGTCGGCATCGGATGCCGCAGCATCTTCCGCTTTCGCTTCAAGATCGTAACGCTCCGAAGCGATCCAGCCCGGCGCAATGATGGTTTGGCTCATAGACGCGACTGGGATGTTGTATGCATGTCCGATGAGGGTGCGCATCAATGCATTTCTGGCGACACAACGACCTGGAGGAGCCAGCGCCAATGTGGTGCGCGGATCGTAACACCCAAACGCCACATTGCCGGCTCCGCTTTTGTTGATTTTGAGCGTGGCCACTTCGAAAGAAAGAGACTGCGTTTGAGCCAACCCTGTCAGGCCAATTCCCAAAGTGGCAAGCCATGCGATCAAGTGCCTCATGACGGCGATCATATGTGAGGTTTATCGCATAGTGCGAGATAAATAACACTCAGATGCGTTTGCAGTGCATGACACTGCCAAACGGGCAGTGTTAACATTCGTCGCGGAGGAACCTCATGAAGCGAATACTATCTTTCCTGGGCCTGGCTGTATTGATCGTCGGCGCCACGGCCGCCTGGATGCAGTCGCCGCAGTCGAAGCCATATAAGGTTGTGTTCGATCTCACCAGCTCCGATCCGCTCGATCAACAAGCGGTCATCCGCTGGATCAGGGAAGTTCCGCCTTAAACCCGAAGACGGAAATGGAGGTCGTTATGTACGGACGAGGGCTGGATCTTGTCGTGTCCGGAAAGACCACGATGGCGTCAGAAGTCGCCGAAGCCTTGAAGCACGCCAAATTCAACGTTTGTGCGATTGCACTGAGGAACCAGAAAGTCGACAAGAGCCAGTTGCTGCCGAACGTACAAACCGTGCCTGACGGCATCGGCGAGATCGTCGCCAAACAGAACGCCGGGTGGGGCTATATCAAAGTAGGCCACTGAACGGGCCCACTACACTTGAATTCAAGGCGACTAATCGGCACGGAGCGACTCGATCGGATCCACTCGGCTGGCGCGCCGCGCAGGCATGTAGCTCGCGAGCATGCCGATCGCGAGCATCAATAGAGACATGGCGACGAACACCGCTGGATCAATGGCGCGGACGTCGTAAAGCAGAGAACTTAGCAGGCGCGTGGACGCGATTGCCGCGGCGACACCTAAAACCACGCCAGAGAGTACGACCTTGACGCCTTGCGACACGACCAGACGTCGCACCGAGGCGGACGTGGCGCCCAATGCCATTCTCACGCCGATCTCCCGCGTCCGCTCGGCCACAACGTAGGACAATACGCCGTAAAGTCCGACAGCGCCCAGAATGAGAGCGAGAGCGGATAGAACGGCCAGCGTCAGCATCGTGAACGACAGCTGCACCATTGATCGCTGCGCCAGGAACTCCATGGTGTACTCGCGGTAGACTGGAGCCTCAGGCGCTACCTGACGCACCAACTCGCGGACTTCGCGCGTTAAACCGGCCGCGCGTGCTGACTTCACGACATAAGCCGGGGAGCCGAGTGCCCAGGTGTTGGCGGAAGGTCCGGTTAAGGGCAAATACACGATAGCTTCGCCAGCATCGCGCCAGTCGTCCTGCTTCACGTCGCCCACCACACCGACAACAGTAAACCATCCGCTGTTTTGAGCAGCGGGGCGCAGCTGCCGTCCTACCGCGCCCTGGCCCGGCCACAGACGATCTGCAGCCGAACGGCTGATGATGACGCTGCTGTTGGGGACAATGGCTTCGTCGTTGGTAAACACCCGTCCCTGCAACACGTCGATACCCATCACGTGGAAATAGTCGCCGCCCGCGAAGTTCTGATCGAGCAGAGTGCCGCCCGCCTCAGCGGTCATCGTGTCCGAGACGAAACGACCGGTTCCGGTGCCTTCGTCCAGCGGAATATTGTTAACGACGCCAACGCCCGTAACGCCCGGCAGCGCGCGCAGACGTTCCATGAAGTTGAGGTGCAGCCGGCCCCAGGCAGGCCCGTCGGTGAGTTGAGCCTGTTCGGGGGCGAACTGGAAGGTGTAGATGTCCGCGGTATCGTAGCCCGGATCCACGTTGCGCAGACGATAGAAGCTCTGCATCAGCAGCGCCGAGCCGATGAGGAGCGCCAGCGCCAGCGCGGTCTGACTGACGATCAGGATGTCGCGTCCCCAGTGGTGCCGGCCGGTTGTGCCACGGTCGCCCTCACGCAGACGGGTAAGATCGGGTGACGACGCACGGAGCGCCGGCAACGCACCGCATGCGAGCGCAGCTATCAAAACGGCGGCGGCCGCCGCCCCTACCGTCGCCAGATCCAGACCTGCCTGTCCAAGACGAGGGATACCTGCCGGTGCCGCGCGCAGAAAGAGTGGCAGCGTCAACGCGGCAAGAACCACGGCAAGCACACCCGCCGGGACTGCGACGAGAAACGCTTCGGCCATCTGCAGCCGGACGAGCTGGATTCGGGATGCGCCAATCGCGCGACGCACGGCCAGGTCACGGCGCCGCCCTTGAGCACGGACCAGGAACAGATTGGCCACGTTCGCGCACGCAATGAGGAGGACCATCGAAACCGCTCCTAACAGCACCCACAATGAGGTGCGGACGGAAGGACCGACGATCCGATCGAGTGCCGGCTCCACGACTGCGCGGTGCTGTTCCATGAGTCGTGCGTAGTTCGGCGGTCCACCGAACCGCGCGGGAAGCTCTTTGGAGAGTGTCGTCAGCTCGCCCGCGAGTTGCTCGCGGGTCACACCCTCCTTCATGCGTGCGACGATGACAGGCCCGAGCTGTCCGGGGCGAATCTGGTCGAGGCGGATTTCGCTAGCCACCCAGAGCATCGTTTCGTCGGTCGGGAATTGGAACTGAGGCGGCATGATGCCGATAATCTGACGCATCGTTCCTGAGATGAAGTAAGACCTGCCGATCACGGACGGGTCGGCGCCGAACCAGGTGCGCCATAGCCGGTCGCTGATCACGACGACGCGGTCGCCGTCTTCGCTGAGCGGCACACGCCCGAGTTGCGGAGGTACGCCAAGCGTGGAGTACATTTCGTTCGAAGGAAAGCCCATCGGGATGCGCTCTACGCGATTGTCCGTGCGTAGCGTCGAGGTGCCGCCACCGTAGACAAAGATGCCCTCCAGCAGCTTTGAGCGTTCTTTATAGTGCACATAGAATTCTGTGCCGGGCCCGAAGCGCTCCGGCAGGTCGGAGCCCGGGGCTGTACCGGCCACGATGACGAGCCGCTCGGAAGCGGGGAAAGGCAGCGGTTTAAGAATGACCGTGTTGACGACGTTGAACATGCCCGCCACCGCCCCGATTGCCAGGGCCAGCGTGCCGATCGAAGTCAAAAGAAAGCCAGGCGTTCGGAGCAGCGCCCGCCACGCATGACGGAAATCCGTTTTCCATTGCACGATCACCTTCGCACCTCCAGTTCGCCAGGAAAGAAAGAGTTAAATATTTCAGCCGAGTCCAAAAGCATGTTTCACGCCGTTGCTAAGTTGATGATTCATTGGAAGGCCACTGTATTCGATCTGTGACACGCGTTCACAGCTGTGATTTATCCTCGTCGTTGAGCATAGAAACATGTGGCAGAGATCGGTTGGCTTGTCAATGCCACGAGCGATAACAAACCGGGGACGCGTGGGAACGCGTCCCCAAGCTTCTACCGTTCTACCCAGAGCCACGCATGAGTAAGAAAGCATATAGACACTCTATATGAAATGCTATAGAGTCCCTATAACCTATGGCTATCAAATCTCATGAAAATCGCATCGACGTTCTGCAAGGCACACTCGACATGCTGATCCTGCAAATCCTTCAGCGGGGGCCGCGGCACGGTCTGGCGATTGCTCAGACGATTCGCAGCAGATCCGAAGACCTTTTGAAAATCGAGGCCGGATCCCTTTATCCGGCCCTGCACCGGTTGGAGCAGCAAGGATGGTTGGCCGCCGAGTGGAAGACTTCCGACAAAGGGCAACGCGCAAAGTATTACCGGCTGACCCGTGAGGGAAGGAAACAGCATCTGGCAGAGCAGTCGAAATGGCAACGGCTATTGAAAGCGATTCACCTCGTCATGCGGCCGACCGAGGAGTAAACACCAATGCAACGCTTGTGGAACCGTCTGAAGGCACTCTTGTATCGCCGCCGAAAAGATCAGGATCTTCACGATGAATTGTCTGCGCATCTTCAGATGGACGCCGAGGAGCGCATGGAATCAGGACTTGCGCCCGAGGAGGCACGGCACGCCGCGCGCCGCGATTTCGGCAATGTGCTGCTCGTGGCGGAGGACACACGAGGAGCGTGGGGCTGGATCACGCTGGAGCAATTGCTGCAGGATCTGCGATACGGTCTGCGGAATCTCTGGAATCGACCGGCGTTCACAGGGATTGCCATTTTGACGCTCGCCGTTGGAATCGGTGCCAGCACTGCGATTTTCAGTGTCGTCAATGCGGCATTGCTTCGTCCATTGCCGTATCCGCAGCCGGATCAGCTCGTGGCCGTTCACTCGGTGAACCATACTCAAGACGGAACGCCGCGGAACGCGTCCCCGGCCGATTTTCGCGACTGGCAGGAAGAATCTACGAGTTTCGAACAAATGGCCGGGTATAGCGGCGCGGCTCTGCTTGTGGCCTGGATAGGAGAGCGGCCGGAAACCATCCCCATCGCTCGAGTCACCTGGAACTTCTTCCAGACGTTCGGAGTGGTGCCTTTGCTCGGGCACGGCTTTGAAGAATCCGACGAATTGAATCCGGCGGCCGGTAGCATGAACATCGTGCTGAGTCATCGAGCGTGGCGCGCTCGTTTCGGATCTGACCCCGCAATTGTGGGAAGGAAGATCAAAGTGACGTACGGTTCTGCGACGGTCGTGGGCGTCATGCCGCCGGAATTCAGGTTTCCGGACGATGCCGAGATCTGGATTCCGATAGGTTGCTGCGGAGAAATGAACCTGCGCGCCACCCGCTATTGGAGAGTCGTCGGCCGGCTACACGACGGCACATCTCTGGAGGCGGCTCGGGGCGAATTGGAGTCCATCGCTGAACGGCTCGCGGCGCAATATCCCAAAGATAACAAGAACTGGTCCGTCCTCGTCATCCCATTCGCACAGCATCTGGTCAGCGATGTGCGGCAGGCGTTGTGGATTCTGATGGGCGCCGTCAGCTTTGTGATCCTGATTGCATGCGCCAATGTCGCGGGGTTAACGCTCGTCCGTTCCGCATCGCGGCGGCGTGAAATGGCGGTGAGGCTGGCGCTCGGCGCAAGTCGCTTACGACTCATTCGCCAGCTTTTCGTGGAGGGCCTGCTGGTGTCATTGGCCAGTACCGCCGGTGGACTTCTCCTGGCAAGGTGGAGTACCGACGCCTTCTTTCGACTCCTTCCGCAGACCAGTTGGATCCCTCTGGTCCGATTCCGTGACGGGGTCCAACTCGATGTCGCAGTACTGCTGTTTACAATCTTCATTTCCACCGTGACAGCCATTGTGCTGACACTCACACCTGTCGTGGATTCGCTGAAGCTCGCGCTTGCAGAATCCGTCAGGACCGGCAGCGGCAAGGTGCAAAGCAGCCGTGAGCACCGCGTTTACAAGGTGCTTGTCGTGGCACAGCTTGCCTGCGCTATCGTCCTGCTCGCCGGCGCAGGTCTCCTGATCCGGAGCTTCGTGCGCATGTTGAATGTCGAGAATGGTTACGATCCGCGAGGTCTTATCATCATGGGTTTCCCGCAGCCGGCGCAAAATCAAAAGGCATTTATTGATGAGGCGCTGGAGAGAATCAAAGCTACACCGGGTGTCGAATCCGCGGCGTTGATGAGCTCTCCCCGGTTCGGCCAACTCAATTTCCCGATGAACATCGAAAACAAGCCTCTGCTGACTGGGGATGTGGTGGCCCGCTACAGCTCCGTCACATCCGATTATTTTCGGGTCTTGAAATTACGACTGATCGCGGGCCGCTTGTTCGATGAGCGCGATTCGGCGAAGGCTCCCGGCGTCATCATGATCAACGAACGGCTGGCGCGTGAGTTTTTCCCCGGTGAGGATCCCATCGGGCGGAAGATCGTGCTGGCCTACAACGATCAACGACTCTCTCGCGCGATCGTCGGTGTGGTCAGCGATGTCCGCCAGGATGGACCGCGAGAACCCGTCCGGCCGGAAGTTCTGGTTCATTGGCCGCAGGCCCCGTGGTTGGCCGCAACACTTGTCATGCGCGCCAAGGAGGATGCCGGAACTGTGCAGCGAGCGGTCCAGCAGGCAATCTGGTCGGTTGACCGGAATCTGCCCGCATATCCCACGCAGACTATGGAAGAGGCTCTGAGCTCTCAAGTCGCGACGCCTCGCCTATACATGATCCTCTTCGGTGTGTTCTCAGCCGTGGCCGTCGCGTTGGCGGCGCTTGGAGTTTACGGTCTGTTTGCCTATATCGTTGGGCGCCGTATGAACGAATTGGCGATTCGAGTCGCTGTCGGTGACCGGCGTTCGACTATCGTTCGACTCATCGTTGGTGAGGGCATCCGCCTCTCCATTACGGGCATCCTGCTTGGCCTTCTCGGTACGATGATTCTTACCCGTCTGATGCGCAGCCTGCTGTTTGAAGTCAGTCCCAATGACGCGCTGACGTTAGCAGGGGTCGCCCTTCTCCTGCTCGCCGTGGCATTCACGGCTTGCTACATCCCCGCCCGGCGAGCCGCAAAAACGGATCCCGTCGCGGCGCTACGTCATGAGTGAATTACCATTTGCCATGGATGCAGCCCGAGGGTTCTATCGAAAGAAAGTCGCTCTTGTTACAGGCGCGTCGTCGGGGATCGGAGCAGAACTGGCCTGGCAGTTGAGCCGGGCTGGAGCCAACATAACGCTGGCTGCAAGGCGCAGGGAACTGATTGACGCGCTGGCGCAGAGAATTGTTGCGGGTGGGAATCCCCGCCCGCTCGTGACCGAGTGCGACGTGACACGTGACGGCGATCTGGAACGAGCCGTCGCCCAAACGGTTCGCGAATTTGGAAAGCTGGACGTTATTTGTGCGAACGCCGGCTTTGGCGTGATTGGTTCCCTCAAAAAGCTGTCTGTTGAGGATTACCGGCGCCAGTTCGAAACGAACGTGTTCGGCGTCCTCCGGACGATTTACGCTGCGCTTCCGGAGATTGAGAAGACCCGTGGCAATATCGTGATCATCGGAAGCGTTGCAGGATGGACCGCCACGCCCGGCACGTCACCTTACGCGATGAGCAAGTTTGCTTTGAGAGCACTTGCGAATTGCATCATGCCGGAACTGCGGCCCTTAGGCGTGAAGGTGACGCTGATCAGCCCCGGATTCGTCGAAAGTAATATCCGACGTGTGGCTAATGATGGCAACTTCCACCCGGCAGCGAAGGATTCCGTTCCGAGTTGGCTCGTCATGAGCACGGAAAAAGCGGTCCGGCAGATTCTCCGCGCAGTAGCGAGTGGAAAGCCCGAGGCAATCATCACAAATCACGGAAAGATTGCCGTCGCCATCGAGCGACTCGCGCCGTGGCTGATTCGGGCGGTCGTAAGGAGAATGAATACGGCCTCTTGAAATCATCCAGGCGATTCTCAGCCGGCCGAACCTCGTTCGATTCGTCCCAGAACTACGACTCTTCTATTCGCTTTAGGACTGAAGCGTTGACAACAGCGAACAGCGATAGTTAGCATACGTGGTAACTCATCCACATATTCAATGCAGCGATCTACCACAGACTGTCGGTGCTTGATGCCGCGTCGATCATCGCATTCGAGCGGTCGGGGCGTTTTTCCTATTCCATGATCGAGTCCTTTCGCCAAAACAATTCGGTGTTCTCCTACATCATCTCGGAGAGGACCGACGCCGGCGTGTTTCTTGAAGAAGATCCGGAGCCGGAGCGTGCAACATTCGTGTCTGGAAACTACTTTTCAGAGTTGGGCGTGAACGCAGTACAGGGGCGTGCGGTGTACGATCATAATGCGCAACCGGGTGCTCCACCCGTTGTCGTATTGAGTCATCGTTATTGGCAACGGCGGTTCGGTTCGGATCCAGGTGTCGTTGGTCGCGTTCTGCGTTTGAACGGCAAGCCGGTGGAGGTGGCTGGAATCGCACCACCGAACTTCACGGGTTTGTCGTCGCAACCGACATCCCGTCAGCCGGCCTTGTGGTTCCCGATGACCGTGCATCCTTTTCTTTTTCCCAACAGCCAGGCGCTAACCAGCTTTGCTCAACGTGATACGGAAATGTACGCGGCGCTCAAGGCCGGCGTTTCGCTGGAGGCGGCGAACGATCAACTGATTTCACTCGCTACTGAATTGCAGAAGCAGTATCCGGACCAGATCGAGATGCGGCCCCAGGCGGCCGGTACAGGAAGGCCGGATCTCTCGGCGCAACCGCCACTTTGCTTGCCGCACTCGGGATATTCGGGGTGATCGCGTTTACGGTGGCGCAGAGGACGCGCGAGTTTGGAGTGCGCATGGCGCTTGGAGCGCGACCTCGACACATCCTCCGGGCGCTGGTGGCACCTTATTCGACGGCGATATCGATCGGGGCGTTATCGGGTATGGCTCTGGCAGCCGGCGCAGCAAGGATCCTTCAAAACCGGGTTTTCGGCATGCAGGCTCTGGATAGCGTTGGCTACCTCACGGCACTGACGGTTGTCGCGGCAGCCGTGTTGGGTGCCATCCTGATTCCGGCGCGCCGTGCGCTCCGCATCGATTCGGCTACTGCCCTTCGGTGGGAGTGACTCGAAATCGCCGCGAGAGCCGGGATGGCTCCGGCTTGTGCCGCGACAATTCACATACTCTCACGCAGTGACGCTCGCATTGCGCGTCTCGCTGGAATCAAAGCGGCGAGACACGCCACGACTATCATCAGTGCCGCGGCGCCGGCAAACGTCGGCAGATCGAGGCGTGGAATCCCGTAAAGGTAGCTTTCGACGAAACGCGATAGATACAACGCTGCAGCCAAACCGCCCAGAATTCCAACGGCAGTAAGGACGACTGCGGAGCGCACTGCGATTAATGCGAGATCGCGAGGTCGGGCGCCCAACGCAGCGCGTATCGCGAGCTCATTCCGGCGTTGCGAAACGGAGTATGCGACCAGTCCGAAAACGCCAATCGCCGCCAATAGCAACGCGATCGCGGAAAATGCACTGATCAGAGTCGCGCTGAATCGCGGCACGGCCTGGGATTGGCGCACGGTCTCCGTCATTGGCGTTGCAGTTTGCGTATCCCTTACCGGCTGGTCCGGAGCGGCCCTGCGGATCTCTGCACGCAGAGCGCGAGTGAGTTCGCCCGTGCCGAGTTGCGATTGAACAATGAGAAACACGAAGGTGTCGTTGCTCTGTGAGTAGGGCACATAGATCTCGTTCAGGATATCGGTTGTCGTGCCGGTGGATCGGGTGTTGCCCACCACGCCCACAATCTGGTACGACGGCAAAGGCGAAACCGAAGCCCCCGGCCTCCCAATGCGGACCACGCGGCCCAGCACCTCACTATCCGGAGCCAATGCGCGGGCTAGCTTTTCATTAACGATGGCCACAGCCGGAGACTGTGCTCCATCCGACGAATTGAAGTCTCGCCCGCGAATCAGAGGAATGCCCATGACGTGAAAAAGATTCGGCGAGATGGCGCGCGGGTCGGCCGTCGCATTCGGGGTCCCGTCCGGACGGGGATTGTTCAGGTCGACCACGGGACTCTCTCGATAGTCGTCGGTAAAAGGAATCTCTGACGCGGCGGACGCCCCGTCCACTCCGCCGATCGCACGAACACGCGACATTATTTCATCCAGAATACGCCGCCGCTCGGAAATGTCGGGGTAAGTTCGTGGAGACAGGAACAGGAAGAACGAGCTGCGGGACTCCGGTTCAAAACCGGAATTTGTCGGCAGTAGCTTCAGAAAACTTTGTCCGATGAGTCCGGCAAGGGCGAACAGCGCAACGGAAGCGGCAACCTGGACCACAACGAGAATCGATTGGAATCGTCCACCTGCCGGAGAAAATCTTCCTGAAGCGTGAACCAGCGCTTCCGAGACCGAAAGACGTGACAGGCGCAACGCGGGTGCGAGTCCGAAAGCGCAACCGGTGAGGAACGTCAACCCTACAGCGACGCTGAGAACACGCAGGTCGATGGCCGCGTCCGCTATGCGCGGAATTTCCGTCGGCGCCAGCGTGATCATCGCCGGCAACAGCAGGTAAGCGAGTGCTACACCGGCCATGCCGCCGGCCAGCGAGAGTAAGAGACTTTCAATCAGTGCAAGCCGGAAGACCTGCGATGCGGTCGCACCGATCGCTTTTCGGGTTGCAAACTCGCGAACCCGGCGGTCGGATCTTGCAAGAAGCAACTGAGCCAGATTCGCACAAGCGATCGCCAGGACAACGGCGACCGCCACCAGCAGAAGCTTCAGCGGATTGGCAGAATCTCGAATGACTTCTTCCTTGAGTGGAACCATTCCGAGAGTGCGGCCGCGATCCGTGAATCCCTTGAACTCTATGCCCGCGGTAATCGACGCGACCTCGCGCCGTGCTTCATCGATCGTTGCTCCAGACGCCAGCCGCCCGATCAGTTCGTAACCATTCTCGAGTTCAAAGGCGCGGACCTGGTCGCTGACGTAAGGTGTCCAATAGTCCACAAGCGCCACTCGCCCGAACTCCGTCCGAAATTCTGGAGGCATAACGCCGACAACAGTGTGAGCAACCGAGCCCAAATATAAAGTCTGACCGATCGCCGCGGAGTCTGCGCCCATGTGGCGTTGCCAGAAGCTGTAGCTCACAAGCATTACCGCCGGAGCTCCGGTTTTGTCCTCATCCGGAAGAAATCCACGTCCGATCATCGGTGGAACACCGAATACCTCGGTGAAGTTTGCCCCTACTCGTTCTCCGCGAACTTCCAGGACTCCTTCACGAGTCTGCAATACGCCGGCAACCGGTGCGTGAAGCCCAATCGATTCGATGGTTCTGGCGCGCTCACGCAGCGCTTCCAGGAATGGTCCGGGAACGCGCATTCCGCTGCGCTGCAAATCCCGACCCCAAATTTCTACTAAACGGTCCGAATCCTTGAACGGCAGCCCACGTAACAGCACGGCATCAACGAGGCTGAATAATGCTGCGTTCGCACCGATTCCCAAGGCAAGAATGAGCACGGCCAGCGCGGCAAACCATGGCGATCGGATCAGGATGCGTAAGGCGAACCGAAGATCGTGAATCAGGCCCGGCATAAGTTCCTCCGTCGACTATTACTAAGACCCCTGCGCTTGCAAAAACGTTCAACATAAGATGCCACAATCCTGGTGCTCCTTATGGATCTTAGACGCATTGATCCCGACGCGAAAATCGATCTCCTCGCACGGACTGAGTTCGGATCAATCCTCGAAGCATTACCTCTGAGACGGAAAACGTCCGCCCTTCACAACTGCTTCGCCGATTCATTTAGCTGATCGATTTCACGCCGGAGTTCACGCATTTCCCGCTTCAATCTGGAGAACAGCAAGAGTACACAAATCCCAATCAAAAGGCCGCTCGCAATCAACGGTAGCAGGACAGTGCGAATCGGTATTGATTGTGAGGTGGCAACCACCTTGAATAGAAATAGCGGCAGCAATCCGACAATTACATACAACAGTCGGATCTTTGGATGCGAGAGTCTGTTCAGTCTATCCTCAAGTTCTCTGCGATAGAAATCAACGCACGACATCAGTTCTGCATCCCGGGTCACAATTCTCGGCCAAATACTCCCGTGAACTCGGTAAGAAGTCAGGAGTCGTCTTAGAAGACCGCCGCAGAGGAGAATCGCAATCAGCGCGACTATGATTCGCTCGGGCGTGCCCGGGGGACGGGAGCCTTGGGCTCGCAAAAGCCCTACATAGAAAGAAATGCCAATTGCGGCAAGTGCGACTGCCGCACTTATGAAATATCCCCGAAGCTTTGCCACCTGAAGCGTCCTCACTCTTTCCCGAATCTGCTCGGCTGACATCGATCCCCCCTGGGTTCGTTGCTCTTGCCAAAAACTCCTCATATCGCTCCAAAAAGGGTCATGAGACATTGCTGTTTCCTTTCTGAAAACGACGGCTCAACGTTTTTTTGATCCTATGAACCTTCGTTGTCACGTAGCTTGACGGGAAACCAGTGATTTCGCCTATCGACGTTGCGTCCAATCCTTCCAGGTAAAGCAGAATCACTTGGCGGTCTAATGGCCGGAGCTCTTTGATCACAGCTAAAAGCCTTTCAAAGCTTCTCTTCCGATCGATATCGACTTCAGCATCAACCGCGATCGAAGAGACGTCCACTTCATCGAGGCTTAGGAAAGCTTGCTTGTTCGTGCGACGACGAGTAATCAGAGAAACCGCCACATTGTGGGCGACTCGGTAAACCCACGTCCGAAGAGAACATCGACCGTCGAATTTTTCGAAGCTGCGCCATAACGCAATGTGGATCTCCTGCAGGAGATCCCGACATTTGTCCGGTTCAGCCTCATAGGCGCGTGCAAGGCGTTCTAGTGCACCACCGAGAGTGGTCGAAGCCTGCTCGTACAGTTCGTCTTGTCTGGACATCGCTAAGGTAGTCGCATTGAGGCGGCTTTTCTGACAACCCTCTTGAGATTTTCTATGCTACGAGGATGGGCTCTACCGTGCCGAGTTTCAGAACTCAACTTTTGCAACGAACACTAATCAATTAGTCAGTCGATTTTCGAACAGATGCTAAGCCAAGTCTGAGTGAGGAACGCTGGTTGTGCAGGTCGATCTTACAAGTCCGTTTTTTTCATCCCATCGTAAATGATCGAAAGCAGTTCTATGGTATGTCGGTTAACCGCTAACTCGGTTGCGTTAAGCCCGACGTGGGAGAGCCATAGCTATTAGGCGGTTGGCACGACCTCACTCGGAAATTTGCTGTGTTACAGATGTTTTCGTAAGAAGGATCACGATGTCCCCGACCGCTGGCTCTCACTGATCTTGTACGGCGTTTTCGCGCCGTTGCGCGACGTGCCAAAGGACACCGGATGGATCTACAAAGTATGCGACCCGGAGGCCCCAGGACTGCATCGCCGGAGGTCGCGGCGCGGCCACGCCAAATTGACCGGCGAAGTCCAAACTCTGAATGTGCGCCCACCATGCATCCAAATCGTCGACCATAAGCTGCATCATGAAGTTTTCCGCCCATTCCTTCTCGTAGTAGCGCTGCAAAATGAACCCACTCCCACCCACTTTGAAGATAGCTACGTCCGAGTCGAGAACCTTCTCGAATCCCAGTGCCCCATAGAAACGCTTGGACAGTTCGAAGTCTTTTGCTGGCAAGAACGGCCGGGCCGTCTCCGTGCCAATTGGTACATTACTCACTTCTCACTCCCTTCAGATAAGCAGGTCGGCAACATCCACACCTACTCGCGTCAATTGATATTGATGTGTCGAGAGAATGCCCGCTGGGTCATCGCAACACAGGCTTCTCAACGTGATCGATGATGAGTTTCCTGACGGGGATTTTTGCCGATTCCAGCTTCAGGCCGAAGCGCTCCTCCAGCACAGTCACGACTGAAGGCCCGCTTTCGTCATTGTATGCACTGCGAGGCAGGAACAAATCGAAGTTACCGGTGATGTTCGTCTTGTCGATAATTGGTGCGCCAAGGCTGTTCTCCAACGACTGAATCAATCCCCTGATGGTCGCGACG
>Ga0137427_10000599_pt1 | contig 18224 bp, 22 predicted proteins | sample EasRivERMZT700_2_FD_102309 | JGI IMG/M metagenome (GOLD analysis project Ga0137427, IMG submission 102309) | Soil microbial communities from meander-bound floodplain in the East River, Colorado, USA - East River MetaG ERMZT700_2 | ecosystem: Environmental > Terrestrial > Soil > Floodplain ...
CCCCCGCATGAGATTGGAGCTGTGCAGATCAGCCCCAAGCACGAAGTATTCATCAAGCGGTATTGGGCCTCGCGTCGTCCCGCCTTTGATGGTCGATTCAATCGTCGAACGTGTCGCCTTTGGCAGCGGAATTCGATTGTTCAGCTCCAGAGTGCCCCCGCTGTAGTTCAGATCCCCGAGGATGGATTTGCGCGCAACGAATGTCTGAGCGCGAATGCGGCTTTGATGGATGCGATCCGTCAACAGGACGCTCGCTTCCAGCAGGAGCTTGCCGGAATTGCTTCGATTCGCAAGCGACTCTGGAAGATCGCCTGACGTCCTGCGCTTCGTGAACTCGAAACCTCCGGCGATTTCGACTCGATAGTCCGGAATCGCTTTCAGCATCAGGCGCCAGCCGGTGGACGTGAAGCGGAACGGCGCAATCGAGGGATCCATCGCGATTTCGGAAACGTTCCACCTTTCCGCACGCCAGAGGCCCGACGCCTCGACGACGAGACCGGCGGCCATCGGAACTGGCGCCAGAATCCTGAGTTCACCGCGCCTTCGGCCCGAACTCGGCCGAAACGAGCCATTCACAGTCAATCCGGAACCGCCAATATCCCAGCGGTTCAGACGGAAGGTTCGAGTCAGGCTCCAGCTCAGCAATTGAGTCACGAGGTCGTTCGGCGTTAATTGTGTGTTTTTCCTGAAGGCCGTCATGATGTTCGCGTGGTATTGGCCGGAAGTTGGCGTTGGGCGGATTTCCAGTCGGGCGTCGTTATAGAGTCCGAATTCGAGCAAGCGGCGTTCGGTCGTGCGCCACTGACGATAACGCAGCGTCTTGTCGGTTTCGAAGGCCACAGCTCTGCGAATCGTCCAGTGACTGTCTTCAAGGAAGCGGCCGTCGTTCATGATCCTCGAGATCATCGGGCCGCCCTTCCGGCTCCAGGTCTGCAGCGCGGCGCGTTCGTTCCGCAGTGCCAGTTCGATGTTGGCGAGCAGGTCGATTGCGTAGACGTTGTCCGGCCCGATACGGAGAGCGTCGTTCAATGACATGCGGGCTTTTTCGACTTCGTTTTGCGAGAGGTATAGGCCCGCAAGCTCATTGTGGAATCGGGGATCCTCCGGGTACTTTGCCCCACCTTCCTGCAGCGTCGCTTCAGCCCGCTCGTGATTCTTCGAGTGAGCATAAGCAATGCCCAGATAAAGAAAGGCATCGGCGGAAGGTTCCCGCTCCAGGGTTGCCGTCAGAAGGGATATCGCATGTTCGTAGTTTCCATTTCGTATCGCTTCCCTGGCGTCATCCACTTGTGCGTATAGACTGCAAACCGACACCACCAGTAACAGGATGAACAGGTGTCCCGCTCTGCGGCGTGAACAATTGCTATTCACGGCCCTGGTAACCCGCGCGCGTGCGAACCCTATATTCAGGCCGTGTGACGACACGGATGGAATGGAATTGACCGTTATCGGGAGCCGAGGGGTAGTAGCCCAAGGTGTATTGGCTGCGCATCTCGTCGGCAATTTGCGCAAGGATGGCGTCGATGCGGGAGAAGCCGGTGTCCATGACGGTGCCGGAGAGCAGGAACTCCTGTCCGCCACTGCTGGTGGAAAGCTGATTAAGAACCTTCAGGTTCACGCCGTTGGAAGCAACAGCGCCGCGGCCACCAGCCGCCGGCCTGGTATTGCGGGGACCGCGTCCCGCAGATGCAGGTGTCGGCAATGTGAATGGAACGTGTTCGGACGTGTCGGCATAGGTGGTTTGGTCTGTTCCGAGTCCATACACCAGGACTTCAGAACGACGCACGTTCAGCAGGACGTCTTCAAGAGTGGCTTTACTGCCCATATCCATGGCGTCGGAGAACACCAGGATCGCTTTCTTGTCGTGCCGGCCTTCCTTGATTTTCTCCAGGGCGTGCCGGACACCGTCATAGAAGGCCGTGCCGCCTTCGATGCGGATAGAGCCAAGCGCTCGCGACAACTTTCGACGGTCGCTGGTAAAGTCCTGCACGAGGGAGACATTTCGCGCAAACGTCATGATGAAAACATCGTCGTCGGCGTGGATGCTCTCGATAAACCGGGTGATGCCGGCCGTGGCGGAGCCGATCCTTGAAGTCATGCTTCCGCTGGTGTCGAGGACAATACCCACACTCACGGGGACGTCCCGATCTTGAGTGAAATGAGCGATCTTCTGCGCCACACCGTCTTCGTAAAGCGTGAAGTCGTCTGCGGTCAAGCTCGATACGAAGGTGCCTTTGGAATCGGCGACGGTGGCAACAACGTTGACCAAACGGACATCCACCCGCAACGTTTGAGGATTCTGCGCTGCCCGCATCCATCCCAATGTCGCAATCACCGACACTATCGTGAAAAGTAGTCTTCTCATGGTTCACCGATTCGCCGAGATGGAGTTGGCAGCCTAAAAGGCGATCCTCCTAGATTAAGACTTATTAGTCCAGAATGTGTTAACCGAAAAGGTGGTGTCCACGTCGCCTTTTGCTCCTCTGGCATCTGCTGGAAAATCGCACACACGTCACCGATCCGTCGAACGCATCGCGCGCTGCTTTACAACATTCATACCGGTGAGTGGGACGCAGAGTTGTTGAAGCTGCTTCGCGTTCAGCGCGCAATGCTTCCGGAAGTGCGTCCGTCCGCGCATACGTTCGGCATGATGTCCGCCGGCATTCTTGGCGAGCCGGTCCCGATCGGCGGTGTCGCGGGTGATCAGCAGGCTTGGAGCCCCATATTGGGATCCTCACGCTCGCGGCACAATCATTGGCCTCACTCGAGGTACGTCGCCCGCCCACATCGCGCGCGCAGCGCTCGATTCCATCGCCTTTCAGAGTGCCGAACTACTCGACGCCATGCAGAAAGATGCGGCTAAACCGCTCACCGAGTTGCGAGTCGATGGCGGAGCGGCAGCAAATGACCTTCTGATGCAGTTCCAGGCGGATTTGCTGGGTGTGCCGGTGTTGCGGCCCCAGGTTCTGGAAACGACCGCTCTCGGCGCTGCGTATCTTGCTGGCCTGACAGTGAATCTTTGGAAGTCACGCGACGAGATTGCGGCTCACTGGAAGCTCGGACGCCGCTTTGAACCGCGGATCGAACCCAACCTGGCTTCTGAATTAATGTCGCGCTGGCGCAACGCTGTTGGCCGGTCGCGGCATTGGAGCTGATGTCGTAAAGCGCTCGGCAACGACCTGCGCGGACAATCCGCTTGCCGCTGTTCACCACTTCGCATACGTTATCGAGATCACGCACTGAAGGGGACATCGACTGATGAGCGAACGTGGCGGAGAACAGTGGGCCAGCCGGCTGGGAGTGATCCTGGCTGTTGCGGGATCGGCAGTGGGTCTCGGAAACTTCCTGCGGTTTCCGGGACAGGCTTCGGCCAATGGCGGCGGCGCGTTCATGATTCCGTATTTTTGCGCGCTGATTTTTCTCGGAATTCCCATCGGCTGGGCCGAATGGACGATGGGCAAGTACGGCGGTCATAAAGGGTTTCACTCAGCGCCGGCCATCATGGGACTCTTCAGCAAGGGATCGGCGGGCCGGTATTTCGGCGTAATCGGCGTCCTGATACCGCTCACCGTGTACTTCTATTACATCCTGATCGAGTCGTGGTGTCTCGCGTACTTCTGGAATTACGCAACCGGTGGCATCGGAATCGATCTCGCAGCGCCTGTCGCCCAGCAGGTTGAAACTTCTCGAAATTTCTTCGTTGGGCTGACCGGAAGCGACATGAATGGAATCATGGTCGGCGGCGGTCTCCACCAGAGTGTCGTCTTCTGGCTGATCGTATTCACTTTGAATGTATGGTTCGTCTACCGCGGACTCTCGAAAGGCATCGAGGCATTCTGCAAGTGGGCCATGCCGGCCATGGCTGTTTGCGGCATCATCGTTCTCGTTCGTGTCCTGACTCTCGGAACGCCGGATCCATCATTGCCCGAGCAGAACGTCATCAACGGCCTCGGTTTCATGTGGAACCCCGATTTCAGCAAGCTGGCGGACTTCAAGGCCTGGCTGGCTGCGGCGGGGCAGATCTTCTTCTCGCTGTCGGTTGGATTCGGCGTCATCATCAATTACGCGTCGTATGTGAAGCGCAGAGACGATGTCGTGCTGTCCGGTTTGACCGCCTCGGCGACGAATGAATTTTTCGAAGTGGCTCTGGGCGGCCTGATCACGATCCCCGCAGCGGTTGTTTTTCTCGGCATCGGATTGACCAGCACAGTCACCGGGTCTTCCTTCAGCCTCGGGTTCAACACGCTGCCGGTCGTCTTCGCGCATATGCCTTTCGGCAATTTCTTCGGCGCTGTCTGGTTCTTCATGTTGTTCCTCGCTGCGATCACCAGTTCACTCTCAATGCTGCAACCGGCCAAAGCGTTCATCGAAGAAGCAACCGGCCTGACGCGGAAGATGTCCACGATCATCGTCACCGTGGTTTCGTTGCTTGGTTCGTTTTTCGTGGTGTGGTTCAGCAAAGGACTGGTCGCGCTGGATACCATCGATTTCTGGGTCGGATCCGTGCTGATCTTTGTCATGGGCGGGATCCAGATCTTCTTCTTCAGCTGGGTCTTCGGACTGGAACGCGGGATTCGCGAGGCGCACATCGGAGCGCAAATGCGCATTCCGAAGTTCTTCCACTTCATCATGAAGTACGTCGCACCCCTCTATGTGGCGATCGTGTTTATCGGCTTCTGCGTTCAAACACTGCCGGGATACATACCTCAGGTTCAGAAGGATGTTGTCGTTCAATACACGCTTGGACTGATCCTGCTGGTTGCGCTTGGCTTGATCGTGATGACTCGAATGGGCGAAAAGCGATGGCTGCGCGAAGGCCTCGATATCAATGACCGCGAGGGCAGCAAGCAAGCGGAGTCTGCCACACACCGGAGGAAACGATGACGACTGGCGGCTGGATTTTCATGATTGTATCGGTTGGTTTCGTCGTCGGGCTGACGGGCTACTGCTTTTACCGGGTCCTCTTTCATCCCGATCATCTCGCCGAACCGCCAGCCGGCTTTGGACCGTAACCGAGCCCAGCTGGTAGTTCGTCGATGCGGTTCCAACTCAGCCGTTTCAAGTGACCACTACCTATGTTCTGACCTAACCAGCAGGTGATCACGGACCTTGACAACTATTTTTGTCAATGCTCTAATGATTCGCGATGCGCGACGTACAAGTCATCGAAAACCCCGCCGCCGCGGCCGTCGCACTCGATCCTGTGCGCAGCCGCTTGTTGGCTGAGCTCGCCGAACCCGCATCGGCAGGGTCACTGGCGCATCGCCTGGAGATCCCGCGCCAGAAGCTCAATTACCATCTGCGGGCACTTGAAGCACACGGCCTGGTGAAGGTTGCCGAGAAGCGGAAGTGGGGCGGACTTACCGAACGCCTTCTGGTCGCCACGGCGACCTCATACATGGTCTCACCCGTGGCGATGGGCGCGGTCGCAGTCGACCCGAAGCGTATGGCGGACCATCTCTCCGCCAGCTATTTGATCGCATTGGCAGCGCGGATCGTGCGCGAAGTCGGTTCGCTGGTGCGCCGTTCGGAACAAACCAATAAACGGCTCGCGACGCTGGCGATCGATACCGAGGTCCACTTCCGTTCACCATCGGACCGCGCCGCCTTCACGCAGGAACTGTCGGCGTCGATCACGCACCTCGTCGCGAAGTTTCACGATCCGAGCGCAGCCGAAGCGCGTCCGCACCGACTTGTACTTGTCGCGCACCCATTACCCAAATCATCGCGTTCTCAAAAGGAGCCATCATGAGCATAAAGAAGGAACCGAACGGCCGCCGTTCCGTGCAAGTGGAAGTCGAAGTGCCAGGTTCACCGGAAGACGTTTGGCAGGCGATCGCCACCGGCCCGGGAGTATCGGCGTGGTTCGTGCCGACTCGCATTGAAACCGACGCGAAAGGTGTGCCCACACGCGTCTTCTCCGATTTCGGCCCGGGTGCCGGCGAAGCTGCCGCCACCGTGACCGCATGGGAACCACCGCATCGGTTTGCGGCAGAGAATGCATGGGGCCCGAACTCGCCGGTGATCGCGACAGAATGGATCGTCGAAGCGAAATCGGGCGGGACTTGCACGGTGCGTGTGGTGCATAGCCTGTTCGCCGACAACGATGATTGGGACAACCAGCTTATCGGAACCGAAAGCGGCTGGCCGGCGTTCTTCCGTGTGTTGAAGTTATATCTCTCGCACTTCCGCGGACAGCCCAGCGCGCTTATCCAGGTGATGGGCATGACCAGCGGAGACCAGGCGAGCGCGTGGCGCGAACTCACCAACGGGTTGGGATTAGCAGGCGTGAGCAGCGGCCAGCGTTTCAAGACTGCGGCTTCGGATCTGCCGGCTCTTTCCGGTGTGGTGGAACAGATGGCGAACGGTAATCCGGATTACAACCTGCTGATCCGCACCGACGAACCCGCATCGGGTGCGGCGATCCTTGGCGTATATGCTTGCGGCGGCCCGTCGCAGACGATGATCAGCTACTACATCTACGGAAAGGACGCAGCCGCAGTCGCCAAGCGGGATCAACCGAAGTGGCAAGCGTGGATGACGCAGCATTTCCCTATGCCGCAAATGTGAGCGCAGGAGATACGTTTCCCGGCACAGTTCACCACGAAGATGCGTCCGATCGCATCTTCGTGGCGGGCGAAGCGACGTCGGCAGAGTGCGTGTAAAATCGAAGCAATATGTTTCTGATCCTCGCACTCGCCGGTTTTCTGCTGATTGCTCGCCTCCGTCCGTCCGGCATCTATCGCAACGATAGAGGCGTGCCCTACGAAAAAGCCGCGATCATTCAACCGTTGACGGAATCGACCATCATTGTCAGCGCCTCGCGCGATATCACGATCCACTATCCATATTCACCTACATATACGTACGTCCGAGTAGACGAGACCGTATACCCCTTGCAAATACAGAAAAACGAAGGCCTCGGGCATCGCCGGTAGACAACTGGTTCAGGCAAGGGTACTGGCAAACTAACTCGCTTTGAAATTTACCCGACCTTCGTTACGAACGTTGCCGACGTCAGGCTAACCGCAATTTCTCACCGAAAGAAAAGCATTTGAGAATGCCATACGGGGCGGCCGTGAGAGATCCGGGCTAAAGCGACTTTTGTCTGAAGGTGACATTCAATGGATGCGAGCGGTGCTTGGCCCTGAAGATAGGATCGAATTCAACACAGCCGACCAGTCGAGCGGATACGTTTACGACTGCGCGGTTTTCGTTTCATCAAGTTTCAAGTCGGAGAGAGGACTATACATTCTTTGCGGTTTTACGAGATCGGTTCGTAACACCATGCGGATAGTCGTTATTGCCGCAACTCAAACAGGATGTCCGCGTTCTGCTTTGTGGCATCTTGCGCGTTCACCCTTAGCACGAAGACAGTGATTGCAACAACTGCGGCAAGACAATTCCTCATATCCGGACTCCTCTGGGTGGTGATCAGGGATGCACGACGCTACCGAAGTTTATAAATCCTCAATAACCCGACGTCTTTGGCAAAAGTTTTTTGATTCTATCCTTTACAAGATCTGTAAAAGCAGTGACGTCCATGTTGTCATAACGGTGCAATCCTGGGTGCGCCGCGGGCAGAAACTGAATCTTCCCGTCGACGATTTTCGTCTTGCCGCTCCAGACACCCACGGCAGCGTACCGCGGGGACCCTGACGTGTTCGCGGGCGTCGTCCGTTTATCGCTCCAGAGAAACAAGACATACGATTCATTGAATTTGACCAAGGGATCATCCTTAATCACTTCCTCGCATCTCCCGACTTTGCCGCCGATCTGCGTGAGCGCGAGCGTGTTTATCGTTGGTGGCAACTTGGCCGTACAGGCGCTCCGTAATGAGGACGAGCGAGTCGGTCTGTGTCGCATTTAGCCGGTTGGGATTTCGGAGCACTGCCGGCAAATTCTCGACTACTCTGCCGACAACAATCACTTCGGACAAACGGACCAACATTTCTAATGAGGTCATTGGCTCTGTTTCGAGCACGCCATTTCCAATACCACCGGGACAGGGATCCATGGTGGCCGCCGGTGGCCTGCTTAACGTCTGCGCCGCGTCGTACGTCGCGACCAGCAACAAGGTGCCGAAGCACATCGCTATGATTGTTCGTTTCTGCATGACTCGATATCTCCCTTCTTTCACATCGGTCCACGGGGCCGAAAACCTATGTTGCATCTCAGTGCGGTGGCCGGCCCGCTTGCGGCACGTTGCAGAACTGTCTGATGACGGATAGTATCAGCATATTGCAGGTCAGGCAGGAGAGGAGACGTTCGTGAATCATTTTTCTACATTGCGTGGTGTGTTCCTCATCGGAGCGCTGGTGCTCCCGGTCGTTACGCTTAACGCGGACACGCTTATCTTGCGCGATGGACGTCGCGTGCAGGGACAGTTGATCTCTTTTCAGAATGGCTTCATCGAATTCCAGGACTCGGCCATCGGCGGCCGGGTCATTCGACTCGATCGAGACCAAGTCCTGGGTATTGAGTTCGGGCGCGTCGAAAGGAATCGCCCAGGGTACTCCGAGGCACCGCAGGTCGGGCGGCCGCGAGGCCTCCGCGAGAGGCAGGTGATGGTGGTGGCCAACGTCCCGTGGAACGACACAGGTATCGACGTTTTACCCGGACAGAGTGTGTACTTCGAGGCGAGCGGCGAAATACGGTGGGGTGGCGATCGTCGCGCCCGGCCCGCCGGAGAGCCGAACTCGCCAAATAATCCAGCCCGGCCGATTCCGAATCGCCCGGGGGCGTCGCTCATCGGCCGTGTCGCCGGATCCAATGACTATTTCTTCGTCGGCGAGGAGCGCGGAGCAATCCGAATGCGCAGCTCGGGCCGGCTGTTTCTGGGAGTCAATGACGATGCCCTGAATGACAACACGGGATACTTTCAAGTCATTGTGTATTACTAGCAGACGGATGCTTTGACCATAACAATGTCGATATAAGATGCGCTCCGATGAATCGGAAACCAAAAACACAAGCAGACCCTCCCACATGCCAGAGTACGGCATCGCTGACGCGAAACGCGGTAACGGCCTGTTGCCTTGGTCGTGGGCAAAGAACCGTTTGAGTGCGGCGCGCTATTTCACCGGCAATCCGGCCTGGCTGGGCGGAGCGAGGGTCTCACTGGCCGAATAGCGCACGATTCCATCGGACTGAATAACGAATTCCCACCTGCCATTGTTCTCGGATATCCGGGTTGCGACAATTGTGTACTCCTGGTCTTCCGGAACTATCGAAAACCGGTAACCGGCAACTGCCGCTCCAAACCTTTGGTCGACGAGGCCCGCGTCGATGAGTTCTTCTAGAGTTGCGTACCTTTGGGTGCTGTTTTGGAACGTGGCTTCAGCCGTATGGAGCATACGGAGAGTCGCGATTGCTGAATACTCATTCGCCGCCTGGCGACTGCGGAGGAGGCTCGGAATTGCAATCGCAGCGACGATCAAGATGAACGTGAAGATACCGAAAACGGTTAGAACGGCGACACCCACTCGGCTTTTCTGCGGGGCTTGCCCGGCCCTAATTGCATAGAAATAGACAATCTCGGCTGCGTGGAAGGAGCCGTATCCCACCAGCAGCATCGTAAAAAGAAACGTGGCGCTGACCAGTTGTTGAACCGAGCCGGGCAGTCCGAGGGCGTTTATGCCAGACAGGAACGCGAGCAGCACAAGCAGGCCCGGAATCAGGATGACGTACTGCGCAAGACCCAACAGAAACTGAAAAGTGAAAACCGTCGAAACGCGGCCGCGCGTAGCATTCCAGCTTTCCCGAAGGGCCGCCAGCGGTGAGGACGATTGGGTGAGAACGAATTCGTCGGCCCAGATCAGCCGCAAACCAATAATGATTCCAGGAACGATGAGCAGTACAAAACCTGCGAGGGAGGCAAGCGCAACCATGATCCATACAGCGACCCAGGGCAGAAAGCGTCGTGCCGCCCACAAGTACGGATTACCCGGATCGAAACCGGTGTGCCGTTGAGTGAGCACAGTCCCCATCACGACGGCCCCATAAGTGCCAAGAGCCGTCAATAAAACTGCTATCCCGGTCGTAGAGATCGTTGGGGTGGTGTTGTCAATGCCCAGAAAGATAAGACCCAGGGCTGCCAGAAATCCCAAGGGCAAAGCTTTGAGCGTTAGGGACGGAATGGATCTGAACCAGAGTCCCCATCCGGTACGTATCGGTTTGCTACACCTTTGCTGAAGTTGTTCATTGTTCAGAACGTGCTGTTGGCTCGCTCCAATTCCGCGCTGCAGGCATTCCTTCGAACAAAACACACGTTCGGTCGCAATTTCCGTCACTTTGCACTCGATGCAAAACGGAGTGCCACATTGGTTGCAATATCCAACGGACGGGATCTGATGCCGAGCGCAGGGTTGTGTCGAATTCAGTCGCAAAGTTGTTGGCAAATGCTACACCTCTTTGCTGCCGATAAAAAGCAATGCCTTCAGGAAGTTTGGCGCCGTCGCGCTGCTGGACGTTCACCGGCGCTGGCCGGTATGGCGCCACACAACATCAACCTTGACCGATTACATCCTCCACAGCGAAGAGACCTGTGCTAATCTGACGAAGGGACCTCTCAAAGGAGTGCTATGAGTACTGTTGGGATCAAAGACCTGAAGGTGCATCTCGGCCGATACGTCAGTCGCGCAGCAAAGGGGGAAACGATTACTGTTACCGAGCGGGGCACTCCGGTTGCGATGCTCGTCCCTTTGTCCGCCGATCGCGTGGCAATCGAGGCGTTAAAGCACTCGGGCCGAATCCGAGGTCACGGCGCCAAGCCCCTGTCCCTTCAGGTTAAAACAAAGCGTAAGCGGCGCGATCCGGACTTGTCAGGCGCAGTGATCGAGGGCCGCAACCGTTGATCGTTTATCTGGACACCAGCGCGCTTGTAAAACTGTTTTTTCATGAAGCCGGATCGAAACTTGTAGTGGATTTGGTGGGCAAAGCCGATTCGGTCATCACTTCACAAGTCGCGTATGCCGAATCGTGCTCTGCGTTAGCCCGAAGAAAGCGCGAGAAGCGGCTGACCGCGAACGAGTTCGAGGCCGCGAGAAGGCGACTCGATGAGCTATGGCCACAAATGGACACGGTCTTAGTCGACGAAATCAAAGCGGGTGAGCTGGCCATTCGACACGTCATTCGAGGTTTCGACGCAATCCATCTGGCGGCAGCCCTTGAGATTCGAACTGTCCTGAAAACGATTGAAGTGACATTTTGTTCCTTCGATGACCGCCAGAATAAGGCTGCCCGCGTCGAAGCCCTCGTAGTCGTTGAACCATCTGTGGCTGAATCCGCTACGGAAGATTAGACTCTGTTTATGAACGCGGCCCGTCGGTGCCGTGCGCATGAGTGTCAGAAGCCAATGAATGAAACCATGCGTTTTGTTGTTGTAGCGACAGCGGTGACAACCCGGTTCTTCCCGGTCTGGACGGTGCCGGCGACAGTTTTTGCCGTCTCATTGGCCTTCACTAGCGGACGGATGCTTTGACCATCAACCTTCGCACGGATGCCTCTCAGAAATAAGTCACACGAACGTTCGAGGGAAACAGCTTTGCCGCGGCCGCTGTGACGCGGGCAAGTCCGTCGAGAGTGATCTCGCGCAGCTGAGGTAAGCGCGTCAAATGCCCGATGCCGGCGTTCGTGATGCCTGCGCAGCCCCAGAACTCCAGACGTTCGAGCGATGCGATTCCAGCAAGCACTTCCAGACTGCGGTCGGTGATTTGCGTTTCACCGGCGTAGTACATTTTCAATCGCAATAGGTCCGCCAGGTATTCCGTTGCACGGTCTCCGGTATTGGGACAATACATACACCAGAGCCTCTCCAACTGCTCGCAACGTCCGATGTGACGGAATCCCTCGTCCTGAAAACCCTGCGGCGTGAACTCCCGTAACGCCGGAAACTGCGGAAGCAGCGATAAAGCCGCGTCATCGACATTCCGGCAATCCACGGCAAGGCGGCGCAGGGCCGGCATGGTTGCGAGCGCTGCAAATCCACGGCCTGTCAGACGTGAACCACCGGCACCGAGACACTCGAGTGTCGCCGCTTGACTGATCGCGACGAAGCCGGCATCACCACAGTCGTTCGCCGTCAACATCCGCAACCTGGGAATGGCGGCGATATGCGGCATCGCATCATCGATCGGTTGCCGGTGCTCGCAGGCCAGAGCACTGAGGCTCGGAAGATGCCGAAGCGTTTCGAAGCCGGCCGCTGTTAATCCGGTACAGTGCCAGAAAAACGAGAGTGAGGACAAGCCCTCCAAACCCACGAGTCGAGCAACACCTGCATCGGTAAACGGACCGTCCAGCATGAGGTGATTCTGTTCGCCGTCCGTTTTAAAGGCTGGGAATTCGTGAAGAAGAGCAATGCCACGATCGGTCACATTGCGTCCTGTTTGAAAGTGCCGGAGACGCGGTTTGCCGGCCAAGGCGCGGATCGCACCATCACCTGTGAGTGTTCCCATCAGGTTGACGGATTCGAGGTGATCGCAGGACGCCAAGTTCCTCACACCGGCATCTGTAATTTGCGGAGCCCAGCCCATGTCGAATTTGCGAAGCACGGACAGACTGCGCAGCGCTTCGAGGCCGCGATCCGTAATCTTCGATTCTGGACCGCCCATCTCGAGTTCTTCCAGTTGAGACATTTGCGCGAGGTGCCGCACGCCTTCATCGGTGAGATCACCGGAATTACCGATCTGCAGGTACTTCAGAGAAGGAATACGCGCGATCCTCGCCATTCCAGAATCCGAGATTCCGCCGGCATCCAGTCGCGGGATTTGCTCGGCGATGATAACGTCACAAACCGTATTCCAATTCTGTTCGGACAACGGCCCTCTCAACCGAATTGCGTTCTGCTGACGGTCGATCTGGTAGAACGTCGTTATCGGGCTCTTGCGACCCGGACGCGGCGCCACACTTTCTGCGAATTCGGTCCAATCGTCGAAACCGTATGAATGAGCCACCAACTGTCGCGCATCGGCGGTCGCCAAATCTGATGTTCGTTCCGTCGCAGCAAACCAGGCGGGAAGGCGCTGATACATTTTCTCCGGTTCGCGATACCAGATAAACGATGTCCCATGTCGCCAATTGATCTCTCGTATGGCGTTGACGTCCGCGGTCGTGTAGGCGTTCGCAATTTGTCTGGCGAGATCCTCGAACTGTTGCATCGCAGGATCGGTTATGGATTCGACGTAGTGCTTGAGTCTGGCCCAACTCTTGAATCCGTACTCGCGAGCGAGCGCAAACTGTGCATCAGCTAGCGTTGGCTGCCCCGTCGCTGCTGCAGCCCGCATATCGCGCAACAATTCTTTGGCTTGTTTCTGGAGCTGCTCGAGGGAAGGGCGGGCAGGAAGCAGGCGTTTGGATTCGGACATGACGATCTCCTTTCGTTGCGCCCGCGTCCGCACGACAGGCAGAAAGAAGATTCCATGTTTGTCTGAAGCGTTAACTGACCGGTGGGCTCTGCCCTCTCCTGCGGACTGGAAGCGCCCTTCGCGCTCCCTTCCAATTTAATACGTCGTACATCGGGCGGTCAAAATTTTGTGTTCTTCACGATCAGTTCGGCAAGCTCGGTCTGCCCGAAGAAATTGGCCGTGTCTGCCGGCCTCGCGTCCCACACATTATGTAAGCGAGTATCCGCGCCACGTTCGAGCAGAAGTGCGGCAGCCTCCTTCTGTCCCACGCCTGCGGCGGCATGCAGCGCGGTTCCCTGTCCTCTAAACCTCGTATTGATATCGACACCTTGCGAGAGTTGATCCTTTAGCACATCGATTCTGCCAACGCCGGCCGCGATGAACAGATTGTCGATCGGTGCGCCGGCCTCCACGAAAGCCGCCACGGCGAGCGGCATACCGTATTCGATAGCGCACATGAAGTCGTCCGGATCGAGCTTTGCGCCGTATCGTGCGAGGACACGGACCAGTTCGCCGTCCTGTCCTGCCTCCCTCGGATGCTTGCTGCTAAGCATTAATCCCATCGTCGTCGCGCCGCCACCATAAAGCTTGCACGTCGCGTTGGGATCGGCACCGCTTTCGAGCAACAGTTGTGCGACCTCAGCCACTTCGCATCGGGCAACAGGCGCGCCTGTGCGTAGCTGAAGTTCGACTTGGGCATGTATGGAAACGGCTTACGATCGCCAAACAGGGGGAGAAGCATCAGTTCTTCATTCCAGGATCCTGTCAGGCTGCCGGGTGCATCGCACAGGGTTTGGGGAGGGCCGCCGGAGACGTCGAGCCGTTTCAGTTTGCCCTGCGCGAAGAACGCAATGTGCTGACTATCCGGCGACCAGAATGCAGCGGTTGGCCCGACACCTTCGGTTCCAGGCAAGAGTCGCGGCTCCGGCGAATCCAGTGTCCGGAGCCAAATCCGAGGGCTACTGTCCAGAGCATTGAAGGCGATCCGTCGCCCATCCGGCGACACTGCCAGGTGCGGCGACGACGGTGAGTTCGGGTAAAACGTCTTTTCCGGCATCGACATCGTGAATCGCACGACACCCCGTGTGTCGGCGTCACTGCGATTCCAAGCCAAGGTTCCCAGAACTGCGATAGCAACAATCAACAATGCCGTTACTGCCATCCACACGACCGGCCGTCGAGGCTTCGCCGCGACTGTCGACGCTGCTTCACTCAGGGCGGCATCCATCTGTATGCGCGCGTCGCCAATGTGATGCAGCCGGGCGCCGCGACTCTTCTGCAAACACTGGCGCAGCAGCAAGCGGAGAAGAGGCGGCGTGTCCGACGGAAGCGCGTTCCAATCCGGATCGACGCGCACGATTCCGCCCAGAACGTCGGTGATGGTGTCTCCGGTAAACGCCGGTTGCCCGGTCAGCATTTCGTATAGCACAGCCAAAGGCCCAGACGTCGGACTGTGCGTCCACTGCCTGCCCTCTGGCTTGTTCCGGACTCATGTAGGGAGCCGTGCCCAGGATTGCACCGCCCATCGATCCACTGACCAGCGTGGGAGACTTTGAAAAATCCGCAGATGACGGATTGGACTCGAGCATCTTCGCCAAACCAAAGTCGAGAACCTTCACTTTCCCGTCGCCGGTGATCTTTACGTTTGCGGGCTTGAGGTCGCGGTGAACGATGCCTTTCTCATGCGCGGCTTCGAGAGCTTCCGCAATCTGTTTCGCAATCGCGACGGCGTCAGCGATCGGCAGGCGGGCGCTGCCCGATCCGTTCGGCCAGCGTTTCGCCTTCCACCAGTTCGAGAATGAGAAAGCGCGAACCGTTGGCCTCATTCAAGTCATGAATCGCCGCGATATTCGCGTGGCTTAAAGACGCAAGAACTTCGGCTTCGCGCTGAAATCGGATGACGCGGTCTGTGTCATCTGAGAACTGCCTGGGGAGAATCTTGATGGCGACGTCGCGTTTCAGCTTGCCATCGCGAGCACGATAGACTTCACCCATGCAGCCCGATCCAATGTGCGACAGGATTTCATAGACGCCAAGAACAGTTCCCGGTGACAGAGCCATTTAGGCGGCGAATCTATACGAGTTTCATCGCTGGGCGCCAGCGAAATGCGCTCTGAGACCCGGTCGCTATCGCTCTCGGTTCTGACATTGTCACGAGCTGTTCTGATCTGAAAGAAGCCGCGAAAAAGCTCGACTCAATCCCGCCAACTCCAACCTTTCCCTAGCTATAGCTAGCTATGCTGCACCAATGCCCGGGACGGGGGTCGAACCCGTACGCCCAGTGAAGGGCTCCGGATTTTAAGTCCGGTGCGTCTGCCAGTTCCGCCACCCAGGCTCGTGACCATTCTATCTGTTACGGCCGAGTTTTGAATAATTCAGAAGGTTATTCACTCGGGCCGGCAGCCAGCAACCGATCCGCAAGGTCTCTCGATGAAGAGAACATAGTACATGCTCGGCAAATTGGAGCGCTTCAAGCGCCCACTATGTATGAGCGTTTTTCGACAGATTTTCTGTCTGGAAATTTTCATTCTCTGTATGGAGCTAGTGCGGGAGACGGGAATGGAACGCGCGACGTCCAGCGTGGAAATATGGACGTCGATTGAATCTAAAGAACAATGGTGTGTCATGGCGTCTACTGTCGAGCATCAAAACTGCTGGATTTTTCAATTTCCGAATTTGCGTGTAGCTTAGTGGGCTGCAAATGGGCTGCGGGGAACATGACCCGAAAGCGGATACGATTCACTTGAGCGATCAGACCTTTTCCGGCCAGTGTCCTCATGGGCTCCGACCAAACGAGGTCTTAGAGTTCCCGGCGCGTGAAGCTGTGAGGCATTCGGTTTTTCGTAAAAGAAAAGTGCCGGTATTCGTTGAATGTTCGCTGAGATTTCGCTCCGAAACCACGCGGTGACCATGGACGGAACGAGTCCGCAGCGGTCAGAATTGGTTCAGCCGTTGCCTTCTTAGAGTAGTTCTCACCTCGGAGGCTTGTAGGGATCGGGCGTGCCAGGCGCGATCGGCGGATGCTTCTTCAGGCTTTGCTCGAACTCCACGACAATCTTCATCGCCGACCCTGCAGTCCATGTATTCTGGATTCCAGTCGCGGGATACTCCTCCTTTGGATCGGTAATGAGATCGAATGCCTTCGGAGTCCCTAGCTTCGCCGGCGGCGTCCACCAGTCTCGCTGCTCGTCGTAGAAGACCACTTTCCAATTCCTCCATTTGACCGCTTCCAAGCCATCTGCAACGAATACCGGGAAGCCTTTGCGGTTGGACTTGTCGGACTTGCCGAGCAAGAAATCGGTTTGGTCCACGCCGTCGATCGGGCGATCCTGCGGAACCTGCGCCCCCGCGAGTTTGGCGAAGGTGGTGTACGTGTCGACCTCGTGTACGATCTCGTTGCTCACGCGGCCGGCGAGAATCCGGCCAGGCCAGCGGATAATGAACGGGGTCCGCAACGAGCCTTCCATATGAGTGAAATAGTATCCGCGCCATGGCCCCGAGGAGCCTTGCCACGGCCAAGTGGCTTCCGGACCGTTGTCGCTCGTGAACACGTCGATTTCAAGTTTGGCCATATCGGAGTCTGGCACTCTCCGCCTTCCCTGACAAGAAGGGCGGCGGAAACTTAGGATCAATGCGCGCAGAGGCTAGAGAACCAAAACTGTCATTGGTCCGCCACCTCGCCCGCACAAAAGGGACCTTCATTAGTCCGCAAGAATCGCGATATTGGTGGAGTCTTCGCAACACCACGAAGGATTCCGTCAGACGCCCAGACTTCCGGAGCGGTGAAATAAGCAAATCACCGGATGTTAAGGGACGTGACTCCTATCTAAACTCGGCTGAGTGCAAGATCGCATCCCCAAAATCGCTGGGGAAAGCAGCGCAATGCTGTCGTGAGGGCGATCTGGGCTTTGCTCGCGGCGTAGTCTGTAAATTACAGAGTTCGTTCAACTCAGTAATGTGCTCTCACAAAGATGCTCGATCAGTTCAAGCGCGATCCCGACGGCGGACTGACGCTTTTGATCCAGCACGGATCGCCAGGTAAGGACAAAGAAGTGAACCGGCTGCCCGCACCCAAAGGCGGATTCTCAATGATTCTGCGCCTCTACTTCCCGAAGGCCGAAGCGCTGGACGGCACGTCGAAGCAGCCCAATTGCATCGAGTGACTTCTTGAGAAGTGTGCCCATGGCCAACGCCAAGCCACAGTCGGCGGACGACCTCCGTCCGGGAGTAAGCGTTCGGTCGATGACTTCGACTATCAAGTCAAGTATCAGCGCGCATTCGAGGCCGTGCTGTGGTCCCTACCGTCGATTACCGGTTTAACGGAAATAGCCTACGGCAAAACAAGTGACGAATAGAAGGAGGCTGAGGTGACGAAATACCGGGTTCGACTCTCTACGGTGATGTTGATCATGTCGTTCGCAGGTGTGCCCGCCTGGACGCAGGAACTGCCGGCCAACGCGCCGTCCCGCGAGGAGTTGGCGAACAACAACAAGCTGTTCGTCGATATCGCGACGAAGTACCTGCACTGGGACGAGCCGACCGAGCCCGTGAAAATCGCCGGCCCGCTCTACTTCGTCGGCACGCGCGGCCTCAGCGCGTGGCTATTCGCGACCACCGAGGGCCTGATCCTGCTGAACACCGGCACCGAGAAATCCGGCCCTCTGATCGCCGACTCGATCCGCAAGCTCGGGTTCCGGCCGGAAGACATCAAGATCATCATTAACGGTCACGGGCATTCGGACCACGCGGGCGCATTCGCTTACATGAAGAAGCTCTCCGGCGCGCAGATCGCTGTGATGCAGGAAGACGTCCCGATGATCG
>Ga0137427_10000600_pt1 | contig 18216 bp, 12 predicted proteins | sample EasRivERMZT700_2_FD_102309 | JGI IMG/M metagenome (GOLD analysis project Ga0137427, IMG submission 102309) | Soil microbial communities from meander-bound floodplain in the East River, Colorado, USA - East River MetaG ERMZT700_2 | ecosystem: Environmental > Terrestrial > Soil > Floodplain ...
ACTTCACGATTGGTGGGCCGTTCATCATCCCCAAAGTGATCAACGCCGGCAGCAACACGTTTTACGTAGTCACGTACAACGGTTCGCGCGTTCGAAATCCGTTCGATGCGTTTTCCACCGTTCCCACAATTTCGGAACGCACCGGCGACTTTGCACAACGATCGGTTCAGGTCGTGAATCCGGTCACGGGTGTGCCATTTGGGGGAAATCAGATTCCTCCGGCACTCTTCAATTCGGCCGCCGTCGGACTGCTGGCATTCATACCTGAGCCGAATCTGCCGGGTTCTACGCAGAACTTCCACCACGTGACAACCAATAAGAATGATGGAAACGATATTAACGTTCGCGTTAATCACACGTTCGGTACGCTGCCGCAACGAGGACAACGTGGAGGCCGCGGAGGGTTCGGAGGGCGAGGTGGCGGACCCGGCGGGCGTGGCGGCGGAGGTCGTGGTCAACGCAGTTCGATCAGCGTTGGTATCCAGTATCGTTCCCAGAACAACACGTCGAATAACGCATTTCCGACGATTGGAGGAACGAACGTCACACGCGGACTGAACATACCGATCGGCTTTTCGAAGTCCTTCGGCAGAGTCTCGAGTAATCTAAACTTCAACTACAACCGCAATCGAAGCGCGACGAATAATTTTTTTTCGAACAAGCAGGACATCGCCGGCGCGCTGGGCATCATGGGTGTTTCCAAAGATCCGATGGATTGGGGACTGCCTACGCTTTCGTTTACGAATTATAGTTCGCTGAACGATGTGCGGCCGTCGCTGCGCTTTAACCAGACGTATAGCATCAATGAGAACCTCGGCTTTTTCTACGGACGGCACAACGTCCGATTCGGTGGAGATTACAGATATAACGAACTGGATTCTCACTCCGGATCCAATGCTCGCGGCAGCTTCACGTTCAATGGTGCTGCGACCAGATACGATCTGGCCGATTTTCTGCTTGGCGTTCCTCAGTTGACGTCGGTTCAGTATGGCTCCGGCAGCTATCGTTTCCGTGGAAATTCATACAGCCTTTTCGTTCAGGACGACTGGCGAGCCTTCGGAAACGTGACGCTGAATCTCGGTCTTCGCTACGAGTTCGTCTCACCGTTGAGCGAAGCGGAAAACCGCTTGGTCAATCTCGACGTTGCTCCTGATTTTTCCGCCGTTGCGCCCGTCCTGCCGGAAACCGCCGGACCATTTACGGGATTCTTTCCGAAAGGATTGGTCCGTCCCGATCGCAACAACTGGGCGCCGCAGATCGGCCTGGCGTGGCGAGTGATGAATCGAATGATCGTACGCGTGGGTTACGGTATCACTTACAACAGTGGCGTATACAACAGCATGGTGCAGCAGTTCGCGTTTCAGCCGCCGTTCTCCGTAACTCAAACGAACATAGCTTCGCCCACTTTGCCCCTGACGCTTCAGAACGGCTTTCCGGTTTTACCGCCGTCTACGGTGACGAACAACTTTGGCGTGAATAAGGACTACCGCGTTGGCTATGCGCAAACCTGGAATCTCAGCGTTCAACGCGAACTCCCGATGGGCCTGACGATGGCGGCGGACTATACCGGAACCAAGGGAACACGGCTCGACATCCTCCAGGCTCCAAACCGGACGGCGACAGGATTGAGGCTTTCCGGTGTGCAGCCGTTCACATGGGAATCGTCGATTGGGAATTCAATAGCGCACGTTGGAAGAATGCAGTTGCGACGACGGCTTCAGTACGGTGTTTCGGTCGGTGGAAACTATACGTTCTCGAAGGCGATCGATAATGCGTCGAGTTTTGGTGCGGGTGGCGGCAACGTCGCACAGGATGCATCGAACCTGGCGGGTGAACGGGCACTGTCGAGCTTCGATCAACCGCATCGCTTCAACGGCGATTTTCTCTGGCAATTGCCATTTGGTCAGAATCGCCGTTGGCTCGCCGGCGATGGCCGTATCAGCCGGTTGTTGGGTGACTGGCAGCTCAACGGTACGTGGAATTTTGCGTCCGGCTCACCGCTGACGGCACGAGTTCAAGGAGACTCCGGCGATATTCGTCGGGGGACTAACGGTACATTGCGCGCTGATGCCACGGGATTGCCGGTTGACGTCGATAATCCGACCATCGACCAGTGGTTCAATACCTCGGCGTTTTCGATACCTGCTTCCGGTATGTTCGGAAATGCGGCTAGAAATACGATTCGAGGGCCGGGAACTTGGCAGTTCGACATGGGATTGAACAAAAGCTTTTCGCTCAACGATCGCCCGCTCGATTTGCGGGTTCAGGCGACGAACGTTTTCAACGTCCCGCAATACCGCGGTGTCGATACCGTCGTGAATTCGCCGTCGTTCGGTCGAGTAACGTCGGTTGGTTCGATGCGGAAAATGCAGATCATCGCCCGTTACAGGTTCTAAATCATGAAGCAGATCGCGCTTGTTCTTGCAGTTTTAGTTCTGGCGGTTCCGGCGACGCCGCAAGGTCAGTCTCAGGGTCCTTTCACACTAAGGTTCGGTACTGAGGTTGTGCTGGTGAACGTCACCGCACGCGACAAAGACGGCAACTTCGTTCGCGATCTCAGGCTTGAAGACTTCAACGTTCTCGAAGATGGCAAATCCCAAAAGACTCTCTCAATCGATGTTGAAAACACCGATGCGTTGGTGAACAACGAAGTGCAGGTTCCGAATCTTCTCGGAAGTCTGAACCTGGCGACGGTCCCTGGCGCTGAGCCCCAGCCCGTAGTCGTACCAAGGGAACTGTTCCGTGACCGGCGGCTCATCGTTCTCTTCTTCGACCTCAGTTCAATGCAGCCGGAGGAAATCAAACGAGCGTCCGAATCAGCAGAGCAGTATGTTGAAGAACAAATGAAGCCGTCCGACCTCGTTGCCGTCGTGACGTTGGACAACACGCTGGAAGTCGCACACGACTTCACTACGGATCGGGATGCGCTAAAAGATGTCGTGAAAGCGTTCAATCCCGATAGCGCAACCGGATTCGAATCAGGTACAACCAGCGCCGATGCGACCGCCGCTGAAGAAGGAGTCACTGACGACACATTCACCGCGGACGACACCGAATACAACGTCTTCAACACCGACCGAAGGCTGGACGCGCTGAAGACGATTGCAGAAACGCTTACCGGAATCGAGCAGAAGAAGTCGCTGATCTACTTCAGTTCAGGCATGAGCCAAACCGGCGTGGAGAACCAGTCCCAATTGCGCGCTGCGACCAATGCGGCCGTCCGCGCGAACATGTCTATCTACACGATCGATGTCCGCGGACTGCAAGCCCTGGCGCCTGGCGGAAGCGGGGGTGGAGGTCGCGGAGGCGGAGGTGGCGGTGGCGGGGGCCGAGGCGGCGGCGGTCGCGGTGGCGGTTCGGCGATATTTTCCGGCCGTTCGATGCAGCAGGCATTCGATTCAAACTTCGCGTCTCAGGAAACATTAGTGACGCTTGCCGGCGACACCGGCGGGAGAGCGTTTCTGGATACGAACGACTTTCGTCCAGCTTTTACCAGGGTTCAGGAGGACACGGCGATGTACTACGTGCTGGGTTACACCAGCACGAACACGATGAAAGACGGCCGTTTTCGCAGAATCAGCGTGACCGTGAAACGCAAGGACGTGAAAGTCGATTTTCGTCGCGGCTATTACGCTGAGGCCGACTTCCAGCACACCACGAGAGAAAACCGTGAGAACCAACTACAGGAACAACTCGCCTCGGACCTGCCAAGCACCGATCTGCCGGTTTACCTATCGACCGGCTATTTCCGGCTGGCCGACTTGCGATATTTCGTTCCTGTGTCGATTGCGGTGCCGGGATCCGCGATACCGTTCACCCGCGATAGCGATCAGGACAAGGCGACGATCGACATCATCGGCGTCGTCCGCGACGCCCGTGCTCGGATTCCGTTCGGTAACATCCGCGACACCGTGAAGCTTGCCGTGAATACGACGCAGGAGGTCAAGCGGAAGAACGTCCAGTACGACGCCGGATTCCTCCTTCCGCCGGGCCAGTACAACGTCAAGTTTGTCCTGCGCGAGAACCAGACAGGACAGGTGGGTTCCTTCGAAACAGACGTGTTCGTTCCGAACTTGAAGGACGCACCCGTTAAAATCAGTTCGGTTGTTGCATCCAGCCAAAAACAAACTGCACGAGCGAAGAAGGACAATCCGCTGTTCCGCAACGGAACGGAGTTGATACCCAGTGTGACGCACGTCTTCTCAACGGATCAGAATCTTTATCTCTTCTACGAAGTCTACGAGCCTACTCGTCCTTCGGATGCGCCTCAGTCCGAAAAGTTCGCCGCGCGGATTCTCACCAGTGCCACGTTTTTCAAGGGAACAGTCAAGGTCTTCGAAACTCCGCTTATCGAAGCGAACCAGATCAATACGCTGGAACGGAAAGCGGTCTCGATCGAACTCGAAGTGCCGCTCAATAAACTGAAGCCCGGCTTTTATACCTGCCAGGTGAATGTCATCGACGATGCCGCGGGAAAGTTCGTCTTCCCCCGGCTCGCTCTGCTTATCCGCTAGGGGAAATTCGGGGGTCAGACGTATCTGGCACCTGAACTCGGATCCCGAATGCAGGTGCCAGATACGTCTGACCCCCGAATTCCCCGTTGGGATACACTGTCGCCATGAAACGAGTTGGCGTGCTTCTCCTCTTGTTGGTCGGCGCGTTGAACACCTGGCCGGCACAGCGCTCGAACTCCAGCATTGCCGATGTTCAGAATATCTTTGTCATTTTCCAGGAGAACTGGAGCTTCGACTCGCTTTATGGGCACTTTCCGGGTGCGAATGGCATCGAGAAAGCGGATGATGCTGTACGACAAGTGAATAAAGACGGGAGGCGGTACACGACTCTGCCGCAACCGCTCGATACCAGAAACCGCCCGCCAAGCCTCGATTCACGCTTTCCAGCAAACTTGCCGGTAGCACCGTTCGACCTTTCGAAATTTGTGAAACCCGACGAGCAAACCGGCGATCTGGTCCAGCGTTTCTACCAGCAACAGTTTCAATTCAACAACACCAAGATGGACAAGTTTATCGCCTGGAGCGATGGCGCCGGCCTTGCGATGGGCTACTACGACGCAACGAACTTTCCCGAAGGTAAGCTTGCTCAGGAATTCACGCTTGCCGACAATTTCTTTCACTCGGCTTTCGGCAGTTCATTCCTCAATCACATGTGGCTGGTCTGCGCATGTACGCCGATCTGGCCAAACGCCCCGCCGGAATTGATTGCCAAGGTAGGGCGGGACGACGCGCTTGTCGATGGCGCGGTGACGACAGACGGATTTGCGGTAAACACGGCGTATCCTTTTTATAAGCCATATCCCCTGGCAAGTTCCGATGCCGCACGTCGCTTACCGCCGCAGAAGCAATTGACAATTGGCGACCGCCTGAACGAGCGGAACATTGCCTGGCGTTGGTATGCCGGCGGTTATGACAATGCCATGGCAGGTAAAGCCGACACCTCGTTCCAGTATCACCACCAACCTTTCGTCTACTTTGAAAGGTATGCCGATGGTAGCGCAAACAAGGCCGAGTTCCTGAAGGACGAAATTTTTTTTTACGAGGACTTGAAGACCGGCAAACTTCCATCTGTTTCATTCATAAAGCCGCTGAGTCCTAACTCGCCGATGCAAGGTCAGCAGCGGGTCACCGAGCTTGTCGATACGATTCGACAGAGTTCTTATTGGTCCAAGTCCGCGATCTTCATCCTGTATGGCGAGAACGGCGGACGTTGGGATCACGTTGCGCCGCCCAAGATCGACCGATGGGGACCTGGCGCCCGCGTTCCGGCCATCATCGTTTCACCGTTTGCGAAGAAGGGTTACATCGATCACACGCTTTACGACACGACGTCAGTGCTCGCTTTCATCGAACGCCGCTGGAACCTGCGTCCTATCGCCACGCGCGACGCCTTAGTGAACAACTTTACTGCCGCCTTCGAGTTCGGCAGATAGAGGCGGCGCCTTTTCCCAATTCGCAATTCGCATTTCGCAAATCGCAATCTATACTTCACCTCCTATGAAATTCAGATCGGAAGTTGTGGATGTTCAGGAATCGCCGATGATCCAGATCGCGGCCCTGGCTGGAACGCTGCCGGACGTTATCCAGCTTTGTTATGGGGAATCGGATACGCCTACTCCGGAGTTTATCTGCAGAGCTGCCTATGAGGCGTCTCTCGCCGGACATACGGGGTATACGCATACATCGGGAACGCTGGAATTCCGCGAGGCCATTGCCCGTAAGTTTTTCGAACTCCAGGGCATTGAATGTCGTCCTTCACAGGTTGTGGGAACGATCGGGGCATCAGCAGCGATTTTTGTGGCGGCGCGAACGTGTGTCGGTCCCGGAGATAATGCGATCGTGATTGCGCCGACGTACGCGATCTTTGCGACCAATGTCGCAATGTCCGGTGGCGAACCTCGACTCGTTCCACTGGTTCGGGACGGCCGCCGATTCCGCCTCGACATCGATCGAGTGCGAGCAGCAATCGACGGAAACACCCGCATGCTGATTGTCAACAGCCCGTCGAATCCCACTGGCTGGGTCATCAGCGCAAGCGACCAGGAAGAGTTGGTCGAACTGGCGAGACGGCATGACCTGTTGATTCTGAGCGATGAGGTCTACGAGCGACTCAGCTTCGATCAACCGGTCGCTCCCTCCATTGCGCGCTTCGACAAGAAACTGGAACACGTACTTGTTATCAATAGCTTGTCGAAGACGTACAACATGACGGGCTGGCGATTGGGTTGGGCCATCGGGAATGAGCGACTCATCAACCTGATGACGAAGGCCGCGGAATTCATTACTTCAAACGCTCCGGCTCCTACACAGCAAGCAGCAATCGTTGCGCTCCGCGACGGCGATGCATATGTCGCTCAAATCCGCGAAGAGTACAAACAGCGTCGCGATCTCGTCATGCGGGAACTGAGCTCGATTCCCGGTATATCGCTACCGGTGCCGGATGGCGCGTTCTACGCGTTCCCGCAAATCGAAGGTCTTAAGGATTCCACAACACTCGCTCGGCGCCTCGTGAGCGAAGCGCGTGTTGCAATGACGCCGGGACTTGCTTTCGGCCCTTCAGGTGAAGGCTACATCCGGCTTTGCTTTGCTGCGTCCGAAAAAACACTGGCTCCCGCTCTTCAACGCTTCAAAGAATTCATGCTGAAAAAGGAGTAGCCAATGCCCGCATACGTTGTTGCAGAAATCGACGTTCACGACAAGGTACGTTACGAAGACTACAAAAAGATGAGCCCGATCTCCATACAGGCGTTTGGCGGACGGTTTATTGTTCGAGGCGCACCGACGGAAACGCTCGAAGGCGACTGGTCGCCGAAGAGATTTGTGATGCTCGAATTTCCTTCGGTTGAAGTGGCCAAGAAGTGGTGGAGTTCGCAAGAGTATGCCAAGGCAAAAAGGCTGCGGCAGGAAACGTCGTACACGGACATGATCGTCGTCGAGGGATTAGTTTGAAGGCAGGTTCGCGATTACAAGTTTGAAGTGCGTAACTTGAACGTCTCCCTGGCGGGGAGCGCTCATCAGGTCGTCGAATCTAGGGGTGATTTCAAGGATCTCGAATCCATCTTTGCCGAGATCCTTATAGCCTCGCACATACCCATCCTGGAAACCCAATACGTGACCGAACTCATGGGCGAGCGTCCGATTTCCGACGTCGCCCTTGCCGAGGGCGATGTAGCGTCCCACTGACGAATGAGTCGATTGTGCGCCTGTTGTTAATACCGCGCCGTCCGATGGAAAACGGCCGGTGTGCGACTTGATCTCGAAACGAGCCCCAGGCTCCGGAACGGGCCCTTCGCCGTAAAGGTTACTTGCCGAAGTCTTCTTCAGCTCAATCTCAACTCGATACTTCTTATCGCCGTCTTCCACTCTCCAAAAGTCTTCGATCAAGGCCTTGGCTTTCGTGAGAAACGCTTCGTCTTCGATGTCGGAGTACAGTGGCACCCGCAAGACCACTTCTCCTTCCGTGGACGTGTCTACCTTGATAAACGCAGGCACAGCCGGCTTCCCAAGCGTGTCGCTGATGACCTTGTTCAAGTCGGGATTCTTTTCCTGAAGCAGGTTGTAGACCTCGGTCATGATGTCGAAGCGCCGTCTATCGAGCGCGATGGATTTTTGCCAGAACCGGTTGTATTGAATGTACTGATCGATGGTCTTCTGATTCGTCACCAGGGTGCGATAGTCCCGAATCAGTTTGCGAAGCAACTCCCGGCGCTCGTCCTCACGAGATTCAGTTGCCAGTTTGAAATCGTGGATCGCCCAATCGAGTTTGACGCGTTCGCCGTCAATGTAAGTTTTCGTCAAAGGCCAACTATAGTTCCGCTGTTCCGGCCCGGCGCCTGGATTGTCCGGGGTTTCGTCGATCAGGTTAGGAACCAGCTGGTAGCCATAGCTCACCGGACGCGGAGGAGCTTCCCGCAGTTCGCTGAGTAAAGGTGGTGGTGGATTCAAAGGTCTGTTGTCATCGCGTTCGGCCGCTACGCGAAGTGTGTTGAAGAACGTCGTCAGTTGTTCCCGATACAAACGGAACTCCTGTTCGACACGATCGCCTTCGCGAACGAATGCAGGGACGTCGTCCGTCTGGATGGTTTGCAGGGCGAGGAATAATCCAATCCAGATGTTCAAGCTCACCTGGACATTCTGATGACGTCGTAATAACCGTTGATCTGACCTTCGTGGAAAGCTTTCACGAGTTCCGTCATTGAGGAGAGCATGTTCAGCGAACGCATGGCGCGGGAGGATGACGGATAACCAGCGCCACCCATTCCGTTAAATACGGATCGAATGAACGTACTTGTCGAATCGAGCGGCAACGTTGCAACGTTTTCGTAGAACTTCCTCCAATTGTCGGCATCCTGAAACAAGTATTGCTCAACGTTGGACAGATAAAATGCCGTGACTGTCGCTTCGCGCTCTTTGAGGTATTTCCCGACAGCTCGAATAGCTTTGTCGCCGGCAAAGTCTCCAACCAGCGGCACGATCAGGTTCTTCTCGTGAAAACGCTTGAGTGCCTGAAAATTAAGTTCATTGGCCAGGTAGCCGTGATTCACGCCCTGGTCGTCGTCTTGTTTTGTCAGCTCTTCGAATGTAGGCATCTGCCGCCGCCCCATGCCAAAATTCGAGAAGGAATACGTGATCTGCGGGCCCGCCTCAAAAAATGCCTTGTAAACAAGCTTAATGGTCTCCGCGTCGTCGGTGGACAGGCCGAAGCCATGCTGTTTCTCGAGAGAGTCGAGGATGGCTTTAAGATTCGCCTCGAACAGGCTGTTTTCAGGAGCAACTGCGTTGAAGGCCGCGAACAGCTCTTCGGGGGATGCTGAAGAAACCAGGTCCGGCGGTTTGGTCCGGGAAAAAAGGCGAGAAACGAACTCGGCTCGGTCTGTGGATGCTTCAATAAGCGCTTTGTACATCAAATGCAGCATCATGTTCTGACGCCGAATGTCGAAGATGAAGGCAATCCTCGGCTGGAGCGCAACAATGTAAGTGAAGTTCTGGTCCGGACCGACGCCGAGGTAAACACCGGATGGTTTGGTGTTTCGTTTCAACCTCGGTATCACCCATTGGAACTTCAGTTCGTTCGAGACAAAGTTATCGGAGCGAAAATAGCCGCCTTGTTCCGAAAAGTCCGCGGTCAGTTTCCAGAACGCCTGGTCCGTTAGCTGCTGCGGGATTTCCTCGGCAGCAACCAGAGGTTTCGACGTTGACCAAAACAGGCCCGCGTACGCACTCAATCCCAGAATGACGATAAGCAGTAACTGTTTTCGATTTGCCAGCATCAACTCTCCAACGAATTTAATTCTGACTTGTGTTTGCGTTGCTGGCAAGCGTGTTGCAAAAAACGCTTCGCCATTCATATGGACCGTCGATAGGAGCACGTGCTAGTAATATCGGAGCCCGATAGGAGACCTTATGGACAGTAAAGAAAGACGGGACGTACTTCAGGGCACGCTGGACCTGCTTATCCTGAAGACGCTCGCGCTGGCCCCGATGCACGGCTATGGAATTGCGCAACGCATCGAACAGATTACCGGCGGCGTTTTCAAGGTGACGCCCGGTTCCTTATTCCCGTCTCTTCACAAGATGGAGGAGAGCGGATGGCTGAAAGGTAACTGGGGTACGTCTGAAAACAATCGCCGGGCGAAGTTCTACGAAGTGACCAAGGCGGGACGGAAACAACTGGAACTGGAAAAGAAGGACTGGAATGCGATTGCGATTGCCGTGAATAAGGTTCTCGAGACGACGTAGAATTCTCAATTCCTCAACGACGGATTTTCGGTACACTGGGCGGCTATGAACCGAGAACTATTCCGTCAGAACATTCTGGAACTCATCCGTAGAACGTCGGCATTTCTGCCACCGGACGTTGAAAACGTCATCAATTTACAACGCAAGCTGGAAACGTCCGGCTCGAAAGCGGACTTTGCTTTGGAACTCGTCGCTCAGAACATCGGGCTCGCGAAGGCTAAATCCCTACCGATCTGCCAGGACACCGGAACGATTGCATTTTTCTTTGAGACACCTCGTAGTGTGGATCAGATCGAGCTCGAGGAATTGTGTAAGGAGGCGGTAAAAGACGCGACGAAGAAGGGATATCTGAGGCAAAACTCCGTCGACAGTGTGGATGGCACGAACACCGGCGACAACCTCGGCCCCGGTAGTCCTGTCTTTCACTGGGAGCAGACACGCGATCCCAATATTCATGTGAAGCTGATCCTCAAAGGCGGTGGTTGCGAAAACATGAGCGCTCAGTACAGCCTGCCGGTTGAGATTCAAGGTAAGCGTGCGGATCGGGATCTCGCGGGTGTTCGGTCGTGCATCCTTGACGCCGTGTGGAAGGCACAGGGCAAGGGCTGCGGGCCGGGGTTTCTTGGCGTTGCAATCGGAGGAGATCGCGCGTCGGGCTATGAATTTGCGAAACGTCAACTCTTACGTCTGGTCGATGACACGAACCCTGATCCGCAGTTAGCCGAACTCGAGTCGAGAATCATGAAGGAGGCGAACACTCTCGATATTGGGCCGATGGGGTTTTCAGGAAAGTTTACGGTTGGTTGTTGCAAGGTTGGGAAGCTGAACCGGCTTCCCGCTTCGTTCTTTGTGTCGGTAGCGTACATGTGCTGGGCATACCGTCGTCGAGGCGTAGTTCTTAATGTCGAAGGAGATGTCGTCGAGTGGCTCTACCAGGCTCCACACGAGTTCCAACACCAAGAGGAGATGCCGGATTTGACACTGCCCGCCGGCGAGGTAGTCCGCTTGACCACTCCGTTGAAGGAAGAGGATATTCGTCGCTTGAAAGTTGGCGATGTGGTCCTGCTTGATGGCGTGGTGTTTACCGGACGGGACGCGGTTCACAAGTATCTGCATGACGGCGGGGAACTCGACGTCATTCGGAATGGCGTGATTTATCACTGTGGTCCCGTCGTGTTGAAGGATGCTGCAGGCTATCGTGTCGTCGCAGCCGGACCCACGACGTCGATTCGCGAGGAACCCTATCAGGCGGACATCATCAAACGTTTCGGTGTGAAGGCCGTTATTGGCAAAGGTGGTATGGGCGCGAAGACTCAGCAGGCCTGCAAGGAACATGGCAGCGTCTACCTGCACGCTATTGGCGGGGCGGCGCAGATCTATGCGCAATGCATACAACGTGTGTTGAGCGTCCGACTGGAGCAGTTCGGCAGTCCTGAAGCGGTGTGGGAGCTTGAAGTGAAGAACTTCCCCGCCGTTGTTACGATCGACGCGCATGGAAACAATCTTCAGCAGGTGGTGACGGAGAGATCGAAGGAGTTGCTGGCAGCCGCCCTGTAGGGAATTCGGGGGTCAGACGTATCTGGCACCTGAATTCGAGTCCCGAATTCAGGTGCCAGATACGTCTGACCCCCGAATTCCCCTACGGGGTTCGGGTTCCGTTGTTCGTGTACTTCTGCGTCATCTTTGGCACGTACCACGTGTTCAGGTCGTACCCGGGTCGTGTGGGCAGGAACTTCGCGTTCTGAAAACGTTTCGAGTAGGCTGCGGCTTCTTCAGCATAAAACAGAAATGTGTAGGGCTGCTCATCGGCGATGAGTTCCATCCATCTCCAGTAGATCTGCTTGCGTTTTTCGGGATCGAATTCCAGTCGGCCCTGTTCCAGAAGTTCGTCCGATTGTTTGTTTCTGAAGCTGATGTAGTTGGAGCCGCGATTCGGAATCGAAGAGGAGTGCCAGACTTGAAAAGGGTCCGAAACAAGGTCGGAGGCCCATCCACCCAGGTTGGCGTCGAACTGTTTGTCACGGATGCTGTTGGACAGCACAGTGAACTCGAGATGCCGTTCGCTGACTTCGATGCCGACCTTGCGAAGCTCTTCCTTGACGACTGGAGAGAGTTTATTACTCAGGTCGCTGGTGGAAGAGATTAATTCAAATTTGAAAGCCCTGCCGTCTTTGTCACGAATACCATCGCCGTTGGTATCCTTCCATCCCGCCTCATCCAGTAACTCCAAAGCGCGTTTCGGATCGTACGGGACGGGTTTCAAGTTCGGGTTGAAATAGGGCGAGTTCGGATTGAACGGAGCCACTGCCAATTTCCCAAGGCCAAAGCGCAGGGTGTCGACTACTTGCTGGCGGTCCAGCAGCATCGTCAGCGCCTGCCGGACACGTTTATCCCTGAAGAACGGGCGCTCCTGATTCCAGCCGATGTAGTAATAAGCCGGAATTGTGTACTTGGATTTCGCTAGCTGTTGATCGAAGGCTGCGCCGCTCGTTTGTTGGGCGAATTGTATCGGGGTGAGGCGGGGGTTCATATCGATCTCGCCGGACTTCAACGCCGTCAGCGCGGCTGTGGCATCCGTGATGATTCTATAGATGATCTTGTCGAGATACGGCTTCTGTCCCCAGTACTGCTCGTTGCGGACGACGACGATTTCTTTACCGGACTCCCACTTTTCAAACTTGTAAGGCCCCGTGCCAATTGGCGCGCGACCGGCGGGGTTCTGATTGAATTCCTTTCCGAATTGCAGAAGCTTGGGATTGCTGACGTTCTTAGCAGCGATAACATCCTTGAAGGTAAACGAATCTAGGATGCCTTGCGGATCGAAGACATGCTTCGGAATGACGGCGGTATATCCACCCAGAATTCCTTCATTCAAGTAGTGGGCCTTGGAAACTGTCATCCGAATCTTCCAGCCGTCTGCCTCTACGTTCACCAGATCGGTTAGATTGCTTCGAGTCGGAGCGGAGTCCACGCTCGGACACATCACCGACTTGAAACTGAATACGACGTCTTCGGGCGTCAACGGCTTTCCGTCATGCCAGGTGATCCCTTGCCTTAGTGTGAAGGTGTAAATCAGATGGTCTGGAGACACTTCAGGCCGGGCTTCGGCAAGCACGGCTTTGGGTGTGACCCAGTCTGATGGTTCGGAACCAACGAGACTTTCGTAGATGTTGGAATTGTTGGCGCCGTAATAAACAGTCGAACTGTTCGTCGTCGAGGTGGTGTGCGGATTCAACGTATCCGCATCGGCATCCAAACGCGCCACAATCCAGTCGCCGGTGACGGGAACACCGGCATCGGCGGCCCCTGTTGTGTTAGCGGTATCCGGTCTGGAGCACCCTGTCAGGGCAAGAAGCACTGCCATCAACGTATAAGTCACCGTCCGTAGCTTCATATTTATTCCCCCTTTACGCTTAACGTTTCGGCAATTGCGGCAACGGCAGTCGTGGACGTTTCGCGCCGTCCGGAACCTGAACCGGATTTTCGCGCATGGCGCCCTGAATCAACTCGATTGCCTTATCGAGTTGAGGGTCGCGTCCTTCAGAATAATCCTGCGGCGCGATTTCGACGTCAACATCCGGATTGGTACCGTAATTTTCGACGGCCCATTCGACATCTTTGAACCAGAACGAGAACTCGGGCTGAGTCGTCACACTGCCATCGATCAGTCGATGCCTTGGATTGATTCCGATGACGCCGCCCCATGTCCGCCGTCCGATCAAAGGGCCAAGCTTCATCATTTTGAATGCGTGCGAAAACATGTCTCCGTCGGAGCCTGCATGTTCGTTGGTAATGGCTACCATTGCACCGAGCACGGACGCCTCCGGGTACGGGACGGAAAAGCCCCAGCGCGGAAAATCGTAGCCAAGTCGCTTGCGTCCGAGCTTTTCAAGAATCAGTTGAGAAACGTGACCTCCGCCGTTGTAGCGCACGTCCACGATCAGGCTTTCGCGTTCAGCTTCGATCAGGTAGTACCGATGAAATTCGGAATACCCCTTGGGTCCCATGTCGGGAATATGAATATAGCCGACGCGGCCATTGGTTCGCTCGTGTACTGCTTTGCGATTCTTTTCGACCCATTCGCGGTAACGAGCTGACATTTCGTTCTTCAACGTGATCACGGTCACCCGACGCTCGTTGCTGCCATCCGCATTGGCAACCGTTAGTTCCAACGGAAGACCCGACTGATGTACCAATTGAGATGAGGGTACGATGTCAGCCGTCAGACGCCGACCTGATATAGCGAGCAGGCGATCGCCGGTGTGAACATTGACACCGGGCGCATGAAGAGGCGAACTCTGGTCGGGATCCCATGGATCACCGTCAACGATGTGCGCGATGCGATGGCAACCTGCGTTGGCGTCGAAAATAACGTCGGCTCCCAGATAACCGAGAGGCATTTCCGGAGCAGGTCGATAGTCTCCACCCATCTCGTAGGCATGAGATGTGCCGAGTTCTCCCTGCATTTCCCAGACAAGGTCCGAGAATTCCGAGCGTGTTGAAACGCGATCGAGTAAAGGAGCATAACGATCGTAAACCCGCTGCCAGTCCACTCCGGACATGTCTTCGACCCAGAAGTATTCGCGCTGTAATCGCCACACATCCCGATACATCTGTTTCCACTCGGCGCGAGGCTCAATGGAAACACGGACTCGGTTGAGATCGATCCAGCCGGATTGACGCGAGGGTTTGTCGTCGGTTGGTTTTTCGATCTTTGCAGCCGCGTTGATCACCCGAAAACGTTTTCGGTCACGGTAGATCAATGTCGTCCGATCGGCTGCGATTTCGAACCAGTTGACGTCATTGAGCACGGTTTCGGCTTTCTGGGCTCGAAAGTCGTAACATTGCAAATCGCCGACCGGTCCCAGATCTCTCGCGGGCCATTCGCGCTTCAGGCTTCCCGTCACCGGAAACGATGTGAACATCGCCTTGCCCGGAATGCCCCGAATTTGCCGGTAAATACCTTCAGGTACGGGAAGCGCAAGAATTCGCCGCTGGATTCCATCTTTGTCGATTCTCACTTTAACGGGTTCTGCCTTTGCTTCCGGTTTGGGCTGCTCTTCGGCAAGAGCGCGGGGTTTTACGATGAAAGGCGATGGTTCTTCGCTATCAAGAACGATCAGGCACGGCTTGACGCTGCGGGGGAATCCCAGATCGAAGTAATAACTGTCATACACCGGATCGAAAGATCGATGGGACAGGAAATAGAGAAACTTCCCTTCGGGATCGAATGCCGGAGAGAAGTCACGGAATTCCGGCGTGCTGGCGAGGAAGTTGCGGCCTGTCGATATTTCGTGCAGCTTGATCGCCGTAGTTTCGCGGCTCGTGGCGTAATCGTAGGCCAGCCATTCGCCGTCGGGCGACCACGCCAGGTCTTCAATGCGTCGGTGGCCGCTGTGGTCGATGCGCTTGACCGTCTCGGTCTGAATGTCCACGAGCATCAACTCCTGGCGATGGTTCGAGATCGCGAGAAGAGACGACGACGGCGAGGCCAGCATCGAGACCATTCTGCCCAGGTCCATTTGTTCAAGGCGCCGTGAAGCGCCGTTTTCGTGAAAGACTTCGACGCGTTCCTCGCCTGCCGCATCGCTCACGGCGACGACAGTTTTTCGGTCGTAAAGCCATTGGGGTTGCCGATAGCGAACACCGTCCGGTATCCCATGCTGTGCGACCGGACCTTCCCAAAGACCCAAACTCATTGCTTTGCCACGGCATTCCAAAGCTATCGAATGACCTTCGGGATGCAGAGAGCAGTCTTCAATGAATTCATCGACCTTCACGAACCTGCGCTGCGTTTGTGTAGACGGGCCGTGCCACTCGATTTCGACCTTCAGGTCGCGATCTGTAGTTGGATCCAGCAAATGAATGTTGGCGCCACTTTGATAGACGATTCGCTTGCCGTCCGTCGCCGCCCACCGCGCGAAGTATTCGGCCTGATCGCTGTGTCGCCGAATATCTTTACCAGCCGGAGTGCATGAATAGATGTTGCCGATGCCTTCATGATCGGAAAGAAAGTAAACGCGATCGCCAATCCACATTGGGCTGGCAAGATTTCCTTTGAGGTCGTCGAGTAACGGTTTGAATTGACCATTACTTTGACTATCGATCCAAAGCCGTCCGACGGTTCCCCCGCGATATCGTTTCCAGCGCGCCAGGTCCACGGTATTCCGTCCGAGCACTCTTCCGCCGCCCGGACCAAACGACAGATCATGAGCAGGTCCAAATGGATATCGTTGGGGGTGTCCGCCGTTAATCGCAAGGTGATACATCCATACCATTCGCAAGAACGGTTGACCGGCATTGGTATTGAAAACGATCTCGCCTTCCGGCGAAAACCCGCGCACACCGCAATCCGCGCCGAGGTAGGTGAGTCGTTTCAAAGGCCCGCCTGCAGCCGGCGTGACATAAACCTCAGTATGCTTCTCTTCACGTGCCGTGACGGCGAGCCACTGGCCGTCCGGGGAAATGGCCATTTTCCCCATTTCACCGAGTCCGGCAGTAAGTCGAAGCGGAATGCCTCCCGTATCGGGGACGCACCAGACGTCGTCTTCGGCAATGAAGTAAATGTTCTTGGCGTGGATTGCGGGGAAACGGTAATAGCCTTCTTTTGGCATCAGTCGAGAATTGTAACAATAGAATGGGAAATAACCACAAAAGGCGCAATAAGCTCAATAAAATCGGGCGCCAGATCCTCGTCACCTGAATTATGTAAAGGGATCTGACAAATCCCAAATCCAGTAATCCCAAATCCCAATCCGAGGAGAGTTTGGGATTAATGGATTTGGGATTTGTCAGATCCGACATTCTTCAGGGCTTCGCGCTTGCTCAGCGGACTCAGGCGATCCTGATTTTGGCGAACATAGCGTTGGATTTCTTTAGCGTCCGTCCAGGCATATTGACGTAAAGCCCAGCCAATGGCCTTTTGAAGGAAGAATTCCTTCGATTCGATAGAGGGTTCGATGCAATCGTAAAGAAGACGAAGATCGGTCTGCTTCTTGAACTTCAGTTGACAGATGATGGACGTGCGACGTTTCCACATGTCATCCGACTGGCTCCATTCCCGCATGACCGGCGTCAATTTTTCTCGATCACTCAGAAGCAATGAGCCGACGTTGTTTGAAGCCAGCGTATCCACGTAATCCCACCAGGCGCCTGTGACAATCAACTCCTCATAAAGCGGTAACGTGGGAGGCGTTTGAAACGGTCGAGCATGTCTGTACTGACATAACCCGATCGCACAATATCGTTCCTCGCGGAATCGAGCGTGGCGCCAGATGTGAAGGACAGTGCTGTGCCATGACTCCGCGTCATTGAACCGGATTCCGGCGAACTGTTCCCTGAAAACCTTTCGAAGTACTGGCGCCGAAACGCCGTGATACGGCATTTCGGATTTCATGTAAGCCTGCATGGCAGGTGCACGTGCGGGATCGGCAATCTCCTTAAGGGCCGAGCGCAATCGACGCAATAGCGCTTCAGGGGCGTCAGACTTGGCACTCTGCGCTTTCATTTGGAAACGATTTCCTTGACCCTGCCGACGATTCCATTGTCCAGCATGACTTTGATGCCGTGAGGATGATGCGGGGACTTCGTCAGAATCCGTTGAACGACGCCTTCGGTTAGAGCGCCGGTCGGCTGGTTTTGCTTTTCGACAACGCGGACTGTCATACCGGGTTGGATGTCCGATCTAGTCTGTCCGTTCATACTCTCTTGCCGCCCCTGACCTTTGTTGGCAGACTAACGTCGCGAAGGGACGAGAATGATCGACGATACACGAATTGGCGGCGCCTCATCGAAGTTTCCCGCGACGCGCCGTTCCGCCATTCTAGCCAGTTGCAGCGATCAACGTGAGGAGCGAAAACAGGGGCTCGACACGATCGCGGCTGCGTACTGGAAGCCGGTGTATCAATTCATAAAAATGAAATGGTCGCAGTCGACTGATGACGCCAAGGATCTGACTCAGTCG
>Ga0137427_10000602_pt1 | contig 18198 bp, 15 predicted proteins | sample EasRivERMZT700_2_FD_102309 | JGI IMG/M metagenome (GOLD analysis project Ga0137427, IMG submission 102309) | Soil microbial communities from meander-bound floodplain in the East River, Colorado, USA - East River MetaG ERMZT700_2 | ecosystem: Environmental > Terrestrial > Soil > Floodplain ...
ACCCGTTAGAGCCTGCGTTCGCTGATAGCCGCCAAAGAAAAAGAGACGGTCTCTTTTGAGGGGTCCACCAAGCGTGAATCCTCCCTCATTTCGCCGAGCACGCGGCCGATCCAAACCATCCTTATTAAAGAAGAAATCATTGGCGTTGAATTTTTCGTTCTGAACATACCAATCAGCGGAACCGTGAAACTGATTCGTTCCGCTCTTGGTGATCAATTGAAAGTTACCACCGCCCGACCGTCCGGTGGATGCATCATAGAGGCTCGTCTGGAGTTTCACTTCCTGAAGCGTTTCAGGTGCCGGCGCGATGTTGTTTGAAAGGGATCCTTCATTCGAAGTGAGATTCGTTGCGTCGATACCGTTGAACGACAAACTGGTGCTGGTTGTGCGCGTCCCGTTGACCGATGGCGAGATATTGCCAGTTCCGTTCGTCAACACGGGCGGCAGTTCAGCGCTGATGCCGGACTCTGCCGAGAGCAAATGAGTGAAGCTTCGTGTTGATGTCGGAACCTGAAGTAGCTCCTGGGACGAAATCTGGCGAAATGTCGATGCGGTATCCGGAGTTACCAACTGGACGTTTTCTGTCACGTTCACCGTTTCCGACGAAGCACCCACTTCCAGAGCGGCATCAATGGTTCGGGTCACGGAAGCTTCTACTCCGACACCGTCCTTCTGGAGTTTTTTGAAGCTCGGTAACTCAAAGGACACTTGATATGTGCCGACCGGCAATGCCGACAATGTCCATCGTCCAACATCGTTTGTAATCACGGTGCGTGACTGATCTGTTCCGGTGTTCTTCACCTCAACACTGACGCCCGGTAACACAGCGCCGGTCTGATCCTTAACGACGCCCGACAGGATTCCAGAAGGGGCCGATTGACCGAAAACATGGCATTGCCCCACAACTACGAGAATCAGAGCGAACGCCAGGAAACGTTCGCAGTTACGGATCGTCCTTAAAAGCAAGGTTTCCTCCTTTGAGGCTTGGATGGATTCGTTTCGATAAAACCAAATAGACATCCACCTCAAGATATGGAAGTTCGGTCAACGTTTTGTGAGCGGAATGTGAATAAAATGTTACAACCGCCAACTCAATTGTTGCTCAACGGTTAGCGGGCTTTCGCGTCCGAGTTTTTTGCTCGCCAACGACTATTCATTCATCGTTCACATTTTGTTAACTCTAGCGTGGTTGTCTAAAAGGAAGGAGGAACTATGACCGCTGTGTGGTGGACGTTCTTCATTCTCGCGATCGTCTTCTACACGCTATGGGCTGCCGGAGCTTTCGGGAAAAGCCCCAAGGAATAGCCTGTGTCCTTCGCCCGCTGGCTCGCCGCAACCTTATTAATACAGTACGGGTTCGCCAAACTCAATGGTTCCCAATTCACCGTCCTCGACTCCGAACTCAGCAAACCGCTTGGCCAGGTCAGCGGTTTCTGGCTGACCTGGTATTATTTCGGATACTCGAAGGTTTATGGAAACCTGATCGCGCTGATGCAGATCGGAGGCGCGATTCTTCTCGTTTTGCCGCGAACATCGCTGTTCGGGGCACTCCTGCTCCTTCCGATCGTCTTCAACATTATTCTGATCGACATTCTTTTTGGTGTGGAACCCGGAGCGACGATTGTTGCGGTCGTCATTCTCACCTGCCTGCTCGCGATCGTTCTGCCTCATGTGCGCAAGCTCTGGAATGCCGTCCGGCTGGAGGGTCGGCAGAAAAGGTCGTCCTCGCTCATCCAATATGCGGCGCTTGGAGTCATTCTTGTTGGCGGCTGGACATTCACGTGGTGGATTGCGAATTACAACAACCGACTCCCGACACCGATCGATGGGGCATGGTCGGTGGTTTCCGAAGGCGACTCCCAACGCCCATGGACCAATGTTTTCTTCGAACGAAATCGGGCCTTCATGGCGGTATTCCGCTCTTCCGATGGCCGCTACGATCAACGACATTTCGAAATCGATTCGAACGGATTAATTCAGGTTTGGGAAACCTGGCTCAGCAAAGGTGATCTCCTGATGCAGGGCCGCATCCTGGCGGATGGTCAAATCGAACTTGTCGCCGAACCATCCGCCGGACGGATTCTGCTGCGCCGCAGAAACTAGTTGGAGCGCCGTGGAAACATATCCGGGTTATCGGTGAATACAGCGTCGACATCGAGTTTATCGAGGAAGAAAGACATTTCGTCTCGAACCGACGTGAAACGACCTGTGGCGGCGCTTCGGAATGTATACGGCGTCACACTGAGTCCGACGCTATGGGCTGTCTGCACGACGCCAGGATTTCGATCAAGGATTTCCTTGGCGGGTCCTATGCCGTTGGCAAAGCTTGCCGCTCTTTTCAGTCCGGGTTCGGTCAGCCATTCGCTTTGAGGATCGCCGATCAGCAACACGTGAGCGAGTTGACTTTTGTACTGTCGCAGGCGTTCGAGACTTCCACTGCTGAACGACTGGATGATGATTGGCGTTTTGGCATCGCTGAAGGGTTCAGCCAACCTGTTCTTCTTCAATAGTTCGATGACCAGGCGTTCCATATCGAACCCGCGACTGCCGTAAACCTCAGGAGCTTTCGTTTCCGGATAAAGCCCCGCCTTGCCGCGAATCCCATCAATCGCTTCCTGCCACGTTGGCACGCGCACGCCTTTAAACTTCGGGTTGAACCAGGAACCGGCGTCGAGTTGCTTGATCTCGGCCAGGGTGAAGTCGGACACGTACCAGTGTTTGACTTCCCGGCCTTCCCGCTTTTCAACCACGAAGCGATTTGGAAACACTTCCTCGACGTCGGTCGTTCGCTCCAACGTCAGGTCGTGCAGACAAACCAGTACGCCGTCTTTCGTGATTTGCAGGTCCTGTTCGACGAAGTCGGATTTCTGCTCGATGGCGAGCCGGTAGGCTTCCATCGTGTGTTCAGGGGCATACGCGGAGGCACCGCGGTGGGCGATCAGAGTCTTGTGTTTGTATTGAGCCGGATATGCCACCGCAATCGCACTCAGGATGACGAGCGTTAAAGCGAGTTTTCTCATGATGGATTCTTCCCACGGTGGTGTGAATGCCGTGTAAATCACCTGCTAATTGATTGCGACAAAGGGGAGTGGGTCCATTTGAAATTGCGGAACCACCCCGGCCGCGCAGACGCGGCCACCCCTCCTTCAAAAGGAGGGGAATACGCACGGGCCAACACATTCCCCACCTTTTGAAGGAGGGGCGGCCGCGTCTGGGCGGCCGGGGTGGTTCCGCAATTTCAAATGGACCCACTAACCAAACAAATGCTCGGATAGGAACCGGGTCTTCATAGATGTATAATCAGCGGCCGTAAGGGGAGGTGCAGCAATGACTATCTCGAGACGTGACTTGATCTTGATGTCCGGTTCGACTCTGGCAGGATTGTCCGTAGGCGCTCTCAAGGCTGAAACCCTGGAGGCGCAGGCCCCGGCCGCTCAGCAGCAGCCATGGCCGGATTCACTAGTTGAAATGGAGAGACGCCCGAACTTTCCGTGGAAGCTACCCCTGAACGCGGACGGCTCGGCGCCGGAGCATCCTGCAAGCGCCGCCGGACCGATTACCGATCCGCTGATGTGGCGAACTCCGAACCGGCAGCCCCCGGAGATCGATTTCGACTACAAGAACATGAAGATCAAGGTCGATACTCGAAGACTCGCCAAACTTGGCGGCACGCTGCGTTTTTCCGATCTCGACAAACTTCCAAAGGTTTCTAAAACCTACTTAATGCAGTGCGGCGCAGAGAACCCAAGAGGCATCGTCAAGTGGACAGGCGTGAAGTTCAGTGATTTCGCCGGTATCCTCGGATTGGCGGAAGGTGTCCATTACTGCCGTTTTATCGCGTCGGACAAGCATTACGTGGACGAGGCGATGGCGACCCTGAATCATCCTCAAGTAATGCTCGCATGGATGATGAACGACGCGCCGATCCCACCCAAACACGGTGCTCCCCTGCGACTGATCATTCCGTTCCGTTACGGAAATCGGAGCATCAAAGCGATAACCGAAATTGTGTTCGGTACGCCGAGCCTTCCCGCACCGCCGGCCGCGTAGTCGAAAGGACAAACCACAAGAAGCACAAGAGGCGCAAAGGACCTTATATTGCGGCCCCTTGTTGCTTTTTGTGCTTCTTGTGGTTTCTTCCCTACCTTTGACGGTTCGACATTTAATTCATGAATGCGTACTCGTTCGTGCTGTCTTTGTTGCTGGGGCTGACCCTATTTCAGTCACGGGTCACCGTGATCATCGAGGTTCGCAGTGGAAACCTTCCCATTCAACAGGTAGAGGTTTCGATTGGCGAGCAGATCTCAATTACGGATGAAAAGGGAGAAGCGGTCCTTCAGTCGAATTCCGGTGAAACGAACATCACCGTGGCGCGCTTTGGCTACGGCACTAAAACAGTTCGCGCAACCATTTTATCGACGGAAACTACTCGCGTTCTAGTCGACATCCAGCCTGAAGTCACACATCGTGAAGAAATAACGGTGACGGCTACGCGGACCGAAAAACGAGTCGAGGATGAACCATTGCGCATCGAGGTCATCGACCAGGACGAGGTCGATGAAAAGACGATGATGACTCCGGGCGACGTCGCCATGCTGCTGAATGAAACGAGCGGCGTGCGCGTGCAGGTGACCTCGCCCTCGCTCGGCGCCGCCAACGTGCGCATTCAAGGACTGCGCGGCCGCTACACGCAGTTGCTTGCCGATGGTCTCCCGCTGTACGGCGGTCAGAGCGGCGCCATCGGTCTGCTTCAGATTCCTCCGCTCGATCTTGGGCAGGTCGAGGTTTTGAAAGGCGTCGCTTCTGCGTTGTATGGATCATCGGCGATGGGTGGCGTTATCAATCTGATCTCTCGAAGGCCTGAAGGCGCCGAACGTCAACTGCTGCTGAATCAGACCAGCCGTGGAGGAAGCGATTCAGTTTTCTGGCTTGCGCAACCGGCTAAAGATCGATGGGGCTACACCATTCTCGGCGGTGCTCATTTTCAGAGGGAAAAAGACACCGACAACGATTCGTGGTCCGACATGCCCGGCTATCGACGAGCCGTGCTTCGGCCGCGGTTCTACTGGGACAACGGTTCCGGACGTTCGCTCCTGGCCACAACAGGCGTGATGATCGAGAATCGAGAAGGCGGCTCGCAGGATGATCGTTTTCCCGAAAACATTGAAACCCGCCGGTTCGATGGAGGCCTTGTCGGACGTTTTACCATCGGGAAACAACTATTCTCTTTTCGCGGTTCGGCAATGACGCAACGGCATCGCCATGAGTTCGGCAATGTCGTCGAGAATGACCGGCACGAAACGTTCTTCGGTGAAGCGGCCATAAGCGGGCAGAAAGCCAGACATACATGGGTTGTTGGATCCGCAGTTCAAACGGATGTTTATCGATCGCATGAAGTACCTCGGTTCGATTACACGTATGTAGCACCTGGGGTTTTTCTTCAGGACGATTACGCCGTGAACCGACGCCTGACGTTGTCGGCAAGCGGTCGTTTCGATACTCACAATGAATACGGTGGTTTCTTCAATCCGCGCGTGTCCGCACTATTGCGTCTGAGGGATGGATTGGTGGTCCGCGCTTCGACGGGGACTGGCGTCTTCGTTCCAACTCCATTTACGGAGGAAACGGAGGCGATTGGACTGTCTCGGGTTTCGCAACTTTCGGGCCTCCAACCCGAACGTGCGCGGAGTGCTTCGGGTGATATTGGCTGGACCGGAAAAAACATCGACATCAATGCGAGCGTCTTTTCCTCACGTGTTCGAAATGTGTTGATCCTTGCGCCGTCGGCGATGAGAACCAGTCAGCCGCTTCACATCGCGAATGCGTCCGAACCCACTCGGACAGCCGGCTCCGAGTTCTTCGCCAGAATGCATGGCGGCCCGTTTGCGCTGGCGTTGTCGCACACGTTTGTACGATCAACGGAGCTGTCGCAGGAACTGGGCCGGCGCGCTGAAGTGGCGCTGACGCCGAAACACACGGCGAGTGTCATTGGGTACTGGGAAGTCGAGAACAAGGGAAGAGTGGGGATGGAGTTTTTCTATACGGGAAGGCAGCGACTTGAAGACAATCCTTATCGCGACATCAGCAATCCCTATTGGCTATTTGGCGGCCTGATCGAAAGGCGCTTCGGATCCGCCCGGGTCTACATCAACGCCGAGAATCTTGCGAACGTCCAGCAGTCCAACTTTCACGCTTTGGTTCGTGGCGAACGGAACTTCAAAGGCCAATGGACGGTCGATCAATGGGCGCCGCTCGATGGCCGGACGATCAATGCCGGCGTCCGCTTTGGTTTCTAACGGCGGCGGAGCAGGATACGAACGGCGCCTGTGCCGCCATCTGTCGGGCCGGCCTGACAGGACGCCAGCACTGCGTCGGATTCGCGCAGCCAGTCGGTCACTTTGTCTTTCAAGATCGACTTTTGGTTCGGCGAGCCCCGGCCCTTGCCATGGATCACGCGGACCGCGCGCTGCCTGCCCTGTGCCTGCATCCGTCGAAGAAAGGTCCGAAGTTCCTGTTCCGCTTCGGCAGCAGTACGCCCGTGGAGATCCAACTCCGCTTCGATTGGAATTTGACCGGTTCGCAGTTTGCGGAGTTCTGCTTTCTGAATTCCACCCTTGATGAAACCGCGCGGATCATCTTCGTCAGTATCGTCCGGGCGGTATGACGTCCGAGCCGGACGCGAACCGATGCCTGAGCCAGGCTCCGCAAGATTATGCGGCGCGAGAGGCTTCACATCCTTCATCGCGTCGGAAAACAACTCTGCATCGTCATCTTGATGCTTGCCCGGTTTCATGTCCTAATCTTCCAAAATGAAGTCGACCATATTAGGCCGAGGTCTCTGTGCGGTGAAAACATTTATTGTCACTGCCCGATTACACTCCTATTTGAAAAAGCCGGCATCCCTGCTGACCATTCTCGATAGGCTGCGTCTATTCCGGACGAATCGACGATGAACTAGAATTGATCTACCGGAGGACTCTATGGGCTTTGTGCTGACCGTCCTTCTCGCCCTGGCGCAAACACGGTTGCCCAGCAACTCAGACATCGAAAACATCGGCACGCGCGACATCAACAGAAGAAGCATCAACTTCATGAGTCTGGAGAAGGAGATCGCTCTGGGGCAGGAGATGTCGAAGGAGGTGGAGCGCACGGCGAAACTGTTCGACAACCAGGTTGTGAACCAATATGTGAACCGGATTACGCAGAAAGTGGCGATGAACTCCGACGCACAGATCCCCATCTCAATCAAGATCATCGAGTCGGATGAAGTAAATGCGTCTTCTCTTCCGGGCGGGTTTATTTACGTCAACACCGGACTTATCCGGGCGGCAGCAAGTGAAGCGGAACTCGCATTCGTTTTGGCCCACGCAATCGCCGACGTAGCGGCGCGGCATGGCGCCGAGCAGACCTCCAAAGGGCAATTAATCAATATTGCGACGATTCCTTTAATCTTTCTTGCAGCGTCTCCGAAAGGAATGGCCTTCGCTTCACCACCGCGATCTTCTGATCGGCTTGTTGCGGCTTCTTTTTACCAATTTGCCATCCGCGCAGTTGCGGAGTCGGATTACCTGGGAATTCAATACCTGTACACGGCGGGCTACGATCCTGCCGCAGCCGTCAGTCTGCTCCTGAAAATCACCGAACCGCAGAACAATACGACTCACCCGCCCATTCCGGACCGCATTCTAGCGCTAGAGAAAAACATTGGGCTGATCTTACCGAAGCGGGCGACACACATCGAAAACACAGAAGAGTTCAACGCCATCAAGACACTTCTCGCAAAATAAGAACGGATCAGCAAAAGGCCTGCAGTATGCGGCGTCGTCGCGTCGATTGACAATGCCACGCTGACAGTCATCCTTGCGGCGCTGACAGTTGTCTATGTCCCAAAGACTTTGTTGCTGAAGCTCTGACGATTGAAGATGCCTCGATGTCAATTGACTTCGTCCCGTAGACAATTGGCACCGCAGCGCCAACGATTGACGGCGACATCAAAACAATCGTCAACGTCTCGGAGCAATCGGTCTGCAAAACTCCGCCAGTCGTCAATGGTGCAATGTCATTCGTCAGCGCCTTCAAGACGACCGTCGATGTAACGATGCAAACCGTCAATCTCTTGAAGACGATCGTCAGTGCCTCAATGACGATCGTCAACGTCGCATTGCTAATCGTCAAAATCAGATAGGCCCGCAACCCGTTGATCCGTTGGCACTAAGGCTGCTCCATTGACGATCGTCAATGGAGCATCGACGGTCAGCAATGACCCAAAGACAATCGTCGAAGTTCTTCTGAGCATCTATCTTGAGCCGCCGACACTTGAATCTGAGTCGAGACCAGTCGGCGACGGAAACTCGTCAACTGACAACGCGTCGTCGACGACCGTCGCCGTCGCTTTGACGATCGCCAATGGGACGCCGTCAATTGTATCCGTGGCAACGACAATCGTCGGTATGACGATGTCGATTGACATGGAGCTGTCGACAATTGAATCCAGGCCATTCCCGATCGTCGGCGTGCCTTCGACAATCATCAATGACACGCCAACAATTGCATTCCCGTCGGCGACAATCGTCTGAATGCTGATTTTTGAAGCCTCAAAATCGAAGCTGCGTGTACGGTCGAAATGATGTTTGAGCGGATAGCGCTGGAAGGGATATTCTCAACGCTGGGACCAGAATAAATGCCAACTGTGCGGTTCACGCGAAACATTCAGCGCCACGTGGCTTGTCCAACACGCGAAGTCGAGGGCACGACGCTCCGCGAGGTCCTCGACACTTATTTTCGCGAGAACGAACAGGCGCGCGGCTATGTGCTGGACGACCAGGGCTGCATCCGCCAGCACATGGTGGTCTTCATCAATGGCGATCAGGCCGCCGATCGCGATGGACTTGGCGATCGGGTCGCGCCTGATGCGGTAATCGACATCTTACAGGCATTGTCGGGAGGGTAGAGAATCCATGAGTACTCGCTGTCATGTTGCAACGCGAAAAGGTTTGTTCACGCTGGATCGCGGCGAATCCGGATGGTCCATCAGCCGCGTCAGCTTCTTAGGCGACAACTGCACCGTGGTGATGCACGACACTCGCAACGGGGATCTCCTTGCGGCGCTGAACCATGGTCACTTCGGTATCAAGATGCAGCGTTCGCGCGACCGTGGTGAAACGTGGAGCGAGATCGCAACGCCAAAATATCCGGAAAAGCCGGCGGACTATGTTCCCAAGGCCGGGCCCGCCGAAGGTAAAACCCCGGACTGGTCGCTCAAATTGATCTGGTCGCTGGCGCCGGGTGGCGGCGACGAACCGGGCTTTGTGTGGTGCGGCACGCTTCCGGGTGGTCTCTTCCAATCCCGTGACGGCGGCGATTCATGGGAGTTGAATCGGCCACTCTGGGACCATCCGCTTCGCGAACAATGGTTCGGCGGCGGCGCCGATCATCCCGGCATTCACTCCATTTGCGTCGATCCTCGGGACGCGCGGCACGTCACCATTGGTATCTCGTGCGGAGGTGTGTGGAGCACGCGCGACGGCGGCCGCACATGGAATCCTCCCGGACCCGGTATGCGCGCCGAATACATGCCGCCGGAGCAGCAATTCGAACCCAACATTCAGGATCCGCACGCTGTGGTGCAATGTCACGCCAATCCCGACGCCCTGTGGGTGCAGCATCACAACGGCATTTTCAAGTCGACGGACTCCGGCGCTTCATGGTCGGAAATCAAGGATGTGAATCCTTCAGTGTTCGGCTTTGCGGTCGCGGTACATCCTAAAAACGCAGACACCGCGTGGTTTATTCCAGCCGTCAAAGATGAAAAGCGCTATCCGGTCGCGGGAAAAGTGGTGGTCAATCGCACGCGCGATGGCGGCAAGACGTTCGAAACGCTGACTCGCGGACTGCCGCAGACACATGCTTACGACCTGGTATATCGGCACGGCTTCGATGTCGATGAAACCGGAAGCCGTTTGATATTCGGATCGACAACCGGATCGGTATGGATCAGCGAAGACGAAGGAAATTCCTGGCAGACCGTGTCTTCGCATCTTCCGCCGGTTTACGCGGTGAGATTCGAAAAGCCCGTGTAACAAGAGTCGCGCTAGTCGCGGAAAACAAGACTTCATTTGTTTCAGACTCGACGCATGCCTTTGACGTCATTGCTGTTGTGGGTGGAAGTAGAACGGCCTACGGATGGCCGTGATAGTCTGGAGGCAACGAAAAGAGGAACGATGCAGGTGGAAGTCACGAAGAAGCTGTTCACCGTCGACGAATACTACCGTATGGCGGAAGTCGGCATTATTGGTCCCGAGGAGCGAACGGAACTCATCAATGGAGAGATCATCCGGATGAGCCCTCCCGGAAACCGTCATATTGGTTCATGCAATCGTGCAACTACTCTATTTACCGAAGCGCTCGGACGCCGCGTGATCGTCAGCGTTCAAAATCCTCTCCGACTCGATCGGCATAACGAACCGCAGCCCGACATCATCGTTCTTAAACCTCAGCCGGACTTCTACGGCTCCCGTCGAGCAACACCCGAGGACGCCTGCCTGGTCATCGAAGTCTCGGACTCTTCGCTCGCCTTCGACCGCAGGGTGAAACTGCCGCACTACGCCCGAACGGGAGTACCGGAACTGTGGATCGAAGACTTGAGGCACAAGCTCTTACTCGTCTTCCGCGATCCTTCCAACGATTCCTATCAGACCAGTTTGACGCTCCGCACAGGCGATACGATTTCACCAATGGCATTTCCGGACGTCACTTTCAAAGTCGAAGACCTTCTCGCCTGATCCGCTACTCTGCCCAACAAATTTCTTGTGCTTGTGCGTCTTGCTTTCTGCCTTTGCGCCCCTTGTGGTTTGTTTCCTTCGAATCGGTTTGTGCTAAGTTTGATGCACCTCTGAGGAGTTTCCTATGAGCTCGAAAGACAATGCCGGGTCGGCGCGGTTGACCTGGCCTAAGGTGTTATTGGCGTCTGTCGTGGTGCCTCCGCTGGGGCTGGTGTTGTCCTGGCTCCTGCCGTGGAAAACGGGAACGGCGAAACGCGCGGCAGGATTCGTCGGAAGGCTTGCGCTTTCCGGCGGTCTCGTGATTCTCACGCTCGTTTACGCGGTGGCGCTCGGTGTTCTCCACGTCGAAATGTCGGGCGCAGGCTGGAGGCCGATCTTCACTTGGCATGATCCGAAAAAGGATCAGGAAGCGCTCGAAAAACATCGGGTGGAACAACGAGCTTTAGTCGAGCCGGCTCCGGCGACGGCGATTCCATCGCCAAGTCTAACTGTTCTTAAAGAGCCGGATAAGACCACGCCCGAAGCCAGCGGCCGCACTTGGACGGATTTCCGTGGCCCGAATCGGCTTGGTCATTACACGGAAGGCTCCATTCTGACCTCATGGCCCAGCGACGGGCTGAAGCCCATATGGCGTCAACCCATCGGAGGAGGATACGCCTCCTTCGTTGTCGCCAACGGCAAAGCCTTTACCATCGAACAACGGCGCGCGGATGAAGTGGTGGTCGCATACAACGTCGCTAACGGACGCGAGCTTTGGACTCACGGCTGGCCGGCACATTTCGAAGAAGCCATGGGTGGAAACGGTCCTCGCGCCACACCAGTCTGGGATGAGGGCCGTCTTTATGCGCTTGGAGCGACCGGTGAATTCCACGTCCTCGATGCGGACTCGGGAAAGCTTCTGTGGTCTAAAAACATTCTCTCCGAAAACGGCGCCGAAAATATCATCTGGGGGATGGCCAACGCGCCATTGATCGTGGACGACAAAGTCATCGTGACACCGGGCGGAAACTCGGGGAATTCGATCGTCGCCTACGACAAACGCTCCGGTCAACGCCTTTGGAGCGCTCTCAACGACAACGCTGCCTACACTTCACCTATGGTCGCGACCCTTGCGGGTCAACGTCAGCTCGTCGTGGTGACGGGGACGCGGATTACCGGGGTTACGGTTGAAGAAGGAAAGCTGCTGTGGGATTTTCCGTGGGTCACGATGCAGGAAATCAACAGCGCTCAACCGATTGCAACCGACGCGAACCACTTGTTCGTTTCCGCCGGCTACGACCACGGATCGGTGCTTTTGGAAATCTCCGCGGCGGGAAGCAGTCTCTCTGCCCGGCCCGTCTGGGAGAGCAAGACCATGAAGAACCGGTTCAATAGTTCCGTTTTGTTCGAAGGACATATTTACGGCTTCGACGAAGGAATCTTTGCGTGCATCGACTCGCGCACCGGCGAACGCAAGTGGAAGGGTGGACGATACGGCTATGGCCAGGCCCTTCTTGCCGGTCAGCACATTCTGATCCTGACCGAATCCGGCGACCTGGTGCTGCTGCGCGCGACGCCTGAAAGACACATCGAAGTCGCGCACTCTCCAGCGATCGACGGCAAGACATGGAACCATCCCGCTATAGCGGGGGGAATCCTGCTGGTGCGTAACGCGCGGGAAATGGCGGCGTTCAGGATCGGTTCGTGACAGGGAAGGAGAGGCAAGAAACTTCAAGTTTAAGGACAGCAGGGCCAGGCGACGAATTTGCTTTCAGTAAGAGCATCAATAAACCGATCACGATCGGACCGAAACATGTAGCCAAGTCCTCGCACGGTTTGCAGATTCAACGGCCTGTCCGAATTTGCTTCGGTTTTGCTTCGAATCCGGCGGACCAGAACGTCAATGATTCGTTGATCGGCCGGGCTCCGAAAACCACGTATACGTCGCAACAACTCTTCCCTGGAAAACACAATATCGGGAAACCGCAGAAAAAAGAGAAGGAGCCGAAACTCCATCGGGCTGCACATGAACCGGCGGCCGTCTACTGCAACTTCTCTGGCGCGCTGGTCCACACGAAATTCCCGCGATGATCGTCTCAGGGTTGCAGAGTTTGTTGAAGCCTGGGCGTTCAAGACCTTTCTCAGGGAGGCGCAGTTGGTCGCGCCACCATTGTCTTTGGGTAACTCACTCCAGGAGGCGATGATCGCAATCGAGAGATCATCTTGCTGATTGCGCATGCGCAAATCGCACACGCGTTGCAGCGGATCCGGTTCCTTGATATCGACGATAATCACCGCGACTGGGCCGCTCTTTTCAATTTCCTCGCTCAAATCAAACGTCGAATGCAGTTTTACGGAGCAAGGCTCTCCGCTCGAACAGTCGAGTTGATTTGCCTCTGTCATGAGGAAGACTCGCACTGCAGCGGAAGATCTTGCGTGTTCGTGAATTTCTAAGCGCATAAAGTATTAACTGTAGCGGCGGCCCAATTGAGCTGCGGAGCGGCGCCAGAGTGTAGCTCTGACGCCGGAATATCTGATGTTTAGGAGGCCGCAATCCGATCAAGATTTACGGCGCCAGGTCTCCTTCGACATGGAAGCAGGTCCATTCTTCGGTCCAGTCAACATCGCCAAAACCCCCGTTCCAACGCGCCCACTGATCGAAGAAACCGTCGTCCGGCGGCTGAACCCAATTGGCCCGGAACACGGGCGATCCGGCTCGCGGAAGGAAGTCCGGGTCGCTTCCGTACAACGGGCGGCGAAGCCGCGGGTCCCCTACCATGACATTGCGGCCCTGACCACGTGTTCCACCGAGAAGCTCGCGCGCGACAGCGTTGACGGTGGTTCCGAAATCGGAGGCCTGGCCTGCGATATCATTTGCGCGGTTCGAGGCTTTGCCGTTGTCGAACATCAGGATTCCATCCATGGAAAGGTCCCCGCGAGTTATCGAATCGGTAGTCGCGGTACTGTTGGTATTGTTGCGAACCGAGATGCCGTTCACGATCCAGTTGTAGAGCAGCAGATTGTTATAGGCGCCGCCGGCACCGCGCCGGAAATAGAGAGCGGAGGAATCCGCCTCGTCCGGTCCAGTCGTGAACTGGTCACCAACGCCGACGAACGTCACGTTGTAAATCTGGGGTTTGCCTTGCGGTTGTGCTCTATCGTCGAACTCGCTGTTGTCCATCTCGATGCCCCGGTTGCCTTGCCTGTCACGGCCCGCGACCATGATGCCGTGCTGCACCTTGCCGCTCCATCCGAGCTGGCCATCGAGAAAGTCGTCATTGGCAACGGAACCCACGAGGTATTTCGCATTAGCAGTACCGCCGAACCATTCGAACATGTCGTCGAGACCGTACCTGGACTGGAGATGATGCGCTACGGTACCGGTGCCGCATCCGGCCCACGTGATGGCGTTGAGTTCATTGTTGGGTGAAAGCAATGCGCCGGCGAACTCCACGCGTACGTATGCAAGCGTGCCACAGCTGTGGGCTGCGTCGCTTCCGCCGTAGGTAGTGTCTGCCGATGGTGCCAAACCTTCGAGATTGGCGGTTCCGCCGGTGACGTTGACCGGAGCCTTTCCAAGCATCGACAGGCCGCCCCAGTCGCCGGCCGCGCGTTGACCGATGGGTTGGTTGCTGGTCATGATGATGGGCCGGTTTCGTGTGCCCTCTGCCATGATTCTTCCGTTTACACCGACAATAAGGACCGAAGCCGGCTGCGATCCCGGCATGCCGAATATGAACGTACCCGGCTGGATCGTCAGGACGGCGTTGCTCCGTACGATCACAGATCCACTCAGCCGATAGGCTCGCGTATTCACGAGGGTCCGATCGCTGTCGATATTGCCGCTGATCGTTTCGATGGAGTCGACGACTCCGATCTTGGTGTAAGCGGATTTGATAACGCGGGTTCCGGTGGAATCACGGATTTCAATAACGAACGTATGCATTCCCAGTTCGCCGGACGGCGCGGACGCCGACGATTGCAACCAACCGCCAGATCCGATCATGACACCCTTGGTAACATCGCCGAGCGTCACTAAGTTGAATCCCTGCTCCGAGGTCCGGCCGAAAATGTCGACCGCGGTTGTGGATGGTGCTCCACCGATACTCATATAGGTCTTCAAACCGGTTTGATTATTCTGTCGGTAGACGACCGCCGTATAAGGAGTAGCATCGGCGTTGGCACGTGCCGTCCAGCGGAGGGTGATGGGTTCGCCAGGCAGGTATGCGTATTTGTCCGTCCAAATGAACATAGATGCAGGCGTGTAAGCCAGCGAGTTCTGGGCGTAGACTGCACCTAACCGACCGAGAAACACGGCCCCGGCCACAAACAAAAGAGACAATTTCAGAATGCGTTTCATCATTCACTACTCCTTTTAGATTTCCTGGTTTTCCAGGATCCTCCTAGAAGATTGAAATACTGACCCCAACAGAAAAGTTGCGGCCGACACGATACAAACGTTGCGTGAGTCCCGCCTGAGTCCATAGATATGGAGTGTTTCCGAGATTCTCACCGGTCAATCGAAGACTCCATTTCCGATCAGGCCCAAAGGAATACTGATAGGCGAAGTCGATAAACGTATTCCGTTCCTGGTAGATGTCGGGCAGGCCAAACGTTCCTACATCCGTGATCCGCCTCGCCACCGTGTTGACAAAAAACCGCGCGTCACTGTTCCATTCCGGCCGGTTCCAATCGACGATCACGTTATAGATGTATCGCGACTGCCCGACCATGGGCCGGCTTCGTGAAGTCAGCAACAGAGTGGGCTCTTCGGGAAGATCGACTTTGGAATCGACGATGGTCAGATTTGCCTGGACTGAGATGGGAAGAAGTCTCTCGTGCAGGAAACGGAGGTTCCGCCGCCATTCGAATTCAGCTCCGTTGTTGGTCGCTTTGTCGGCATTGATAAAACTCTGACGGAGGTCTGTCGTCGCCTGAACGGTCACTTCAATGGGGTCTGTAAAATGTTTAAGAAAATAACTTGTTGCGATTACCTGGTCGCCGCCGAGAAACCACTCCCATCGAACATCGAAATTGTCGATGCGGGCTCGCTTGAGATTAGGATTCCCAACCGTATTGAAGCCCCCAAGGACGTTCGTGAATTCGAAAGGCGACAGTTCCCTGAAGTCGGGGCGAGACAGCGTCCGGCCATAGCCGAAGCGCAGATTCTGTTGCGGTGCGAGTGCATAAATCAGGTTGATGGCCGGCAATGGATCGCGATTTTGAAGCTCGGCATTTGCCGGCTGAGCGCCGGGTACAAGCGGATCGATCGTTTCGACGACAACCTTCGAGTCTTCAAACCGGACACCGCCCGTCGCTCGCCAACGGGGACCCAGGGTCGCATCGACCAGCGCAAAAACGCCGTGGGTGTCCATGCTGGCTTCGTACTTGTCTGTGCCGCGCGTGTTCTCACGTACAGCAAAACCGTCCGGTCGAATATTCGCCGGGCCCAATAACTGATTTGCCGACAAGCGTACGTCAATCGTGCCGGCCTGGATAGGCTGAAACCGAAAGAGGCGGGCGGAAAAATCGCGAGTGCGGAAGGTTCCTCGATAGCCAAACTTGTAAAGCATGCCGATCCCGCCGGTATATTGAAGCGTGCTCCACTCGAAAAGTGGCTCGCTGATGTGATCGCGGAGTTCGTTGTAGAAGCGAGTCGCCGACTGCGGGAGCGCCAGGAATCCGTAGGTTCCGTCTGCCTGCTGACCTCGAATGATTTCTCGAAGATCGGGCTCGTCACGCGATGATCGCGAATACGTGTATTGCCAGCGGAGCACGCTGTTGCTCAAGCCATTGAACGCATGGTCGCCTTCAAGACTGGTCGAGTGCAGACTCCTTTCGACCCAACGTAAACGTGTGGATTGGATGAAATTGTCGACGCCGCCGTTGTAGCCGGCGAAATCGCGCGCCTCCTTATCCGTATCGCGGGTGAGAGTATTCCGGAGAATCAGCTTGTGCGATCGAGACAAACGAAAAGCTGTATTGAATACGGCCCCCAGGCGTGCAGACTCGTTCGAGACGCGGAAATCCGGATAGTCCGTGAACGTGATGGGATTCCCTCCGGAAACTCTGTAATAGGCCTGTCCTTCAGTCCTCCGCTGAGGCGAATTCGAAAACGTAAACGCTCCAACGATCCCCATGGGACCATAGGTGTTTCCGCCGGAAACCGAGAACCCGATCGACGGTCGCGCCTTTGCCGTTGGGACCGATTCCCAATTGACTGGAAACGCCTGTCCCATTTGTTGAAATTCTTGTGCGGTGAAGCTGCCGGGAAAGAGTCGCTTGTCCGCAGGAACCGCAGCAGGCACGGACCGGGTACCATCATCGATGCCCCAAAAGTCGCGTTTTCCACCCGGAAACGTGTCGAAGGGTTTGAAGGTTGACAGGGAATTGAAGCCGCTGCTGTAACCGAACTTCAGTGTTTTGGCGACGGGAAACTCGACCGTACGCATCTGCACAAGCCCAGCCGAGAATTCACCCGGCAAGTCGGGAGAGTAGGTTTTGAGGACCTTGATGTTGTCGATCAGAGAAGCGGGAAACAGATCTAATGGAACCACGCGACGCTCAGGTTCAGTAGTCGGCAAAATGGCGTTGTTCAGCATCGTCGCGCTGTAACGCTCGCCTAAGCCTCGAACGTACACGTAACCGTTATCGACGACCGAAACGCCAGTTACCTTTTCCAGAGCACCGGCCGCGTCCGATGCGACGGTTCCCCGGATTTCCTCAGCGCTGACGACATCGCTGACAACGGGTGACAGCCTGCGTTCGATCGCCATGGCTTCAGCCGTGGCGACAGGAGCCAGTTTTTCGACAACATCAACGGCAATGCCGGCCGATTTCCCGGCCATCACGGCATATGCGGAGGCGGGCCGGCCTGACACGACTTCGATCCCGTCTATAACAGCGTCGTTGTACTCCGGCGCAGTGAACCGAAGCTTGTACTTACCGGCCGGCAGTTCCATCCGGAAAATGCCGTCCAAATCAGTAGTCGCTTCTTTCCCGGACAAACCCTCCACGGTGATTTTGGCGTTTCGAATGATTTGTCCGGTGTTGGCGTCCAAGACGGAGCCGGACACGATTCCTGTTTGCGCAGACTGAGACCCCAGCACGAACACAAGAAGTGCCCGCAGCAAAAGTGAGTTCATAATCCCCCGATTGAATGCTGAAGTAAAAGCCCGCCGGGTTACTGATACATTAACGGGACGTTAAAGGTTTATGACTGTTGCTTGAAGGAAGGACAAAATTAGCGCCGGAGGCGCGGCCAGAGTGTAGCCCAGCGCGTTAGCGCTGGGCTAGTTGCGAAACGAGCATGAGCCCCGGAGGGGCGAAAGATCTCTCGCGGCGATGATTACGCCCTGACGGGCAACGGACCCGAACATTCCCCGGCCTTACGGCCGAGGCTTCATTCTGGCCGCGCCTCCGGCGCTAATCCATTCCC
>Ga0137427_10000603_pt1 | contig 18168 bp, 21 predicted proteins | sample EasRivERMZT700_2_FD_102309 | JGI IMG/M metagenome (GOLD analysis project Ga0137427, IMG submission 102309) | Soil microbial communities from meander-bound floodplain in the East River, Colorado, USA - East River MetaG ERMZT700_2 | ecosystem: Environmental > Terrestrial > Soil > Floodplain ...
GCATGATCAACCTGGGGACGTTCAGCATTACGAGCGGGACGGTGAACTTCAGCAACACGGAAGGCAGCGTGAGCTTGCCGGCGCTGACGCTGGGCAGCAGTTCGACGTTGAGCGGGACCAGCGCCTTGACGATCACGGCACTGACCTGGACGGGCGGCGGCTTCAGCGGGACGGGAGCGCTGACGATACCGGCGGGCGGCACGCTGGTGATGAGCGGAACGGCGCCGAAGGACTTCCAGACACGGACGCTGACGATGGCGGGGACGGCGACCTGGAGCGGGACGGGGAACATCCGCACCGGCAGCGGCGCGGTGATCGTCAACAGCGGGACGTGGGACGTGCAGAACGACCAGACGCTGAGCAACTTGTTCGGTGGCGCGGCATCGACGTTCACGAACGCGGGAACGTTCCAGAAGACTGCGGGTTCGGCCACCACCACCATCGGCCTCAACGTGAACAACAGCGGTACCGTCAGTGTGCAAACGGGAACAGTGAACTTTTCGAACGTCTACACACAGACATCCGGCACGACGAGACTGGCCGGCGGCAACATCACAGCAGGGAGTACCTTCAGCATCCAGGGCGGCATTCTTGCCGGCGCCGGTACGATCACAGGGAACGTCAGTAACGGCGGCCAGGTTCGTCCCGGCAGTTCCCCGGGCGTGTTGACAATTACCGGCAACTATACTCAAACCTCTGCCGGAATTCTGTTCATAGAGATTGGTGGGACGAGCGCTGGTGCGTTCGATCAACTCGTCGTTAGCGGAACTGCAACACTTGCCGGCGCACTGGTGACCCGGTTTACAGGAGGGTTCATTGCAGCCGCTTCGGACACGTTCATGATTCTCACTGCAGGCACGCGTTCGGGAACCTTCGCCTCGGCCGTGGGTTTGTCACAAACGGTGATCTACAACGCAACCAATGTCATTCTCAGTCAGGTGACTCCCATGCCCGACATGGTTGTCAGCAAGACGCACACAGGGAATTTCCCCATGGGTCAGATCGGGGCCACTTACACGATTACTGCGACCAACGATGGCTCCGCTTCGACCTCGGGCGTCGTGACAGTGACGGATACGTTGCCCGCGGGGTTGAGCGCCACCGCGATTTCCGGTCCGGCCTGGAGCTGCGCCCTTGGAACTCTAACGTGCACGCGCAGCGATGCATTGAGCCCGGGCGCAAGCTATCCGCCCATCACGTTGACGGTCAACGTGGTGACGAGTACTGCCGGTAACGTTATCAACATTGCGACGGTCTCGGGCGGCGGCCAATCGAACACCTTCGATGACACGGCCATGGACGTCACCACGATTGTGATGGGCAGCACACCCATCATCAGCAGCCTGTCGGCAACGCCGTCCGGTCTGAGTCAGGCCGTCGCGCCCTATTACGGGGGCCCATTTACACTTACCGTTAGCGGCGGCAATTTCGACGCCGGTGCGGTCGTTTCAATGGGCGCCACGAATCTGCAGACAACGTTTGTCAGCGTGACGCAGTTGACCGCCGACGTTGCCGCTGCCGCGTTAAGGATCGTCGGACTGCGTGGCGTGAAGGTGACCAACGGCGGAGGCGCCGCCTCCAATACGATCGATCTGAAGGTCATCGAGCGCGGCGACATCAACGGCAACCGCAGCGTCAACATCGGCGACGCTCTCAGCTGCGCCCTTACTGTCGGGTTGATCAACAAGCCCGTGCTGCCGGCGTCGGTCGGAGACCTGAATCTCAATGGCTCCGTCAACATTGGCGATTGCCTGGCTCTGGCCCTGTTCACCGGGCGCATCAATGTCAACTTCGCGACCCCGACGATCACCGCGGTGTCACCACTCGCGGCCGTCGTTGGCGCGCCGCTGACGATCACGGGAAGCGGATTGGCGCCAGGCACGATCACCACAAGCACGCTCGTGTCGTTTACGATTGCGGGCAATGGCGTGGTTCGCGTGTCGCCGTCGGCGGCTTCGTTCTCCAGTCTGACGGTGACGGTTCCGAGCAATGCCATCAGCGGTCCGCTGCAGGTTTATCGGCTCGATGCGCCTGTCGGCAGCGCCGAATTTCCACTCGACGTCTCTAGTAGCGGGACGATGCTGGCACTCACTGCGGTCAGCCCATCGGTGGGTGTAGTGCCCGGTCAATCCATCACGGTGTCCGGAATGGGTTTCGACGCGATCGCCGCCGGCAATACCTTGCTGTTCCGGACCGCGACAGGAGCGGCGGCGGGAACGGTGACTGCCGCGTCAACGTCGAGTCTGACGGTGACAGTCCCCTCGGGCGCCGTATGCGGGCCGGTGACAGTGACCGTTGGGGGGCAGACCAGCAATGCGCGAATAGTGACGGTTGCAGGAACGAGTTGTGGCGTTCAGTTGACGGATTTGTGGGGTGGAGGCGCGCCGGGCCAGACTCTGGTGCTCGAGGGCGCCGGCTTCGATGTGGTAGCGCCGGCGAACAACATCGTGCGCTTCACGGACTCCGGAGGCGGCACAGTCATCGCGCCGGTACTGGCGGCCGGGGGGACGCAACTGCATGTGACGATTCCGCAGACGGCGGTGCAGGGCAACGTGACTGTCACCGTTGGCGCAGCAACCTCCAATCCCCTCAGCTACACTCCTTAGCGGGGTCTGGCGCTTGTTTTATCAGCTTTACGCGCCTGACCCCGAGTCCGTACTTTACTTTAGGGTAAAATGTAAAGTGAGGTGATACCAGAATGGAAGTGAAGCTATCCAGTAAGAATCAGATTGTCATTCCACGCGAAGCGCGGGAGGCGCTCGGAGCCAAGGCAGGCAGTCAATTGCTGGTCGTGGTGCGGAACGGCAGCGTTACCCTCTTGCCCAAACCTGAGGATTACGCCAAGGCGATTCGCGGTTTGGCGAAGTCCTTTCCTCGGGGATACTTGAGCAAGGAGCGCAGATCCTGGTAGCCGAGAATAAGCGTCTCGCCAAATTCCTGGCGCGTCACAAGCGGATTGCGCTCGATACCTCCATCTTCATTTTTCAACTCGAAGAGAACGCAAAATATGTAGAGCTGGCAAGTCAGGTCTTTCGCTGGCTGCATACCGCGAAGGCCGCCAGCGCAGTGACTTCGACAATCACGATGCTCGAACTGCTGGTTCATCCATACCGTCAAGGGGATCAAGACGGAGTTGATGCATTCTACGCGCTACTGTCGACATATCCCAATCTCGGTTGGGTTGTCACGTCGCTTGATATCGCCGATGAAGCCGCGAGACTCAGGGCAGAGCATAATTTGAAAACTCCCGATGCGATTCAGGCGGCTACAGCGCTTCTATCACAAGCAACAGGGCTGGTTTCTAACGATCCCGCGTTCCTGCGCGTGAAGCAACTTGAGGTGCTCATTTTGGACAACCTACTAAACGTTTAACCCCAAGAAAACGTGCCGAGTTCTTCGATCCGCGCCGCGATTTCTTCCTGTGGGAATCTCGGTTTGAGCGACATTACGGGTTATTAACCACGCGGCGTTTGACCGACCTTGTAGCAGCTGCCTGCATTGCATCTTCCAAGTCTTTCATCGGCAAATCAAGTGCGGTGAGGACTTCCGCTGCGCCAGATGGGGCGACCTCCACGAATTGCAACAGATCTCGAATAAAACCGCGAGCGTCAGTCATCATGTACGCGAGGTTGGAAACAGAGTGCCAGGCGATGGCGGCCTTTCCGCCGCCGGTTTCAACCCATTCCAGTACTCGGTTACAGTCGCGAAAGAACTCTTCCCGTTTGAGCGCAACATCGATCAGTACGTCGGTGTCGATCAAGACCCTCATCTATCGGTGAGTCCGTACTTGGCTTTGAGGGCATTCAGCAGAGGATCAGGCGTGGTCGGAGCTCTTAACCGAAGTTTCCCTGTCCACTTTTGAGTGAAGGACTTATCGGATTTCTTCATGCGGCGCTGCTTCGGTTGCATTTCTGGAGCGGAGCGCAACGATTCCTCAATCACAGCCGAAACGCTGGTCTTTCGCGCTTCCGCAAGTCGCTCGGCGCGCTTCGCAATGCCGGCATCGATTGTCAAAGTGAGCCGTTTCTTCATGCTCCCATTGTACTATTTGCCTTTATGAATCATCCGCATGAACGGTTTTGTTCCAAACACTCACCTGGGTACCATATTGTTTTATGGTATTCATGCTGGTACAGTGGGGCCATGGTCGGCAATCGCAAGATTACGTTGGAACTTCCCGAAGATCTGCTCCGCAGAGCGCAAGAATGTACGGGCGAGGGCGTGACAGCAACCATACGCCGTGGTCTTGAGCTGCTTGCGGCGTCGACGGCATACAGCCAACTGCAGCAGCTTCGTGGCAAGGTCAAGTTTTCCATCAAGCTCAAAGAGTTGCGGGACGACCGGTGATCGCCGCGGACTCAAGCTCTTTCATTGCGTATCTATCCGGTGATCGGGGTGAGGACGTCGAGATTCTGGACCAGGCACTGGCGGATCAACTTGTGGTGTTGCCACCTGTGGTTCTGGTTGAGCTGTTGAGCGATCCGAAGCTTCTTCCATCGGTTTCTGACCTTCTCAAAGTGCTGCCACTCCTGGAAACGACACGCGGTTATTGGGATCGGGCCGGGATGCTGCGCGCCAAGGTCTTATCTCGACGCCGAAAAGCCAGACTGGCAGATACTCTGATCGCCCAGAGCTGTCTTGACCACGACGTTCCAATGATTGCGCGAGATCGCGACTTTCGGGTATTCGCGAATTCTGCAGGCCTCAAGATCCTGCCGCCCTAGCATCGAACAGATCGCTAAAACCTCGACCGCCGCTACAGGTGGCTGCGCTCGAACTTTTTCGGGTGGGACAAATCCAGGCTGTCCAGGAGCCGCGACAATCCGGCGGGATGTTTTCCCAGCATCTCTGCCGCTTTGGCCGAATCGTCTTTCCAGCGCCGCATCACACGCTCCACATACTGACGTTTCGCCTGAAACACAGCGTCGGCAAGCGTTTCCGCCGGCAAAGGCGCGAACAACTCCGCAGCGAGATCCTCCGCCTGTATGACTTCCCCGGTTGCGAACGCGACCGCCCGATCGACCACATTCTTGAGCTCCCGAACGTTCCCCGGCCAATGGTAAGCGGAAAGGATGGTGTCCGCTTCGGGTGAGATACCGCCGCTCACCCGGCCCGCTAGAAAGTGCCGCGCCAGAACCGGAATGTCTTCCCGACGCTCACGCAGCGGCGGAACTCTCAGCGGCATCACATACAAACGATAGTAAAGATCGTCCCGGAACGCCCCCTCCGCGACGGCCGCCCGCATGTTCTTGTTGGTTGCCGCGATCAGGCGAACATCGGCGCGAACCGTCTCCACGCCCCCGCCCATTCTCTGGATCTCTACATATTCGACCGCCCGCAGGAGTTTGGCCTGCACCGCCCGACTCATGTCGCCGATTTCATCTAGAAAGATGGTCCCGCCATCGGCGAGCTCGAATTTCCCTCGCTTTCGGGAAACCGCTCCGGTGAACGCTTCCTTTTCGTGGCCGAACAACTCGTTCTCGATCGTCGTTTCCGGTAACGCCGCACAGTTGATCGCGACAAATGGCCGGTTCGACCTAGGGCTGTTCCGATGAATGGCGCGAGCGACAAGTTCTTTGCCCGTGCCGCTTTCACCTTCGAGCAGGACGCTGCCGTTGACGCGGGCGACGGTGCCGATAAAAGTCGATCACCTTCGCCAGCGCCGGACTGGCGCCCACCAGGTCGTGTACCGGATAACTCATGTCGCACTCTTGCTCGCCTTGAGTTTGTCGAGCTCTTTCTGAATGTCAATCGCCGCCTGCCGATGGATCTTCTTGATGCCGCTCCACAGCCACGACAGCACCGCCAGCCCGGCGACGTTGGACGCCAACTGCGCCCCCAATGGATCTGCTCCGGCGGAGTGCTGCCGGAGATAAAACGAATGCCGCCCCAAACCATGGGGAAGGCGAGGGTCAACAGCAGAAGCGGCTCAAGCCATCGGGCAGCGTCCGTCTTGGGCGCATAGAGCCTGTTCTTTGAAGCCGTGAGTTCAGCCTTTTCCAGTCCGAACGTTGTAGCCATCGCTGGGCTGCCCACTCCGCCAATGGCGTCCGACTGGCTCACGTAACCGATCGCAAAGAGGAACATTGGAGAAGCCATAATCGCGACATTAAGGAAGGCAGTCGCTGGAGGAAGAAGCGGAGAATTCGAAACAGACAGCGCTTGAAGGCCGACGATCCATAGCGTCCAGACCCGCGCCGCGGCGCTCGACTCCGGCACAAGCTGAGGCTGTTTCTTCATCCGGAAGACAAAACGCCAACCCGAGATCATGGTGGTGTCGAGGCAAAGCCCGGTAGCGAAACCCAGGTTGCCCAGGCCACGGAATCCGCCTATATAAAGGATAGTCAGCGCCACCGCGATGAAAGGCGCCAGGACCAACGCGTCCGTGGCGGCCTCGGCGCCGGACGACTCCGGCGGATCGATATAGCCGTCGCGCCAGGTCAAAACGACGAGGGCCACGATCAGGATGACGCCGATCACCGGGGGCGGCATCGCCAGAAAGGCGATGCCGAGACAGCAGAGGTCGCCGAACAGGCGGCGGACCGGGTTGAACGCGTGAACCGACTGGATCGCGCTCGCCCGGCCGATCCCGTGGACGGCGTGAACGAGCATTGGGGAACGGACTTATAGTTCCTGGACAGAGCGATCAGCAGCGGTGCTCAAGTCATGTGTTGTCTATGTGATAGCTCTGTTTGAAATGAACTAAATGGGCGAAACCGATGCTGCTCAGGTATTCGAAGGTGGGAGAATCGCCGGGCCAATGATCAATAGGACGTCGATCCGCTTCCCATTCGGGGAATCGCATACTCGAAGTAGATCTGTCCCTCGTATCTTGCGAGAATCTCTTTGAGGATTTGAATTTCTTCCACCCATGCATTTCGCTGCGCGTGTTCCAGCGAGAAGGTATTGTTTTCGACGAGCGTTCCGAGGATGTGCTCCGGAGTTGACGTACGGAAATCAGAAATCGAGGCTGAATAGAACGCTCGTTTCATCGTTGCTTGCGCCGCAGAAAAAGCTCCAGACGCGCGTCGAGCAGCTCGTGGGAGATCCAGAAATCGGTGTTCTTGATCTGGCTAAAAGCTTCCTTCAGATCCAGCAGCCCCTGATCTGCAGCTTGCTCAATGATCCCAATGGTACCCGTGATTTGAATGCCTCGTGCAACCGCCGCCTTGCGGCCGAGGATCTCATCGATGAGAAGTAGGTCGGCGCCCAATTCGACTGCGAGACTGATTGCCGATGCTTCACCCGGATGTAACATCGGAATCGAATCTACCGATGACGGGGTCTGTTCGATAAGCCAGTCTGGTGGCGCGCTAATGAAGGTACGAATCGATAGAGGACGTTTGTCATGTCTCAGTTCGACTGCTACTTCAGGTGGGATGATTACTTTGCCGAAAAGAGCGTGGAGGATGTCGATCCGGCCGATATTGATCAGCACAATGAGCGGGGAGCTATCGGCGACAACGAGCATCAGCGATCAATGGCTTTGAACGTCCTGAGAGTTTGGGAGTCCGCTTCGAGATCCTCCATTGTCAGCGACCCTTCGAATACGTGATGCCGCTTAAGATAGGCGTCGGTCTCGAAACGATCGAGTCCGAGCACTCTGGCTAAATCATAGTGACTCAGCCTCCCGCGCCGAAAAAGCTCGAGCGCGTAAGCTTCCTTCACTTCCTTCGAAAGGTCGGAAACCTCAGCCCGCAGCTTCTGTTCAACATCGGGAGGTAAGTCCAATCGGATTGTCAGCGACATGTCCCTAACCTCAAATTCGTTCCTTTCAATACTGTAGATGAATTTGTAGACGCAGAAGCCTCAATCTTCAACTTCTTTCAACACTTAGATTAGGGCACATCGCAACTGTTTCAATCCAAAGCAACAAGAATTCTGAGGAATATCCGCGGCAGAACCCTGCCCGGTAGCGCCGTTCCAAGATTAAGGCAATGGAAGATCGTAGGCGCGTTCCAACAGAGATTGCAGTTCGGGAATAATCAATGGATTACCCTGCGCCAGTCCACTGGTAATGGAATCTCTGGTACTCAACAGCGTCGACAGGGAAGCTTTCAACGGTTCATTTTGTGTCCTGCCCTGCATTTCTTGAAGTCGGTTAAAGAATTCCGCTGCGTGGGTCGTCGCTATCCCATAGTTCTGATGCGATGCAGCGAGTAAGATCCGTCCCGCCAGGTTGCGCGTTCGATCGAGTTCAATTTGAAGCTGAGCGGAATTGAGGTCGCGGCGGACATCTTCGAGTTCCGTTTGCAGGCGCCGCTTCTCCATGAATTGCGGCACGAAGCCGGCAAGAAAAATGGCGACGATGAGAATTGCACCGACGATTAGTTTCGCTGTTGCGGTCACGGATTGTCCTGAGCGTTCTCTATAACCACCCCGCTCGCTTCGTGCCTCGGCTCGCTGCCCCTCCTTTCAGGAGGGAATTTCTCTCTGTTCTGGAAAAGCCGGCGAGCGGACTTGAACCGCTGACCTGCTGATTACGAATCAGCTGCTCTACCAACTGAGCTACGCCGGCAAAAAAATGCTCACCCGATTCGGGTGAGCAATAGTTGTAAAGAGAAAAGGATCTAGAAGCCCCGCCAGCAACGGGGCTGAAGCTCCAATGCCCCTTAATTTAGTTTTGAGGGTAGGGGTTGTCAACGAATTATTTCCCCGTGTCTTCAAAGTATTTGAACGATTGAGTTTAAACTAGTGTGACAATTTACGGCACTTTCAGTGGCCGATTTCCTTCCTCGTAAATCCTTGATCCAGCTTGAGTTGGATGATTTCCATGTCCTGGGACCGGTCGAAAACGCGATCCGGGTACCGAGCTTTCATAAAGATGCGGAAACCGCCGAAGCTGATCCCGGCGACGAACGTAAACAGCAACGCGATTCCAATAAAAGTAAAGACCGTCACGATGACTTGTCCGATTTGAATATCCGGAGGCGGTTCGGTCCATGTCACCTTCGACTCATGACCAACCAAGTCCAGAATGTTCTTCGCGACGTCCGCATCGCGCGACCCTCTTACCCAGGCGATCACTGGCCCAACTCTTCGGCGAAACGGTTCATCGTTCGCGTTCGATGCGTTCCAGCTCTCAAAAAAATCCTTCGCGAGTTGCGCCGTCGGATAGAGGAACAGAACGAGATTCACGTTCTTGCCGTCGATCACGTATCGAGCGGTCGCCAATTCAACATCCGCATCGAAACCCAATTTCGAGCCGTCCAGCGCCAGTTTCGGATCGAGACCCGTCGCATCGACAATATATTTGTCGGAACCTGCGACCAGATTGTTGGGCGGCAGAAGATCCGAAACCGGTGGCTTGCGCGATCGTCCGAAAATACTCGACGACACCAGATGGCCCAGACTGTCCGCAGCCTTCTCGTTGCCGTCCAGCTTCACCACATAATTAGATTGCCAGAAGAACGTTCGTGAGCCGTTGCGAAATCCTTCGGTACCCAGCGGAATTGAAGACAAACCGGGCTGCTCCAAATCCCGTTCGAGCGTAAACAGGCCATAAGCCGCGCTGGCGTCCAACATTTCATATAGCGTGAGCCGGATCTTACCGTCGGCGCCGTTCAAATCCTGGACGGTGACGCCGCTTAGACCATAGCGTTGCAGCGATGGGGCCGACTTACCGGCAAGAGTGGCGAGACTCGACTCGTCGAACTGTTTGGGAGCGGCCGCAACTGTCCAGGCGGCATTCTCTCCGATGGTTTTGATAAGTACTTCTCGCGTTTGTGCCTGGAGAGTTCCCGATAATGAAAGGACGACCAAAGCAACGCAGACCAGACTTCGAAACTTCATGACGCGGCGCGAACGCCGATTCACTCCTGATTTTTATCTTGGCTTTTGGCGGTCGTCTTCACGCCGCCTAATGACTCTGAGTAAGATCTTACACCGTTGAAAAGAGATTCGGCAATCTGCTGGCGGTATTCGGAGCTACGGAGAAGTTTTTCCTCTTGCGGATTACTGATAAATGATATTTCGGCCAGAATCGAAGGCATCTCCGCACCGATCAACACCACGAAGAGAGCGGGCTTGACGCCGCGATCGGGCCCCGAGTTCTTCCGCGCAAACATCGATTTCTGAATGAAGCGGGCGAGTTCGCGCGATTCGTCCACTTTGTCCTGCAGCAGAATCTTTCTGAAGAGGTCCTGGATCTCGTGTATCGACCGGTCCGATGCCGCGTTCTCACGCGTCTGCAGATCGATGGTCGCCCGCGACGTCGTGTAGTTCAGATAAAAGGTTTCGACGCCGCGAACCGTGCGGACCGTGCTGGAATTCGCATGGATCGAAATAAAGAGGTCGCCTTCCTGTTCGTTGGCGAGCGTGGTCCGGTCTTCAAGCGGAACGAAGGTATCGTCCGTTCGCGTCATCACGACTTCGGCGCCGAGTTGCGTTTCGAGCATTTCCTTCAAACGCCTGGAAACGTCCAGAACCAGTTCCTTCTCCGTGTATCCGCTCGGGCCGACGGTTCCCGTGTCATGCCCGCCATGACCGGCATCGATCACTACCTTTCGCAGTTTCAGTCCCAGACTGCGCACCAGCGAGCGGTCGCCGTTGGCGGTGGGTTTTGCCGGAGTGATCTTCGTTTCGACGGCAGGCGCCTTTGCCACCGTTGCCTTCGGTACAACCGGTGGGGCCGGTGGCGTTGGTGGCGGCGGTGGAACGACATTCGGGACCGGTCGAGTCACTGCAGCGTTGGGCAGCTTGACCGGAGATAGATCGAGCAGCGCAGGCCTGACGGGTTCGTCGATGACGGAGGCGACGTTTGGCGCCGGCGGTTCGATGCCGGCAACGTCGATGATCAGCCGGTCCGGTTCGCGAAGAATCGATGAACTGACACGGCTGAAAGTCCCGAGGTCCAACACCACTCGAACGGTGCTGTTATCGAACTGTCCGACCCGAATCTGCTGGACCGCCGTGGTCTTCAGCGGCATGGCCTTGTCCTTGAGCATCGAGTTCAAGCGCGCGGGACTGATGTCGATGAAGGCGCGATCCGGCGACTTCGCTTCACCTTGTTTGAATTCCACTTCCGAACTCAGATCCACGACTACGCGCACGGAACCGGCCGCTTCCCAGAATCGAATATTGTCCACCGACGCGGAGGCCAGTTTTCTTTCGGGGACTCCCTGTAGCCGGGCAATATCGCGTTCAGCGACGTCGCGGAAAGGCGTTCCCGGGTATTCGCGGATCAGATAGGTGAGGGTACGCACGGCGGCTCTGGCGTCCCTCATCTCTTCGTACAGACGAGCCATCGTGACCAGCGCGTTATCCGCATAACCCGTATGCGGCGTGATCACGTAAACCCGTTGATAAGACTTGATGACGTTCAGGTACTCGTCGCGCGTCCGCTGTTCCGGCGACTTCTCGTTCAGCGTGGCTTCCAGTTGCTGAGCATGATCGAAGGCTTCGCGGGCTTTTTGCAGGGCGGGAATCTGGGCAGGCTCGGCCAGAAGAATAGCCGACGACAGGAGAATGACGCTGAATGCAGCGCTTCTCCTGAATCCGAACCAATTATTTCGGCGGTGCAACGTTAGAAAAATGAACGACCCCGCGTTCGTCCACGGTACGGAAAATCCGCTGCTCTTTTACCCCTGTTGGTGCCACCGTCGGCGCGACGGGCGCGACAACCGGTGTGATTTGAGCCTGCTGGGCCTGCTGGGCCATGGCCTGGGACTTTCCATAATGCGAACGGACCTTGCGAACGTAATTTCGGGTTTCCGGTATGGATGGAATCCGGCCGAGTCTTTCGACCAGGTTCTCTCCGGCGTTGTAAGCTGCTAAAGACAGATCCAGGTTGCCGTCAAACTTCTCGAGCAGGAACTTCATATAGCGGACGCCGCCTTCGATATTCTGCCTCGGGTCGAAGAAATCCTTCACCCCGAAGCGTCTACCGGTTTCCGGAATCAACTGCATGAGTCCCCGTGCACCTTTATTTGAAACAGCCCATCGATCGAAGTTGGATTCCGTTTTCACGACCGCCTTCACGAGTGCCGGGTCCACGCCGTGAGTTGCGGCAATGGAATCGATCAACGCGTGAATGGGGGCACTTCCGCCCTGCACTGGAATTGCTGCAACTGGGGGAGGCGCCGGCGCCGGGATAGGAGCTGGTTTATTGGAGACCGTGTTCGAATACACGACCCTTCCATCCGACGCGACGAAGGCTTTGATTTTCTCAGAGCCATACGTCGACGTACCCGAACCAGCCAATAGAACTATGCCACCCAGAACGACCGAAAAACGGTTTCTCATTTCACCCACAATCGAAAGTGGCTACTTCAGAAAGTCTGCCACGATATTGTACACGGCCTGTAAAGCCTGATCCAATCTTTCAACATCTTTCCCGCCCGCTTGTGCGAAATCCGGTCTTCCTCCGCCGCTGCCTCCGACCATTTCAGCCACTTTCTTGATGATCTGGCCGGCCGGCAGCCGCTTTCGAAGATCTTCCGAAACCACGGCCACGAGGGACGCTTTACCGTTGGATGCTAGACCAAGGACAACGACTCCGGAACCAATTTTTGCACCGGCCGTTTCGGCCAGGTCCCGTAGCACCGAGGCGTCCACGCCGTCAACCTTTTTAGCGATAACGGCAACGCCATTAACGGTCTGCGGCGAATCCACCAGGCGGTCCACCTGACCCCGGGCACTCTTGCGCTTCGCCGTTTCCAGTTCGGCCTCGAGCTGCCGTTGCTGTTCGATCAGCCGGGAAATTGCTCGGGTGATTTCCGAGCGGGGGGCGCGCAGCGTCTGCGCGATGTCCTTGAGGATGCTTTCGTCCTCTTCCAATCGCATGTAGGTCCCGAAGCCGGTTAATGCTTCGATACGCCGGACGCCGGATGCGATGCTGGACTCCGAGACGATCTTGAACAGACCGACGTCACCCGTCAGTTTGGTGTGCGTGCCACCGCAAAGCTCGGTGCTGACGTTCGGGATCGAAACCACCCGAACTTCCTGGGCATACTTTTCGCCAAAGAAGGCCAGGGCGCCGGCCGCGATGGCGTCATTCAGCCCCATGACTTTGGTTTGAACCGGCAGGTTCTTGAAAACGACCTGGTTGATCCGCTCTTCAATCTCCTGAATTTCGCGATCGGTCAGCGGGGCAAAGTGGGAGTAGTCGAATCGCAGTCGTTCGGGAGCGACCAGCGAACCGGCCTGTTTGACATGGGTGCCGATGGTGTCGCGCAGCGCGGCATGAAGAATATGCGTTGCGGTGTGATTGGCGGCAATGCGGCGGCGCCGTTCCTCATCGACTTGGGCGGTGACTTCATCGTCGAGCGCGATCCTGCCGAAATCGAGTTCCACTTTATGGACGACCACGCCGCGAACCGGCGAAAACGTGTTGATGACGCGTGCCGCGCCGTGGGGAGTCGTCAGCATGCCGGTGTCGCCGATCTGGCCGCCGGACTCGGCGTAGAAGGGGGTTTCATTCAAAATGAGTTCCGCCTTCGCGGCGGTCCCTTCGATCGACTTGCTTTCCGTTCCTTCACGGATTATTCCGATAACGCGTCCCGTTGAACGCACCGTCTGATAGCCAAGAAACTGGGTGCCGCCGGACTGTAGGAATTTTTGAAACACCGGATGGACGCGATCTTCGCCTTTCCAGCTTTGCCGGGCGCGCTCGCGCTGTTTTTCGAGCTCGGCGTCGAAGCCCTCCATGTCGAGCTTCATGTTCTTTTCGTCGGCGATTTCTTTGGTGAAGTCGAGAGGGAAGCCGAATGTATCGTAGAGCTTGAAGATCTCCGTGCCCGGGAGGACGTCTTTGCCGGCCTTCGCGACCTGCTCGATGGCGTCTTCGAGTTTCTGCAGTCCGACGGAAACCATCGCCGCGAACCGTTCCTCTTCGGTCTTGATGACGCGAGCGACGTACTCGCGCGTTCCGAGAAGTTCCGGATAGGCTTCCTTCATCATGTCCACGACGTAGCCGGAAAGCTGAAACATGAACGGTTGCTTGTATCCCAGCAGCGTTCCCTGACGGATGCCTCGACGCATGATCTTGCGCAGCACATAGCCGCGGCCCTCGTTGGAGGGGACGACGCCGTCGCTGATCAGGAAAGTCGTCGAGCGAATATGGTCGGCGATGATGCGGAGCGAGGCATCGGCCGGAGCCGAGGCGCCATACTCGACGCCGAAGATCTCGCAGGCCTGGTCGATGATCGGCCGGAGCAGATCCGTTTCGTAATTGCTGAGTTTTCCTTGAAGTACGGACGCCATGCGCTCCAGTCCCATCCCGGTATCGATGGATGGTTTGGGCAACGGTGAGAGGTGGCCGTTCGAATCGCGATTGAATTGCATGAATACAAGGTTGCAAATCTCAACGTAACGGCCGCAGTCGCAGGGGAAGACGCAGTTCGCGTGGCCCCAGTCGCTGGCTTCGGGTCCGAGGTCGTAGTGAATCTCGGAACAGGGACCGCAGGGACCGGTGTCGCCCATTTGCCAGAAGTTGTCCTTTTCGTCCAGGCGGACCAGGCGGTCGCGGACGATGCCGATCTCTTTCTCCCAGATACCGTAGGCCTCGTCGTCTTCATTAAATACGGTCACCCAAAGCTTTTCGATCGGCAGGTTGTAGTCCTTGGTGATCAGCTCCCAGTGGTACTGAATTGCCTCTACCTTGAAGTAGTCGCCGAAGGAAAAGTTGCCCAGCATTTCAAAGAAGGTCTGATGACGGCGGGTATGGCCCACGTTGTCGAGGTCATTGTGCTTGCCGCCGGCCCGAACGCACTTCTGGCTGGATACAGCGCGGGTGTAGGGCCGGGTCTCACGGCCAAGAAAGACATCCTTGAACTGGTTCATCCCGGCGTTGACGAACAGCAGAGTGGGATCCTCGGCTGGAATCAGGGAAGAACTTTTCACAACGGTATGACCGCGGTCTTCGAAGAATTTGAGGAAGCGGCTACGGATCTCGTTACTGTTCATGGACTTGATTTATTTCCTCTCGTATCGCGTCCTCTTCATATCCAAGACGAGCCAGCGCGCGAAAAAGACGAGCGGCATCGCCACGTTGCAGAGGAGCACGCAGATTCCAATCGACCATTTTAGCTGTCATCGCGTCGTGAAGCGAGGGCAGGTCGAGTTTGGAGACCACTTCATCGGCGAGGGATTCGTCGATGCCGCGGGCGATGAGCTCGTTCCGGAGGCGGCGGGCGCCCCGTTTTTTGCGGCCCAGGACGTAGTTCTCGGCGTAGCGGCGATCGTTGAGGTAGCGTTTTGCGATGAGGCGTTGGATGACGTCGTCGGGGATTTGGCCGAACCGCTTTAAGAGCTTTTCTTTGATGCGGAACACGCTGTAATCACGGGCCGCGAGCAGTTTCACGGCATGGTGGAAGATCTCGTCGCTCACGAGTGGTATTCTAGCGGACATGCAGGTAATCTGGCCGCGCCTCCGGCGCTTTAGTGGATGTGCATTACTCTTGCTGCTGCTATCCGGTTGCGGGTACCGCATCGCCGGCAGGCAATTGAACAATGGCCGCGGACTCACCATCGCGGTCCCGACCTTCAACAACCGGACCACCGCCTACCGCATCGAACAACGGCTGACCGAGGCCGTCCGACGCGAACTGATCCGGCGGACACAATTCACCGTTCATCCGCGCGAGACCGGCGACGTCGTCGTCACCGGTGAGATCGCCTCCATCAACCTGACGCCGATCATCCTCAACCAGCAGGGCCGCGGCTCTTCTTTCAGCGTCATCGTTGACGTGAAAATAAGCGTCGTCGATACGCGCACGGGAACCATACTCGTTCAGGATAACCACACGGCTCGCGAGGTCTTCGAGCTCGCCCAGAACGCTCCGGAGTATGTGCCGGAAGATACCTTTGCGATGGATCGTCTGGCTCAACGTTTCGCATCTTCTCTTGTCGCCTCTATCCTCCACGCCAAGCCATGAGGTTTTCGGATTTCCGACAATACAGACCGAAGCCTGAGCACAACGTTTTCGTCTTCGTCTGCGAGGACGACTTGCTGCTCGAGGACTCGCGTCAGGTCTGGCGAGCGGCGTTCGGCGGCAACTGGGAGTTCACCAAGTACGCCATCAAGGAGTTTGAAGAGGTTCAGGCGTCGCGATTGATGGATGACGCGCTGACACCGTCGCTGTTTTCGCAAAGCCGCGCGCTGATGGTGACGAACGCGGAGAAACTGACGAAGGGCAAACTCGAAACGTTGACTGAGATCCATGCGATTCCGCAATCGTCACTTAAAGTGCTGCTCGTGACGGCGAGCGCCAGGGGCGTGGACGCCTGGGGACGAGCGTTTCCGCTCATTGAAATCGATCAGGTCAAGCCGGGCGATGCCGTTCGCTGGTTGATCGATCGGCACAAACTGTCGGCGGACGTGGCGCGCTACCTGGTCGAAACGCTGGGCACGGATCTCCGCCAGTTGAATACGGAAGTCGAGAAACTGCTCACCTATGTCGGCGGGGCCCGGCCGATCGATGCCCGGGACGTGGATATCCTGATTTTGCGGTCGGAGCAATTCGGGCCGTGGGAACTGGGCGATGCGATTCTATCGCGTGATTATCGACGGTCCGTCCAGGTACTGGGCGCCATGCTGGATGATGGAGTGCCTCCTTTACTCATCCTCGACAAGATCGTTCGCGTGTGGCGTCAATTGTTCGTCGGGAAGGCGCTGGTGAGTAAGAAAAGCGCGAAGGACGTGGCCATGGCTGCCGGTGCCCCGGTCTTTAAAGCGAATGAATTCGCGGCAAGCTGCCGAAAGCATGAGTGGAAGCGATTGGCGCAAGGTTTCCGCGAACTGCTGAATGCCGACAAGGCATTCAAGTCGTCCACGGACCCGGAGGTGTACTTCGACGTGCTGTTGTGGAAGTTGATCGGGTAGGTTGGGAACTTATCTGACACGTGACGCGTGACACGTGACGTTTGACAGCGGAGTTCAATTTGGTGTTTCGATAAATCTTTGAACGTTGTAATCGGGTTGGGGAAACCGATTCAGGCTGTGTTTTCTTCGCCGCTTGGGTAATGAAGACGAAGGCTGTGGTGCAAGCGGAGCGAACTGCCGTCTTTGATCCCGACGCGCGCATGGATGATGAAAACACCCCAACCGCCGGTTTCCAGCCGAAACTTGTCAGAGCGGTTGCGCGTTGTTCGAATCGGATCCCGAAACGACGGGTGAAGTGTCCATTCAACAAATTCGACGTGGTCGAGAGCCTCGGCGTTGCCTTCCAGCCATACTGCCCACTTCCACCAGTCTTCACCCTGGTACTCTTCCGATTGCAGGATCTTAAGCTCTTTTGACATGGGGTTCCTTAGTTGATCTTAACCAGGACAGCATCCGCAGATGCCCATCCGGAGCTGAATTTCGTGTCTCCATTCAGTACGCCTTCGACCTCGACGTAGTCTCGTTTCGCCACATTGGAGACATTGAGATAGAAACCCTGATCCACAACTTCCAGCCGGCCCGGTTGATGCTCAGACTCCAGCCCATCGAGGTCGCGGCTTCGATAGCGGACTGAAAAGGCCTGGTTCCTTCGCAATTGATGCAACTCTTGCATGAGCTGATCCGATTGGGGTTCGAGCCGGATACGGCGCATGTTCCGGCGTCCCAGCGCTCGAACCAGTTCAACGACACAGGCCAGTCGATCATTCGGGTTGAGTGAAATGTACTGTCGATTACCGAGAAGTCCGTCGGGAACTTTAACTCCATCTTCTCTGATCGGAATAATCGGTTTTTTCTGGGCGATGGCAAACACCATTTCATCACGAACCCAGAGATGCGATGTGAATTCCGCGGCGCCCTGTCCTTCCCGCAACGTAAAGAAGCCGATGGCGGCATCTGATTGGTTAATACGGGATTCAACCTGAGGTTGCAGTATTTCCCCATGAATATCCTCGCCGTCCACAACGGCGAAACCCATGCCCTCCAGGACCGGAAAAACCTGCTTCTTGATCCATGCGTCCCGTTGGTTGTAGCCGAAGCCAACAAACACTCTCATCTGATATCTCCTGTCCCAGCGCCAAGGAATTTATGGCAGAGATTTCGGGGCAGTCAAGAAACAAAGAGGTGCGAAGCGAATCGCTCCTTCTGTTGCAAGGCAGGAACAGCAACCTACTGTCTGGGGACGCTCGTGCGAATGACCTTCTGCAGCTCGATAACGGATTTCGCAAGATTCAGTTTCGATTCCAATGCGGCAACGTGGGAGTCGTTGACGTTTTGCAGAGCTTCAA
>Ga0137427_10000604_pt1 | contig 18156 bp, 14 predicted proteins | sample EasRivERMZT700_2_FD_102309 | JGI IMG/M metagenome (GOLD analysis project Ga0137427, IMG submission 102309) | Soil microbial communities from meander-bound floodplain in the East River, Colorado, USA - East River MetaG ERMZT700_2 | ecosystem: Environmental > Terrestrial > Soil > Floodplain ...
AGGCCGCGCAAGTAACCACCGACTTCTTTGCTGTATTCGCGCGTGAACCTCAGCTTGGTCGGACGTTCGATGCCGGAGAAGTGGAACGTCAGGATAAGGTCGTGGTTCTCAGCCATGCATTCTGGCAGCGCCGCTTCAATGGTGATACTTCAGTTCTGGGTCGCCGAATCCTTCTGGATGAAACGCCTCACCAGGTCCTTGGCATCATGCCGGCCGACTTCGCGATGCCGAACAAAGATGTCGGCCTGTGGGTTCCATGGGATTTCAAGAGGGGTTACGCACACCTGCCCGCAGGGGTGCCGCGAGATTACCGGTTTCTCCGCGTCGTGGCGCGATTAAAACAGATCGTCACTGTCGAGCAGGCCCAGGAGAACATGAATGCGATCAGCGCGGGTCTGGAACAATATCCGGTTAATAAAGGATGGCGGAGCCGCATCGTGCCCTTGAAGGACGAGATTGTTGGCGACCTTCGTCCTGTATTGTGGGTGCTCTTTGGCGCCGTTTCATGCGTCCTGCTGATCGCATGCACGAACATATCGAACCTCCTTTTGACAAAGGCCGCAGGTCGATCACGAGAGATGGCGGTTCGCGCCGCGATTGGAGCTTCGAGAGTCCGAATGGTTCGGCAACTTCTTACCGAGAATCTTGTTCTGTCGCTGGCGGGTGGAGTCGCCGGACTCATCTGCGCGTATCTGGGTCTTCGCATTCTGATGTCTTTCGCGCCGCAGGATCTGCCGCGTTTCGACGAAGCGACCATCGACGCGAACGTACTCGGCTTCACTGTACTGATCAGCGTTTTGACCGCTGTCCTTTTCGGACTACTGCCCACACTGCATGCCACTCAAGGCAACCTGTTCGGGTCATTGAAGGCCAGTTCCAACGCAAGCGGAACAGGCCGTGCGCATCGACGCTTCGGCAGTGCTCTCGTGATTTTCGAGATCGCGGCGGCGTTTACCCTGATAGCCGGCGCGGGTCTGCTGTTGCAAAGTTTCCTGAACATCATTCGAGTGCCCAAAGGATTCGATGCCGAAAATGTTCTGGTGATGAGAGTGTTTCCTGATGCTCGGCTCTATCGCACTGGAGAGCAGCGGTTGACCTACTTCGGCACACTGGCGGAACGACTGCGAGCGCTACCCTCAGTACAGGCTGTCGGCGCGACGACGGGTTTGCCGATGAATCAGTACAACAACGCACCTATTCGTCCGTATTGGCGCGAAGATCGTCCTGTGCCGGATGGTGGCGCAGCGGAGGCGCAGCTCAGCATGGTGACGCTGGGCTATTTTGAAACGATGAAGATTCGGCTTCTGTCCGGACGCGATTTCAATAGCAGCGATCACGCCAAATCAACTCCCGTGGTCATCGTCAATTCGACGCTGGCGCGAAAGTTGTGGAATGACGAGAGTCCTGTTGGAAACAACCTCGTCATCGACTACGCCTCGCGCGGGACCTATCCTTACCTGATCGTCGGTGTCGTTGACGATGTGCGTGGCGAAGCCTTGCGCGTGGCCCCAGAGCCGGAGATGTTTCTGCCTCACGCACAGGTTCCTTATGCAACGATGAATATGGTCGTTCGGACGTCCGGAGATCCAATGAACTTGTCTAACGCCGTCCGCCGTGCCGTATTGGAATTGGATCCCACTCAACCCGTTTATAGCATCACCACGATGAACGATTTGGTCGCTGGAACGCTCGCACGCGAAAGATTCTCGTCCGTGCTGCTCTCTGTGCTTGGCGTGCTTGCAGTGGTGCTGGCGGCATTCGGCACCTACAGCGTGATGGCGTTCTTCGTCAGTCATCGGACGCGGGAGATCGGCGTGCGTGTGGCTTTGGGTGCTCAGGCGCGGGACGTTCGCCGACTGGTTCTGTCTGAAGGTGGATTCATCGCCGCTTGCGGAGTGGGTCTCGGTTTTCTCTGTTCACTTGGCCTGACTCGACCGATGTCGGCAATGCTTTTTGGCGTCGGAGTGACGGAGCCGATTGTTTTCGTGGGTGTGCCCTTGTTGTTGTCGATTACCGCTCTGATCGCGAGCTATATTCCTGCGTGGCGGGCTTCCCGCGTGGATCCGATAGTAGCACTGCGCCAGGACTGAGGTCCGGCCTCGGAAGCCTGGCCGTTGGGTTCAGTTCCGCCACCGCGGTCTTGCATGCGTGCACAGACCGGAGGCTTCCGATTGTTATGCAAGTAGCCTCCGCCAGCAGCTGCAGACAACGTCGCAGTCCGGTTCCCCAACTTCAGTACCTTCCCCGAAAAAAAGACGACTCGAGCTCGGTTTGTACCAGGCTGACATATTCACTGACCGCACGTGGAGAACCTGTCAATGAACTCCGCGATCGATCCGGAAACCGCCGGGAATTGTTCCTCAACTGCTGGATCAGTCGACAACGGATTAATGGAGACAATGCGTGTCAATGCGTCTTTTCATGCGATCAAAGCTGTAAGTGTGCCTCGGACTCGGAGTGGAAGAAGCGTGTGTGACCATCCAACCATGGATTCCCAGGTAATGGCAAAGGTTGCAGTAACACCGCCCCAACGTAATTCGCGCGCCGTCAACGTGCTTTTCATCACGAACGATCTCTCCCTCCTCGATGCCACGTTGCCCAAGACGATTGCCATCATCGAGTGCAACCCCCTGCCATTTGACAGTTTCTCTCGTGGTCCGCCTAACGGCTTAACGTTTACCGCAAGCCGCGCGAGCACAATTGTTGCAAGTTCAAATCCACCGCCGTGGGCGGCTTGGCGGCTGCCTTGTTAGGCGTCTCGGCGGCGCTTCCATATCTCCGGATCTCTGGCGCAGTGATAAATCGCGTAGATAATGATTTCCTCATTCTCGATCTCGTAGAGAATCTCGTAAGGAAACCGCTTGACCAACGCACGCCTCATCTTGCGATGTACCGCAGGAAACTGCTGAGGGTTTTCCTCGATGGACGTGATGCAGTCGTTAACCTTCCGCAAGAAATCGGCGCCAAGTTCGCTATCTCTTTCGTCGTACCAACGGATGGCTTGCTGAGCATCGTGATCGGCCTCTGGCGTGAGCCTCGCCTTCACTTCTTTCTTTTTTGAAGGCGGTCGCGAACTTCGGACCAGGGTTTTGCGGCAGATGGATCGGAACGATGCTCCCGCTTGCGCCGGTCCAATTCTCTACGCTGCGCGCTTGTAAGTGGAATCGCCTCTGGATCCGAGACGATGCTGTCCCAGATTTCTTCGACTATCTCAAGACGCTTTTTCACGCTAAGGGTGAGAATTTCTTCAATTCGAACGCTCATGCCTCATTCTCTGTCCAGATGCCCTATTTGGGCAAGCTGTTGTAAGCTCCTGTACCGTTCGAATGTCGTACCCGCTTTCCAGGAGATGTGTTGCCAAACTGTTGCGCAAACTGTGGCAAGTGGCGTGTTTCGTGATTCCCGCGCGACGGGCCGCGTTCCGCACGGCTTTCTGGATGACAGTTTCCTGTAGGTGATGGCGGCGCTCGATTTGCGCCTCCCTGTCGAAGTAACGACCGGTGGCCGGAAACACGAATTGCCATCCCCACTCTGTCGGTGAGTTGGGATACTTTCGTGCTATCGCGTCCGGTAACGCAACGTGTCCTGCTCCTTCCGTTAGGTCCTTTTGATGGAGAGCTCTTGCGTGACGCAACTGCTGCATGAGATCCGCTTTCGCGGTGGATGGAAGCATGGTGACTCTATCTTTCCCTCCCTTGCCGCGTCGCAACCGAACTTCCATGCGTTCAAAATCCAGATCCTTCACTCGCAACTTAAACACTCCAGCAGCCGCAGCCCAGACCCGTACATCAGGACTGCAACAGTCCGGGAAACCCCATTCATGAGCCCTAGGAGCGAGCGAACCTCGGCTTCTCCCAATTTGATCCGCCTGCTTCCATTGTTGAACGGTCTCCTTCTACTACTGAACCTCCTTACCGCGCCTCCTAGACACGCGCCTCAAATGGCACGCTGAACGCCACGAGGACTCACGCCACGCTTTTGTTGTTTTTCAATGGTTTCCGTTGCCCAGACTGCATGAGATCGATCCTCGCTTTAGCCGGGCGGCGAATAGGCTGCTTGACGCCGTTAATGGGAGAGTACGCGCGACAACAAAGTAAGCCTGCCCGGGCGATCTCGCCGGTGGCCGAATGGGCGTGCCAAAGTGCACCAATTTCAAGCGGAGACACGAACCCCATCTTGAATCCTTTGAATTCTGCCGTTATAGTTTGCCGCCAGTTGAATGAGTAATGACTCGTAAAAGAGGAGTTCACGTGGGGCAAACGACTTCGGTCAGTACTCGTCGCGGCTTTGGCGAGACCCAAAGGCGCGATGCGTGGTGGGTAGAACCGCTTTTGATCTTCCTGGGTCTCGGTGGCTTCATCGTCTACGCGACGTGGGCCGCGTTTCAGGGCAACTTCTATACGTACGGTCCGTATCTGTCTCCATTCTATTCGCCGGAAATCTTTGGCGACTCTCCACACAGCTGGTTTGGTCCAAGACCCGGCTGGTGGCCAGCTTTTCTTCCCTTCTCCCCGGCGCTGCTGATTCTCTGGGCGCCAGGCGGTTTCCGATTTACCTGTTACTACTATCGAGGCAGTTACTACAAAGCCTTCTGGGCCGATCCTCCATCGTGCACGGTAGGCGAGCCGAGAAAGAAGTATCTCGGCGAAGCGTCATTCCCGCTGATCCTGCAAAACGTCCATCGCTACTTCCTCTATATCGCATTGCTGTTCATCGTGCTTCTGTCCTGGGATGTGTGGAAAGCGTTCTGGTTCACCGATCCAACCACAGGCGCAACGACATTCGGGATCGGAGTTGGAACGCTGATCCTTCTAGTGAATGTGATTCTGTTGAGCTGCTATGCCCTTGGTTGCCACTCGATGCGGCATCTGATCGGCGGCGCCAAGGATCAGATCGATCGCGCGGTCCTCGGACAGACGGGTTATAACTGCTCGAGCTGTCTGAATCGTCAACACATGCGCTGGGCGTGGTGCAGCCTTTTCTCAGTGGCATTTTCGGACATCTATGTTCGGCTGTGCTCCATGGGTATTTGGAACGACTGGAGAATCCTCTGATGGCCGAATATGATAAGCACTCCTACGACGTCTTGGTAATCGGCGCCGGTGGCGCCGGACTGCGCGCCGCCATCGAGGCCTCGGCTTCCGGCGTTCGTGTCGGTCTCGTCTGCAAATCCCTTCTCGGCAAAGCCCACACGGTGATGGCCGAAGGCGGCATTGCCGCGGCGTTGGCAACCGTCAACTCCGCCGATAGCTGGAAAGTTCACTTTGCCGATACCATGCGCGGCGGCCAGTACGTCAACAACTGGCGCATGGCCGAACTCCACGCCAAAGAGGCGCCGCAATGCGTGCGCGAACTCGAAGCCTGGGGCGCGGTGTTCGATCGAACAAACGACGGCCGGATTCTTCAACGCAATTTCGGCGGGCACAAATTCCCGCGTCTCGCCCACGTCGGCGACCGAACCGGCCTGGAGATGATTCGAACCCTGCAGGATCATGGAATCCATCAAGGCATCGAAGTCCACATGGAAGCCACGATTCTGACTCTGATCAAGGATGGCAACCGCGTTGTTGGCGCGTTCGGCTATACGCGAGAGCGCGGCCGCTTCATGACCTTTGAGGCAAAGGCCATCGTCCTGGCGACGGGCGGAATCGGCAAGGCGTACAAGATCAACAGCAACAGTTGGGAATATACGGGTGACGGCCAGGCGCTCGCCTACAACGCGGGTGCCGACTTGATGGACATGGAATTCATTCAATTCCATCCAACCGGAATGATCTGGCCGCCCAGTGTTCGCGGCATCCTCGTCACCGAAGGGGTGCGCGGTGAAGGCGGCGTGCTTCGAAACAAAGAAGGCAAACGCTTCATGTTCGACGATATTCCGGACTCGTACAAACACCAGACCGCCGACAATCCGGAAGAAGGATGGCGCTACTGTCAGGGCGACAAGGAGGCCCGCCGGCCGCCGGAGCTGTTGACACGCGATCACGTGGCACGATGCATCGTTCGCGAGATTAAGGCCGGCCGTGGCAGCCCGCACGGCGGCGTCTTTCTCGATATTTCCTGGATCAAGGAAAAGCTGTCGAACGCTCCCGAACACATCAAGAAGAAGCTGCCCAGCATGTATCACCAGTTCAAGCAGCTTGCGGATATCGATATCACAACCACGCCAATGGAAGTCGGTCCGACGACGCACTACATCATGGGCGGTGTTCGAGTCGACGCGGAATCCCAGATGTCCACCGTAGCCGGTCTCTTCGCAGCGGGCGAATGCGCGGCGGGCTTGCATGGTGCAAATCGGCTCGGCGGAAACTCCCTCTCCGACCTGCTCGTGTTCGGAAAAAGGGCCGGGCAATTCGCGGCACAGTTTACCAAGACAAATGCGGCTGGCCGATTGGATGAGGATCAGGTTCAGCGTGCATCGAAAATGGCTTTGGAGCCGTTCGACCGCGCGGGATCGAAAGGCGAAGAAGAGAACGCATTTCAAATCCAGCGACAGCTTCAGGAAAAGATGCAGGAGCTTGTTGGAATCGTTCGCAATGAACAAGAGCTTCAGCAAGGCCTCCAGGAAGTTCACCGCTTTCAGGAACGAGCTCGCAAAGTGGGCGTTCACGGGAACCGTGAATACAACCCGGGTTGGCATACCGCACTCGACCTCGCCAACTTGCTCACGGTGTCTGAAGCGATCGCGCGTTCGGCGATCGAGCGCAAGGAAAGCCGTGGAGGTCATTTCCGCGAGGACTATCCCAATAAGGAAAAATCGTTCGGTGATTTCAATTTCGTCGTCCGCAAAGGAAGCGGCGGGGAGATGCAGGTTGTGAAACAGCCGATTCCCCCGATGCCCGAGGAACTGACCCAGATCATTAAGGAGCAACAACAATGAGGGCAACGTTTCGAGTTTGGCGGGGCGACCGAGAGACCGGCAAGTTTCAGGACTACTCGGCGGAGGTTTCCGAGGGAATGGTGGTCCTGGATGCCATTCACCAGATTCAGGCCGAAAGTGCTCCGGATCTGGCCGTTCGATGGAACTGCAAAGCGGGCAAGTGCGGATCGTGCTCGGCTGAAATCAACGGCATTCCGAAGCTGATGTGCATGACGCGCATGAATGAAGTACCGGTGGATAAACCCATCATTGTCGAACCCATGAAAGCGTTCCCGCCAATCAAAGATCTGGTTACCGATGTTTCATGGAACTTCAAGGCCAAGAAACAAATCAAAAAGTTCAAGCCCCGCCCGCCGGACGCTCCGGATGGATCGTGGAGGATGTCGCAGAAAGATGTCGATCGAGTTCAGGAGTTTCGCAAATGCATCGAATGCTTTCTGTGCCAGGACGTCTGTCACGTGCTGCGCGAACATCATTTGCACAACGAATTCATCGGGCCGCGACTGTTCGTCTACACGGCTGCTTTGGAAATGCATCCGCTGGATACCGAGGACCGCTTGAAGGACCTCAAGGATTCGCAAGGCATAGGCTACTGCAATATCACGAAGTGCTGTACCAAGGTGTGCCCGGAAAGTATTACGATTACGGACAACGCCATCATTCCGCTAAAAGAACGGGTCGTGGATGAATTCTATGATCCGATAAAAATGCTCTTTCGGAGGTTCCGATGAGTCCGGAAGTGAAAACGGTCAGAAGCTTGAAGCTTCTATCGAAGGAAGCCATCCCATCGGCTTTGGAGAGGGCCGAGAAATATCGTCTGCTCAACGAACCGGGGCAGGCGGAAAGCATCTGCCTGGATGTTCTCAGAACGGAACCTGGGAACCGCGATGCCATCGTAACTTTGATTCTGGCTCTAACGGATCGCTTCTCCGAACATACGCACTATGTCACTCGCGCGCACGAGTTGCTTTCTCAATTAACTAATCTCTATCAGAAGGCATATTACGGTGGGATCATTTGCGAACGACAGGCGCGCTCGTACCTGAAGCGCAACTCACCCGGTAGCAGACATCTTGCATACCGTTATTTTGCCGAAGCGATGGAGCTATACGAGCAGGCCGGCGAACTCCGCGAATCCGGCAATGATGAAGCGCTGCTGCGCTGGAATTGCTGTGTACGTGCGGTCGAGGCGGATGAACTCGAGCCTGAACCGGACGACGACTTCCGTCCGCTGCTGGAGTAGAACTTCAGCGCGTTGCTTCCCGGACCAGCCGTAAACCGCAAAGCGGATCTCGAACGCTGGGGTTCGTACCTGATCGGGCGGAGGGCCGGGCGAAGGGTGCAATGTTGCTCCAGGAACCACCTCGCTGAACGCGGACCGCGCTGCGGGAAACTCGGGTTCCGATGAGCTGTCCTTGAGCGGGGCCTGTTGGATTCTCAGACGGACTTTGGCGGTAATAACTCGGATCGTACCAATCCTGCACCCACTCCCAGACGTTTCCTTCCATGTCGTAGATGCCCCATGCATTCGGTTGGCGTTGCCCCACCGGATGAGACTTGCCACCGGAGTTCCTGTCAAACCACGCCCTGGCTTCCAGGGAGCTCGAATCAACAATTCCCGTGGCTTCGGTGCGCAGAACTGGAGCACCCGTCGTTCCGGCACGTGCTGCATATTCCCATTCTGCCTCCGTCGGAAGACGATACAGAAAGCCGTCTTGTTTTGAATTGAGTCTCTGAAGGAATATCTGGACATCGTCCCAACTGACGGTATCTACGGGAAGGTCCTCGCCCTTCGAACCACTCGGGTTTGATCCCATGATCCGAACCCATAGCGCCTGCGTCACTTCATACTTTCCGATCTCGAATTCTTTTGTTAACCGAACCCGGTGAGCGGGACGCTCGTCATCGTCACACGCCACGACGTTTTCAGGACATCCCATCATAAAATCCCCCGGCTGGACCTTGACGAATTCCAGGTCCAGGAACCGATCATCATCAACGGGCGCAAGAGTGGCACGTAGCTTATGGGCTCGATCGGACATTTCTTTGTTTCGCGTGTCCGCAGGAAACAGTTGGATGTATTGTTCGAGAACGGTGAGCGCCTTGACCGGCTCATCCTGCTTCATGAATGCGTTGTGAAGCTGAAGATAAGCATCAGGGTTTTTTCCGGGAGCCAATGAAATACTTGTTTCATATTGCTGTTGGGCTGCAGCCGGCTTATCGAGTTTGTATAACGCGATACCCAGAAAAAATCGGTCTTCGGCATCAAGTTGTCCAATCGGCCCGATTCGAAACAGGGTGTCGACGCCTTTCTGAAACTGGGAACTCTCGATGTAGAGTCTTCCCAAAACGCGGAGCGGCATAGGATCCGATGGTCGAAGTTCTGCAGCGCGGGTGATGGCGCGAATCGCTTCCTGCGGGCGCTTCCGCCGCTCTTCGGCCAAAGCAAGCTCGACATGGGCCTCATAGAACGTCGGAGCCAGTTCGATCGCCTTCTTGAAATGAGATTCAGCGTTTTTGGTGGCCTCACGGCCTTTCCGAAATTCATTCAACGCGTTTGCCGGCACAGTTCCGGACAACCTGGACAAATCGACTGTAAATGCCTCTGATGTCCTTCGATTCGGTTGCAGGTTGATGAGGATAGGCCGAGACGTGTCTTTAGGCTCTCGTAAAAGCAGCGGTATCTCCAGGAATGAAAACCGTGGATCCGTGATGCTCAGCCAGTACTGCCCCAATCGTGGAATGTTCAATGAGAATGAACCGTTCGCGAATGACCGAGTCATCCCGATGACTTCGTTGAGTGAGCCTTTCAGCGTGATTTCGACTTGAACGGGTTCCGATGGCCCGGATGTCGTCTTTCCGCTGACACGATGGGCCGTCATTTGGCGATCCGGCAACGTTGAAACGGTCACATCCGAAGGTGGACCTTGGAGGAGCAGTGCGAGCACCAAAAGCAACATCGCGCTGCAGTCTACCAAATCAGCAGACTCCGGAAGATTGGAAACGGTCACCATCAAGCCTAAGAAAACAAACATCACCGTTCAATTAGTCGCCCTGACGTGCAGACCATTCTGGCGAGACGCCTCAAACTCCGGCATGGATATAAGTCGAACGGAACTCGCTGAAAAGTAACCACAAGAAGCGCAAGAAGCACAAAATGGTATTTACCGCGTTTGTGCTTCTTGCGCTTCTTGTGGTTACTCCTTTTCCGATTGCGGATTCTACCGTGCATTGCCTCGAAGATTTCGGGCGCCGGGGCCCCGGTTTCGCACCAGTTCATTGAAAACTGCTCGGAATGTCGCTTGCACACTCCCATCGGGAATCCAGGTGTCAATGTGAACGACGTTTATCCGCGAGTTACGGCAAGTGATCGCCTGACAGGGCGCAGTCTGGCGCTTTCAAAGGTTCTTTGTCTGTTCGCTGCGGCCTTGCCTCTCCTGGCTGCGATCGGTTGGATCTTCGGTATTCCGTTGCTGACTCAAGTTCACCTTGCGCTTCCCGCAATGCAACCCAATACGGCTGCCGGATTGATTGTGAGTATTATCGCCACTCTTCTGGTCGCTGACCGCCGCGGATCACCCAAAACGTCTCAAGTGGCCTTGGTATTGTCAGCGATTGTCTCGCTTTTCGGTTTGCTCACGCTGAGTCAGTATGTTTTTGGATGGAATCTGCAACTCGACCGTTTATTCCTTGAGGCCAACATACCTGGCCGTCTCCACCCCGGTCGACCCGCACCTCAAACCGCCGCGAATTTTGCGCTCCTCGGTGTCGCGTTGGCGATCTACAATTCGCGCTTTCTGCCAATTCGGATAGGTCAAGTTTGCGCTTTGATCGTTGGCGCTAATGCCGTCGTCGCGATAACGGGCTACATTTTCAGCACCAGTCAGTTTTATGGATTTCCATTGTTTCAGACCGATATGGCGGTCCATACGGCAGGCTGCTTCATTTTCATTATTGCAGCTTTACTCTGCAGCCGTCCAAGAGACGGCATGATGTCTCTTGTGACCAGCGACACTCGAAGTGGCGGCATGGCAAGAAAGATCCTGTTGACCGCCATTCTCGCCCCGCCAGTGGTTGGGGTGTTGACCCGGATCGGAGTGATCGCGAACTGGTATGCCGCCAATGTTCAGATTTCATTGTTTGTTGTCATCATCGTCGCTCTCCTGCTCCGGACAACATGGCAAGCGGCCAGGCGATCGGAATACGATGAATTAGGGGCGAAAGCCATACTGTCCGAGCTCAAACGGTCTCAACAGCAAATCCGCCAATCCGAGGAACGCTTTGAACTTGCGCTTCGGGGCGCGGACCTTGGCACATGGGATTGGAACATCCAGACCGGCGAAGTGATATTCAATTCGAGATGGGCTGAAATGCGTGGTTTTCGTCTCGAAGAAATCAAGCCGCATGTGGATTCATGGCGCGCCGGCGTACATCCCGACGACTGGCCGCACGTGCAAAAAGCAGTGACGGATCACTTTCAGGGGCTTCTCCCCGAATACGAGACGGAGTTTCGCGCGTTGACCAAGTCCGGCAACTGGATATGGGTCCTGGATCGAGGAAAAGTTTTCAGCCGCGACGAAAAGGGCCAATGCCTTCGTATGGTCGGAACCGAACTCGATATCACCGAACGGAGACGCCTTGAGGAGGAACTTCGGATCTCGGAAGCGAAGGCCTCAGGAATCCTCTCAATCTCGGCCGACGCGATAATCTCCATAGACGAAAGCCAGCACATCACCTTGTTCAATGAAGGTGCTGAAAAGATTTTTGGCTACGAGAGGGCCGCGGTCATTGGAGCCTCTCTCGACATGCTCATTCCCGAGCGATATCGAATCATCCATCGCGAGCATGTCAATGGATTCATCCAGGGGCGGGAGTCTTCGCGCCGGATGGGTCAGCGAGGCGCTGTGATTAGCGGTTTACGCAAGAACGGCGAGCAGTTTCCAGCGGACGCCGCGATTTCGAAGCTCGACGTCGCCGGCAAGCGAATCATGACGGTTGCTCTTCGCGATATCACTGAACAGAAGCGTGTTGAGTATGAGCAAACGTTCCTGGCAGAGGTCGGCGCGGTACTGGCATCGACGCTGGACTACGAGGACACTCTGAAAAACATCGCGGGATTGGCCGTTCGGGATCTCGCGGATCTGTGTGTCATAGACGTCGCGGAAGAGGATGGTAAGATCAGGCGGCTGAGAGTCGCGAACCGAGACCCGGCAAAAGCGTTGTTCACCGACCTGTCCAAGGAATTGCGTCCCGGCCGCGATCAGTTTCCCTGGATCAGGCCCATTCTTGAAGATCGCCGGCCGATCCTGATCGACCATCTATTACCAGACATGGTCGCGTCGCTTCAGTCGGATGAGCAGGACCTTTCCGCACCCACCGATCTCAAATCCATGCTGGCTGTACCGCTATTGGCGCGCGGAAGGCTTGTCGGAGTGATTGCCCTCGCGTCCCGCATATCGTCTCGCTATGGGCCAGCGGACGCCCGCCTCGTCGATGAACTCGCGCAGCGGGCCGCTTTCTCGATTGAAAACGCCCGGCTCCTTCGGGAAACACAGCGAGCCGTCACAACCCGCGAGGATGTTCTTGCGATTGTTTCTCACGATCTTAAGAATCCTGTCGCAACAATCGGGCTGATCGCGCATGTACTTCGCAGATTCGAGCAAATTGAGGCAGGCAAACTCAGAGAGTTTGGCTGGACCCTACAGCGCTCGGTCGAAAAGATGGACCGCCTCATCTCGGACCTTCTCGATTTTGCCAAGATCCAAAGCGGAACTTTTTCGGTTGCGACATCAGCAGATCAACTGAATCGCGTCTTAACACCCGTAATAGACGGCATCAGGGCTCAAGCTGAAGCCAAGCGGCAAACGCTTTTGGTAGAGTTACCCCCACACCTTCCCGAGGTAGCACTCGACGATCATCGCATTGGTCAGGTGATGTCGAACCTATTGGGAAATGCGATCAAATTTACGCCGGAAGGCGGCACGATCCGGGTTTCGGCTCGACTGAACGGGAATGTGGTCGAAGTGTCCGTCGAAGATACGGGGCCCGGTATCCCGGCTGAACAGTTGGCCAAAGTCTTTGACCGGTTCTGGCAGGCGCCAGAGACCCTGCGCATGGGAAGCGGCTTAGGATTGTCGATCGCTAAGGGCATCGTTGAAGCTCATTGCGGAACGATCTGGGCCGAGAGCCAACTGGGAAAAGGCAGTTCGTTTCATTTCACCCTACCGGTAGCAGATCCGTGGACCATTCGCACGCCCAAAGCTTCATAGAAGATGATGGGGAAATCTGACTAATCCGCGAATCCATTAATCCGCTAATAATAGCTGGCAGGTGACCGACAATCTGTCGTGGACCCCGCACCAAACACACCATCAAAACCGGATTCAATTGGTCGCTCCATTGGGAACTGAACGCGCCGCCGACCACAAAACCCGACGTCCTGTTTGGCAATGCGTGTTGGACATTGGCCGCGAAGTTGGCTTTTTGAATGATGCAGCTATACTTATCCTGACTTGGCAGAATTCTGAGCTTGGTTCTTAAGGCGTTTGCCCGCCCTGTCGGACTTTGTCTGTTAACGCTACGGAGCAACACTATGGTGGAATCCGGATGGAACGGCTCAGTCAAGGTCAGCCAACGCGGCTGTTACCAATTCAAGACAATCCTTATCATCCTTCTATGGACCACCTTCCTTCTGCTGCAACCGTCTGCGGTTGCACAAATGAAGACCGTCAAGCGTGTTCTGATCTTTAATGACCTTGGGACACTTGCATCGCCCGGCTTTGCCCTGATAGATCAGGCTATCTATGCGCGTCTACACGAATCTTCCTATCAGATTGAGCTCTACAACGAAAGTCTGGAGACGACGCTGTTTTCAGACGAGGCTACTCAACGTCGCCTTCGTGATTCGTACATTCGCAAATATGAAGAGCGCAAACCCGATGTAATCATTGCCGCTGGAACTGCTTCGATCAAGTTCATGATCGACGCGCATGAAAGGTTCTTCCCAAATATCCCGATCATTTTTTGTGGAACCACTGAGGAAATGTTACGTCAGTTGGAACTCGACTCTCACTTTACCGGCGCATGGGGAGTATTCGACCCGGAAGGGACTCTGAAGGTAGCGCTGCAGTTGCGGCCAGGCACGCGGAGGGTGGTCGTGACGGGTGGTGTGGGAGCGTTCGACAGGGATGTTGCGAACAGTGTCAGGGAAAATTTACGGAAGTACGAATCACAGTTTGAGTTTACGTATCTAACCGATTTGGACATGGCTACACTGCTCGATCGCCTGCGCCTCCTTCCGGACGATACGATCGTCATCCACACGGCAATCATGGAAGACGCCTCGGGAGCACGCTTCATCGATGCGACACAATCCATACCAATGGTTGCCAAAGCCGCGAGCGTGCCGGTCTTTGTCTTAGATGACGTCGATGTAGGCAATGGGTCGGTGGGCGGCCATGTGTTGAGCTGGGCGTCTCAAGCGCGCGAGGCGGCTGAGATGGCGGTAAGGGTCCTCGATGGGGAACGCGTACAGAGTATGCCTATCACGAAGACCCCTAACCTTTACTTGTTCGATTGGCGGGCCCTGCAACGGTGGGGATTCAGCGAACAGGACCTTCCTCGTGGCAGTACGGTGCTTTACCGAGAGACAACCGTCTGGCAATCCTATAAGTGGTACATCATCGGTGGTGTTTCTCTGATACTCGTGGAAGCGCTGCTGATTTTAGAAATGCTTTGGCTTCGTGCAAGACGAAGAAAGAGCGAACACGCGCTCGCGAAATCCGAAGAGAAGTTTTCCAAAGCTTTTCGCCAAAGTCCGCTCTCCATAACGCTGACATCTGCCGAAGAAGGCCGTTATATCGACGTTAATGAGACGTTTGAGCGAGTCACCGGTCGGAATCGTGAGGAGGTTATCGGCCGGACTCCTTTCGATCTCGAGCCTTGGGACGATCCTGAAGCAAGAGTTGGCATTGGTAAACGTTTAATGTCCGGCGACGCTATCCGAAATCTTGAGACCAGGACCCGCTTGAAAAGTGGCGAGCTCCGGACGAGTTTACTATCGGCGGAGTTGATCGAGATCGACGGTGAGCCATGCGTTCTTGCCGTAAAGGCAGATATCACCGACTTGAAGCGCGCGGAGGCGAATCTGCACGAGAGCGAGGACCTCTTCCGGTTGGCCATGAACAATGTGGCCGCAGGCTTGTATACGCTCGACCTGCACGGATTGGTCACTTACGTAAACCCGGCAGCCGAGAGCATGTTCGGTTGGACGAACGCCGAACTGCTCGGAAAAAAGATGCACGACGTAACGCATTACAAGCATCCAGATGGCACTCCTTTTCCTGCCAGCGATTGCCCCGACCTTCGGATCCTACAAGAAGGAATCGAAGTTCGTGAGCGCGAGGATGTGTTTATTCGGAAAGATGGCAGCTTCTTCCCCGTTGTTTTCAGTGCATCTCCCTTGAAAAGAGAAGGCAAAACGGTCGGTATCGTCGTCGGATTTCGCGATGACACACCGCGTCGTGAAGCAGAGCGTGTTATGCGCGAAAGCGAGGAAAGGTTTCGCCTGGTTGCAAACACAGCTCCGGTGATGATCTGGTTGACCGGCGTCGACAAGCTTTGCACCTACGTCAACCGCCCCTGGCTTGAATTTTCCGGACGGTCTTTTGAACAGGAGATGGGAAATGGTTGGGCCGAAGGCGTTCATCCTGACGATCAAAGCGAATGTCTGGATACTTATACGAGAGCCTTCGATTTGCGCGAGCCTTTTCAGATGGAATATCGATTCCGGCGGAATGACGGAGAATATCGCTGGATCATCGATTCAGGAGTACCGAGATTCCATGGGGACGGTTCCTTTGCCGGCTATGTTGGCTCGGCCATCGATATCACGGAGCGCAAGCTGGCTGCAGAAGCTCTATCCACCGTGAGCCGCAAGTTGATCGAAGCACATGAGGAAGAACGCGCCTGGCTTGCCCGGGAGCTTCACGACGATATCGGTCAACGACTCTGCCTGCTAAGTATGAATCTGACGAGCTTGAGGACTGGTGCTAAGGCTTCAGTGGCCGAATTTAGAGAGGGCATCGGAAAGGCGATAGAAAATGTCTCAAACCTTGCCAGCGACACGCAGGCTCTATCGCACCGCCTGCACTCCTCGAATCTCAAGTACCTTGGACTAGAAGGGGCGGCCGTCAATCATTGCAAGGAACTTGCCGACCAGCATGGAGTAGAGATTAACTTTCACTCAGAGAGTATCTCGCGCGACCTGTCGCAGGAAATCTCCATTTCGATCTTCCGTGTTTTACAAGAAGCCCTACAGAATGCGATCAAGCACAGCGGCTCACGACGTTTCGAGGTGTCCCTCAGCCAAACATCGGATGAGATCATTCTAACTGTGCATGATTCGGGGAGAGGCTTTGATGCGGTCGCGGCTATGAAAGGGCGTGGACTTGGCATGACCAGTATGAGAGAACGTGTAATCCTGGTCGGCGGTGAACTATCGATCGACTCTCAACCTCAGAAAGGCGCAACAATCCGCGTTCGTGTTCCTCTTACGCCGAGAAAGAGGTCTGCACACAGCGCAGCATCCGAGGATTGAAGTTCTCTTCCCAGGATTTAACTCCGCAGCCGAAGATTTGAATCCTCAGATGGGTAAGACCCTCTGGTGAAAACGCAAGCCGCGTCCTTTTGGCTCTCGACGGCGTCGACTTGCTTGAATCCTCGCAATGAGTGCGCCAGCGCGGCCGGTTCAGCCTGCACGCGAAACCAGCATTCTGGGCGTGAGCCAATAGCCTGTGAAGGCGCCGCCAATGAGTCCGCCGACGTGAGCGGCATTATCAATGAAGGGCATGAAGTATGCGGTGACGATGGCGTAACCCGCCCACATCAGGAGGACGTTGCCGATCCGCATATCTCTCAGATGAAACCAGTCGCGGTACTTGTAGAAGAAAACGATCATCGCGCCGAGTAATCCGAAGATCGCACCCGATGCGCCGACTGAAGGGCCTGGATTGAGCAACACGCTGAAGCTGGAGCCGAGCAAGCCCGCGATGATGAACATTCCTGCCGTTTTTAGCTTGCCGTACGCGTGTTCCGCGGCCATGCCCAGAATGAAGAGGCCCACGGCATTTCCGAAAAGATGTTCCATGCTTCCGTGCAAAAACATCGCACTGAACAATCTCCAGATTTCACCACGAAAAACGAGATCGTGAGAAAGGGCTCCGGCGGACAATATGGCGGCTTCGCTGTTGAGCATACCGCGGATGACCGTGACGAAGAAGATGATGGCATTCGTCACGATCAACGCGATCGTCACCACGGGAGTAGACGACATCCCCCGTTCGAAATCGATTCGTGTGGACTCAGCGGCGCTCACCGGTATCCAGCATGACGCCCAGCGCCAGCGCGATACGGCGATCAAAGGTACGTTGCGCGTCGGCAGTCAAATCCAGCACGTAGCGATCAAGCAGAGTGAGTTTCCGATTGAACTCTCCAATCACTCGTTCACCGGCGAGAAAAATGAAGTTGGTACGCAGGAAAAGAAAAATGGGAATCCCGGTTCTTCTCAACAGTGACAAGATGATGGAATCCTCCTTGGCCATGCAGAGCTGCGTTCCACTGGCGTTATTGACCTGCCATCGGCGACGGATGTAATCGAACAGAAGATTCTTCCGTAGACTCCCAATGGGATTCCCTGCCGTATCGAGAACACTGAAGTTGGCATACGGAAACTCGATTTTGTTGAGTTGCCTGATCTCCAGCAGCTTTTCCGATTTGCTATCGTCTTTGTAGAACGTGATGTGCCGCTTCGGAACAAGCAGGACAAAAACAAAGGCCGTGGCCAAAAAGACGACCACGAATCCAACCAGCGACAACACCTGAGCGCCCCCCGGCTGCAGCATCGCGCCGAGAAAGCCGGTGATGAACGACATCAGGAACGTGCCGCCGAAGAATGTTGCCGCCACTGCGGCCAACATGATGAATTGTTGCATCAGCAGCGCGGGCCGCTCGACGAACATCAACGGACTGCCCTGGTCATCCGTGACGTAGTACTTCTCCTTGATCGCGAGCGCCTTCTGTCGCAGGAGGAATTTGTCGCGATCGAATACGGGATCCATATCAGGCGCGGGGGCCTTCACAGGCGCCGGATCATTCTCGGAGAGTATGCTTCCGGCCTTTGGGGCCGGCCGGCTTAAAGGCACATTCAAAGCCGCTTTCACTTTGATCGGAGCCGATTGAAATGACGCGTGTCCGAATTCCCGAAGGTCGGCGTGGCA
>Ga0137427_10000605_pt1 | contig 18146 bp, 16 predicted proteins | sample EasRivERMZT700_2_FD_102309 | JGI IMG/M metagenome (GOLD analysis project Ga0137427, IMG submission 102309) | Soil microbial communities from meander-bound floodplain in the East River, Colorado, USA - East River MetaG ERMZT700_2 | ecosystem: Environmental > Terrestrial > Soil > Floodplain ...
CGCTCCGCCACGAATGTCGTGTGCGCCGAGGGCGGCAGATGCGCGCGGTGGCTGGCGAGCGGTCGGATGTCCTTGACGTTGAGCCTCACCGGCGCGAGGTCGCCGTGCCAGCCGACCGCGTCCAGCGGGTTGAACGGATAGGTCACGGTCGAGATCTGGTTGCGCCGCTTCACCTGGACGCGCCACTCGCCGGACGGCTCCTGCTGAGCGCGGAACGCGTCGTCGATCGCGGGTACGTCGAGGATCGCCGGATCGAAGATCGCGTGCGCGCCCACGAGGCCGCGGTCGGGGAGCTGATAGGACGAGCCGGTGGCCTCGATCAGGAGCAGGCTCAAGGGCTGCGCGCAAGCGATGCGCCACATGGTCCCGCGCGGGACGACGATGTAGTCCCCGGCGCAAATCGCGAGATGACCGTAGTCGCAGAAGAAGTCGCCGCCGCCCAGGTGCACGAACAGAAGCTCGTCGCCGTCGGCGTTGCGCGCGAGATCGGTCATGGATTTCGCGAGCGTCCAGTAGCGCAGCCGCAGCGATGCGTTGGTCAGGAGGTCCGGAGCGGCCCAGGGGCCCGAACTCCGCGCCGGTCCGAGCTTGGTGAGGTCGAACGCGCGCGGGCGGAGGGGCCCCTCCCACGAGGTCCAGGCCGTCGGCGGATGGCGGTGATACATCTGCGTCGCAGGGCCGTAGAAGCCCTCCTTGCCAAGCTCCCGCTCGTAAGTGCCCTTCGGCAGGTCGGCATGCGCCTGCCGCGAGGCCGTGCCTTCGACGCGCGGAAAGGAAATGTATTTCGGCATCAGCTGCTCCCTGCCCCGCTGCCCCGGTGGATGATGCGGTCGCCCGCGAGAACGGCGCCGGGCGCGTGCGGTGGCCGGCCGCTCAACCTCTCATACAGCGGCGCGAACGGCTTGTGCGTTTCGTGGAACAACTGCTCGAACGAATCGATGACGAAATAGGTCTCCTGAAAAGCATCGATGCGGAATTCGGTCGACAGCACGCGTTCGAGATCGAACGCGATGCGGTTGGGCTTGTCGCTGTCGACGGCATAGACGGTCTCGCCCTTCGACGAGAGGATGCCGGCGCCGTAGACGCGCAAGCCTTCGGGCGTGCGGATAAGACCGAACTCGATCGTGTACCAGTAGAGCCGCGACAGCAGCGGGATCGCGTTCATCGCCTTCGCGCGCGGACCGGCCTTGCCGTATTCCTCCATGTAGTCGGCGAACACCGGGTGCGCGAGCAGCGGCACATGGCCGAAGAAATCGTGGAAGACGTCGGGCTCCTCGAGATAGTCGAGCTCGGATTCCTCGCGGATCCACCACGACACCGGAAAGCGGCGGTTGGCGAGATGGTCGAAGAACACATCGTCGGGAATGAGACCGGGCACCGCCAGGATCTTGAACCCGGTCAGCCCTGCAAGCGTCTGGTTGACCCGCGCGAACTCCGGGATGCCGGCGGCCGCGTCGAGGCGCGTGATGCAATCCAGGAACTCGTGCGCGGCATAGCGCGGCATCAGCTCCATCTGACGCCGATAGAGCCGCCGCCAACGGTCGTGCTCGGCCGCGCTGTAATGGGCAAAGGGCTGCTCGACCGAATAGTCCGCGCCGATATGGGAATAGTCGCCGCGGAGCGGGTGGGAGGAGCGGCCGGCGGCCGGATTCTCAGCGTTCACGGTGTTGGCCCATTGGTGCACTATCCCCATATATTTGGGAGCTTGGGACGGCTTCGTGAAGGGCGTGAGCATGAGCGAAAACCCCATGGGCACCGACGGCTTCGAGTTCGTCGAGTTCACCGCGCAAGATGCCGCCCCCCTGGCTCAAGTGTTTGAATCCCTGGGCTTCCGGCTGGTCGGCCGGCACCGCTCCAAGAACGTCGCGCAGTACCGCCAGGGCGACATCAATTTCATCCTCAATGCGGAACCCAGGAGCCCGGCCGAGGCATTTGCCGCGGCCCACGGCCCCAGCATCTGCGCCATGGCCTTCCGGGTCAAAGACGCGGCCGCCGCCTATGCCCGCGCGCTGGAGCTGGGGGCCAAGCCGTTCTCGGGGCGGACCGGGCCCATGGAGCTGAACATCCCCGCCATCGAAGGCATCGGCGGCAGTGCGCTTTATCTCGTCGACCGCTATGGCGGGCACACGATCTACGACGTGGACTTCGTTCCCGTGGGCGACGCGGAGGTGAAGGGCGTGGGCCTCGGCGCGATCGATCATCTGACCCATAACGTGTTCCAGGGCCGGATGGACCATTGGGCGAAGTACTACGAGGATTTGTTCAATTTCCGCGAGATCCGCTACTTCGACATCCACGGCCAGCTGACCGGCCTGAAATCGCGGGCGATGACGAGCCCGGACGGCAAGATCCGCATCCCGCTGAACGAATCCGCCGACGACAAGAGCCAGATCGCCGAATATCTCGAGGCCTACCGAGGCGAAGGGATACAACATGTCGCACTCTCGACGAGCGATATTTACGCGACCGTCGAGGCATTGAGGGCGCAGGGCATCCCCTTCGCCGAGGCGCCGCCTTCGACCTACTACGAGGCGCTGGACGAGCGCTTGCCGAACCATGGCGAGGACGTCCAACGCATGCAGGCGCTGGGCATCCTCGCCGACGGCTCGCGGCAGGGCGGCGGACGGCTGCTCCAGATCTTCACCACCACGCTGATCGGTCCGATCTTCTTCGAGATCATCCAGCGCAAAGGCGACGAGGGTTTCGGCGAAGGCAATTTCCAGGCCCTGTTCGAGTCGATGGAGCGGGACCAGATCCGCCGCGGCGTGCTGCGCTAGGCCATTCGCCGCCGCTTCTTGGGCTGAGGACAATCGTGTAGGATCGGCGTCACCAAACCAGCTCAGGAGAAGGCCATGTTTCTCAGGGCTCTGGGACTTGCAGCCGTCGCGGCGTCCGTCTTCGCCGGATCTGCGCTCGCCCATCATTCCTTTGCGATTTTCGATCAGACCAAGGTGCTCAATCACACGGGCACCGTGAAGGACTTCGAACTGATCAATCCCCACGCCTGGCTTCATGTCGCGATCATCGACGCGGCTGGAAAGTCCGCGACGTGGTCGTTCGAGGGCGGTTCGGTCGCGCAATTGGTCGGATTGGGATGGACGCGAGAGGGCCTGAGAGTGGGCGACAAGGTCCAGGTCAGCTACCGGCCGATGAAGGACGGTTCGCGCGGCGGTCAGATCATGAGCGTGACCCAAGCCGACGGAAAAAAGATCTGCTCGAACCGCGGCTGCGGCTGAAATCAGTTCCGCCCCAGCATCGTTTCATCGGGCGGCGGCAGGCCCAGAAGCTTCGCAGGGTTGACCTTGTACATCAGGTCGAGCTCGCCCTGCGTGACGCCATTGGCGCGCAAGCCCCTGGCCGCCAGGACCAAACAATCGCTGGGATAGACGTTGGTGGTCTGGCCGCAATCGGTGGAGACGATCATGTGCTCGGCGCCAATCTTTTTGACGAGTGCAGCAGCGGCCGCGCTCTGCGCCGGGCTCTTATAGATGTTCGAGGCCGTGATCTCGATAAAGGCGCCCAGCCGTCCCGCCTCGGGCAACTGCGGAATGTCGCCGGGATGCGTCAGCAGAACATTGAGTCCCAGCCTGCGCGCCTCGCGAACCAGGAGCAGGTGCTCTTCGGGCGTCGCGTGACCTGTCGCCAGCACCATGCGCCCCTGGCTGTCCACCGTCCTGATCTTGGCCAACTCCCCGATCAGGTGCGTCACCTCCGGCAGGAGCTGGCCGTTCCGGGACACGGCGATGTAGGGCGGCGTGCCTTCCGGCATCATCAGCATCCACGGCCGTGCGCGTGCGAGAGACTCACGGCTCATGCTGCCGGGAGCCATCGTGGCCGTGATCGAATCGCGCGTCGGCAGCTCATAGATGCGGCCCCAGCCGCCCTTGATCTGCGTGTAGTGCTCCAGCGTTGCCGCATTGATCCCGCCGGTCGAATAGTTCGACGCCATACGGCCGAAGACCTCGAAGGTCGGCGATACGTGCTTTCGCACCATGTACGCGCCGCTCGCGGAGCTCGTGTCCTGATGGGTCTTGAAGACAAAGCCGCGCATGCCGCGCGCCATGGCGATCCTCGAGGCATCGAACACGTCGATGGCGCGGACCACTCCGCCGGCGCCGGGCGAATCCGGGTCCAAGTGCAGATGGACGTCGATGGCGCCGATGAGCGAGGGATCGGTGAGACCGAGATCGACCGGCCCGCGCAAGGGATCGATTCGCCATTCGTCGGGGGCTGCGGTCTGCGCGCTGCCTGGGACGGGGATGAACAGGATCGCGCAGAGGAGCGCAGCGAAGAAATGCCGCAGCGGCGCTGCGGGCCTCTTCCATATCGGTGTGAAGAGCTTCATCGCCTCGTCCTCCCACGCTCGCAGCCGTACCAAGTATACATCGCGCCGACGGCAAATCCGCTATAAGCTCGGGCTGGGAGGGGTCCGATGAAAGACCTTCTCATTTGCGCTCGTGCCGGTTCAGCACTGGCGGCTCTATTTGCGCTTTCGCTGATCTCCGGATCGCAGGCTCAGACTGCGGCCTCGATCCCGGACTTCGCGCCCAACGATCACACCTCCTGGCATCCGGACCGGCCCGATGGCGACAACTTCCTATCGCCCGAAAGCGGGGCCGGCCCGGTCGTATCGAGGCCTGGCTATCCCTATGTTCCGAACGGCGATGAGTCGGATTTCGCCGGGACCAGCCCGACCTATCGTGTCGCCGATCTCACCAATCCAATCCTGCAGCCTTGGGTGATCGCGCAAATGAGGCGCGACAACGACGAAGTGATCGCAGGCAAGATTCCCTTTACCGCGCGCGAGAGATGTTTTCCGGGCGGCGTTCCGGCGTGGGCGATCTTCCGCCGCGTCGCGCCGCCGATGCATTTTTTCGTGCAGACGCCGGAGAAGGTGCTGCTGATCTGGCGCGGCGACAATCAGGTGCGGCACGTCTATCTGAACGTGCCGCATTCGCGGACCGTGAAGCCATCATGGCATGGCGAGTCCGTCGGGCACTACGAAGGCGATACGCTGGTGGTCGACACGATCGGGCTCAACGCCAAGACCTTCGTCGACAACTACCGGACACCGCACAGCGAGAAACTGCATGTCATCGAGCGTTATCGCATGATCGAGGGCGGCAAGAAGCTGGAAGTGATGATCCACGTGGAGGATTCGGGCGCCTTCACCACGCCGTGGAACGCCGTACAGCGGTTCGACCGCTTCGAAGGATCGCCGGTGAGCTCGGGCACGCTGGTTGAAAACCCTTGTGCGGAGAGTGCCAGCCTACCCCATTTCGACTGGGGCAATTACGGTCTCAGCCATGTCGCGGACTTGGTGCCCGTTCCGAAAGACGACACGCCTGATTTCTAAACCGACATCAATGTACAACGACGATCAGGGATCGAGCGGCTCGACCTTCACGATCGTCGCGGCGTGATTGTTGCCGACCCACAGCTGCGAGGGGCTGACCGACTTGTCGACATCCACGCGGCGAATGTTCGTCGAGGACGGCAGCAGATAATCGGTCACCTCGCCGGTCTTCACGTTGAGCCGTGAAACATGGTCGTTGCCCATGCCGCCGGTCCACGCGTAGGTGCTCTCGTCGAACACCGCGTCATAGGGCGTCGCATAGGGCGTCGGCATCTTCCACTCTTGGATTTTCCCCGTCTTGGGATCGAACATCCCGATATTCTGGCCGCGATTTTCCGCGAACCACAGGCGATCCTGACTGTCGAAATGACCGCGCCGCGGGCCTGAATTCGGAGTGGGCGTCTTGTAGTAGGTGGGGATCAGCGTCTTGGCGTCGATCTTGATGATGTATTCGGAGTTGAGCTCCATCCCGTAAAAGTTGTTCTTCGAGTCCGCAGCGACGCCGTAGGAGCCATGATCCTTCGCGCCGGCCGGTTGGCCCTTGAGGTAGTCGATGGTGGTCCATTTCCCGGTCGCGATGTCGACTTGATATTCGAAGTCACCGCCGATCCACACCTTGCCATCGACCTGCATGGCCTCGGGGGCGACCATCGCAATCCGCGCCTCATCCCGATTAAGGAACGTCGGAGAACCCCAGGACTGGAATTTCTCGGACTTCGTATCGAACTTGACCAGCGAGCCCTGCATCATACTGCCGACCCAGAGTCCACCGGACTTGTCGAACTGGATCATCAGATTACCCGTCGGGGCGCCAGGCTTTGTGACCGGAATTTGAAATTCCGTCGCCTTGCCAGTCTTCGGATCCAGCCGGCCGACATACTGCGCGCCAAAATCGCCATACCAGACCATGCCGCGTGCATCGAGCTGCGCGTCATGCGGCATCGCACTCTGCCGTGGCAGATCGTATTCGGTGATGATCACGCGCGTCGCTTTGCCCTTCGGCCGCGGCAAGGTCTTTAGCGGATACGGCCGCTCGTCGCCGCCGCTGAGATTGATCGTGGCGATATATTTGCCGAGTGCGGCTTGGCCCTCGGTCGGGGGACCGATCTTCCTGCCGAGCTGCGGCTGGGGCTGCGTCGGCATGCTGCCCTGCGCCCAGGTGCTCATGCGCTGGACGACCTTGCCCATCTCTTCGGCGTTGTAGCGCGCTTTGACGATGCGCTCGAGCGTATGGCAGCTCGTGCAATTGTAGAGCGCTTCCTTGAAGCGCCTCTCGCCGGGCAGGCTCAGGAGCCACTCGCCGTTGGAGAGCTGATGCTCGAGGTCTTTGGTCTTGACCAGATTGACATCGAGTGCCGCCGCTTGCCGCGCCGTCACATCGACTTGCATCGGTGCTGCGCTCGGCAGCTCATATCCCACGGCCCTTATGGCCACCGAATATTTGCCCGGCTCCAGGCGCTCGCGCGGGAAGCTGTAGCGGCCTTGCGCGTCGCTCACGACCGTGACGGTCATGGTGGAACCCGCCCGCTTGGCGCTGACGAGCACGCCCTCCATCGCACCTTCGGCTTGCGAGGTCACCCTGCCCGCGAGCGCGGACGGGGCCGGCGTCTGGGCACCGGCAGAATCGGCGAACGGCAATATGCCGGCCAACACCGCCATGCTGAGAATCGATGAGCGCGTTCCAAAGACGTGGCTTGTCACCGTGAATCCTCCCGTTTTTTAGTGCGTTTTCCGCCGACGGATGAAGGGCGTCCGTTGCCCAAGTCTATCCCGTTCTGCCCTCCCGACAAAGCCGATCGCACGGCTCGCGGCTCTTGCGGGCATGTCCAACAGGATCAGTCGAACCGGCCGTCGGGCGGGAAGCGGATGGTCTGGTCGAAGCGCGAGGGCGTGGTCATGTCCTTGTCGCCCCGGGCCGGCAGCACGATGGCGTCGGCGCGGTACAGCCGCCCTCTGCTATAGAAGACCGAGGTGCGGATGCGGCTTCCGTCCATGCGGTCGACCACCAGTGTGGTTCCATAAATTGACCGCTCGTCCTGATAGACGCGGGTAAAATCGGTGAAGAGCACCTCGCCTTCGCGCATCACGAAATAGAACACTTCGTTGAGCAGGCTGGTCGCCGCATCGGTGCGATTGCCGAGCTCGATGACCGTCAATCTGTAATCGACATTGTCGTCCCGGGCCGCATAGGTGGCGGTGCGCAGGCCCTTGACCATCACGGAGTCATGGACCCCCGTGGTCATCTGGGGCCGCACCGGGAACTGGATCGCGACACCGCGGTCGAGATAGATATACTCCTCCCAGGCTGAGGCCGGTCCGGCACCGAGGACAAGCGTCAAGATCACGAGAGCAAGAAGGCGCATGGCATCCTCCGGGCGGGCGATCAGGCTACAATCATAGCATATGGGCGGCACGCTGCCCGGGGTGCCTTCCCCCACCGGGGGGGAAGGACTAATGAATGTGCGAGGATAGGGCCTGAGATGGAGAGAGATCGGTGAAGTCACGCGGCGAGGCATTGCGCGATTATGTGGTGCGCCGGCTTCTGCTGATGATTCCGACCTTCATCGGCATCACCTTCTTCACCTTCCTGCTGACGCAGTTTGTCCCGGGCGGCCCGATCGACCAGCTTCGGCTTCAGCTCGCGGGCGCCGCCGGCGGCGCCGAGACCGGGGGCGGCGGCGGCGGACGCGTCCAGCTCGTCATCCCCGACGAGCAATTGCAGCAGCTGCGCGAGTTCTACGGCTTCGACAAGCCGTTCCTGGAGGCCTATTTCACCTGGCTCTATCAGACCGTCCAGCTCGATCTTGGACAGTCGTTTCGCTACAACGAGCCCGTGATCCAGGTGATCGCGGACCGGTTCCCGGTCTCGATCTACTACGGCGTGGTGACGGCGTTCCTCATTTTCGCCATCTGCATCCCGCTTGGCATCGTCAAGGCGATCAAGCACCGAACGCCCGTAGACAATCTGACGTCGGTCCTAATCTTCATCGGCTACGCGATACCGGGCTTTGCCCTGGGTGCGGTTCTCGTCAACATCCTCGCGGTGCAGTTCCAGATTTTCCCGCTGGGCGGGTTCCAATCGCCTGACGCGGCCGGCATGCCGTTTCTTGCCCGGGTCGGCGACGTCATATGGCATTCCGTGCTCCCGCTCGTCGCCTATCTGGTGGGCGCATTCGCGCTCGAGACCATGCTGATGAAGAACAGCCTGATGGAAAACATGAGCGCGGACTATGTCAGGACGGCGCTCGCCAAGGGGCTCAACTGGCGCCGCGCCGTCTTCGTGCATGCGCTCAGGAACTCGCTCATCCCCATCGCCACCAGCATCGGCGGCCTGCTCGGCATCTTCCTGACCGGCAGCGTGCTGATCGAGCGCGTGTTCGACATTCAGGGCGTCGGTCTTCTGGCGTTCGAGGCGATCCAGGCGCGCGATTTCCCGGTGGTCATGGGCTTCCTGGTGCTCTCCAGCGTCGTGCTGATGCTCGGCAATCTGATTTCCGATCTCGCGGTTGCGTTCGTCGATCCGCGCGTACGCTTCGAGTAGCCCATGGCCTGGCTCACGCTCGATCCCATCACCAGGCGGCGGTTCCAGAGGTTCCGGCGGATCAAGCGCGGCTACTACTCGCTCGTCATCCTGCTCGGCGCGATCTTCCTGTCGCTGCTGGCGCCGTTCCTTGCCGAGAGCCGGGCGCTGCTGGTCATCCATAAGGGCCAAGTCTATTTCCCCACCTTCCAATATTTGAGCATGGGGACGTTCGGGCAGATGCCCCCGCCCGGTTGGGCGACGGGCGATATCGAAACGGAATATCTGCGCCTGCAGCGCGAATGGCAGGCCGAGCGTTTCCTCTATGATCGGGATGCTGCCATGGCCGCGGGCGACGCACAGAAGGTGGCGGCCGCCGAGACGAAATATCCCAATCGCGGAAATTTCGTGATCATGCCGCCGATCCCCTGGGACCCGTATCAGAGCGACTTCTGGTACAACGAAATCCTCAACGAGATTCAGCTGCTGCTGACGGCGGGCGACCGCGAGGGCGCGGAACGAATCGCGCGCCGCGACCGGCTGAACGAGCTGGCGGATTTGATCTACGCCGGTGAGATCGACGCCATTCTTGCCGACCGCACCCGTTCGCCGACCGGCAATCTCATCGGCCTTGCCCGGAGCGGCACGATGCCCTCGCTCGCCGGTCTCGCGGTGGTGCCGCCGAACCCGCCGGATTCGCTGCGGCGTCACTATCTCGGCACGGACAGCCAGGGCCGCGACGTGGCCTCGCGGCTGCTCTATGGTTTCCGCATCTCGATCTTCTTCGCGCTCTTCCTCGTCTTCATCGGACAGGTGATCGGGACGCTGATCGGCAGCTTGCAGGGCTATTTCGGCGGACGCTTCGACATCCTGAGCCAGCGCTTCATCGAGGTCCTGGTTTCGATCCCGTTCCTCTACGTCGTGATCATCCTGGCGGCGCTGCTCACGCCCAGCTTTTGGCTGCTGGTCGGGATCATGGCGATCTTCCAGTGGATCGGCATCACGTTCTACATGCGGACCGAGATGTATCGCGAGAAGACTCGCGAATATTGCCTTGCCGCGAAGTCCTACGGCGCGTCGCATTTGCGCATCATCTTGCGTCACCTGCTGCCCAACTGCCTGACGCCGCTGGTGACATTCACGCCGTTCGCCGTGGTGGGCGCGATCTTCGCGCTGACGGGTCTCGACTATCTCGGCTACGGTCTGCCGGCGCCGACGCCAAGCTGGGGCCAACTGCTCGATCAGGCGCTGCTGCCGGAAAATCGAGACAAGATCTGGCTGACCTTGGCGCCGTTCGGAGCCATTGCGGTGACGCTCGTGCTGGTCGTGTTCATCGGCGAGTCGGTGCGCGAAGCGTTCGATCCGAAGCAATATGCGAAGTATGAATAGATGAGGTGCTGAAATGAGGAAGCTGATCGCTGTTGCCATGTTTGCGGGCTTGCTTCTGCCCGGAGCGAGCGCTCCGATTTCGGCGGCGGAAGGTGCCAAGGCACAAGCGGCGACAGCAACGCCGGCGCCAACAGCGGTTCCTGCCGGTCCAGCATCACTCCCGAAGGACATCGTCTGGGAGACCGACACTGACGAGCCGTTGATCGGCTCGGACAAGGCGATCCGCGGCGGAACGTTCAACTACTACATTGATGAATATCCGCTGACCTTCCGCATCATGGGGCCGAATTCGAACGGCGCTTTTGCGTGGTGGAATCAGCAATTCACCGCTGCGTTCACGCTCATTGGCAGGCATCCCGTCACCGACAAGTTCATTCCCCTGATGGCGACGCATTGGTCGGTGCAGTCCGACCAGAAGACCATCTATTTCAAGCTCGATCCGGACGCGAAATTCTCCGACGGCCATCCCATCACGGCGGACGACTACGTCTTCACCTGGAAGATGATGCAGTCGAAGGCCATCGTCGATCCGTTCTACAACTCCTATGCCGAGCGGTATTTCCAGTCCGTCGACAAGATCGACGATCACACTCTCAGAATCGTCGGGACGAGGCCGAGTTGGCGACCGCTGGTGGACTACGGCGCGCTCTGGCCGACCCCTGCGCACGCGACCGTTCTTGACGACACCTGGGTGACGCGGACGACCAACGAGCCGCAGATCGCCGTCGGACCTTACATCGTCTCCCAAACCGTGCGAGGGCAGTCGGTGACTCTGAAGCGAGTCCCGAACTGGTGGGGCGACAAGAAGCGGTATTTCGCGGGCCAGTATAATTTCGACGAGATCAATCTAAAGGTCATTCAGGAAGAACGCGCGCTCGACTATCTCAGGCTTGGCGAGATCGATCTTAAGATCGAAGGGACGGCCAGAACGTGGAACGAGAGCTATACGTTCCCCGCGGTCACCAATGGCTGGCTAAGACGCGTGCGCGTCTTCAACGATGTCCCGTCCGGCGTTTCGGGGTTGGGCATGAATACCGAGGCGCCGATCTTCCAGAACCAGGACTTCCGGATTGCGCTGCAGCACCTGTTCAACTTCGACCGGTTGAACCGCAACCTCATGTACAATGAGTATTTCCGCAAGAAGTCGTTCTTCGATGGAACGGAATTCGCCAATCCCAATCTCGAGTCTTACGAGTTCAGCTCGGAGAAGGCACGCGAGCATCTCGAACGTGCCGGTTATCACCGCCCGGACAATATCGCGAACCAGAGTGCGTTCGCCAAGCTGCGCAATGTGGCGTACGGACTGATCTTCACGCGCTCGGACACCGACGACATCCTGGTGAACGACAAAGGCGAAAAAGCGAGCTTCACGCTGATTTACGGCGCCAAGGGGCTGGAGCGGCACCTGACGGTGATCCAACAGGATTTCCGCCGCGCCGGCGTCGAGATGCGCCTGCAACTCCTGGAACCTGGAACCGCCTTTCAGCGCAATCTGGAAGGAAAGTTCGAAATGACGCTCAATTCGATGTCGTCGGGGTTCTATCCCGAGCCCCGGCAATATCTTCACACCGAGTTCAAGAACGCCAAGAACAGCAACGCGTTTTGGGGCTTCGGCACGCCAGAAGTCGACGCTCTGATCAAGATCTACGAAGAGGATCTGGATGCCGACAAGCGCCGCGAGGCCATGTGGAAGATCGACCAGCTCGTTCACGATGCGGCGTTCTACATCCCGTTCTGGGATTCGCCTTACATACGGATCGCCTATTGGGACTATATCCAATGGCCGGAGTTCTATCTGCCAAAGCGCACACAGGCGCTGACCGAATGGATGGTGTGGTGGATCGACCCCGCAAAAAAAACGGCATTGGAAGAAGCCAAGCGCACGAACACAGCGTTGCCGCTCGATCCCAACATGGACAAGGATTTCTACAACGTGAAACAGAAGTTCCAGTGACAGCATGTGAATTGCTTATTCGTTGACGTACACCCCCTCCGTCGCCTGCGCGCTTCGCGCGCCCACTTCAAATGGGCGGCAAAGCCGCCGGAGACACCTTCCCCCTCACGGGGGGAAGGCTATGTTCGATTGATGTCCTGATGGCATTTCTCAAAATCGACGATCTCAAGGTCGGGTTCGACACCGAGGCCGGGCTGGTGCAGGCGGTCGACGGCGTGTCGTTCACCATCGAGAAGGGCCAGACGCTCGGTCTCGTCGGGGAGTCCGGCTGCGGCAAGAGCGTGACCGCGACGTCGATCCTCCGGCTGGTGCCAAGCCCTCCCGGAAAAATCCTCGGCGGCGCGATCTGGTTCAACGGCATCGACATCCTGAAGCTGCCGCGCGAAGAGCTGCCGAAGATCCGCGGCAAGGACATCGCGATGATCTTCCAGGACCCGATGACATCGCTCAACCCGGTGTTCACCGTCGAGAAGCAGATGGGCGAAGTCCTGCGCCTGCGCTTCGGGATGGATCGCGAGGCGGCGCGCGGCCGATCGATCGAGATGCTGGAGATGGTCGGGATTCCCGATCCGGCGACCCGGGTGACGAACTACCCCCACGAGCTGTCGGGCGGCCAGAAGCAGCGCGTGATGATCGCGATGGCGCTCCTCGCCGAACCGCAGCTGCTGATCGCCGACGAGCCGACCACCGCGCTCGACGTGACCGTGCAGGCGCAAATCCTTCAGCTCATCAAGGAAATGCAGAAGCGGATGGGTGCGGCGGTGCTCTTCATCACCCACGACATGGGGGTGGTGGCGGAGATGTGCGACGAAGTGGCCGTGATGTATGCCGGCCGCATCGTCGAAGAAGCCGGCATCGGCGACACCTTCAAGCGCAGCCGGCATCCCTACACCAAAGGTCTCTTGCGCAGCCTGCCGCAGAAGGGCCGCGCCAAGAAGGCCGAGCTGCCGACCATCGAAGGCGTGGTGCCCTCGCTGCTCAAGCCGCCCATTTTCTGCCGCTTCGCCGAGCGCTGCTGGAAACGCAAGAGCCTGCCCCAGGCGGCGCAGCTCAAGTGCTACACCGAGGATCCCCAGCTGCGGCCGTTCAAGAACAGCCTTGTCGCCTGCCACTACCCGCTCGAGGACGACGAACAGTGAACGCGAACGGTGCGCCTCTTCTCGTGGTCGAGGGATTGAAGAAATACTATCCCGTGCGCGGCGGCGTGTTCGCGGCCAAGATCGGCGATGTCCGCGCGGTCGACGGCGTCAGCTTCACGGTTCAGGAAGGCGAGACGCTCGGCCTCGTGGGCGAATCGGGTTGCGGGAAGTCGACGCTCGGACGCGCGATCATGCGGCTGGAGACGCCCACGGACGGTCGCGTCTTCTTCGAGGGCGCGGACATGGCGCACGCGTCGAAGTCCGAATTGTTCCGCCTCCGCCGCGACGTGCAGGCGATCTTCCAGGATCCCTACTCCTCGCTCAATCCGCGCATGACGGTGGGCGAGATCGTGCGCGAGCCGCTGCTCGTGCACCGCATCGGCACCAAGGCCGAGCAGGTCGAGAAGGTGCGCGCGCTTCTGGAAACGGTGGGACTCACCGGCGAGATGCTCGACCGCTATCCGCACGAATTCTCCGGCGGCCAGCGGCAGCGCATCGGCATCGCACGCGCGCTCGCGCTCGATCCCAGGCTCGTCATCGCCGATGAGCCGGTCTCGGCCCTCGACGTCTCGGTGCGGAGCCAGGTGCTCAACCTGATGGTCAAGCTCCAGCGCGAGCGGAACCTGACCTATATCTTCATCAGCCACGATCTCTCGGTTGTGGAACATGTCAGCGACTCGATCGCGATCATGTATCTCGGGCGGATCGTCGAGATCGGACCGGCCGATACGGTGTTCGCGAAGCCCGCGCACCCCTACACGCGCGCGCTGATGGAAGCGATCCCCGTGCCCGATCCCGATCAGCGCCATGACGCCGCGCCGGTGAAGGGCGAGACGCCGAGCCCGGTCAATCCGCCGCCCGGATGTCCGTTCCATCCGCGTTGCATTTATGCGATCCCGGCGTGCAGCCAGGCGATCCCGCCGCTCGAACCGGTGGGCCCGGCAAACGGCGCGCCGCGCGAACACCTGGCGGCCTGCATCCGCAAGCACGAGATTTAGGCGTCAAATCGGGATTGCGGTCGCGTCGTAATTGTAGAGCCAGTCGAGGCGTTCCCGGACTCGAACCTTCATCCAGTCGAGCGCCACGACTTCGGCGACCGCGTCCTTCTCGGCAAGCCGCGGCTCGAACGCCATCGCGCGGTTTTCCTGCGCCTTGCGCACGACGTTCGCGGTGCGGTCGCGCCTGATGTCCTCGTAGCGCGAGAGCGCGGTTGAGGGGTCGGCGAAATATTTCTCCAGGCACGCGGCGAGGATATAGGCGTCTTCGATCGCCATCACGGCGCCCTGTCCCAAAAACGGGAGCGTCGGATGGCACGCATCGCCGAGCAGCGTGATGCGCCCCCTGCTCCATTCATCCATCGGACCGCGCACCATCAGCGCCCACTTGTAGGGCGTGTCGATGGCGTCGATCATGGACTGGACGTCGGCGTGCCAGCCCGCGAAGTCGTTCGCCAGCTCGCGCGTCGTGCCTTCGACGACCCAGGATTCGATTTGCCAATCGTCGCGCTCGACGATGCTGATGACGTTCATCAGCTCGCCGCGCCGGACGGGATAGTGCAGGACGAAGCCGCGCGGTCCGAGCCAGGTCGTCCCGACTATGCGGCGAAGGTGTTCCGGCAGATGTTCCATCGGAATCAAGCCCCGCCAGGCGACACAGCCGGTGAACTCGGCTTTGCTCGCTCCGAACAGGACCGCACGCACGGTGGAGTGGATGCCGTCGGCGCCGATCACGAACGCGGCCTTGGCCGACGCGCCGTCCTCGAAACGAATTTCGGCCGTCTCCGCCGTTTGGCCGACGCCGACGCACTTCTTGTTCAGCGCGATCGCGTCCGGCTTGAGCGACCGGACGGCGTTCAAGAGGGCCGACTGGAGATCGCCGCGATGAAGCATCAGATGCGGCGTACCGAAGCGCCGTGTAGACGTCTCGCCGAGCTCGAACCAGTTCCAGGTCTCGCCGGTGCTCCAGTGACGCAATTCGCGGGCGACAGGCAGGACCCGCACTTCGGCCAGCGCCTGTTCAAGGCCAAGCGCGTAGAGGACACGCGTGCCGTTCGCTCCGAGCTGAATGCCGGCGCCGACCTCCTTGAGCTGGTCGGACTGTTCGTAGACCTCGACGTCGAGCCCGCGGCGGAGGAGCGCAAGCGCGGCGGAGAGCCCGCCGATGCCGCCGCCGACGATGATGACCTTGTCCGCCGCCATGGCGAGATGACTAATGGATCGAACGGTCAAGCGCGAGTCTGGGTGCCGGGGACACTTTGTGAACACGCACCGCGCGGAATTCTTGTATGATCCGCAGTGGCGGGCACGCCCGCTGAAGGGGGGCACTCACCCACTCATGGGAGGCCCAGACATGCCAAAATTCCTCATCGAAGCATCGTACACGGCTGAAGGCTTCAAGGGCCTGCAGAAGGACAAAGCCGCAGGCCGTACGCAAGCCGTGAAGAATGCGCTCAAGGCCGTGGATGGTCAGCTGGAATGTCTCTATTGGTGCTTGGGCGACCGCGATGCCATTGCCATCGTCGACCTTCCCAACACCGTGGCGGCCAGCGCACTCGCCTCATCCATCTCGGCAACCGGACTCGTGCGCACCAGGACCACCGCACTCCTGACCGCTCAAGAAATCGATGCGGCGCTTGCAAAGACCGTCAGCTATCAGGCCCCTGGCCGCGGTTAGGCCCCGGCGGGCTGATTGCCCTAACGAGCCGGCTTGAGGTACAGCCGGCTCGACGGGGCCATACTGGACTGTGGCGACTGGAGGCAATCATGAATGAAAACACCGGCGGCGGATTTCCGCTTGAGAAGAACGAAGACGAGTGGCGCAAGGAGCTGACGCCGGAACAGTACCGGGTCCTGCGCCAACACGGCACCGAGCGGGCGGGAACGAGCGCGCTCAACGACGAGAAGCGCAAGGGCGTCTATTTTTGCGCCGGCTGCGGGACGCCGCTGTTCGATTCGGACACCAAATACGAAAGCGGCAGCGGCTGGCCGAGCTTCTATCGCCCACGCGAGAATGCGGTCGAGACCGAGACCGACAAGAGCCTGCTGATGACCCGGACCGAAGTGCATTGCGCCACTTGCGGCGGCCATCTCGGGCATGTCTTCCCGGACGGGCCGAAGCCAACCGGCGAGCGCTATTGCATGAACGGCGCGGCGCTGAAATTCGACGAGAAGAAGTAGGCTCAGAAATCGGAGAAAAGTGCGCCGGGGTAGAGCTCGACCTGGAGCGCGAAGGCGAACAGCAGCCAGGTGAACACGGTGACCGAGGCCGCGGCGATGAGGGAGGTCCGATAGGACTTCCTGCCGTGGAAACGCATCGAGCCGAACACATAGAGCGGCACGGCGTACATGATCCCGATCAGCACCAGGGCTGCGGTGAAGAAGGCGACCCACAACACGGCACTCAGCTGCTGCAGCAGCGGGAAGCGCGGCTCGGCGCCCTCGACTTCCGCGGCCGGATTGAGCAGCCGCGTCAGGCTCTCGCCCACCGGCGTTTTGGTGCGTGAGACGAGGTCGAGCGCGAGCAGCGGCAGCATCAGCCAGCCGACGGGCACCGGAAAAAGGCGCGCCTGCGGGGTGTAGGTGTATGCGATCGTCAGATAGGCGATGGTGACCGCGAGCATCACGAGCGCGGGCAGATACTCGACGGCGGGGGTTCCGAGGACGCGCTTCACGGCGGCCTACGTCGAGCTTGCGCCGGCGGCCGCCGGCCGGCGCAGATACGCCCGGATGAACGGGCTTGCGATCGAGAAGAGGACACAGGTCACCAGAACCGCGCTCGGTATCCGGGTGAAGAAGATCGACCAGCTCTCATCGCCCATCAGCATGGACTGGTGGTAGTTGCGCTCGGCGAGCGCGGCGAGCACCAGCGCGACCACCAGGGTGATGCGCGGATAGTCGAAGCGGATCATCAGGTAGCCGATGACGCCGAACACCGCACTCAGGATCACGTTCTCGATCACCATGTCGATTGCATAGGACCCGACGAGGGAGAGCGCGATGATGATGGGCGCAAGCAACTGGGTGTCGATGCGCGTGAGCATCGCCAAGGGGCGGGCGAACAGGAGCCCGACGAACGAAGCGAGAATGCAGGACGCGGTGAGGGCCCAGATCAGACTGTAGATCTCCGATTGGTGCTGCATCAGGATCAGCGGGCCTGGCTGCATCCCGTGCAGGATCAGAATCCCCATGAACACCGCCATCTCGGCGCCACCGGGCAATCCGAACGCGAGCGTGGGGATGAGCGCGGCGCAGTCCTTGGCGTTGATTGCGGCTTCAGGCGCGATGACGCCCTTGATGTTGCCCTTGCCGAACGAATCCGGGTCCTTCGAAGCCTGCACGGTCATGCTGTAGGAGAGGAACGAGGCGACGGTGACACCGACGCCCGGGATGGCGCCGACCGCGGTTCCGATCAAGGACCCGCGTATGATCGTGCCCCAGTGGCGGAACGCTTCGAACAGACCGGCGCCGATATTGGTGATCGCAATGTTGCTGTCGGCCTTGGCGATGGTGCCGCCCTTGATGGAGAGGTGCATCATCTCGGCGACCGCAAAGAGGCCGACCAGCGCGGGCGCGAGATGGATGCCGTCCCAGAGATACTCGATGCCGAACGTGAAGCGCTGCCCGCCGGTGACGTCGTTGTAGCCGATCGAGGCGATCATCAGGCCGAACACGCCGGCGACGAGCGCCCGCAGCATCTTGCCGCGCGTGGTGGTCGCCACCAGCACAAGGCCGAGCAGCGCGATCAGGAAGAATTCCGGCGGCCCGAACGCGAGCACGAGGTCGGTCGCGA
>Ga0137427_10000606_pt1 | contig 18053 bp, 14 predicted proteins | sample EasRivERMZT700_2_FD_102309 | JGI IMG/M metagenome (GOLD analysis project Ga0137427, IMG submission 102309) | Soil microbial communities from meander-bound floodplain in the East River, Colorado, USA - East River MetaG ERMZT700_2 | ecosystem: Environmental > Terrestrial > Soil > Floodplain ...
GATCACGATGTATCCGGACCGCTTTGCCGCCGCAGCTTCAGGCGCCGGGATTTCCAACTGGGTCAGCGATTACGGCACGGCCGACATCTATCGCACGAAAGAAACGGAGTTCTTCGGGACTCCCTGGAATGAAGACGCATTGCAACGCATGAACGCTCAATCTCCATTGATGCATGCGGGCCGGGTCAAAACACCAACCCTCTTCATTCACGGTGAAGAAGATCAACGTGTTCCTTACACCGAAGCGGAGCAGCTCTACTTTGCGATCCGCCGTCAGGGTGTTCCGGCAAAAATCATCCAGTACGAGGGAATGGGCCACGGCATCAACGGTCATTGGAACAACGTTCACCGGATGCTCGTCGAACTCAAATGGTTCAACACGTATCTTAAGAAATAACTCAGGCGCCATTCGGATCGATGGCTAAGAACAGAAAGACTGGAAGCGCTGGACCGGACAAGGACAACCAGCCGGAAGGCAAACTCGATGACGACGTCGACGCGCTGTTCACTCTGCCGCTGTCCGACTTCACGGCCGCACGCAATGCACTGGCCACTCGACTGAAGCGGGCGGGCCGTGGCGACGACGCTGATCGCGTAAAAGCGTTTGAGAAGCCGTCGATCTCTGCATGGGCTGTGAACCAGCTCTACTGGAAACATCGCCAGGCATTCGACCGGCTGACTGAAGCGGGCGAGCGCTTCCGCGAAGCTCAGTCGGCGCAGCTCGAGGGTAAGGTCACAGACATGAAGGGACCGCGGGACGAGCGCCGCGAGTCGCTCGCAGACCTTGCACGCCTGTCGGCCGGATTGCTCCGCGATGCAGGTCACAATGCCTCGCCTGAAGCGATGCGTCGAATCGCCACTACGCTCGAGGCAATGTCCGCATACGCGTCGGTTCCCAATGCGCCGGTTCCGGGCCGTCTGACTTCCGATGTCGATCCTCCGGGTTTCGATGCCCTCGCCGCTTTGATCCATGACCGTGACACGCCGGATCCGGCGAAGAAGCCGGCGTCTGTCATTCCATTCAATAAAGCGTCACTGGCGGATGCCGAACTATCGCTTAAGAATGCTCGCGCCAGGGCTCAGACTGCGGACATCGCGCTTAAGAAAGCCGCAACGGACCTGAAAGAGGCGGAGAAGCAGAGAGGCGAAGCCGAAGAATTGCTCAGGCTGGCAACAGCGGCATGTGATGAAGCCGGCCAGCGTGTTCGCGTTAGCTCAGCAGAGGCGGATGAGGCGTCGAAGGCCGTCGAGACCGCGCAGCGTCGGGTCCAGTCGCTTCTTAACTCTACTTAAACGGCTCTGCTCCGGCAACGTTCAAACTAAGGATAGCCAGTAAGATGGACAGAACGGCAAATCCCTTGGTCAGAAGGAAAACGATCAGCGGTCCGACAATCGCAACGCTCTTCCATCGGCGTGTTGAAGTATTCTCCGCAACGTTCTGCGTAATCCTTTGATCGAGTTCGCGCAAACGTTCGGCAACAGCGCCATACTGCACTGTCTCTCGAGGCAGCAATTCCAGTGCACGTTTCCAGGCGTCGCGTGCCGCCGGCAAATCGCCGGCCTCGACGCGTTGCTGCGCCTCGGCCGCCAGAAGTTTCAGTTGATCCGTATGGACGAGTCTGCGGAAGAACAAGCCAGACTGGTTTCAGGAAGGTCTGCACCACAATCTGGACAGGCGGAAAGCGAAACCCGATCCACTTACGCGGGAGCCTCGTTCTCTCCGGATTGCGACTCAAATGGAAATGGTCCTGAGATCGCGAACGGCTGTTCGCGAGCCTCCTTCCAAGCCTGCATCAGGCCGAAGGCGATGATGGCGATGCCGATGATTCCTGAAATCCCTCCGGAGGTCAGGCTCAAGAACGGAGCGAGTGCAGCGACAGCCAAAAGGAAGCCGACCCCGAGCACGAACGATTCGACTGTGAGGGGCTGCCCGACCGTCGGATCGGTGGTGGCGGTCGGTTCGATCTTCGTTTCGGTCCCAGGGGAGGTTGGCGTAGACGCAGGGTCCGGGGGCTGTTCAGAACTCGTCTTCGTCAATTCCTTAACGATGCTGGGAAGGTAACCCGCCGTTATCGACATGTAAGTGATCAAGACAGCAGTTACCTGGTACTTGCGTCCGCCCTTTCCACGAGATCCTTTCATCATCGCTTTGCCGACCATCCATCCGATGAAAATGGCGATCAACGCAAACTCGTACCCAGTGAGTACGGCGATCAATCCATGAATGACCGCCCCGGCCAGCGCGGCCCCAAAACCGAACAAGATCCCGCGGGCCAGGCCGCTGCTTGTGGACTGGTGCAACTGGTGGTCGAACTTCGCCTTTTCCGCGCAACTTGAGCAAACAGTGGTTTCATTCACCCGGAAATAAGTTCCCTGAAGTGGATTCTGGCAAACGACACAATGTTTGCCGCTCTCAAACTGCGCCTTTTCAAACTGGATTTCGTCGGCCATGGAATTTCCGGGATTGTACACGTTCTTAGAGAAGGTAGTGACTAACTTTTCAGTGGAGTGGAATCAGAAACGAAGTCGTAGCAATAGTGGTGTGGGGCCGGGAATGAAAATGAATAGGTTTGTGTATTCGGCATCGGCAATCGTGACTTCTTCTTTCGCGCCAAGTGCCTTGATTATCGTGGGCAACGTATTGCCGTGGCCGATGATCAGAACGACATCGTTTGCGTTAACTGTGCGGATCCGATCCAACAGCTTTGCCTGTTCAGTCGCTGCCACGACTTCCGCTTTGATACCTAATGCTTTCGCGAGAGGCTCTGCTGTCTCGATCGTTCTTCGATACTGAGTCGTATAGATGGCCGTGATGCCGGCATCCTTCAATTCGGACGAGAGCCGCTCCGCCCGGGCTCTCCCGACGTCCGACAGTGGACTGTCCGTGGAAGTATCAAGCCGTTCCGCGTGCCGAACGATAATCACGGCGCGCTGCGCAGCGGCCGTTGTGCAATTAACAACAAGCGCAAACAGTAAGATCAACAAGCTGCGAAATCTCATTGAACCTCGCCCCGTAGTGTAAAGGATTTGTCTTTCGTTCACTCAATCAACTAGATGGACAGGAAAATCGTCCTTTTGCCCAGGCACGATTGACTTAGGCATGGCCGGCCAATAGTGTTTCAGTTCGTTCTAGCCAGGGTAAGCAAAGGAGTGTTTATGAGCCGAAAGATTGTACAAATGACTGTACTGGCGTGCGCGCTATTTTCCGTGATTCTGACGACGGTTACGCCCGCCAGCGCTCAGGTCAACGTCAACATCAATATAGGACCGCCCCCGCCGGTCGTTGTGCATGCGGCCCCGACTATGCTCTTTTTGCCGGAGCCCGCGATCTATGTTGCCGTCGGCACTCCCTACGACATCTTCTTCATTGACGGGCGTTATTATTACTTCCACGGCGACAACTGGTTCTGGGCATCGGGATATCGCGGGCCCTGGGTCCATGTCGTGTACCGGTCTCTGCCTCTGGGACTACGAAAGTTCAAAGTTCATCACCTGCGTCAATATCGAGAACGCGAGTACGCCGTTTACAGAGTTCAAGGACCGAAATTCAAGGGCAAACACTTCGTCGGCATAGAGGACGGCGACTCCGGTGGAGGAAAGTCGCAGGGCAGAGGAAGAGGCAAACGAGGTAAGGGGTAGTCTGACAAGGCATAAAAAGAGTGCCGCGGGCTTCTGCCCGCGGCACCCTTCTTCAATGAATCGGTTTGCGGAGTGACTCGCGCAGCTTCTTCGCAACATCCTCCACAGACTTTCGGTTCCTGTCGTCTGGAAAAAGTTTCAAATACGTCTCCAAAGCGATGAGTGCGGCTTCTGGATTGCCGTTTCTGACGTAAGCATTGTGCAGTTGAACGTATGCGGCCGGATTCTTGTTTGGAGCGAGCGATACCGCCAACTCCAGTTGCTGCTGCGCCGCGACGACATTGTCGAGCCTGTAGAATGCAACACCGAGGTTGTATCGATCGTCGGCGCTCAATGGGCCAAGCGGACCGATCTTTACCATTGTGTCGATGCCTTTTTGAAACTGACCGCCTTCCACATACAACCGGCCAAGCATACTCAGCGATGCTTTCATTGTCGGTTTTAACGCGACGGCCCGCTCGAATGAGCGAATGGCATCGTTCAGTTTTTTCAGCCGTGCCTGCTCGAGACCGAGTTGAACATGGCCTTCATAAAAATCGGGAGCGAGTTCGACGGACTTTTTGAAATACGTTTCGCTGTCTTTGCTTTTTTCGCGCAGGCCGTCTATTCCTTTCCTGAATTCGGCCAGGGCGGCAGAGGGAATGCGCGCATCTAGTTCCAGCGCATTAAGGTCGATACGATCCACTTCGCTCTCGTTCGCCGCATCTTTCGCCGAATCGTTTCGAACAAGCCTCATTGTGAAGATTCCTGCGAGGTCTTCGGGCTCGCGAATCCAGAGAGGCACCGTCGACATGAGATAGCGCGCATCGGCGACTTCGAGCGAGAATCGGCCCATTCCCACACCGGTGATACGGAAGGTTCCGTTTGCGAAAGACTGCACCGTATGGATGATCGTACCGGTATCGTTCTTCAGCCGGACGTCCACCAACGGAGTCTCTCCCTTATCGACGACGACCCTTCCGTTGATCGTGCCGCCCAGCATTGGCGTTACCGGTAGCGCAACCTGGTTCGGATTCTGAAACATCAGCAGCAGTGCGAGTATCAACATGCGGGCAATTGAATACCGATGCATCCGTCCCGGCAAGCTTTTTCTTCGGGACAATTCAGGGGTCAGACGTATCGTTCACCTGAATACTCGGGGATCTGACAAATCCGCAAATCCACCAATCCACAAATCCCAATCCGAGCAGCACCCTTCAGTCAGCATTTCCCTCGGATTTGGGATTTGTGGATTGGTGGATTTGCGGATTTGTCAGATCCACGGGGTATTCAGGTGGACGATACGTCTGACCCCTGAATTACCGGTGGGCGACCACAATCAACGTCCGGGCACGCTTTAAAACACATTCCATCGCCCGACGCATGTTCTCCGGATCCAGCGCGGCGAAGCTTTCGTCGAGCACGATGGCTTCAGCGTTTTGCAGCAGGGCGCGAGCGATGAACAATCGGCTGCGCTCACCATGTGAGAGTTGCCAGCCGCTTTCACCAACCATCTGCCAGACTCCTGATGGCATTCGCTGGATGAGTTCATCCAGACCGAGGTCACGGCATATCTCTTCCGCCTCTTCGACGTCCGTTTTCCTTAGAACTCCGGTCCTTGCCATCAGCAGGTTGACTACGAATGGGGCCGTCAGCACATGGTTTTCGTGAAACTGAGGTGCGGCCGCAACGAAGCGCCGCCAACCATTGGCGCCAACTGCGCTTCGATCCATTCCTCCGACAAGCAGTAATCCCGAAGACGGTTGGCGCAATCCCGATAGCAGAGAAACGAAAGTGGATTTGCCGCCTCCCGATGGGCCTTCCAGAATCACGCGATCACCCGTCTCGACGCGAAGATTGCAGCCTCGCAAAACGGAATCGGGGCGGCCTTCATATCGGTAAGACACGTCGTGCGCTTCAAGCAGAATCTTCTTTTCGGGGCCTGCATCACCGGTAAAATCCGCGTGCCCCTGCTCGATCGGACGTCCGGCTGCCGAAAAAACAGGCTGCACTTGCTCCCAACATATCCTGGCCCCAACAAGACTCCAGACGCCGTCTGCCAGGCGTCGAAATGCGCGATACGCTAACAACACGCCACCGAGTCCTGCCGCGAGCGATTGTGGCGAAGCCTGGCCTGAAACGAATGACGGACACAATCCGAGAATCCCAACAATCAGCCAGCCTCGAGGTACGAGAACAATGAGCCGGACGGCGGCTCGATCCATTAACGAGGCGCTCTGCAAGTAATGTTCGAGTTCAGCATCCTCTCCGTCGTGCCAGCGCTCCGGAGCCTGTTGTGCTAATCGAGTCCGATGTCCGACCATTCGCTCGGTCAGATCGTGCGTCATCTGCAAACGTTCCGCTGTCCAGAGTTGAGCCCTGCGAAAGTAGAGCCAACCCAAAAGTGCGGTAAACATGACCCAGACGGCGAACAACGCCAAATGCCTGGTTCCGCCTGCGCCGACAGCCAGGACCGGTACTGCAAGCGCTAACTCCACAACTGCGACCAGTGCCAGGAATCCGCCGCTCAGCGCCAGGGTTTCAAGGGCTTCGGACTCAAGGACGCGGCCGAGGAGGTGACCTGCGCCTTGATGCCGGATTTCGTCCGGTTCGAACCGAAGGGCTCCTTGAAGAAGGCGTTCCTTTAACAGTCCGCCGCCAACCAGCGACAGCACGCCCTGCAGCCAGGTCGTCAGGACGCGAAAGGGAACCAGCGTCAACAGCAACAGGATCCATCCGATGATCCAACCCTGATCCAGGCGTCCCTGCATCGCGCCAAGTCCTACCATCCACCACGCCAGGATCCAGAGAATGAACTCGGCTGCGTGCGCTCCAACCAGCACCGCGAGATGCCGTACGACGTGTGAATCCTTGAGTGTTCGTCCGAAGGCGTTGCCCGGAGGGGTACGCAATGACCAACATCCCTCGATTAGAGAATCACGAAGACGCTCGGTGAGCATGCGAGACATTGGTCGTGATCGAATAGGAATGCCGGAATCCGTGAGCAGTCGTTTGACGTCCGCGATGGCGGGTTCTTCGATTTCCTGGCATAGGCCTTTCTGAAGTTGGCGCGGATGAATCTTGTGAATCCGGTGGTCCGGTCCCAGCAGCCTGCGCTCGGCGACGAGAACAAGGAAACGCCCGTCGGGAAGGCGCAGCAATGCCGGAGCTATTTCGCGAAGACGATCCTCGATTTCCGGATATGTAAACAGGAGCGGTTCCGCTTCCAGTCCGAGCCGCGAAGCTGTTGATTCGATCCACGTGACAATACCCTTCCCCGACAGTCCGTCCGGCAGGTGCGGAGTAACATCGGCAGGTTTGCAACCACTGCGTCGCGCGATGGCTTCCAGAGCTTCGCCGAGTCGTGCGGAAGGCCATGCAGGAAGCGAGGCCAAATCAGTTCGCATGGAGCGTTCCGTTCTCGAGTCGAAGTCTGCGCCAGCCTTCTTCTTCCCAAAGACCCTTCATAACTTCCTGCTCTGCCTGAAGCAACGCTCGATAACGCGAGGCTGGATCGCGACTCAGTTGCTCCGGTTTACCTTCCTCGATAATTCGACCTCCCTCGACAACGACGACGCGATCAAAAGTACCCGTCTGCCCGACGTCATGAGTCACGCAGAGCAGCGTGGCGTTACGCCACAATTCACGCGATCGAGACAGGAGTTCCTTGCGCTGTTCGCGACCCAGGCCACGAAAGGGTTCATCGAGAATCACCAACCGCGCTTCCGAACGCAACATGGCGCGCCCTAGCCGAACCCGTTGTCCTTCACCGCCGGACAGCAGAGCCCCGCCCTCGCCCAAACGCGTTTCAAAACCATCCGGCAATTTTTCCAAAACATGGATCAATTGGGCGGCTTCAATAACATGCGCGAAGGATGTTTGCTCAGCGCCTGCTGAAGTATTTCCAAACGTCAGGTTCTCGAGGAAAGAACGATTCCACAGTTGCACGGCCGGATCGACCCAGGCCGTTTGCCGGCGGATATCGTCGATTCTTCCTTCAATGGACTGACCATCTACAATCACGCTTCCGGCGGCCGCGCGATGCCAGCCGAGAAGAAGGCCGACAATGCTGGATTTTCCCGCTCCCGACGATCCCACGATGGCGACCTGGCTTCCTGGCTCGATTTCGAGATTGATGTCCTGAAGAATCGTTCGGCCGGCCGCGCGCACCGTCACGTCTCGAAGACCTATCGACATGCCGGTGGCGCGCGCGGCCGAGGTCGTTGTGGCCGGTGTCGTTGACAGCTCGGCCCCCTCGGGAGCTCCCATAGGTTCGAGCAAACGAAGCGTTAGATTTCGATTCGACGGGTACTGCCAGGCGGCAGCCGCAATTTCCTGCCCGATGACCGGCAGGTTGAGCGCCCAGTAAACCAATAGCAGCACGCCACCCGCTGACGCGTTGCGCGCGAGATGGTCCGTGAGCAGCAGCGCAGCAAGACCGAAGCCGAGAAGAAACTGTGCGGCTTCGCACCACACAACAAGCCGCTGTTTATCGAGTCCGGCGCGAGCCCACTCTCCGAGAAGTTTTGCGTGCTCACGCCGAAGACCGCGTTCCGCGCCGTGAAGCCGGATCGGAACGAGTCCGAGGAGCGCGTCCAGATAGAAGCGGCTCACGGCTCCGGCCTGAGTACGAAGTCGGAGATCCCTTTCGATGATTGCCGGTTGCAGCACCAGCGGCAGCAACCCGGCGACACCGGCCGCAAGCGCGGCCAGCGTAAGACTTGCCGGATCCAGCCAGACGATTCCTGCTGCCGTAAACGTCAACTCGAAAAATCCGCGCACGAAGTGCCCCCCGAGTTCTGGAACATGCCGTACGCGGTAGATGCTATGACTGCGTTCAGTCATGTCGGACTTCAAACGGCTTTGAAAATACCGGTCCGAGAGCTTTGGAATCTTGCGCAGGAAAGCGAGCCGTAGCCGTATCTCCAACCGTCGTCCGTAGCGTAATAGCCCGGACGTCAACGGCAAGTCGACGAACAGCAGCAGGAACAGGAACAGCAATACTGCAATCGCCGCCCCGAGCCGTTGACCCCAAAACGCGAGATCCCGGCCCAGGTCCAGCAAACCGCGCAGCAACACCGCCTCGACGAGCACCCCGCCGGCCGCCAACGCCATCGCCGTCAGCAAAGTCAGCGGAGTAAACACACCGTCGGCAGCCAACATCCGGAGCAGATGTCTGCCTGGCCTTGCCGGGGGTTCGGCAAGCACGGCCGCCAACTCGGGTGAATCAAGGTCCGGTACGTCCCTGGCCGGCGAGCGTCCCGGGACGCGAACAAGAACGGCTCCTCGAAACGACAGTTGGTCCTCGCCGGCCGGCTGTACCATCCAGTATTCGGACGGAATCCATTCATCGCGACTGAGAAGCTTGTCAAGCAACCGTGTCGCTTGGGACCCGCTGCGTACACCGCCGGAAGTGACGAGCAGGTTGACCATTCTGGCGCCCGCATCCAATTTCGCAAGCGAGCGCCAGCCTTGATCCTGGAGTGCCGCGGCAACCCGATTTGCGTTCGATATTCCGATAGAGAGAAGGCGTCGTCGAAGCGGTTTGAGAAACGCTTCAGAGCCCGCCCACTCGCGCCAGCTTTCCATCGGAACCGTGTGATTGTGAATGTAGAGTTCCTGGAGAAATCGAGAGCAAGTCATCCAGCGACGGCCGATCGCCGGGTCCATCACTTGCAGCAGAGGACCGATCCGCCGCCACACGACGACGAAGTGGGTCACGCCGCCGGCACGATTGACAACGACGAGAGCCGGAAGCGTCTCCGCTTCGGACATCAGGAGATGGTCGGCCGGCACCATGATTTGTTCGGCCTTCAGTCCCAGCTGCCGGGCTGCTTCCTCGATCGTATCGATGGATGTGCCGTCGACGTCGGTCTGGCAGGCTTCGCGAAGTCGGCCATAACTGGCGCGAATACCGAAACCCTCCAGCAAACACTTCAGCGCCGCAGGACCACAGTCCATCTCGGACGTTTGCACGACTTCAGGCGCAAACCAACGGCGCGATATCACCGATTCTCCCCACGTCTTGAAACGGCGGGTGCCGCAACAAGGCGGCCTGCGGTACGAAATACCAAGGTGGCCGGGCTGAGCTTTTCGACTTCTACTTCGACCGTTCCGGGCAATCCATGTTGAAGCGGGATCGATGTTTGGGAATTCGATTGGACTCGAAGTTCGACACGCACTCGACCGTCGCGCACTTCATTGGCAACGTTTCGGACCTCGGCGGCGATCGTTCCGTATTGCGTCCACGGGAACCCGTCCAGTCGAACACGAGCTGCTTGCCCGCTGTGGATACGACCGAAGGCTGCAGGAGGTGAGAATTCAGCGACGATATTCAGTTCTCCGCTGGGCAGTATCGAACCAAGCTTGTCGCCTTCGTCAACGAAGGCGCCCATGCGCACGACAGAAACTTCTCCAAGCCGGCCGCTAACCGGTGCGCGTACTCGTCGGCGTTCGACTTCGTTTTCGAGGCGTTCGATGGTGGCGCGACTGGTTGTTGTCAGTCCTTCCAGTTGTCGAATCTCGCCCTGGAGACGCTTGAGCCGCGCCTCGCGGTCGCTTTGCCGGCTTCGTTGTTCGTCTTCGAGCCGTGTCGCTGCGAACTGCAGACTCTCCGCGGCGGCAAGCCGACTGGCGGCTTGAGCTACGGCTTGAACGTAATCGCGTTCGGCAACCAGGCCCGATTCGCGGAGCCGAGCCATCCGGTCCGTCTCAGTGTTGGCCAGCTTCGCAAGGGCGTCGGCTTCGCGATAGCGCGCCATCGCCTCCTCTTTAGCGACTCTGACGGTTTCCAGTTCCTGGCGAAGAGCACGTTCGGTCGCTGCAGCTTCCGATTGCAGAGACTCGATCTGAGGAGCGACGACCCGCAGTCGCGCTCGCTCCTCTCCAATCTGAAGCTGCTCCGAACGTGAATCGATTTCGATTAAGACATCACCCGCTTCAACTTCGCGTCCCAGCAGGAGATGACTGACGACAACACGCCCTGGCAGAGGAGCCTGAATGACGTGGATCGACTGGTCTACTTCCACGCGGGCTTGATCGCTGACTTCATAAAGCGCGACTGTGGCTCGAAAAAACCAGACCGACCATGCTCCTATTAATAAGGCGGTCCCAAAGAAGGCCCAGAACGAACGCCGGAAACCGTCTCCACGTAAAGCATGGATAGTCCGCTCAAATGTCGTCGCCATGCACACCCCTTCAAGATCAATGATTTAGCGCCGCATTCTGTGCCACTCCGGTATGCAGCTTCAACAGCTATTCGTGATCGACTCAGGCTGCGATCTGCAAGCTCGTGGATGGAGTTCAACAAAATTGATGGGCAGGGATCGTGTTGTTACAAAAACGAACCCGGATTCCACAGCGACCGGGTAAACTTTGTAAGTATTAAATAAATGAATATTTTACGGGCAACTTATGACCTCGATAATTCTCGAATTCAGCCTTGACATAACCGCGTCCCGACAATGGTGAGCCAAGTGCTTTATTGGAAGCGTCGATCACAAAGAAGAAAAAAGGAGGATAAAGCGATGAAGACCAGGACAAACGTAAAAGCAGGCGCCCGAGCGAGACAGTAACAGATTCTAACGCACTGGGCAGTTGGACAAGGAACAAACGCGAGACGGAAAGGACAAGACAATGAAGACCAAGACGAACGTAAAAGCAGGCGCCCGAGCGAGACAGTAACAGGTCTAACGCACTGGGCAGGCAGGATGTCAAAACAACGCGGGGATGTCAGTTAAACTGACGCAGGTGCAATGGGATCGGAATCGTCCGATCCCATTTGTGTTTCAGCCCTCATCGGCGCTTATCACACCGAAGTATCTACCCATCCAATACGGAAGGATAAAGTCGATGCCCGGACCTTCCACAATACCAACGCCACCGCCAAAAAGAAGGAATGGGCTGCGTTGCCACAGAAAGTCTGTCGTTGGACGTTGAGGTACCGGGATGACATCGACGGCGCGATCGTCGCCGGCGGCGGGGACCGAACCGCGAAGGTCGACGAACGGGTCACGTCTGGGCCTTTGAAGCCAGGCATGCAACAGGTCAACGGTCTGTTGGTCGCGCTGCCGATTGGCTCCCTTGATCGCGAAGTCGATGAGGTTGAAGTGGGCGTTCTGATGGTTCTGCGTCGTCCGTCTCAGCCGGTTATAGGCCGAAAGATATACAGCCCGGACCAGCGATCGGGTGCTCTCGAACCGAAGCAGGCTGTACATGTTGATCGTGTTGAGGTTGAACTTGAAGTAGGAATGATGGTCGTCAAAGCCGTCGTACATGATGGGAATCACAGCCAACGCCGACAGAGTAGCCGCCGCTTTCTTATAGCGTGAGCTGAATTCGGACGAGGATGCCTGGCGCGCCACCTGGAGAAAAGCGAGTTGCTGATCGGGCCGCTGGAGGAACGTCGTGCTGATCCTGCCGTTCGGCATCCAAATGGTCCATGAATGTTCAACAAGATATCCAACCAGCCGCACCACCAACGACCGGACTTCGCTTTGAACGGCGGCATCGTCTATTACGTCGAGAGCGACGCCTAATCCGAAGATCACTCCCGAGTATTGGTCGCGCGTCGTGTTGCCGATCCAGAAATGATCTTGTCCACGCAGCTTCCCCGTGAAAACGCCATGGCCTCCCTCTTCCTTTTGAATAGCCTCAGCGTATGGTGAATCCACAGGAGCGGCGATTCGTGCGAGGATGTCACCTCCTGTGATATCGACCAGGTCGCGGATGCCCGAAAGGGCGGCTTTAAGATTGCCGAGTGCAGTTGTGGAACCGGTAACCGCGTAGCGAAAGGCTTCCGCGGCCAGATAGTGGCCGGTCCAGATTGCAGAGTCGCCTGTACGTGTGTAGCTGATGATGCTATCACTTTCCGGAGAAGCGAAGATCGGGTCCATAATCGTGCCATGTTTCATGTGCACTTCCCGAATGCGGAGACTGATACTATCGGCGATGGCTTCGAAGGACTTGGTTTCGGACTGAAGGGCGTGAACCTGAGCTCGAACTCGGACTTTCTTTGCAGTAGCCATACTTTCCTTCCTATGAGAAACGAGCCTACTGCTCCGGATTCATTTCATTAGAATTCTACACGGATCAAACGATGCGTTCCCTTCACAAGTTTTTTATCATCACGTACCTCGTCAGCTGGACTTTCTTTGGCGCTGCCTCGATCGTGACTAATCTCCAGGGTCCGCTGTTTTTCCTCGGAGCCATCAGTCCATCATTCGTTGCTCTTTCGCTGACGGGGTTCAAGGACGGGCGAGCCGGCATTCGGGCACTGACCAAAGGGATGAGCCAGTGGCCCGCTCAAGCCAGATGGTACGTATTCGCGATCGGCTACATGGCGGCGATCAAACTGTCTGCCGCGTTGCTCCACAGACTGGTCAGTGGTGAATGGCCGCAATTCGGTCAGGAGCCCTTGTACATCATGGCATTGGCTATCGTCGTATCGACACCGGTGCAAGCGGGCGAAGAGATCGGATGGCGTGCGTTTGCGTTGCCGCGATTGGCGAGTCGACTCGGACTCGGCTGGGCCGGCATTGTGCTGGGAGTGATTTGGGCATGCTGGCACCTGCCTTTGTTTTTCATTCCGAACACCGACTCGTTCGGCCAGTCGTTCCCCGTGTACTTGATTAATGTGACGGCGATCTCCATAGCAATGACGTGGCTCTACTGGCGCACCAATCAAAGCCTGTTGCTTGTCATGCTGCTTCACGCTTCCATCAACAACACAACGGGTATCGTTCCAGGGAATATGCCCGAAGCGTCTCCTTTGTCGATTCACACGACGCCCGTGGGATGGTTCACCGTTGCGTTGTTGTGGATCTGCGCCGTTTACTTTCTGATACAAATGCGTCAAAAGGCCCTGCGCCTACCTAATTGAATCTGCCGGGGATCGGACGCGCTGGTGGGCTGTCGGAACGTACTCGATGGCGACGCTACCTATCGACGGCGACCGGTAGCGGGATCCAACAAACGCGCAGGACTTGCCAGCAAATACCAGGTAAATAATCGTCGAGGTCAGAACACCAGACACAACCATGATCCACTTGATATTGGCAACAATCCAACTCATTGAGATCCTCCGCGCTGATGAGTTTGGAGGATAGCAAACCTATCTGTCCGAAGCCATGTCCCTCGAATAAATGATATCGAGATTGCGGTCAGCGGATTTCTACAAAGATCGGATTGGAATAGAACCACAGGTCGCGCCACGGGTTTTCGCCTTTGGCATCCATCGTCGGTTCGAGGTCCAATGTGCTTGTGCCTCGAACGCGCAGATAGATATTGCGATCGACATTTGGCAGCGACATGCTGATCGAATATTCATTACCTTCACGCGTCCATTCCTTCTCTGTGAATCGCGCGACTACCTTCGTCGTGTCGTTCTTGTTCGAGTTGCGATCGCGGGTCGGTCCGCGCACCTCGCCGGTGATCACGTCGACACGGTTGACCTTTGGATCGTCGCCATTGGGGTTTGCGGATTCCGGGTCATAGAAACGAATAGTGACCTTGACGTCTCTGCCACCGGGCACCGTAAGCGTCTGCCCAATTCCAGTTCGCTCGCCGTCACTCTCGGCGGTGACATCCAGTTGGCTGATCAGGTCGCCGGCTACTGCAAAGACACGACCGCTACGCAGGCCATCCAAAATATCGTCGTAGCTTCTATAAGACCGAACGTATGTCTTCTGGTACTGGCCGGGCCAGAAATCGCTTCCTCGATCTGTGAAATTCACATGGGAATCGGATGTCGCGACGATCCAAAACCGCCGGCCTTCGCCAAGTAACGAATCCCACAGCCCGCCGACGATCGCTGTCATCTGGTCAAAACCACCGAACGTCCTCGCATCATCGTTACCATAGGCGCCACGGTTTCCTGTGGGCATGCCTTGAGCGTCAAGCTTTTGTGAGCCGTCGGGCGCGAGGCCGCCTGCCTGATGTCCCGGCGCTCCTTCCATTCCGTGATAGATGTCCGGAGCGAGATCGTTGTTGTTCCTGAATTCCCTCGGTTCGTCCAGACCGTACTCTCCGATGCCGGTCGCTGATCGAGCGGGATGATTGGCGAACATCAACGGAAGTTTGCGCATGGCATTCATGAAGGCGAGTGCGCGAAAGCCCGCAACCTCGCTGTTTCGCGTCGGATCTCGCGGCCAGGCTTCGTTCGAATCGAATTGGCTTTCAATATTGAACAAAACCTTCCACTCGTCTTCAGTGTTCGGAATGATCAACGTGTGATGGTCCATGGCCGGCATATTCAATTCCATGCCGTAGAACTGAAGCACCTGAGGAACCGTCTTACGCGACTCGGTCAACTCCGCATAAGCATGAACCATATTGAGTTTCGAATGGTTCGGCCCGCCATGGTCCGTCGTCACCATCCAACTCAATCCGTATTCGCGGGCCTTTTGGGCGTTGGTCGGCGTCGAATATTTGGCGTCGCCACCGATCACGGGTTCGGGTGGACTCTGCGCGCCATAACCTGGGCTCCAATGACTGTGGATGTGGGAATCACCTGCCAGCCACGATCGTTCCTGCCGTTGAGCTTCCGCGATTAGCATCAACACTGCAACCATTCCAATTGCGAGATGGATTCGTGCGTTTTTCATAGGCAAAAACAGTCGCAGAGTTTGGCGACGAATCCATGAAGCCGATGCAACAATTCGATGACATAGAGATGTCCGCCGGCGTTCCGGCTGACGCCTGACTGGAACAATTCACGATTGAGAAATATCCGCGTAACAGATCCGTCACACATGCGGTCTAGCTTTCACGCGCGATATTTTCAGGAGTTTGCTCCGACTAAATTCGATTCATGAGGAGGGATTAGTGCGCATTTCACACAGTCGGGTCGGGATACTTGCGATCACCACATTGCTGGCTGGTATGGTCCTCGTTGCAAAAGCGGAGAGTTGGAAACACGAAGCCACCTATCAGCTCACCAGCATCGGTCTTTCTGAGTTTCTAGCGCAGCATTTAGGAATACAAAACGTAAACGATCACGGTATCGATCTCGGAGGAATCGGAAGCGATCTCTGGCACAGCAAAGGAAGCGACGGTCCGGGCATCTATTGGATGATCACCGATCGCGGTCCGAATGGTGAAGATCCACGGACGTTTCCCGTTCCTGAATTTACACCCTTCATTCTGAAGGTGCGAACGGCGAACGGAGCAATTGAGATCTTGCAAGCCATCCCGATTACCGGTCTGGCGGACGCAATGGACGGCGTTTCGGGTCTTCCGAACCTGGCGAACACAACGCAGCCGCCGGCGCTCAACGAGCCCTTTTTCGGCTGTAACGGAGTCAGCCCACTAAGCACGAACTCCAACGGGCTTGACACTGAGGGTCTGGTACGAACCAACGACGGCAACTTCTGGATTGTCGAAGAGTACGGGCCGTCGCTTTTGAAAGTCGATGCGCAGGGCCGGGTGGTGAAACGGTTTTTCCCGACGGGATTGCCGGCCTATTTAACTGCGCCAGTCACGGGGTACGCAATCGATGATTCTGCACTGTCGATTCCTGCCATCTTTGGTCTGAAACGAAAGCTGAACCGCGGCTTTGAAGGACTCGGCATCTCGCCCGACCACAAGACTCTTTACCTGGCGTTGCAAAGCCCGCTGGTAAATCCCACCACCGCCGTGGGCAATGAATCTCGCAACACGCGCATTCTCGCGTTCGACATCGCAACGGAACGAGTGGTTGCCGAGTATGTGTATCGCTTCCAGCCTGCAGATGAATTCAACAACCCACCTGCGATTACAGGGAATCGCGCTCGCGATATGAAAGTATCCGCGTTGACGATGCTGGACCAGCACCACATGCTCGTTTTGGAACGTACCGATTTCATCGCGAAGATTTATGTCGTGGACCTTCGGAAGGGCACCAATATCCTGGGAACCGTTTGGGATGATGTGAATAAGCCCGCCCCGAGCCTGGAAGAACTAAATATCGACGGCGCGCTCGAAGCGGCCGGCGTCTCTCCGCTTCCGAAAGAACTGGTCGTAACGCTCGATTCGTCGCAGGGCTTTCCGCAGAAGATCGAGGGAATGACGGTTCTGGACGGTAAGACTCTAGCCATCGCCAACGATAACGATTTCGGCGTCGGCAGTTTTACGGTCAACGGTGCCGCCTGCACGCTCAACGACAGTGGGCGGGAAAGTCAGATCATTGTGATCCGGTTGGATAAGGCAGTTAAGTAGAGTCGGTGTTACGGGACGGACGACTCGTCGTCCGTCCATACGAGCAGTTCGTTGGTGGCTTCCACGACGAGTTCGGTTTCCTCGACGACAAAATGCCAAACCTTTGCCACCTTCGCGGGCAGCGCTGACAACGGCACCATTCCGAGCGTGCGATCCAGCAGCGCGAGCGCAGAACGCAGGTCTGTCTCGGCGACGGCGTCTGCGCCGCGCTCTGCGGCAAGTGCGCGCGCCGTCCAGATTGTCATCGGATAGGTAAGCAGGAAGAGGGGCACGGCCTCGACCAGCGGCAGTTCCTCTTCGCCCGCGACCAGAAAACGCTGGCCGATGATCTTGGCGGCTAGATAGCGCTCAAGGAATGGGGAAGCAGGCGCTGCAGCCACCGACGCGTCTACCGCAGCGATTTGCTCCCATGTGACTGTGACGTCCTGGTTGTCGATCGCCGGTGCTCCCTGCTGGCTGGTGAATCGCTGCGCGATCGCGAGGCGTCGCTTCTCTTCGCGCAGTCGTGCCTGGCCGGAGAGTAGATCGATGTTGACGGGCGGAGGATTGAGAGCGAGGAAAAGCCACTGGTAGAAGATGACGCGCTGCGTCCGGTCCATGCTACCGCCGCGCGGTATGCTTGCGATCTGCCGGGGCAGGCCGCGAGCGATTGCTTGACGCAACTGAGCCGCCGCGGGCGTAGAAGGATCGCCGGTAGTTGCGAGTCGATTGAATTGAAGGCAGCAGCGTACGCGGTCCAACAGCGTCAGGCTTTGGTCGGTGAGAAAGCTCAGGAAATATTGCTCGAACTCCCAGAGCACTTCGCCGGACATCGCGCGTTGTCGAGTGAGGCGATGCTGGCGCTCTTCTTTGTTCGATTCTTCAGTGAACAGTGCCGTCCACTCTGGGATTCGCGCGGCAAGCGCAGCGCCTGTTCCGTGCGAAACGGAGCGGCACGAGAAGGAGCAGTCCACACCGACGCGATTCGCCACCGGATAGAAACCGAAAGGGTAGAGCCTGCACATCAGCGGCTTGGCATCGCTTCCGAAGTGGCGCTGGATACGGCAAAGGTTGTCGGAGTCGAGATAGACGCACGCGCCATCTTCCCGACGCGCCAACCGGCGCACGCGCCGTCCTCCCGGGAGTTCTGTGGAGACCACAGTGGGTTGCACGTCCAGATCCTTTTCGCGACCCTGCCAGACGAGAGCTTTCAACCGTTCCTCTTCGCCCGGGCCGAGCATGACATTGCCGTTGCGGCAGCA
>Ga0137427_10000607_pt1 | contig 18047 bp, 9 predicted proteins | sample EasRivERMZT700_2_FD_102309 | JGI IMG/M metagenome (GOLD analysis project Ga0137427, IMG submission 102309) | Soil microbial communities from meander-bound floodplain in the East River, Colorado, USA - East River MetaG ERMZT700_2 | ecosystem: Environmental > Terrestrial > Soil > Floodplain ...
AGGTTCTCGGTGTTGAAGAGATTGAACAAGTCCGCGTAGAGCCGGATGCCGGTGCGTGGGCTGAGCTGGAAGTGCTTGGAGATCCGCAGGTCCACATTGAAGAAGTTCGCGCTCCGCTCCGTCACGGCGCCAGTGACGGGATCCACGACGAATCCCGTCCGCTGCGAGTTCGCGCCCACCCGCTGACAGCCGTTCGGGTTCAGCGCGCGAATGGCCGTCAGGTTGCCGCGGGCGTCGAAGATCGAACGCAGGTTCGTGCCCACGCACGGCCGGTCGAGGATGTTCGTCAGCCCATCGCCGTTGATGTCGAACCCAACGATCGGCGTGTACGGTCGGGCCGAGGACCACTGCAGGATCGGCGCGACTTGGAAGCCGTACGGCAGCTCGATGGCCGCGTTCGCGACGATCCGGTGCGGCTCATCGATACGCGTCGGACCGAATTCGCCGGCCAGGAACTGGTGGTCCGGATCCACGGCGATGCCGTTGCCGCTGTAGGACGCCACCGGCTGGCCGCCCCAGGCGCGCGACCGCGCCCACACGTAGCTGCCCGACACCGTCGACCGCGCGAAGCGGCCGCGGATCGTCGTCGTCACCGAGTCGAACTTGGAGCTGTTCGTCGAGCCGATCATGTTGATCTGCCCGAGACGGTTCACGCCCATGCCGGCCGCGACGAATGCCTGATCGAAGTACCGCGTCCCCGCGCCCGCGACGCAGCGCGGACTGGTGGGCGTCGATCCCGCGAACGTTGGATCGCACACGCTGCGGATCTGCGGGTTGACGACCTGGACGCGGGGCTCGTCCCGGCCATCGGTGTGCACGTAGTCGGCCGACAACACCCAGGCCCGGCCCAGCGCGGCCTCGACGCCGATGGACGTCTTGTAGATCTTGGGATCCTTCATGTTCGGATCGTTGATGCGGCCGAACGACCCCGTCGGGAGCGCCGCAAACGTGAACGCCGGCGGCGTCGGCAGCGGATCGACCCCGAATCGGTAGGCCGGCAGCTGGCCTGTGCCCACGGCCGAGTTCGTGAAGCCGAGGATCTGCGAGTAGAACTCCGGACCGGTCTGCGCGAGGGAAAAGACCGTCAGGTTCTGGAAGACCTGATCGTAGAAGATGCCGAAGCCGCCTCGGAGGATCGTCTTGGCCCGGTCGGTGAGATCGTACGCGAACCCGAGACGCGGCTGGAACTCGCTCCAGGACGGCGTCGTCCGTGCGACCGCCGCGCTGTTCGACGTGATGTCCTGCGCCCGCCGCTCCGAGAGCTGCCGGAGCAGCTGGATCGTGCGATTGCCGGTCTGATCGATCAACAGGCCCGCGTTGGCATCCCACCGCAGCCCGAGGTTGAGCGTCAGCCGCCGGTTCACGCGCCAGTCGTCCTGCGCGTAGAACGCGACCTGGTGGAAGTTCTGTTCGTGCGACGACGCGCCGTCGAAGTAGTTGAGCAGCCGGACGGCGCCGGGCGTCGCGAAGCCCTGCGGGTACAGCGCCGTGTTGGTCGTGATCGTCAGCGGATCGTCGAACCAGGTCAGCTCATGGCCGAAGGCCCCGAAGTAGAAGTAGCCGCCGAGCCGCGTGTAGATGTAGTTCGTCCCGAACTTCATCGAATGGTTGTTGCGGATGATCGAGTAATCGTTCCGGAACTGGAACTTCCGCTCCAGCGTCTGCTGGGGCGTGGACGGCGCCGGGCCGGTGCGCACCGTCGGGAAGATCATGATCGGATCGTCGGTCACCTCGAGGATCTCGTTCGCAAAATCCTGAAAGTGGAAGGCGAACTGATTGACGCCCGACGAGCCCAGCATCCACGTGTGGTTGAACACGGCGTCGTACAGGCTGTTCTTGTTGCTGCTGCCGCCCGTGAGATCCGTCGTCGCGGGGTTGGCGACCTGATCGTTCGCCGAGGAGTTGTTCTGGAGCGAGAAGCGCGTGAACAGCGACTGCCGGTCGGACAGACGATGATCGACCTTGGCGCTCATCAGCGTGTCGACGTACGGCGTCGGAATCGCTTGGACCGGACTCGAGCCGGGAATCGCCGACAGCTCGTTGAAGACCTGCTGCGACCGGATCGGCGTCTGCGTGGACGGCTCGTCGAACCGCTCGAGGGCCGCAAAGAAGAAGGTCCGGTCCTTCGTGATCGGACCGCCGCCCGAGCCACCGTACTCCCACCGCTTGAAGGCCGGCTTGACGGCGCCCTGCGTCTTTTGGAAGTAGTCCTTCGCCACCGTGTCCCGGTTCCGGAAGCTCATGATGCCGGAACCGGAGAGCACGTTCGTGCCGGACTTCGTGATGACGTTCACCACGCCGCCGACCGCGCGGCCGCTCTCGGCCGTCCAGCGATGCTGCAGCACCTGGAATTCCTGGATCGACTCGTAGGCGAAGTTCTGCAACAAGCTGCCGACGGCGTTGTCCTTGTTGTCGCCGCCATCGACGTTCACGTCGAGCTGCCGGCCGTCGCCGCCGTTCATCGCGAAGTTGCCGACGCGCGTCTTCGTCGGATCGAAGTTGCCGGCGGGACGCGCCTCCGGCATCACGATCGACAGGTTCGCGAACGTGCGATTGAGCACCGGCAGGTTCGCGATGTCGGTCGACGTCACGACGCCGCTCAAGTCCGACCGCGTGGTCTCGACGAGCGGCCGTTCGGCCGTGACCGTCACCGACTCCGTGACGGTGCCGACCTCCATGTCGAACCCGATGGTCTGGCGCGTCCCGACGAGCACGGCGACGGCGCGCACGATCTTCTTGAATCCGGTTTTCTCAACGGTGATCTGGTACTGCCCGGGAGGCAGCAGCGTGAGCACGTAGTCTCCGCCGGCGTTCGACGTGGCCGCACGCGAGAACGCCCTGTCGAGGTTTCGAATGGTCACAACCGCTCCGGGGATGACCCTTCCGGAAGCGTCCAGAACGCGGCCAGTGACTTCACCGGTCGTGCTCTGAGCGAACGTGCCGGACGGCGTCGCGAAGCACAGGGCTATCGCGAGTCCGACCATCAGTCGCACATAACGACGATTCATTGTGTCCTCCTACGGTCGCAGCCTCGGCTCCGTCCCGAGCGCGACCGGGCATGTTACCGCGCCGTTACAACGGTTCGCACGCGATCATGGTGGGCGAAAACAATCAGGCAGATGTCCGTAATCGGACGAAAGAACGGTCTCCGACGGTGGGATTACCGGCTCCGGACACGTCACTGCCCGACACGGAACGCGACGAACGCGCGGTCTGAGACGGCGCCGCGCGCGGCGGTGACCTCGATCACGTAGTCGCCCGCACCTAGTGGCGCCAGCAGAAGGTCGACGGCGAGGATCTGCGCGCCGTTGGCGTCACGCTCGGTGATCGTCGCGCCGGTGGCGACCGGCTGACCTGTTTTCGTGAGCACGCGCACCTGTCGATTGTCGAGGGGCTGGAGGATTGGCCATTCGACGTGCACGCGCTCCGTACGCCGGAAGAGCAAGTCCGCGACGGGCTGCAATGGCGATCGCGGCGTCGCCGCGCGGTAGACGATCGCGCTCGCGAGCAGCGGCCCGTGCGTCGCCCGGTCGATCGTGGCGTGATCGTCGAGGCTCTCACCGCTGGCGGTGAGCTTCACCGTCGCGCGCCACGGTCCGGTCGCGCCGGGCGGCAGCGGCACGCGCACAATCGCGCTGCGTGCGGCGACCTCGAGGCGGCCCGATCCGGTGATGGCCGCGCCGCCAGCCGGCTCGGCCAGACTCACCTGCAGGTCGGCGCCCTGGCGCCACACGGACGCCATCGCGCGGGCGCTCGATAACTCCGCCACCAGCACGAGGTCGTTCGCGTGCACGACGCCGTACATGAAGACGTCAGGCGGCGACGACAAGCGCGCGAGCGGCTTGAGCGCGTCGACGATGCCCGGCGGTGGTCCGACGACGGCTACGGCCGCGGTCGCAGTTCTCGACGCGGCGGCCGCGGCGGCGAGCGACACGGTCGGCGCGAGATATCCTCGCCGCGCCGTGAGCGTCACGCCCGGAGACTTCACCTTCACCTGAATCTTGCGGTAGCGTCCGTCCGTCTTCGTGTTCGTCGAGTAGTACCCGAGCAGGTAGTAGGCGGACAGATCCTGACCGATCCGCGTGAGGCCCTCGCGAATCTCGTTCACGACGTACCGGCCGTCCGTATCTTCGGCCAGACGGCGCAGCGTGCCGGCCGGGCTGGAATCGAACGCTGCCATCCCACCCGGCCACGGCGAGATCTGGCTGACGACGGGAAAGAACGACACGTTCGCGCGATTGGCCTGATCGGCCAGACGGTCCTGGCGCTGATCGAAGTCGATCGCCGTCAGGCGTCCCATCTCGGCGTCGCACTTCGCGTGGTCCTGCTGATTCGGCTGTCCGGTACCCGTGCCGAGCCGGCCGCGCTGAACGCCGAGCGTCGGCATGACGCCCCACAAGTACTGCAGGAGTTCCTTCGCGGGTGGCTGGGCGATCCAGCCGTCGCTCACGAGGATCAACATCTTGCGCTCATCGCGCAGCGCGCCCAAATTCGCGATGGACTCTTCGAGGCCACTCAGCAGACGATCGAGGCGCCAGAGCCGAATCAGGTCCCGGCCGATCCGTATGTTCGTGTCCAGGATCGGCGTGCGGACGATGTAGCACTGCTCGAGAAACGTTTCGTCCGGCGTGAGACGCAACTGTTCCTCACGCGCCCAGATCCAGTACTTCGACAGCATCGACTCGGCGCTCTCGAGCCGCCGCGCGAAGACGAGGTCGCGCACCCGCGTGAGCGGCGTGAGCACGCCGAACAGATCGGTCGGCGCCATGTAGCGTTGCAGGAACTCGACGAGCGGCGGCCAGGCGCGCTTGGCGCCTTCCGGCGATGTACCGAACGTGTCCAGGTACACGACGAAGACGCGATTGCGCGGGTCGGCGGCGAGACGCTCGCCTTCGGCCTGACTCGTCGGATCGATCCGCAGCAGGTCGTTCGGGCTCGGTTCGATCCGGATGAATTCGAACGTCTCGATCTTCTGCGCGACCCCGTCCTCGAGCACTTCGAAGTCGGCCGCGATCAAACCTTCGGCGGCGCGACCGTCGCGGAGGACGTAGGCGTCGACCTGGACGAAGTTCGCCTCACCGCGAAAGATCGGTGGACGTTGCTGCGGATCTTGCGGAACGGCGGCGAGGGCGGCGCCGAGCACCACGCCGAACGCGGCGGCGGCCAGAATCGCGCGCATGTCTATATCTCGTGCAGCAGGCGGTGGCGGCCCATCATAGCGCCTTCGACCCGGCCGCCTGCCGGCGGCCTACAGGGTTTCGACGGGCCACCTCAGGTCAAACCCCGTTTCCATCCCGTGAGAGCTCGTGCAGTGTAGTATCCCGATGCCCCCCAGGGAACTCGCGGGCCGAGCTAAATCATGAGCGCGGTGCCCTGGATGTCGGTGTTCGTGCGCTGCGCGGTGCTGTGCATCGCGTACGCCGCCGGCTCCGCCTGGGGCCATGCCCTCGTCCTGCCAGGCTCGTACGTTTCGATCCTCTGGCCGCCCAACACCATTCTTCTCGTCGCACTGCTGGTCGCGCCGCCGAGACATTGGTTCGGTCTCCTCACGCTGATCCTGCCGGTGCACCTTGGGATCCAATACGTGCTTGGCGCGTCGATGGCGAGCGCGGCGCTCTACTACCTCTACGACTGCGCGCTCGTGCTCCTCGCGGCCGCCAGCCTGCGCCGATTCAACCTTCAGCAGGTGAAGCTGGTCGGCGTGCGTCAGACGCTGCTGTTCATCGCCGCGATCGCCGTCTCGGTCGCCGTCGCCTCAACGGTCTGGTCTCCACTCATCGCGATCTTCCGGAGAGGCGAGGATCTGTGGAGTGCGTGGTACCTGGTCGCGCTCTCGAATCTCCTGCCGTTTCTGATTGCGACGCCGGGCATTGTCGCGCTGCTGGTCAAAGACGCACGCCTGGTGCGGCGCGCTTCGCTCAAAGGCACGGCCGAGCTGGCGTTGCTGTCCGCCGGCCTCGCCAGTTCGGCCTTCGGCATCCTCAGCCTCGATCTCGACGCCATGTCGCAGCTGCACGGGCTGGTGCTCAGCCAGTTGCCGTTTCTGCTGTGGGCGGCGGTGCGCTTCGGACCTCCCGGACTGTCGTGGGCGTTCATGCTGTTCACGACGATCGCCACGTTCAGCGCCGTGGCCGGGCAAGGACCGTTCTTCACCGAAGCACGACCGGGCAACGCGCTCTGGCTGCAAGTGTTCGTGATCGGTCTGTACCTTCCATTGCTGTTTCTCGCCTCGCTCGTCAAGGAGCGTCGTCGAAGGGAGATCCAGCTGCGCGAGAGCGAAGCCCGGTATCGCGCGCTGATCGCCGCAACCACCGAATCGGTGTGGCGCACCGACGCCGCTGGGAACGTGACGGCGTTCAGCCAAGCCTGGGAGTCGCTGACCGGCCAGGACGTGGACGAGGCCCAGCACTTTGGCTGGTTGAACGTCGTCCACCCGGAGGATCGGGAACGCGTGAAGCAAGACTGGACTGAGGCCCTCAGGACCAAGACGCCCTACGAAGCCGAGTGGCGGGTCCAGGCGGTGGATGGCAGCGTCCGGCACGTGCACGTTCATGCGGTGCCGGTGGTGTCGCCCGACGGCCGCGTTCGCGAGTTCGTCGGGGCCACCGTCGACGTGAGCGACCGCAAGTGGGCGGAAGAAGCGCGGGAGAAGCTCGCGCACGCGTCGCGCCTCGCGCTCGCGGGCGAGCTCACCGCGTCGATGGCGCACGAGGTCAATCAGCCGCTGACCGCGCTTCTCGCCAACGTGGAAGCGGCCAGACTTCTGTTGCAGGCCGGGCCGCAGCACTTGCCGGAAGTCCAGGAAGCGCTGGCCGACGTGCGGCGTGACGGTCTGCGGCTCAAAGAAGTCATCCGAAGCATGCGGCATCTGCTGCGCACTCACGAAATCGAGATGGAATCGCTCGATCTGAACGACGTCGTGAGCGACGTCGCGCGTCTCGTTCGCGCCGATGCCCTGCGCCGGCGCGTGTCCATGACGTTCGACCTGATGCCGGAAGCGCTGCCGATTCGCGGCGACCGCATCCACTTGCAGCAGGTCCTGCTCAATCTGCTCGTCAACGCCATGGAGGCGATGGAGCACGCCAGGTCCGGCAGCCGGACGCTGGTCACTCGCACGACCCGGCACAACGGCGTGGTTGAAGTGGCCGTCAGCGACTCCGGGCCGGGCGTCGCCCCCGAGGTGTTGTCCAAGGTCTTCACGTCGTTCTTCACGACCAAGCAGGACGGGATGGGACTCGGTCTGGCGATTACCCGTTCCATGGTCCAGGCGCATGGCGGCCATGTAGACGTCGAGAACAACACGAGCGGTGGCGCGACCTTCCGCGTCGTGCTGCCGATCCTGCGCGTACACGCCGAGTCCGTCCGGGGCGACGTCGACACCGTCAAGAAGAGAACGACGGGCTGATCGTTCAGCGACGTTCGTCCGGCCGGCAGATCCGGCCGAATTCAAACCCGCGCGCGCGCAACACTGGAATCAGCTTGGCGGTCGCATCGACGGTTCCGCGCCGATCGGCGCGCGGGTTGTCGTGGTGGCCGTCGTGCATGACGACGATGTCGCCGTCGGAGGCTTTCGAGGCGAGCCGGGTGGCGAGCGGCTCGGGCTTCGACTGCCGCCACCAGTTGAAGTCCCACATGCCGAAGCTCCAGCCTCCGAGGGTGTAGCCGGCACGATCGAGCCCGTCGTACATCGCGCCGCTGCGCCATCCCGCGTGCGGCCGAAAGAGCGGACACGGCGCGCCGCCCGCGGCCCGCGCGATGCTCGCCGCCTGCGCCTGCAGGAGCTCCGCCAAGGCCTTCGGTTCCTTCAACATGAGCTTGCGGGTGTGCGAGTGCAGCGCGATCGCGTGGCCGCTCTCGTGGATCCGCCGGACGATGGGCGCGGTCTCGTCGGTGACGTACTTGGGAATCAGGAAGAACGTCGCCGTGACGCCCTCGCGCTCGAGCACGTCGAGCAGCGCCGGCGTCGCCGTCGGGTTCGGCCCGTCGTCGTACGTCAGATAGATCGTCGGCGCGCCGTTCGACGCCGGCATGTGCCAGACGGACCGGCCGGGGCCGACGTACTCGAGCAGAAAAGGAAACGGCGCGGTATGGGCGAGGGCGAAGACGCCGACGATGGCGGCAATGATCCAGAACACCGCGGCCTCGTTTCGATTCTACCCGCGGCCTGCGGCTTTTGGCTTTTGCCTTTTGCCTTTTGCCTTTTGCCTTCTGGCTTTTGGCTTTCTTGCCTTACCGCCCCCGGCACACCTCGGGCGCACCGTCGAGCGTGCCGCGTTCGAGCACGTGCAGCACGGCGGCGCGCGGACACGCCTGAGCCGATCCATGAGCGCTCCCCGGCGCCACGATCGTCCGCGACAGCGGCAGCGCTCGGGCGGTCCGATCCGCGAATTCCGGCGGCGTCACCGGGTCGAAAAACCCGGACACGAGCAGCGCCGGGACGCGGGCACTGACCAGCGCGCGCGCGTCGCCGCCAATGCTGCCCCGCGGCCAGACGCCGCAGGCGCGCCGGTATTCGTCCACGAGGTACCGTCCGAGAAATGTCCCCGACGTCGCCGGCGCGATCTCCTGGTCGTCGACGAACGGCACGTCCTCGCTGCACAACACGGACAGGTGCTGACCCAGCGCCAGCGTGGCGTCGAGTGACACGCGCCGGTTCCAGTACCGCTGCGCAAACTCGCTGAGATCGCCCGTCGCTGCCGCGCGCCGGATGAGGCCGGGCAGCGTCGCGACCGCGCCGGCGTCGTACAAGATGCCACGCACCGCATAGGCGAAGTCACCGCGCCCCATCGCGACGGCGGCGGTCGTGCCGGTGGGAGTTCGGACCGTAGCGGTCGCAGGCTTGGCGTCCAGACGCGCGAGCACTGTCGCGAAATCGGCCGCGAGGCGCGGATGCGCGGCCCGGCACTCCGGCGTGGCGGCACAGGCGGCGATGACGCGGTCGAGAGACTGTTGCGCGCTCACGGCATAGCTCAGCGGCATCACGGTGTCGAACGGCGCGACGCCGTCGAGCACCATCGCGCGCACGCGCTCTGGAAAGCGGCGCGCGTAGCCCTGCGCCATGCGTGTGCCGTACGACCCGCCGTAGACCGAGATGCGCTCGTACCCCAGAGCCGCGCGCACCTCGTCGATGTCGGCGACCGCCGCGTCGGTCGTGTACTGCGTCAGATCGGCGTCTCGTTCGAGCGCGTCACGACAGGCCGTCAGCTGCGCCGCGTCGTAGACGTGGCCGAAGATCGCGGCGGGATCGGTCAACGCCGGCGATGGACACGCCAGGGGATGTGACTCGCCCGTGCCGCGCTGATCGACGAGCACGATATCCATCGAGGCGCGCAACGCGCGGCCCCAGCCCGTGCCGGCCGGCGCCATCTGCGTGCTGCCGGTGCCCGGCCCGCCGGAAAACATGAACACGGCCGACGAAGCGGCGGCGGGGCCGTCGGCGCGCAGCACCATGAGGTGGATGTCGATCTTGCGGCCGCGGCGCGTGTGGCGATTCTCGAAGACCGGCAGGGTGCCGCACTCGCCGGCGACGTCGCGAACAATGCAGGGTGCGAGTGAGAGCCGCGGCGGAGCTTCCGAAGGCGAGCGTGTGCAGGCGGCCAGCGCTCCGGCCGCCAGCACCACGCAGGCGATCCTGTTCATCTCTTGACCGTCGCGTCGGGATTCCGCACCTCGATCGATCCGAGGTTCAGCTTCTTCAACCCGGGCTCGATAGCGGCCTGGTCGCCCACGGCCACGACGATCATCTTTTCCGGCGTCAGGTACTTCTTCGCGGCGGCCTGCACGGCGTCGGGCGTGACCGCCGACACCATCGCCTGATAGCGCGTGTAGTAGTCGAGCCCGAGGCCATGAATGAACATCTCGTTGATCGTGTTCACGGCGGACGTGCTGGTCTCAAAGGCCGCGGGCAGCGATCGGATGAGCGCGTCCTTCCCCATCGCCAGCTCGTCGGGCGACACGGGCGTGCTCGAGATGCGCTCGATCTCCTTGAAGATCTCGCCGACGGCGGGCCCCGTGGCGGGCGTCTCGACCCGAGTCTGCACCCAGAACGGACCCGCGCCCTTCCGGAAGATGAACTGCGAACTGGCGCCGTACGTCCAGCTGTGCGCTTCACGCAAGTTGAGATTGATCCGGCTCGAGAACAGCCCGCCGAGAATCAGGTTCATGACGTTCAGACTCGCGTAGTCCGGCGTCGATCGCGGCGGGCCGATGGTGGCCACGCGCAGCTGCGTCTGCTGCGATCTCCCGACGTCGACCACGACCACCCGCGACGGCGTCGTCTTCATGTCCCCCGCCGTCGCGGCGGCCGGCGTGCCCTTCGCCCATTTGCCGAATGCCTTCTCGGCCATGCCTTTCAGCTCGGCCTCGCTGATCGGGCCGGCCACGATCAGCGCGGCGTTGTTCGGCACGAAGTTCTGCTTCCAGAACGCTTCGAGATTCTCGCGCGTCGTGCCCCGGGTCGACGCCTCGGTGCCCAGCTCCATGTAGCCGTACGGGTGGAGCTTGCCGTAGAGCGCCGCGATCGCCGTCGCCGTCGCAATCGTGTCGGGATCGTTGCGTGCCTGGGCGAGGTTCGCCAGCCGGCTCGCCCGCTCGCGATCGATTTCCGCGGCGGGAAACGCCGGATGCAGTGCGGCATCGGCGAGCAGATCCAGCGCGGCCTGAAAGTTCTTCCGGAGCGCATGCGTGGAGACGAACGACGCGTCCTTCGACGACGTGCCGTCGAGCGAGGCGCCGATCTGGGCAATGGCATCCGCCATCTGCGGCGCGGTCTTCGAGGCCGTGCCCTGGTCGAGCATCCCCGCGGTGTAGTTCGCGAGACCCGCGCGATCGATCGGGTTCGCGTCCCCGCCGGTCTTCACCACGAGGTCGGCGGCGACCACGGGCATCCCTTGCCGCTGATTGAGAATGACGGTCAGCCCGTTGCTGAGCGTGAACGACGTCAACGTTGGCAGCGAGATCGTACGGTCCGGTCCCGGCTTCGGCGCGTCCTTCCGCCAGGCCGCGGCTTCGTTGTAGGCCTCGCCGCCGCCCGCCGCGCCCTTCTGCGCGGCAGCGACGTTCGGCATAGGCGGCGCTGGCGCGTACGTCGGCTCCCCTCGCACGCCGAAGACGACGACGCGCGCGTCCTTCTGGAGGTACGTGTTCGCGAACTGCTTCGCTGTCTCGGTCGTGACGGCTTGATACCGGCCGAGGTCCTTCGCCAGATAACCCGGATCGCCGAGGTAGTGGTTGTAGAGGTTGAGCATGTCGGCGACGCCGCCGAATCCGCCCTCGGTCTCGAGCCCCCTGAGCCGCTGCGTCTCGAGCGTGTTGCGCGCGCGCTCGATCTCCGCGGGCGTCGGGCCCGACGCGCGCATCGCCGCCAGCTCTTCGTCGATCGCCGCCTCGAGCTCTTCGGGTGTGTGGCCGGGCCGGGCGGTGGCGCTGATCTGGAAGACCGATCCCAAGGACAGCGACTGCTGAAACGCCGACACGTCTTGCGCAATGCGCTTGTCGTACACGAGCTTCTTGTAGAGGCGGCTCGACTTGCCGCCGCCGAGCGCGCTGGCGGTCACATCCGCGTCGGCATCGCCGTCCTTGAAGAACGCCGGCGTGATCCACGCCATGTACACGCGCGGCAGTGGAATCCGATCCGTGACGGTCACGCGCCGCTCGGCCGTAATCGGCGGCGTCTCCACCGCAATCTTCGGCACGGCCGGTCCCTTCTTGAGCGGCCCGAAGTATTTCTCGACGAGCGCCCTGGTCGCACCCGCCTCGAAATCGCCGACGATTGCCAACGTCGCGTTGTTGGGCGCGTAGTACGTCTTGAAGAAGTTGCGGACGTCGTCGAGCTTGGCTGCGTTGATGTCCGCGTGCGAGCCAATCACGTTCGCGTAGTACGGATGCCCCTTCGGGAAGGCCGTCTGGTAGATGGCCTCGCTGACCATGCCGTAGGGCGCGTCCTCGATGCCTTCCTTCCGCTCGCTCCGCACGACGCCGCGCTGCACCGCGAGCTGCCGCTCGTCGAGTGAATCGAGCAGGTACCCCATCCGGTCCGACTCGAGCCACAGCGCCAGCTCGAGACGATTCGCCGGGAGCGTCTGGAAGTAGTTGGTGCGATCGAAGTCCGTGGTGCCGTTGAGATTCGTGCCGCCCGCCGCCTCGAGCAGCTTGAAGTGCGAGTCGCCGGGGACGTGCTTCGAGCCCTGGAACATCATGTGCTCGAACAAATGCGCAAAGCCCGTGCGGCCGGCCGCTTCGTTGGCCGGGGCGACGTGATACCAGATGTCCACCGAGGCGGTCGGCACCCGGTGGTCTTCCGACAGGATCACTTCGAGGCCGTTCGCCAGCGTGTATTTCTCGAACGGAATCGTCGGAATCGCATTGGCGTTCGCCGGTGCGGGCGCGCTGCCGCCGCACGCGGCCGCGAATGCCAATCCGAACGCAGTGGTGATCGCCGCTTGTCTGTGCCATCGAAGCATGGCGGATGTCCTTTCCGGAATGGGGCGGCCAGTATACATTCCCGCGAGATGCAGATCGTGGCCCACCGCGGGAACGCGCGCGACTGTCCGGAGAACACGCTGCCCGCGTTTCGATCCGCACTCGTGCTCGGTGTCCGGCATCTCGAGCTCGACGTGCAGCTGTCGTCCGATGGCGTGCCGATGGTCGTGCACGACGCGACGCTCAAGCGCACCACGGGCCTCACGGGTCGTGTCCACGATCGGACGGCGGCCGCGCTCGCCACGACGGAGGCCGCCGAGCGGCGGCGGTTCGGCAACCAGCATCGAGGCACCACGATTCCGCGGCTGGCTGACATTCTGGCTCTGCTCGACGGCCGGCCCGACGTCTCGCTCTTCGTCGAGATGAAGGCCGAAAGCCTCGAGCGCTTCGGACTCGATCGCGTCGTCCGATGCGTGGTGGAGGCCGTGGCCGCGCGACGTACGCAGTGCGTGTTGATCTCGTTCGATCTGGCCGCGATCGCGCGCGCGAGGCATCTGGGCCATCCCACGATCGGCTGGGTGCTGAGCGACTACCGCACCCGCAGCCGCCAGGCCGCGGAAGAACTTCAGCCGGCTTTTCTGTTCGTCAATCACAAGCGGCTGCCCCGGAGCGGCGCGTTGTGGCCAGGCCGCTGGCAGTGGGCGGTGTACGAGGTCGACACGTTGCCACTGGCACGCTCGCTCGCACAACGCGGCGCGAGCCTGATCGAAACGATGGCGGTCGCCAAAATGACGAAGGGCCTGGCGGCGGCAGACGGTCGCGCGCGGCCGTGACTGCGCCGACGGACGTCATTGTCGTCGGCGCGGGGATCCACGGCGTGGGCGTCGCGCAGGCTGCGGCGGCCGCCGGTCACCGCGTGCTCGTGCTCGAGCAGACCGGCGTTGCAGCCGGCACCTCGAGCCGGTCCAGCAAGCTGATCCACGGCGGACTGCGGTATCTCGAGACGTACCAGCTCCGGCTGGTGCGCGAGTGCCTGCATGAGCGATCGATCCTGCTGCGCAACGCACCGGACCTCGTCAGGCTCCAGCGTTTCCACATTCCGATCTACCCGGTAACACGCCGGCGGCCGTGGCTGCTGACGACGGGCCTGTCGCTGTACGCGGCGCTCGCGGGATTCGGACGCGGTGCCGGGTGGGGGCGCGTGCCCCGCGAGAAGTGGGGGTCGCTCGACGGCCTCGATCTCGATGGGCTCCAGAGCGTGTTCTGGTACCACGACGCACAAACCGACGACCTCCAGCTCAGCAACGCGGTGATGCGCGCCGCCGCGTCGCTCGGCGCGGAGCTCGTCGTACCGGCGAGGTTCGCCGGTGCGACGCTCACCGCCGACGGCGTCGAGGTGCGTTACGAAACGCCTGGAGGCCAGCAGACGCGGCGAGCGCGCGTGCTGGTCAACGCCGGCGGTCCATGGGCCGATGTGGTGGCGCGCGCGATCTCACCGGCCGTCGACGTGCCGGCGCTCGAGCGCGTGCAGGGCTCGCACATCGTCATCGACGGTGACATCACGCAGGGCATCTACTACGTCGAGAGCCCGCGCGACGGGCGCGCGGTGTTCGTCATGCCCTGGCACGGCCGCACGTTGATCGGCACGACTGAAGTGCGATTCTCCGGCGATCCGGCTCGTGTGGAGCCGAGCGCGAGCGAGCTCCGCTACCTGCAATGGATCGCGCGCCGCTACTTTCCACGGTTCCGCGCGCCGGGCGCCGACGCCGTCGTCTCGAGCTTCGCGGGGTTGCGCGTGCTCCCGGGAGGATCCGGCCACGCCTTCCATCGATCGCGCGAGACGATGCTGGTGACGGACCGGACGCGGTCGCCGCGACTCCTGTCGATCTACGGCGGCAAACTGACGAGCTATCGCGCCGTGTCGGAGCAGGTCGTCGATCGGATCGCGTCGTCGCTGCCGACACGACCGCCGGTGGCGCGAACGGATCGGATGCAACTTACGAGCACGTAGGGCGGACCGAACTTCGGTCCGCCTCCAAGTAGAATGAGCGGTTCATGTCGCCGTCGCCGTACGACGCCATCGTCATCGGTGCGGGCCACAACGGCCTGACGGCCGCCGCGTACCTCGCGCGCGCCGGCCGTCGCGTGCTCGTGCTCGAGCGGCGGCACCTCGTCGGTGGCGCCGCAGTGACCGAAGAGATCGTCCCAGGCTTCAAGTTCTCCGTCTGCTCGTACGTCGTCTCGCTGCTGCGCCCCGAAATCATCCGCGAGCTCGAGCTTGCACGGCACGGCCTGGAAATCCTGCCGCTCGACGGCACCTTCACGCCCATGCCGAGCGGCGACTACCTGTGGCGCGTGAACGATCACGGCCGGACGTTCCGCGAGATCGCACGGCACTCCCGTCAGGACGCCGAGGTCTACGACGAGTACGGCCGCGCGATGGTCGAGATGGGGCGCTTCGCGAAGGCGATTCTCGCGATGACGCCGCCCGACCCGTTCTCGAAGCGGCTGCGTGACCTGCGGGTGCTCGGCGATCTCGCGCGGCGGTTCCGCGACCTGCCGGATCGTGACCGGTACAACCAGCTGCAGCTGATGACGATGAGCGCGGTTGATTTTCTCGACCAGTGGTTCGAGACCGACGTGCTCAAGGCGACGATGTCGGCGTCGGGGATCATCGGGACCTTTCTCGGCGTGCGATCGCCCGGGACGGCGTACGTCCTGCTCCACCACTACATGGGCGAGATCGACGGCGCTTTTCGTTCATGGGGTCTGCCGCGCGGCGGCACCGGGCAGGTCTCGAACGCCATTGCGTCCGCGGCCCGCGAGGCCGGCGTCGAGATTCGCCTGAACGCGCCGGTCGCGAAGATCTCGACGCGCGATGGCACCGCCACCGGCGTCGTGCTCGAGAACGGCGACGAGGTCGCCGCGCCGGTGGTGCTCTCGAGCGTCGATCCGCGGCTCACGTTCATGACGATGGTCGGCGAGGAGCGGCTGCCGGACGAATTCGCGGAGGACGTCCGTCGCTACAAGTTCCGCGGGTCGTCGGCCAAGGTCAACCTCGCGCTCGAAGGCCTGCCGGACTTCTCGTGCAAGCCGGGCCCGGGCCCGCATCTGCGCGGCGCGATCTCGATCTCGCCGAGCGTCGACTACATGGAACGCGCGTTCGACCAGGCCAAGTACGGGCAGTTCTCCCGGCGGCCGTACATCGACATCGTGATTCCCAGCCTCACCGATCCGTCGGTCGCGCCGCCCGGCAAGCACGTGATGTCGTGCTTCGTGCAGTACGCGCCGTACGATCTCCGCGAGAGCCACGCGACCCTCGGGCCTGGCTGGGACGCCCACCGCGACGCGCTCGGGGATGCAGTGATCGACACCATCGCGGAGCACGCCCCCAACATCCGCTCCCTGATTCGCCACCGGCAGGTGCTCACGCCCCTCGACATCGAGCGCGATTTCGGCCTCTCGGAAGGCAACATCTTCCAAGGCGAGCTCACGCTCGAACAGTTGTTCTTCCTGCGGCCGGCGCCGGGCTGGGCCGGCTATCGCACGCCGATTCGCCGCCTGTATCTGTGCGGGTCGGCGACGCATCCGGGCGGCGGCATCATGGCCGCGCCGGGACGAAACGCCGCGCGCCGCGTGCTGGCGGACATCAAGCGATGACCGCGACCGCGAAGCCCGCAGACGTCGTCGTCATCGGCAGCGGTTTGAACGGGCTCGTCGCCGGGTTGCGACTCGCGCGGAAGAAGCTCGCCGTGACGATCGTCGAGCAGCGGCCCGAGGTCGGCGGTGGCGCGATCACGACGGAGATCGCACCGGGGTTCCGGGTGCCGACGCTCAGTCACGCCCTCGGACCGCTGCACCGGAAGGTCGCGCGCCAGCTCGGGCTCGACGCCGCCGGGCTCGAAACGATCACGCCGGATCCCGCGCTCACGGCGCTGGGACGTGACGGCCAGTCGCTGGTCTTTCATCGCGATCCCGTGCTCACCGCCGCCGCGATCCATGCGCTCTCACACGCGGATGCCGCCAAGTGGCGCACGTTTCTGGACACGGCTCAGCGGATTGCGTCCGTCGTCGCGGGTCTACAGCGCCAGGCGCCCCCTGCCATCGACGAGTCGCCGCTCCGCGCGTGGTGGCCGCTCGCCGGCGTGGGCTGGCGCGCGCACGGCCTCGGCACGCGCGACCTCACGCAGCTCGCGCGTTGGGTGACGATGTCCGTGGCGGATATCGCAGCCGAGTGGTTCGAGAGCGATTTGCTCCAGGCGTCGATCGCGGCCAGAGCGATCTTCGGAAACTTCGTCGGCCCGCGGTCCGCCGGAACGGGATGGATGCTGCTGCAGCGGCTCGCCGAGGACCCGATTCCGATCGGCAGCGGCGTCACCATGCGCGGCGGCCCGGGCGTTCTCACGGGCGCGCTCGCCGATCTCGCGCGAACTGCCGGCGCCGACGTGCGCGTCGGCGTCCCGGTCTCACAGATTCTCACCACGGACCGGCGCGCGACGGGTGTGGTGCTCGGTGACGGCACCGAGATCGAGGCGCGATCCGTCGTGGCCGCGATCGATCCGGCGACCACCTTCGTCGACCTCGTTGATGCCGCCGAGGTGCCGCCGACGTTTCTCGAGCGCGTCCGGCACATCCGCGCTCGCGGCGTGCTGGCGAAGATCAATCTCGCGCTGGCTGGCATGCCCGTGCTGGCGGGGCTCGAGGGCGATCCCGCGCCGCTGCGCGGCCGGCTCCTCGTCGCGCGCGACGTCGATCACCTCGAGCGCGCGTTCGACGCCGCGAAGTACGGCGCGCTCCCGGCGGAGCCGTGGCTCGAAGTGGCCGTGCCGACGGTGGCCGACCCGACGCTGGCCCCGCCGGGCCGCCACGTGATGTCGATCTACGCGCACTGCGTCCCGCGCCATCTGCGCGGCCTCACGAGCGACGAAGCGCGTGACGAGCTCGCGCGCAGCGTGATGCGCGTCCTCGAGCCGCACGTGCCCGGCCTGTCCGCACTCGTCCTGCATCGTCAGATCTTGTTGCCCGAGGATCTCGAGCGCGGCTGGGGTTTCCGCGGCGGACATATCTTTCATGGGGAGCCGACGCTCGATCAGTCCTGGATCGCGCGCCCACAGCTCGGATGGTCGCAGTACCGGACGCCGATTGACGGGCTCTTCCTCGCCAGCGCCGGAACGCATCCGGGCGGCGGACTCACGGGGATGTCGGGATGGCTTTCAGCGAAGGCAGTCGCAAGTTACTTGAGGCGGGACGGGAAATGAGGGGATTTGGGGATTGGGAGATTTGGGGACTGGGAGATTAAATCTCCCAATCCCCGAATCTCGAAATCCCCAAATTCTTTGTCCGCTTATTTGATCGGCACCTTGACGTCGACGCTGTTCTTCAACGCCACGTGCAGCGTCGCGCCGGATCCGTATTCGACTTCCTTGCCCTTGGTCGCGAGAACGGCCGCCGTACCGGCCCCGCCGCCCACCCCCGCGCCGACCGCGGCGCCCTTCTTGCCGCCGAGGAGCGCACCAAGACCGGCACCCGCCGCCGCGCCGATGCCGATCTTCTTGGCGTCGGATCCCTTGGTCGACTCAGCTTCTTCCGCGTAGGTCGCGTTGATGTCGTACTTGTCGTCGCGGCCC
>Ga0137427_10000611_pt1 | contig 18009 bp, 4 predicted proteins | sample EasRivERMZT700_2_FD_102309 | JGI IMG/M metagenome (GOLD analysis project Ga0137427, IMG submission 102309) | Soil microbial communities from meander-bound floodplain in the East River, Colorado, USA - East River MetaG ERMZT700_2 | ecosystem: Environmental > Terrestrial > Soil > Floodplain ...
GATACGTCTCGCCCCGGTGCCGCCGTTGCCATAACTCGGCCAGTTGCTCGTCGCTCATGCCGCATCGTCGCACACGCCACCACCCCTCTCTCGGTGACGTTGCATCGACCGCCTGAACTCACCGCGTGAAGAGATGAAGGACGGGCGGACCGCAGTTCGGTCCGCCCTACGTACTGGCTGAGCTCACTGCCCGCCCCGTCCCCTTCTCGGCGGATTCGCGAGCGTCTTGATCCGCGCGCGCCACTGGGCGGGCGATTCCGTCGCGAGCGCCGATCGCTCCATCACCGCGTGCACCAGTTCGTGCATTGACAGGACGAACGGAAACGACAGCGCCGCCTTGGGCCGCCCCGCCTGATCGAGCGCGGCGATCTTCGCGTCGCGCCAGACCGGATCCGGCGTCGCGCTCAGCTCGAGGAGCTGCAGCGCCTCGAGGCCAATCGCACCGAGGTCGCCGAGGTCCTTCGCAAGCGGCGCGACTTCGTGCAGCGCGGGCGCCGGACCGATCAGCGCATCGAGCCCGCGCCTCGCATCTCGCCACGACGTGAACCGCGCGCGCAGCTTCTCGCGCGTGACGGCGAGCCTCGGTGCGTCGTTGAGCAGCGCGTCGATCTCTCCAGTCACCTGCCGCGCGCCCAAGGCATCCGTGCTGGCGGCGTCCACCAGATGCGTCAACGGCAGGAACGTGGTCCCCTTCTGCTGGCTGCCGCGCGTGTAGCCCTTCACCGGTTCGACGACGTCGACGAGCGCGCGCAGCGGCGCGACGTCACGCGTCCCCGCGAGCCGACGCAACAGCATGTCCACGTTCTTCTCGTGCGTGAGGCCCAGCTCCTCGAGCTGAATGCTGATCACCCCGAGCCGGCGGTACATGTCGTCGACGTCTTTCACGTCGCGCGGCGACCAGAACCGCTCGGCAATCGCCGCCGTGCGCGGCCAGATGCGCGAGTCGATCGTCTCCGGCCCGACCCACTCGCCCCACATCGTCGCTTCGCCACCGAGCACCAGCTTCGCTTCCTCGGGGGTCAGGCCGCTGTCTGCAGGAAGCGGATCGACGGCGTAGTGCCGTGCCGCAGTCTCCAGCAGATCGATGTAGTAGCCGGCGGAGAGCACGCCGGCGTAGCCCTGCTTGGCGGCGTCGAAGAGCGACTTCTGTCCGCGCCACGAGTGCACCACCGTCTGCTTCGGCAGGCCCGGCTGGTAAATCTCGTCCCAGCCCATCATTTGCTTCTTGTGCTTCTCGAGAATCTTGAGCAGGCGCTGGTTGAAGTAGGTCTGCAGCGCGTGCGCGTCCTTGATCTCGTTCTTCTCCATGAACGACTGAATGGCCGGGTTCGCCTGCCATTGCTTGCCGTTGTTCTCGTCGCCGCCGATGTGCCAGTACGCGTCCGGAAACAGCGGCGCGATCTCGCCGACGATCGTGTCGATGAACTTGTACGTCGACTCCCGCGTCGGGTCGAAGGCGGCGTCGAACACGCCGAAGCCGCGGATGATCTGATACGGTCCCGGCGCGCTCGCGAGCTCCGGGTAGCCCACCACCCAGCTCGTCACGTGCCCCGGCATGTCGAACTCGGGCACCACGCGAATCCCGCGCATCCGCGCGTACTCGACGAGGTCGCGAATCTGCTCCTGCGTGTAGTACTGGCCGTCCGATCCGAGCTGATGCAGCTTCGGATACTTCTTGCTCTCGACGCGGAAGCCCTGGTCCTCCGAGAGATGGAAGTGCAGGACGTTCAGCTTCACCGCGGCCATCGCGTCCAGCTGGCGCTTGATCACGTCCACCGGCTCGAAGTGGCGTCCGACGTCGATGAGCAGACCGCGCCACTGGAACCGCGGAATGTCCTGAATGCTGACACCCGGAATGAAGAAGCCTTGACGGTCCCCAGAAAGCAACTGCAGGAACGTCTCCATCCCGCGCATGGCGCCGACGACGGTCGGCGCGCGCAGGGTGACTTGAGACCCGGACGCGTCGAGCGTGTACGACTCGTCTTCGTCGATTGCGGGAATCGTCTTCCCCGCCGTCTGCGCTTCAATCACGAGCGTTGCCGCTGCCGGATCGGCTGCCAACTCGCGCGTGAAGGTAAATCCCGTGCGTCCCTCGAGGCGCCGCATCGTTCTGAACGTAGCCGAGCGGAGACGCTCGTCCGTGAAGCCCTTGACCGCCGCCGTCGTCGTCGCAGTGATCGGCACGCGCGCGCCGGCGAAGCGCAGCGACGCGGGCACCGGCATGAGGCTGTGGGAGGGCGGCGGCGGCTGAAGGGACTGAACCAGAACCAGGAGCGATAGAAGCAGGGGAGAGAAAACCTTGGGCATGGTGTGTACTCGCAAGTACGTAGGGCGGACCGAATTGTGGTCCGCCAACTCGACGGCGGACCGCAGTTCGGTCCGCCCTACGTACTAATCACTTGGCACTTCTCTCTTTGACCCACTCGTTGACGCGCGCTTCGAGCGCCGCCAGCGGCAGCGCGCCCTGGCCGAGCAGGACATCGTGAAATGCGCGGAGGTCGAATTTCGCGCCCAGCTTCTGTTCGGCCGTCGTCCGGAGCTCGCGAATCTTGAGCTGCCCCATCTTGTAGCCGAGCGCCTGTCCGGGCCACACCATGTACCGATCCACTTCGACGGCGATGTCCTGGGCGGTCTTCGGCGTGTTCGCGACGAAGTAGTCGATGGCTTGCTGGCGCGTCCACTGCATGGAGTGCAGGCCGGTGTCCACGACGAGCCGGACGGCGCGCCACATTTCATATGTGAGCTGGCCGAACTTCGAATACGGGTCCGCGTAGAAGCCCATCTCCGCGCCCAGGCTTTCCGAGTAGAGCGCCCAGCCCTCGACGAACGCGGTGTAGCTCGAGTTCTTCCGGAACTCGGGTAGCCCGGTGAGCTCCTGCGCGAGCGCGATCTGGAGGTGATGCCCGGGCACGGCCTCATGCATCGTGAGCGCCTCCATCTCCCACTTCGGCCGCGAGTCGAGCTTGTAGGTGTTCGCGAACATGTTCGCCGCGCGGCCGGCGACGAGCGATCCGGGCTGGTAGTAGGCCGTCGTTTGCGACGGCGCAATCGCGTCGGGCACGGCCAGCACGCCGTACGGGGTTTCCGGCAGGCGGCCGAACAGCCGCGCGAGCTGCGGATCGGCGCGCTTCGAGATGTCGCGGTACGACATGAGCAGCGACGCGGCGTCCTTGAAAAAGAACTTCGGGTTCGTCCGCAGGAACGTCGCGAACTCTCCGAAGCTCCCTTTGAAGCCGGTCTCGGCGATGACCTGCTCCATCTCGCGGCGGATGCGTTGCACCTCACGCAGGCCGATCTGGTGAATCTCTGGCGGTGTCGTATCGGTCGTCGTGTGCCAGCGAACGTTGAAGACGTACACCGCTGCGCCGTTCCTCAGCGTGTCGACGCCCGTCGTCTCGCGGCACGATGGCAGGTACTTGTCCTTCAGAAACGCGTGCAGCTTGACGAAGGCCGGACGCGCCGCCTGCGTGTACGCCTGGCTGGCCGATGCCTTCAGACGCGCGCGCTCCGCCTCGGGCACCGACACGGGGAAACTTGCGAAGGCGTCGAGCAGCGGGCTCTTGAGCGGCTCGGCGACAATCTGTGCGGCAATCTGCGCAGGGACGTCACGAAACGTGATGCGTGGCGGCGTGTTGCCGGCCGCCATCCCACGCTCCATCAGCGCGATCGTCTGATCGACGAGCGCCGGCAATGCCGTCAGCCGCCGCACGATGTCCTCGTAGTCGGCGACGCTCACCGCCGGCATCGACGCGATCGCGAGCGGCACATCCTGCGGCAGGCCCTCGAGCTGGTTCATGGGCATGTCGAGGTTGTGCGGGATGACACTGCGAATCGGCACGGCGTCGTTGCCGAGCGCCAGTCCCTTCACCGCGCTGTCGAGCAGGTCTTGGTACAGGTCGTAGTTGAGTTGATCGGACGGCTCGAGGCGCGCGCGATCCCCGCTCGTGAGGCGCGCCAGGCTCTTCGTCAGGTAGTCGGCGCGCGCGTCAATCGCGGGGCGCGAGTAGTCGGTCCACCGGGCGTTGTGCCCGGGCACACCAAACTGCGTGGCCAGCTCGGGGTACTGCGCCATCCAGTAGTTCCAGTCTTCCTCGAGTTGCGTCCGAAACGCGGTCGCCGGGCTGGTCGGGGCTTGCGCCACGCAGGCCATGATAAGCAGAGGGCCCAGCAGAATCAGCCAAGTCACACCATGAACGCGCATGCGTGCTCATGGTAAACGATCAGCGGCCGTTCACTTCAGCTTCAGATCCTGCGCGAGTTTCTGGCCATCGGCGAGGCGAATCTTGTAGGCGCCCGCTGAGCTCAGCTGTTCCAAAAACGCCGGACTGTAGAGCTCCTCGGGATCGAGGTCGGTGACCGCGATGACGAAATACTCCCCGGCTGGAAGCCCGGTGACCTTGAATTTCCCGTCGCTGGCCGGCCGCGCCTGCCGCACCCGGCGCGATCCGATCGTCCAGTACGTCTTGTCCGTCGAGAACACGACGATCGGAAAGTTCCCCGTCGCATGGTCCGTTTGATCGACGACGGTGCCCGAGAGCTCGGTGACCCGATCGATCATCGTCACGACGACCCCGCTCACGTCTTCGCCAGGCTTTACGTCGAATGGCACGTCGGCGATGTCGCGACCGTTCGACACGATCGACTTGAGCACCCAGTTGCTTGCGGGCGCGGCGGGCCCTGAGAACATCGCCAGGACCATCGACACGCCGCCGCCGAGACTGGCGCGGTAGCGGCCGGGCACGATGCCCTTCGCCGAGAATGTCCCGTCGGCGGCCGTCGTGGCCGCACTCGTACCGCCGATCATGGACGCGGCCATGTCCATCGGTGAGGCGCTCGAAGGCACGCTGCCGAAGGACAGGCGTACCGTCGTGAGATCGGCGGGCGGTGGCATCGTGCCGTCGTACACGATGCGGCCCGAGATCGACATCCCGGGCTGCATTCGCAGCGTCAAGTTCGTGAGGTCGCGACCCTCGATCGTGATCTCTTCACGGGCCCACCACGGCTGTGTGCCGCCCAGAAGTCCGGCGATCGCTGCCAGTTCGCCAGCTCCCGACCCGCCCGCGCGCGCCTCCAGGATCGCTTCGAGCGAACCCGCGGCCGCGCGCCGCTCGGCGGCAGGCCCGCCGCGCGCCGTCAAGGTGTACCGACCCGGCTTCACGCCGCCGACCGAGAACGTTCCCTCGGCCGTCGACCGCGCCGATTGATCGCCGCCGATGAGCGACATGATGTCGGACTCCGCTTGGCTCGCTTTGATGCTGATCTGAGCCCCCTGTAGTGGCCGGCCGTCGGGATCGTGCACCGTCCCGGAGACAAAGGCTGTGGGCACGAGCTGCGTCGCAAAATCGACGCCGCGACGCTCTTCGCCCGGTGCGATCGTGATCACCGTCGCGTCAGAGGCGATTGCGGTACCTGGATAGTAGACAGGAGCGTATGCAACCGTTTGGCCGGGCGGGGGCGTAGCTGAGAGCGGCGGCGCGCCAGCGATTCCCACGCCACCCGACGCCTGCGACGCGGCCTGCTGCGCCCACTGCACCTCGGCAGTCGAAACCTGACGTGTATTCGCCGCACCCACCGACGACGAGCCGCCCCGCAGTTGCGTCTGCACGGCGTAATCGCCTGGCGACAATCCATAGATTCGGTACACGCCGCGATCGTCGGTCACGGCGATCCCACCGGCCATCATGGCCATCATGGCGATGGGCGCCACCATCCGTCGCTGCCCATCGGTGTTTTGCACGAGCATCGCCTGTACGCCAATGCCGGGAGCTGGCTGGCCGCTCTGCGATCGGATCGTGCCGGTGATCACGGCGCCGCGAATCATGCGCACGTCGATGTTCGTGACCTGCTGACCGTCGCGGACGGCGATCGGAATGCCCGGTCCCTTGCCGGCGCGCTTGCCGCCAAGAAATGCCGGCACGAATCCCGCCCGCGTGGCCCCAACCGTGTAGCTGCCCTGGGCGACGCCGGTGAATCGATAGCGCCCCGCGTCGTCGGTCATCGTGATGTGCGGCAACTGAAGTCCGCCGGAAGCGAGCGCCACGGTCACGCGCCGCAGTGGCTGACTGCTGGCGTCATCCAGGAGGACGCGCCCCGAAATCACGGCGGTGCCGGCCAGCGCCGGCGCGTTCGCCCGCGGTGGCGGTGCGGCGGGACGCACCTGCGCCAGCGCGGCAACAACGGACAAGGCCAGCGTCAGCATCTTCATCTTCATCGGCGCACCCTGACGACTTGCAGATCGAGTGCGGGCCGGTCGCCCTCGGCGATCTGGACACGCGTGGCGACGCGAGCCACAGCCTCAACGAACGCCGCGTCCTGATTCTCCGGCACGTCCGCGTCGTCGAGGGCGGCGACGAGGAACTCGCCGGTTGGGACGTTGCCGATCACGAACGCGCCGGTCTTCTGCACCAGCACGGTTCGCATCAAGCGCACGTTCATCCCCCGAGCGATCCATGTACGCGTGTCCGCCGGAATCATCACAACGGTGGTGTTCGGCAAGACCGCACTCGGGGAGTGGACCGTTCCGGTGATCTGGCTGATCTTGTCGGTGTAGGTAATGACGACGTCGTTGACGTCGGCGTCCCGCAGCTCGATCGGCTCGTTGAGAACATCGCGGCCGCCGGCGGTCGCCGAGCGCAGCACCCAGCCGCCGCCGCCTCGGGCCGCCGGCACAAAGCTGTACTTGCCTGCCGGCTGGCCTGGTGTCTGGAACCTCAGATCCGCGCCCGGCCTGACCGGACTCGCAAACGCGCCCTGGTTTCCGCCAACCGCCGTCATCGTGAGCGACATCGTTTGCAACTGCTGCGCGGTGGGCGGCGCGGCGGTGCCGTCGAACACCAGGCGGCCCGCGACCTTGATGCCTTCGCCGAGGGCCAATGACACGCCGGCCACATCCGCTCCGGTCACGGTCACGCCGGCTCGCGCGTGCAACGGCGCCGTACCCGGACCGCCACCTCGACCGAGGGCGAGCTGCATGATCGGACTGTCGGCCATCCCGGCCGGCATTGGCGGCCGCGGTTGTTGCATGACGCGCGCGACGTACTGGCCGGCGGCCACGCCAAAGAACGTGAATGTGCCATCGGCGGCGGTTGTCGCCGACGCGGCCTCGAACCCGCCGCCGAGGCCGGTGTCGTCAACGTCCGCCGGCAACAGGCGCACGGTGGCGCTGCTGGCCGGCCCGCTGGGACCGGTCACGGTGCCGGACACCCGCGCCGCCGGAATGACTTTCAGCTGCAGGTCGAGGTCGGTGCGCTCCTCGCCCGAGCGCAGCGTGACGACAGACGCATCTGCCGCCGACGTGGCGGCCGGGTAGAACAAGGACTGGTACGCCGACATCCGGCCATTGGCCGCCACCGGCGGCATCAACCCCGATGACGACGAGATCAATTGGTTCCCGATGCGAATCCCGCCACCGGGCGGCATCGCGCCGCCCTCGGACATCGCGATCTCGGCGAGTCCTGCGTTCTGCAACCCGCCCCCCACGGACTGCATCATCGCCTCGAGAAACGCCGTCGGCATGCTCGTGATGACGTTCGGGACCGCCAAGGTGTAGTCGCCGGGCGTGAGCCCGCTGATTCTGTACACGCCGCGATCGTCCGTCGCCCCTGTGCCACTGGTCGAGAAGTTCACGCTGCCCGATGCCGTCGAGCGTCGCAGGGCACGCACCGACACGCCAACCGCCGGCTCACCCGCCTCGTCGTGCACCGTGCCCGTGACCACGGCGTACTTCCACAATTTGATCTTGAGGTCGGTCAACCGCTGCCCGTCCTCCACTTCGACCGGCCGCGAGGGTCCATTGGGTCGTGTCTGACCGCTGGTGCCGTTCACGTATCCGGCGGCGGTGACGTTGATGATCAGGTTGGTCCTCGGCAGACCGTGCAGAACAAATTGCCCATCGGCTCCAGTGATGAGCCGCAGCCCAGCGCCCGGCGTCGGGGCGGATTGGAGCGACGCGATCGGAATTCGGGAGTTCACGGCGACGATGGCTTCGGCGATGGGCTGCCCGCTCGCCGCATCGACGACCTGCCCGAGCACCAGCGCGGTGCCTTTCTGAGGTTGCGGCGCTTGGGGGGCGACGCCCGAAACGTCCGGCGGCCTGGCGCCACCGCCGCGCTGCGCCGCCACTTCGACGCGAGCTGTTGAAAACGTGACGAGCGCGGTTGCCACAGAGACGGCTGCGACGAGTCCGGCTCGCCGTTGTCGGGTCATGTGCTCGATCTCCACCGGACGATTCTACGGGCGATCGAACATGGACGTTCGACCTACGCCGGACCGGCGCGGATCAGGTAGACCCCGCATTTCCGGGTCGTGAAACACCTGAAAACCGGATCTGTTTCTCCCCCGAAGCAGTTCGGACAAGACCGGCCAGTATCTGGCCCTTAGCCTGAGTTCCGGCGAGTACACCAGTCGACGGCGCGGGGGCCGTACTGGGCGCTCTCTGCCCACATGACCTCGATTCGCCGCCGCTCCCCGGGCGCACTTCTGTCGGGCATTGCCGCCACGATCGTGGCGAGCGTGACGATCGGATATTCGTCCGCGTTGTGGCGGTACGAACCCGCTCCCGGTGGCTTCGTCGAAGACGCGACCGACCTCGCGGTGCGCGCCGAGCCGACCGCCACTGAGATCGCGGCGTTTCTTCCAGCCGATCGCGGCACGTTTCTCTTCCCCGCGCCGTACGGCACCCAGGGTTATCGCCTCACGACACCGGCCGACTGTGCCGGCAGCGACTGCGTCCTCCCCGGTCGTCCGTACTGGCCGGCACTGAACAACTCGGCGGGCAGCGATACGCTGTACGCCGTTCTTCTGCTCGCGGGCCACGGCGGTCCCACGCTCTTCAGCGTCAACAAGACGAGCCACGCCGTCAGCAATCTCGGGCCGTTGTTCACGTCCGGTCCTCTGGCCGGCGACACGACACCAGGCTATTACTTCAGCGCCACAGCCGCGACGACGCTCTACGTTCCGCAACCGGTCGTTCTCAATCGTTACGAGATCCTGACGCAGACGCTGGTCCCAATCTTCGACATCAGCTCGCCCCAGGGTCAGACCGCGTTTGGACTCGACCGGCACGCGACGCGGTTCGCGTCCAGCCACGACGACCTCGTCCACACGTTCACCGTGAAGAGTGACACGGGCACGTCGCTCGGCTGCGGCGTGTATCGAGAAGGGCTCGCCGAGTTCCGCTTCATTCCCCGAATCGGCTCCTTCCTGGAATGCGCGCCAGACAAGAGTGGGCGGTACATCCTCCTCTACGAAGGCACGCTTCTCCGGTCAGTCGATCTGCAGACCAATCAAGAGCAAACGCTCGCAAGCTTGCCGGCAGGCCGGAGAGCCTTCGAGTCCGGGTTTGGCTACGTCATCGCCGCGGACTGGGGCGGCCAGGGACACGGCCAGATGAGGCGACATTTTCTCGATCAGCCGTTCACGGCATCGGGTCAGGGCCAGTTGGTCACTCACCTGACCGGCGGCGGCGAAGACGAAACGCGCCCGTCGCATACGAACGCCGTGGCGGCGCCCCCGGCATCGCAGTACGGCTGTCAGACATCGATCCTCGGGGTGGACGATCCCGCCGTGATCCCGCGCGAGGGCGAGCTGGTGTGCTACCCGCTGGACGGATCGCTGCGCGTGCTCGTCGTCGCCCCGTCGATGGCCAGGATGGGCGGTCCCGGCGGCGCCACGGACGACGAACAGCTTCCCAGCGCCAGCCTCGACCCCACCGGCGAGTTCATGCTTTGGACCTCGAACATGGCGGGCTCGGGACGGCTCGATGCGTTCATCGTGCGCGTACCCGCCCACCGCCTCGACGACGAGGTGCTGGTCGACTCGTCTCCGCCGACGGTCGCGATCACGGCTCCGTCGCCCAGCACGACGGTGTCTGGCAACGTGACGCTCCAAGCCACGGCCGCCGACGACGTCGGGGTCGTGGGGGTGCAGTTCACGGTGGACGGCGAGAGTCTCGGCACGCAGGACGCTGCACCGCCGTACAGCGTGACGTGGAACACCACGCTGGTCGCCGATGGTGTTCGGGCGATTCGCGCGGTCGCGTACGACGCGGCCGGCAACGAGACCACGTCGTCGCCGGTCCTCGTCACGGTGCTGAACTCCGGCGCGCCGCCGGCGATTTCAAACGTCAATGTCGTCCCGCAAAACGACACGAGTACGATCGTCCTCTGGAACACCAGCCACCTCGCGGACTCGCAGGTTCACTACGGGCTGAGTGCCGAGTACACCCTGTCGACGGCGATCGACCCCACGCTGGCCGGATCGCATCAGCAGGCGCTCACCGGACTCACACCAGGCACGCTCTACCACTTCCGAGTCACCTCGCGAAACTCGGCCGGCCAAACAGTGAGCTCGGCCGATCTCACGTTCATTACGCCAAATGCATTCGGCTCCGAACTGCCGCGACGCTGGATCGATACACGCTTCGCGCTGCCGGCGGGCGGGACGACGATCAACGTGGGTCAGGGTGGCAATCTGCAGGACGCCATCGACGCCGCGAATCCCGGAGACGTGATCGTCCTGGAAGCCGGCGCGACCTTCTTGGGCAGCTTCGCGCTGCGCAACAAGCCGGGCGCCGGCTGGATCTACATCGTGTCGTCGGCCCACGCGAGCATGCCGGCACCGGGCACGCGGGTGAACCCGAGTCACAGCAGCCTGATGCCGAAGATCGTGAGCCCGAACACCGAGTCGACGATCACGACGGACCCGGGCGCCCACCACTACCGGTTCGTCGGCATCGAGATCGCCACGACCTGGGCCGCGACGAACAACACCAACTTCGCCGTCGTCGAGCTCGGCCGGTTCGATCAGCCTTCCCCGAATGAGATCCCGCACGATCTGACGTTCGACCGCTGCTACATCCACGGCACTCCAACCGGCAACGTCCGGCGCGGGATCGCGATGAACAGCGCGGCCACGGCGCTGATCGATTCGTACCTGACCGAGCTGCACGAAGATGGCGCCGACTCGCAGGCCGTCGGGGGCTGGAACGGACCAGGTCCGTTCAAGATCGTAAACAACTTCCTCTCAGCCGCCGGCGAGAACGTGATGTTCGGCGGCGCCGAGCCGTCGATCCCGCTGCTGGTCCCATCAGACATCGAGATTCGGGGCAATCACATCGTGAAGCCCCTGTCTTGGAAGCCGAACGACCCGAGCTATGCCGGCCTGGATTGGGTCGTGAAGAACCTGATGGAGTTCAAGAACGCCCAGCGCGTGCTGGTCGAAGGCAACGTGCTGGAGAACTGCTGGGCCGACGACCAGGTGGGCATCGCCGTGCTCTTCACCGGGCGCAATGAGGAGGGCACGGCCCCGTGGTCCGTCGTGCAGGATGTGACCTTCCGCCGGAACATCGTCCGGCACGTCACCGGTGCGTTCAACTTCGCCGGCACCGACAGCCTGCACTCGAGCCAGCGGACGGCGCGCATCCACCTCCAGGACAACCTCATCGATGACGTCAGGACTGACTGGGGTCTCGGGCGTGTGTTCTCCATGAACATCACGGCGCCCGAGGGTCAGCCGCTCGTCGGCGTCGATCACCTCACGATCGAGCACAACACGGTGTTTGGCGACGGCGCCTACGGTTATACGGACTCGGGAAACGACGTGACCAAGGCGCAGGACAATTTTACGTTCCGGAACAACCTCGTCACGCGAGGTCAGCACGGATTCGGCGGCACGGCCACGGCGGACGGACAGAGCACGCTCAACGCGTACTACATCACGCCCATCTTCGTAGGCAACGCCATCATCGGCGGCGTCGCCGGCTTCCTCACCGGATATCCCGGCAACTTCTTCCCGGCGACCATGGCCGCCGTCGGCTTCGTGGACCCGGCCGCGGGCAACTACGCGCTCGCCGCCGGCTCTCCTTTCCGGAACGCCGGCACCGACGGCCTGGATATCGGCGCGAACATCGCGCTGGTCGGCACCGCCACAGCCTCGGCCATTTCAGGCGAGAGCACCGGAGACGCTCCGGCAGTTTCTGCGGTGACCGTTTCGAACATCACCGGCACGACGGCCACGATTACGTGGACGACCGACATCGCCGCCGACTCGCAGGTCGAGTACGGCCCGACGATGTCCTATGGAAATGCTTCGCCTCTCGACGTCGCACCAGTGACGACGCACATCGTGCAGCTGACGGGATTGACCCAAGGCACGGTCTACCACTTCCGAGTGCACTCAACGAACTCGGCCGCTTGGACGACCTCGTCAGCCGACGCGATGTTCTCGACCGTCGGGCCGCCGGCGATCTCGAGTGTCTCCGCGTCGGGCATCACCGGTGCGGCCGCGACCATTGCCTGGCAAACCGATCAAGCAGCCACGTCGCTGGTCGAGTACGGACTGACAACGGTGTACGGCAATGCGACGACGCTGGACCCGGCACTCGTCACCGCGCACAGCCAGGCGTTGACGGGCCTCGCGCTGGGCACGACGTACCACTACCGAGTGGTGTCGACGAACAGCCTCGGGATGACGACGACATCCGGCGATGCGAGCTTCACGACAATCGCCCTCCCCGTGCTCTCCGCCGTCGTCGCGTCGCAAATCACGGGAACCACCGCGACGATTGGCTGGAGCTCCGACCAGGCGACGACCTCCCAGGTCGAGTACGGCCTCACGACGGACTACGGGAGCACGACGATCCTCGACTCGACGCCAGTCGTGTTGCACAGCCAGGCACTCCCAGGCCTCGCGCTCGGCACGACGTATCACTACCGGGTCATCTCGACCAACAGCGTTGGCCTCACCGCGACGTCCGCCGATGTCACCTTCACGACCGCATCGACACCCGTCGTCTCTGCCGTGGCCGCGTCGGCCATCGCGGGCACCACCGCGACGATCGCGTGGACCACGGACCAGGCAACGACCTCCCAGGTCGAGTTCGGCCTCACGACGGATTACGGAAGCACGACCCCGCTCGATCCGGCGCTTGTGACATCGCACAGTCAGGGCCTGACGGGCCTGGCCCTCGGCACGACGTACCACTACCGCGTGATCTCAACGAACAGCGTTGGGCTCACCGCCACGTCGGGCAATGCGACGCTCACGACGGTCGCTGCACCGGTGCTCTCGGCCGTCGCAGCGTCCGCGATTACGGGAACGACGGCCACCATCGCGTGGACATCAGATCAGGCGACGACGTCGCTCGTCGAGTACGGCGTGACGACGAACTACGGCAGCACAACGACGCTCGATAGCGCGTTGGTCACCTCGCACAGCCAGGACCTCGGGGGCCTTGCCACCGGCACGACGTATCACTATCGCGTCGTTTCAACCAACGCTGCCGGTGTGTCCTCCACGTCCGGTGATGCGACGTTCACGACGATTGCCGTACCGGTGGTGTCTGCCGTCATGAGCTCGGCCGTCACGGGAACGACGGCGACGATCGCATGGACGACCGATCAGAACACGACCTCGCAAGTCGAGTTCGGCCTCACGACGGACTACGGGAGCACGTCCGTGCTCGACCCGGCGCTCGTGACATCGCACAGTCAGGGACTCACGGGCCTCGCGCTCGGCACGACGTATCACTACCGGGTGATCTCAACGAACAGCGTTGGGCTCACCGCGACGTCCGCCGATGCGACGTTCACGACGGCATCGACGCCCGTCGTTTCTGCCGTCGCTGCCTCGGCCATCGCGGGCACGACCGCGACGATCACGTGGACCTCCGACCAGGCAGCGACGTCCCAGGTCGAGTTCGGCCTCACGACGGACTACGGGAGCGCGACGGCGCTCGACCCGGCGCTCGTGACATCGCACGGTCAGGGACTCACGGGTCTGGCGCTCGGCACGACGTATCACTACCGTGTGATTTCGACCAACGGCGTCGGCCTCACTGCGGCGTCCGCCGACGCGACCATCACTACGGCATCGACGCCCGTCGTTTCTGCCGTCGCCGCATCGGCCATCGCGGGCACCACCGCGACGATCGCGTGGACCACGGACCAGGCAACGACCTCCCAGGTCGAGTTCGGCCTCACGACGGATTACGGAAGCACGACCCCGCTCGATCCGGCGCTGGTCACACCGCACAGTCAGGGACTCACGGGTCTGGCGCTCGGCACGACGTATCACTACCGCGTGATCTCGACCAACGGCGTGGGGCTCACAGCCACGTCGGGGGACGCGACGTTCACGACGATCGCGGCACCGGTGGTGTCCGGAGTCACGAGCTCGGCCATCACGGGAACGAGTGCAACGATCGCGTGGACGACCGACCAGAACACGAGCTCACAAGTCGAGTACGGCCCGACGACGGCGTACGGCGAGGCAACGACGCTCGACCCTGCGCTGGTAACGTCGCACAGCCAGAACCTGACCGGACTCACGGTCGGCGTCCTGTACCACTACCGCGTGAAGTCTACGAACGCGGTTGGCCTGACATCGACGTCCGACGACCTCACGTTCACGACTGCGGCCGTGCCAATCATCTCGGGTGTCAGCGCGTCGGCCATCACGACGTCAACGGCGACCATCTTGTGGACGACAGACCAGCCGGCGACTTCGCAGGTCGAATACGGCCTCACCACGAGCTACGGCGCGACGACGACGATCGACCCGGCGCTGGTCACTGCACACGGTCAACTGCTCGCCGGGCTCGCCGCCGGAACGACGTACCACTACCGCGTCTCGTCGGCGAACTTGGTCGGGCTCACGGCAACGTCTGAGGACTTCACGTTCACGACCACCGCACCACCGGTGATCTCCGCCGTCAGCGCGACCGGCGTCACGGGCACCGCAGCCACGATCGTCTGGACGACCGACGGGCCCGCGTCTTCACAGGTTGAATTCGGCACGACCACGGCATACGGCCAGACGACGACACTCGACCCGGCGCTCGTGACAGCGCACAGCGTGGGCCTTGGCGGCCTCGCGAACGGCACGCTCTACCACTACCGCGTGATCTCGACGAATGCCGCTGTTCTGACCACGACCTCGGACGACTTCACGTTCACCACCGTAGCCACACCGATCGTCTCCGCGGTGAGCGCGTCGGCGATCGCGCCGACCTCGGCCACCATCACGTGGACGACGGACCAGGGCGCTTCGACGCAAGTCGAGTACGGCGCGACGACGGACTACGGCGCCCTCACGGCGCTGGACGCGATGCTCGTCACGGCCCACAGTCAGGGACTCAGCGGCCTCGCGATCGGCACGACCTATCACTACCGTGTGATCTCGACGAACGCGGTGGGACTCGTCACGACCTCAGGCGACTTCACCTTCACGACCATCAGCCAGCCGGTGCTCTCGTCGATCGGCGCAACGGGAATCACGGGCACGACGGCAATCGTCAACTGGGCGTCCGATCAGGCCACGACGTCGCAAGTCGAGTACGGTCCCACGACCGTGTATGGTCTCTCGACGACACTCGACGGCAATCTGCTCACGACGCACATTCAGACCCTGGCCGGTTTGAGCCTCGGCACGCTGTACCACTTCCGCGTCATCTCGACCAATGCATTCGGGCTGACCGCGACGTCCGACGACGTCACGTTCTCGACCTTTGCGCTCCCGATCGTCTCCGCGGTCGATGTCTCCGCCATCACGGGCACATCCGCGACGGTCGCGTGGACGACGGATCAGGACGCGACGTCACAAGTCCAGTACGGACCGACCACGGCCTACGGCAGCGTCGCGTCATCTGAGTCGCTCGTCACGTCGCACAGTCTCGGCCTGGCCGGCCTCGCGCCTGGCACGACGTACCACTACCGCGTCGTCTCCGCCAACGTCGTCGGCCTCGAGGCGACATCGCCGGATGCGACCTTCACGACGATCGCCGTGCCCACCGTCTCGGGCGTGGCAGCGTCGGCCGTGACTGGAACGACGGCGATGATCACGTGGACGACCGATCAATCGACGACCACCCAGGTCGAATACGGAACAACGACGGCGTACGGCAGCCTGACCACGCTCGTCTCCGCGTTGGTGACGTCGCACAATCAGAGCCTCGACGGCCTCGCGACCGGAACGACGTATCACTACCGCGTGACCTCGACGAACAGCGTCGGGCTCATCGCGACGTCTAATGACGCGACGTTCACGACGGTTGCTGTGCCGGTCCTGTCGGCGGTCTCGGCGTCGGCCATCACCGGCACGACCGCCACGATTTCGTGGCTGACCGATCAGGCCACCACGTCGCGCGTGGAGTACGGACTCACGACGGCGTACGGCTTGACCACCACGCTCGACCCGGCCCTCGTGACGTCACACAGTCAGAATCTGAGCGGCCTCGCGACTGGGACGACCTACCACTATCGCGTGACGTCGACCAACGACGTGGAACTGGTGGCGACCTCGAGCGACCTGGTGTTCACCACCGTCGCACCGCCCGCGGTGAACGATGTCATTGTCGTCGGGACGACGGCGACGTCGGTGGTCATCATGTGGACGACGAACCAGCCTGCGGATTCGCAGGTCGACTACGGTCCGACCACCGACTACGGCACCACGACGACGGACCCGGCGCTCACCACGCTTCACGCGCAGACGATCTCGAACCTGACGCCCGGGGCCACGTACCACTTCCGAGTGCGCTCGACAAACGCCGTGGCACTGACGACGTCGTCGTCCGACGACAGCTTCTCGATGGTCGCCGAGCCGGTCATTTCCAGCATCGCCATTTCAGCCGTCACCGGCGCCTCCGCCATCGTGTCCTGGAACACCGATCAGGCCGCAGACACGCAGGTCGAGTACGGCCTCACGAGCGCGTATGGCCAGAGCACCGCGCTCGATCCGGCACTGGCGACGTCGCACGTTCGGGTGCTCTCCGGCCTGTCCCCTGGCACGACCTATCACTATCGGGTGCGGTCGACCAACGAGGTCGGGCTGACGGCGATCTCGGCCGACAGCACGTTCACGACGGTCGCGATGCCGGTGATTTCGTCGGTGTCGGCGTCGGCGATCACAGGTACAACGGCGAGCATTGCCTGGACGACCGACCAGCCTTCGTCGTCACTGGTCGAGTACGGCCCGACGACGGCGTACGGGAGCGCGATGACGCTCGATCCGGCGCTGGTAACCGCGCATGTGCAGGGCGTGTCAGGCTTGTCGATCGGCACGACGTACCACTACCGCGTGATCTCGACGAACTCGGTCGGCGTCGTGGCCACGTCTGGCGACTCGACGTTCACGACAGTTGCAGCACCAGCGATTTCGGCGGTCACCACGTCGGGCATCACCGGCACCGCGGTAACCGTCACATGGACCACCGATCAGACGGCGTCGTCGCAGGTCGAGTACGGCCTCACGACAGACTACGGGAGCGCGACCGCACTGGACGCGGCGCTCGTCACGTCACATGCGCAAGGCCTGGCGGGGCTCACTGTTGGCACGACGTACCACTACCGGGTCGTCTCGACGAACACGCACGGCCTCACATCGACGTCCGTGGCTCTGACGTTCACGACGGCGGCGCCGCCCGCCGTGTCCGGCGTCAGCGCAACCAGCGTGACGGGCAGCGCCGCGACGATCGTCTGGACCACCGACCCGCCGGCGTCGTCGCAGGTCGAGTACGGCACAACGACCGCCTACGGCAACTCGACCACGCTCGACCCGGCGCTCGTCACCTCGCACAGCCAGGCGCTCGCCGGCCTCGACACTGGCACGCTCTATCACTACCGCGTCATCTCGACGAGCGGCGTCGGGCTGACCACGACGTCCGACGACTTCACGTTGACGACCGTGGCGATGCCGGTCATCTCGGGCGTCACGGCCTCGACGATTACGGGCACGGGGGCGACGGTTGCCTGGATCACGGATCAGGCGACGAGCTCGCAGATTGAGTACGGCCCCACGACGGCGTACGGCAGCATGACGGCTCTCGACGGGACGCTCACAGCCGCGCATGGCCAGGTGCTGACCGGCCTCACTGTGGCGTCCGGGTACCACTATCGGGTGAAGTCGACGAATGCGGTCGGCCTCACCGCGACGTCCGGGGACTTCACGTTCACGACGGCGGCGCCACCGGCGATTTCCGCGGTCAGCGCAACCGGCGTGACCGGCCATGCC
>Ga0137427_10000612_pt1 | contig 17988 bp, 17 predicted proteins | sample EasRivERMZT700_2_FD_102309 | JGI IMG/M metagenome (GOLD analysis project Ga0137427, IMG submission 102309) | Soil microbial communities from meander-bound floodplain in the East River, Colorado, USA - East River MetaG ERMZT700_2 | ecosystem: Environmental > Terrestrial > Soil > Floodplain ...
GCCGGCGGCAGCACCGGCTGTTTCCCCGTCTCCCCGGCGATACGAAGTGCAAGACGCGCCTGTAGCGATTCCGTCGGACGCAGCACATCGGTGGGCCAGGAGACGAACGTGTCGACCACCGGGCGGAGGCTCTCCAACTCGCGCCGGCAATCCGGGCACGAGGCGATGTGCGCCTGGATCGCCGGCACCTCGCTCGCAGTCAGGGCCTGCAAGGCGTAGGCGCACGTTACCTCGCTCCGCTCGCAGCGGTCACTATCCAATGTACTATGGCTTTCCAGCCTCCGCTTCCAGCGCCTGCCGCAGCTTGTGCAGCCCCGAACGAATGCGCGTCTTGATGGTGCCGAGCGGCTGATTCAGCCGCGCCGCGGCTTCGGCATGCGTAAGCCCGGCGAAGAACGTCGTTTCGATCGCCTGGCGCTCGTCCGGCGTGAGCGCCGCCAATGCCGCGCGCAGCACCTCGCTCTGCTCGCGCAGCTCGAGCACGTCGCGCGGATCGGCAGCCATTTCGGCCTCAAGCTGCACCTGGCCGCCGTGGCTGCGCTTCTTCCGATTCTCGAAGCGCAGGCGGTCGATCGCCCGCGAACGCGCCTGGTTCATGATCCAGCCGAGCACCGTGCCGTTCGCGGCATCGTAACGCGACGCACCCCGCCAGACGTCATGGAAGACGTCGATGGTGAGCTCTTCCGCGGTTTCCCGGTTGGCTGTGATCCGCATGATCAAAGTGAAGACGATGCGATGCGCCCTCTGATAGAGCGCATGCAGCGCGAGCTGGTCGCCCGCGGCAATCGACTGGACGAGCGTCGCCCAGTCCTGCTCCGGCACCGGAGCCTTGGACTTGGCATAGAGCACGTCGCCCAGTGTTGCCGGCGATTTTTGGGGACCGTCCTGCTTCATGACCGCCAGATGCATTATTGACCGATATTTTGCAAATTTCTCCGCGGGTTGATCGAGACCGGCATGGAGGATAGGGGCCTTTTCGGACACCTGAAAATGCCGGCGCATCTGTCGCAGGATCGAGGGGAACTCTGCCTATTTCGCACGTCCGCCGAATCCGCGCGCGCGCATCGGGATCCGAAGCAGCGTGCCGCCGCCGGCGATGTAGAGGGTCCGCTTGTCGGGGCCGCCGAACGAAAGGTTCTGGCAGCGCCGCGTGATGCACCAAAGCGGGATGACGCCCAGAGGCTGTCCGGTTGGGCTCAAGACTTCGATGCCCGATTCCGTCAGCGAATACAGCCGGCCTTCGTCATCGATGGTCAGCCCATCGGCAGCCGACACCGGCGCCGTCGGGGTGCTCGCCTGGGTGCGCCCCACATACGTGGCGAACACCCGGCGATTGGTCAGACGGCCATCGGGCTGAATGTCGAACGCATAGGCGTGAATGCCCGCGGTGTCGTTCACGTAGAAAATCTTCTCGTCGCGACTGAGCTGCAGGCCGTTCGGACGGCCGATATCCTCGGCCACGCGGATCGGCGCGCCGCCGGGCGGGACGTAGTACACCGCAGGGGGCATCTCGGCCGCCATCTGCGGAAGGTCCGTGAAGTACACGCCGCCTTTCTTGTCCGCGATGATGTCGTTCGGGCGGCCGAAGGGCTTCCTCTGGTAGTTGTCCGCGACGACCGTCTCCTTCCCCTTCGGCCAGACGATTCGAGGTCCGGTAAAACCGGTCCGCGTCTGCAGCGAGATCAGCCGGCCCTGCCCGTCGAAGGTCATGCCGAGCGGGTTGAGCAGATCGCCCACGAACGTGACGGGCTGGTCGCGCTCGTCCAGCCTCACGATGCGGTTGGCCTGCGACTCCGAGAAGACGAGGCCGATGTTCGGGAGCCACAGGGGGTCATCTGAGCTCGTCAGCCCCTTGACCACCACCTCGGGCATCGTGCCGCCGGCGATGACACCGGCAATGTCGGGAGACGGCTGAAGCTGAACTGTGTTGGGTGGAGTCTGGGCGACGAGCGAGGAGGCGCTCAGGCCCGCGGCCAGCGCGAGGGTCAACGTCACGAGCGCGCGTCGAATCATGGCAACGGTTCCTTCACGGGTCTCGACAGCACCCTATCGCCACGGACCGGGCACGGTCCAGATGTCGCGCGACATCCGTCCGCGCGGCTGCAACCGAAAAATTGATTGCGACGAAGTCGGCGCGGCTTGGAGACCGTTCCGGGCTCGTTGTAGCATCCACTTGTGGGGCCAATACTCGATCATCAAGGAGGCGGCTATGGCCAAAGCGCAACCGTATAATGTCGTTCTCGTGCACGGCGGTTTTGTCGACGGGTCCGGGTGGGCGGGCGTGCACAAAATCCTCAAGAAGGAAGGCTTCAACGTCAGTATCGTTCAAAACCCGACGATATCGCTTGCCGACGATGTGGCCGCGACGAAGCTCGTTCTCGCTGCCCAGGACAGACCGGCCATCCTTGTCGGTCATTCCTATGGCGGCGTGGTGATCACTGAGGCAGGAAACGATCCCAAGGTCGCTGCGCTCGTCTATATCGCGGCGTTCGCGCCGGATGAGGGCGAGTCGGTGTCCGCCCTCATAAAGAACCCTCCGCCAGGCGCGCCTGTGCCACCGATCTTGCCGCCGCAGAACGGCTTTCTGTTTCTCGACAAGGCCAAATTTCACGCCTCGTTCGCAGCCGATGTCGATGCGGAAGAGGCCGCGTTCATGGCCGATTCCCAGGTCCCTTGGGGCGTGGGCGCACTCGGCGGTGAAATCAGTGAACCGGCGTGGAAGACGAAGCCCAGTTATTATCTAGTCGCCACTGAAGACAAGATGATCCCGCCGGCGGCTCAGCGTTTCATGTCCAAGCGCGCGGACGCGGCTGTGGTCGAAGAGCATGGCAGTCACGCCATCTATGTCTCGAATCCGAAAGCGGTCGCCGAGCTCATAGTCATGGCGGCCAAGGGCGCGGCTACGGCAGCGCGTTGAGCAGACGACCGTTCGTCGCTGGCATTCACCAGGTGAGTGCCGGCGGCGCCGTCGCAACCCGCCCGAGGCGTTCGCCCGGCATGCTGTCGAACGGCTACGGCGATCAGGCCGCGAGACCGCCCGCACCGGCCGGGCTCTATCGGGCCGCTTTCAGCGCCTCGCCCCACCACGCCAACTGGTCGAACATGACCTCGCGGCTTTTCACCAGATAGTCGTAGTCATTCAGCGACCGCCCGCCCTGGACGATCCCGAGATAGGGTTCCATCCCGATGTTCACTTCGTGCCTTATCGGCGCCATCTGCAGTTCGATGACCACGCCGCGCAGGGTCTCGATCGCGCGGGCGGCGCCGACGCCGCCGTATCCGACAAAGGCGATAGGCTTGCGTTGCCATTCAAGAAACGCGCTGTCGAAAGCGTTCTTGAGAACCGCCGTGGGGCCGTGATTGTACTCGGCGACGGTCGCCACGAAGGCATCGAACTCGCCGATACGTTTGCGCCACGTCTCCGCTTCAGGCGCGGTGTAGGCGCCGCCCGAGTAGGCCGGTGGCGCTGGCTCGTTGAAAAACGGCAAGCGATGGTCGCGCAGGTCGAGCACCGTAAGCCGCAGGTCAGAACGCGTGTGCGCGCCTTCGACTAGCCATCGCGTCGGCGTGTCGGCGAAGCGGTTCGGCCGGGTACTTCCGATGATCAATCCTACTTGAAGCATGTTGATTCCTCGACGACTGTGTCGGGAGCTGCGGCCGCAAGAGACGCGTCAGCGGCGGCTGCCACAGCCCCGACAGGGTGGTTATAAAACTGAAGGTTCATTTCAGGGAATTTGAAAGCGCAGCGCGAAAGCGCCATGGATGGCCCCGATTGCGAATTGCGAAAAGATGCAGACACCCTCGCTGTCGCGCGAACACCGTTCATCCGAGCCTGACCAGATTGAGCCTCGGTAACACCGCCTCGAACTGCTGAAGGCGGCCGCCCTCTGACAACCTGCCGAGATCAATTGCCGCGAACCCTAGCCGCTCGATCAGGTTTGCGATTTCGGAATTTGCTCCCGGCTCGTTGCCGGAAAGGAAGAGAACACGGCGCCCACCATTTTGAGAGGGATCGGTGGCCAATAGCGCCGCCGGCAGCGTATTAAAGGCCTTCACCACTCGCGCACCGGGAACCGCGTCGGCGACGATCTCGCTCGACGGGCGTCCGCCCAGATCCATTGGTGTGAAAGCTGGAAAGTTGACGGCATTGCCCGCGTCAACAACGATCCGCCCGTTCCAGTCCGGGAAATCGCGAACGGCGTCCGGGACAGCTTTGAAGGGCACTGCCAGAATGACAATATCGGCTCGGAAAGCCTCGCGCGCGGAGACGGCAATGATGTTGGGTCCCAAATCTCGAACCAGGTCAGTAAGCGAGCTGGGGCCTCGGCTATTGGTAAGAAGAACGTCGCTGCGTCTACGGGAAAACTGAGAAGCGAGTGCGCTCCCGATCGCGCCGGACCCAATAATTGCATAAGTCATGAAGACCTCCCACGGTCCACAATCACACCCAGAGGAATGGATTAAAGGACATCGGGTTATCGGCACGGCTAAGGACGTTCCTTCGAGAAGCCGGTCGAGTGAATTCAGCCGTGAGCTTAGTGCCACCGGGTTGGCTGCTGCTGGATTGTGGCTGTCGATTACGCACTAACAACTCCCGGCCGCCACCTGTCTTGCACACGGTACTGCGTCGGCTCCCTTTGCGTTGCCCCGTAGCCTTCGTCATAAGGGTGCTCCCTTTCAAATTGGGTCGAAAGCAGGCGGCCTTGGTTGCCGTCAATCGCGCGCCTGGACTCGTCAGAAGTTAGGGCTGCGCTCAACTCAAAGAAATCCGGATAAAATTGAAGGTTCTTTTCAGGGAATTCGAAATGCGCAGCGTTCACTGCGAACTGGCCGGCGACAGCGCCGCGAGCCCGCGCGCGATCGCTTCGATCGATGCATCATCGAGCGTGCGCGCAACTCCTTGCATGATGAAGTCGGTGCTCGAGTCGGCGAGTGCCCCGCTGCGGTACTCCTTGAGCTTTGCGATGACATAATCCGTGTGCTGACCACGTAGCACTGGGAACGTACGGAAGCGCGGATCCGCCTGGCCGGTCGCGTCAGTGCCGTGGCAGCCTTGACACGGCGGAACACCGAGCAGCGGATCACCGTTCGCGTAGAGCTCTCCGCCTCGCGTGTCGGAGGGGGCCGGCGGAGCGTTCCTGGGCGCCAGCGGCTTCTGCGCGGCGAAGAACGCGGCGAGATTGCGCATGTCTTCGTCCGTGAGATTTGCGGCCTGTTCGCTCATCGGCGACTCCGGCACATTGCCGCGCTTGTATTCGACGAGTTGCCAATACAGGAAATCCGCTCGCTGGCCGGCGAGCCGCGGAAACATCGGAACAAGCGAATTGCCGCCTGGACCGTGGCAGGCCATGCACATATCAGCCTTGGCGGCGCCGGCGCTCGCATCCCCGCGGATCGGAGCAGCAGCGCGGAGATCGACGTAATCGGCCGCGTGCACGGCCGAGAAACACACGACAGCAACAGCCAACACGGATCGCCAAAGGGCGCGCGTCATCACGGGAGTCATCGTTCGACCCTCACAGCCGGATGTTGAACAGCAACCCCACGACATTCGCACTGAAATTCGTCGGGCCGCCGTCGACATAAACGCGATGATCGTATGCGAGACTCGTGCCGAACCCCGCGTAATGCCAGTCGCTCACGCGCCCAATCTGAAGATAATCGAACAGCCGAAGCGAAATGCGCTCCGTCAACGGCACCGTCACGCCAACGGTGAATTCATTCATTTGGTAGGTGGTCGTGGGGAACGCTCCATTGCCCGGGCCGGCGTCCGGCGCGGTATCGGGATAGGCGAGCGCCACCGCGCCCGCATAGGCGTAGTCGTCGCTGCCTTCCGAGTAGATGAAATTCCAGGCGGCGTCGAAACGCACGCGGCGGATCATATGATTGATCGTGGCGCCCGCGTAGTAGTTCCGTTGCGCGTTGCGCTGCCACCACCGGCCCTCCAGCGCATAGTTGGGGCCGCCGAGCGTGGCATCACTGCCGAACTGCAGATCCTGCACGTTCGCCAGCGCAAGGCGCGAGCCGTCCCATGCCGCGTAAAGGCTGACGCCGGTGGCCGGACGCGGTTGCCATTCCCACTGCACGGTCGCACCATAGGTGTCGTAGGCCTGCCGCCCGATCTGTGCGTCGTACTCATTCCAGTCGCCGCGCAGCGAAGCGGTGACCGTCATGTCGCTGCGCGGGATGAGCGTCGCCATAAGGTTGACCCTGTTCTGGTCGCGACTGGACATATCGTATTTGCGCATCGCATCGACCGTATGCGCACGCGTGCCGGTGGGCGGTGGCACGTACTCCGGCAGGCTGTACGAGTAGGTGAAGCCATAGGGGTCGTAATCGTAGGCGTTGCCGCTCTGGTTCAGGTACGTGTAGTTCAGGCGCAGGGTGAGCCATTTGAGCGAGCGGTTCACCCAATTGAGCTTGATGCTGTTGTCGTCGATGCGGCTGCGTTCCCTGTACGTCGGCTCGTAGCGCTGGAACGCATAGGTCACGCCGATCGTATTGTGCTCGCTCACCTGCCAGTCGGCGCCGGCCTCGACATCGGTCGTCTGCTTGTCGAGCGGCAGGCTTCGCACGCGCGTGATAGCGGAAGGGTCGAGCTGAGGCTCGAAGATACCGCTCTCGAGGGGAATGACGCTTGCCTGCGAACCGTTCTCGTTCACATAGCCATATTGGCCGGTGAGCGGGTTGAAGGCGGTGTAGACATTGCGATAATCCTCGCGATTGAAGCGAACGGCGCCGCGCACCGAAACGTCCGGCGTGGGCCGCAGCACGACGCGGACGTTGACGAGCGTGGTGTCGATGCTCATATCGGCCGTTGGGCGCAACAGCGAGTTTGGCGTATTCCAATTGGCACAATCAAAGAGGAACGGGTTCTGCGGCCCAAGCTGCAGGCTGCCGTTCAGACCGATGCCGAACACGCCCGCGCAGTCTATGGGAGCGATCAAGGTGTCATTCTGCGACATGCGCCCCACCGAAGCCGTGAGCGAGACCTCGCCGTCGAGCGGCAGCTTGCGCGTCGCCGTTGCGCGCACGTTGTGGTACTCGTTGTCGGGCTCCGTCGAGTACTGCCCCGTTGTCAGCGGCGCCGACACGGCGCCTGGCACCACGGGATAGAGCGCGAACGGAGTCTCGAAGGTGTAGCGCGTGAACTGGTCGCGGTAAAACGAGCCGCTGTAGCCGAGGTCGAGCCGCCACACCTCGCCGGCATAGCGCAAGCCGCCGTTGAGATTGATCGTGTAATCATCAATCGGCTTGACGGTTTCGAGGATGCCGCCATTGGCCGGGAACGGGAAGTTGAAGAAGAATGAGCCGCCGAACGGGCGCGCACCCGAGCGCTCCTCGTCGGTCACCCTCGCATAGGCCGTCCACTCCGGCGAGAGATACACGTCGAATCCGACGCCGAGCTTTCTGCGCCCCACCGAGAGGCTCTGCTCCGGTGTTGCCGCCGACACCGCCGCCACCTGTTCGGACGTGCTTGCACCCGGAGTGAGGCCGCGGCCCACCGTCAGCGTATCGGTGCCGACGCCGTCCCACATCGGCTTGGCGTTGCTCGACACGAGGTTGGGCAGGTCGCGCATGAACACTTCGACCTTGTAGCTGCCGGCGCGGCCAAACACCGCTTCGTAATATTGGTCGTCGTCGGCGTAGTCATCCTCGCCGCTCAAGCGGCTCCCGCGCAATTCGACGTAGCTGCCGTCTTCCGGCCGCACCGCTTCGACTTCGATAAGACCTAGAACGAACCCGTCGCCCCAGTGGACGTAGCGATTCCACAGTCTGTTGCGGTCGTCCCCCGAAGTGACGGTGCCGCCGATCTGGACGAGACCGCGAACCAGCCAGCTGCCATATTCCTCCAGCGGCTGCGGCTCGGCGGGATTGAGCAGCAAGTTGCCGGTCGGCGTGCGCCGCACGCCCTCGACAAGCCAAGATGTGCCGTTCTGGTCGGGGATCCGTGCAAACGCCCCACCCGTCGGATCGAGCTTATTGCCAAGCCAGGTGTCGACACCGATGCCGCTGTCGGCGCGCGCCGGCACGGCGGCGAAGGCCAGTATCGCCGATAGCGCGTATAGCGGGTTGGCCGGTTTCCGCACGGGCATCGATTCCCCTACTGATGAAAATACGGCCCGGACGGCGCGTTCGAACCATGAATGTTCGCGTGACAGGTGATGCAGCCGCGGCCCATGAGCCGCTCATCCGGACGCAGACCGGTGGCAAGCGATTGCGACGTAAGCAGATCGTTCGGGTGGCGTTGCTGGGCGTGGCATTGCTGACAAAGCATCGGTACGGCTGCGACAAGCAGTGAGTTCTGGTTGGAGCCATGCGGCGTGTGACAATTGAGGCAGCTCCCGCGTACCGGCGCGTGTTCGAACAGGAACGGCCCGCGCTTTTCGGCATGGCACTGGTAGCAAGTCTCGTTGACGGTGTTCGTCTTGAGCAACGGGCTGGTAATCGAGCCGTGCGGATTGTGACAGTCGGCGCAGCTCATCTGCCCTTCGGGCAGCGGCATATGCGAGCGGCGGTTGAACTGCAGCCGGACATCCTTGTGGCACTGCGAGCAAGTCTCGCTGATCGACATCCGCGCCATCGATCCCTGGACCGAGAATTTGGCCATCGGGTTGTGGCAGTCGCTGCAGGACATGCCGTTGCGCTGGTGCACCGAACCGCGCCAGTGATCGCGCGGTCCTCCGGCGTGGCAGGTCAGACACGTGGAGGTCTGCACGCCGATCGGTGTGCCGGAGTTCTTGGTGTAGCCGATGATGAGCCCCTTGACCGCCGGAGTTCGCGCATGCGCCGAGCCCGGGCCATGGCACGTCTCGCATACCGGAATCTCGGGGTCGGCCTTGTTCGCTGCATGCAGGCCGAGCGCATGCAGGGTGTGGGTGAAATGGTTCGCTTCGAGTTGGTGGCAGGCGATGCAGGTTCGCTCGCCGATGGGCGTCGCCTGTGGCGCGGCGGGGTTCGGTGCGACGCTCGCGTTGGCGAAGCCCGGTGCCAGCCTCGCGAGGGCTGTAGAATAGCGCGACGCTGGTCGTTCTTTTTCGTCCAGCGCGCGCTGGACATTGCGCTTGATGGATTCAAAATAGGCTTCCTGCTTCGCAGGATTGCTGCCGGTAATAAGCAAGTTCGCCGCGCCCAGCGGCTGCATGGCCGCCCCGCCAGCAAGCGCAACACCGGCACACAGCAACAGGGCGCGCAAACCGATGCCGCGAAGATGCATCACCGATCCCCTTTTTGGATGCGTACTCCCTCGGAAGCGCTGACTTGCTCCCCCGCAGGCTATGGCACGCTATGGTTTCTGTTAACCCGAGAACATCCGTATAAAACTGAACGATCTTTTCAGGAGATTCGAAATGCACGCGCCGGGAACGCCAAGTGTGGACCAGCTTTTGGTGCTGCTCACCGTCGTTGAAGTGGGAAGCTTTACCGCTGCCGCCAAGCGGTTGCGGCGCGCCACGTCCGCTGTCAGCTACGCGATCGACGCGCTGGAGGAGCAACTCGGCATTTCGCTGTTCGATCGCGGAACGACTCGCAAGCCGAAGCTCACGCGCCAGGGCGAAGCGATCGTGTCGGAAGCGAGAGCGGTTGCCCAAAGCGTCGAGACATTGCGCGCACGCGTGAAAGGGCTCCTCGATCACCTCGAACCGGAACTGTCACTCGTCGTCGACTGCATGTTGCCGAGCGAGCGACTGGTCGCACTGCTTCGCGATTTCCACGCGAAATTCCCGACGGTGCCAGTCCGGCTTTTGGTGCAGGCACTTGGCGGCGTCGAACGCGCGATCCGGACCGGCGCCGCCACTATAGGCGTGGGGAACGCGTTGCATATGGACCTGACCGGGTTCCGGCAAATTGACGTAGCGGGCGTCCGGGTCATTCCCGTTGCCGCTCCCGGCCATCCGCTTGCCTCGGCGGGTGAAACTTCTCCGACAGAGGGAAGGGATTTCGTCCAAATCGTTCTATCGGAGCAACCCTTAGGGGAGAGTCGAGACTTCGCCGTTGTCAGCCTCAACACCTGGCGCGTCGGTGATTTGACGGCGAAGCATAAGCTCATCCTCGGCGGCATCGGCTGGGGAGGCATGCCGGAACCGATGGTTCGCGCCGACATCCAATCCGGAAGACTCGTGCAATTGAATCTTCGAGACTGGCGGGGCGGAGAGTATTTTATGAAGGCAGTGCATAAGATCGATACCCCACCGGGCCCTGCGGGCCGGTGGCTGATCGAGCGATTGGCGGTACTGGGCAGCGGGGCCGAAGCGCATGACGCCGCAAAACCGGCCAATGCCAAGAGGCAGCGAAAACAACAGCCCCGTTCGCGGACCAGGAAAAACGTCGCTGTTCAAATAAGTCGAACAGAACGATCGGCTTAATCTGACTCCCGTAACGCGGCAGTGGGGCCCATATCTCTCGGCAGAGATCGTCGTGCCGCGATACGCGCAACCGACGATCAGCGTTCCGGATTGCCGCTTCGCGCGGCCAAGATGGGAGTTCGAGATGTCTCAAGCCACCGCGTCAGAATTGAAGACGGCTCCGCTGGTCGTTGCCCAACCACGCCCAATCGTCCACCGGACTCGCGGGCGACGGCACGGACCCATCACCAGGCTGATGAGCCCATCTGACCTCGGCGAAATGCTCAAGCCGTTCGTCTTCTTGGATCTCTTTGACATCGAGACGTCATCGTTCCCCGCCGTCAGCCTTCATCCTCACTCCGGCATCGCGACCGTGACCCACATCTTTGAAGGCAGCGTCAGGTACGAGGACACGACGGGCGCAACCGGGGTGTTTTCCGAAGGCGGCGTCGAATGGTTCAAGGCCGGACGCGGCGCGTGGCACGGCGGCGGTCCCGGCGACCACAAGCGAACGCGTGGATTCCAACTTTGGATCGCGCTTCCTCCCGACCACGAACTCGGGCCCGTCGAGAGCATCTATTTGGCTGCAGACACGATCGAGCGCGATGGCCCCGCGCGCGTTCTGGTTGGCGCATATGGCAAGGCCAAGAGTCCGCTCGTTGCCCCTTCCTCGCTTAACTACCTGGCTGTGCGTCTCAAGGCGGGCGACTCATGGCGCTACCAGCCACCTGTGGATCACAGCGTGGCATGGATCGCCATCGGCAAAGGCCGCGTTGCCACACCTCAAACGGCGGAAGCGGGCGAACTCATCGCATTCGAGCGGTCGAATCAAGCGATCGACTTCACCGCGGAAGCCGACGCGGAGTTTGTGCTCGGCTCCGCACCGCGCCATCGGCACGATCTTGTCCTCGGGTATTACTCGGTCCACACGAGTCCTTCATCTCTGCAAAAGGGCGAATGGCAGATTGCTGAGGTCGAAGCGCGCCTGAAACAGCACGGTCGCTTGTAGGTTTCCGCTACGCCACGCGAACGGACGGCCGCGCGAGGCGGCGCCATGCGAGCACGAACGCCGCCAGATTCAGCGCCGCACAGAAGAAGAAATGCGCCCCGACTCTTATGTCGGTCGGCGGAAAGCTGCTGACCTCGGCGAGGATCTGGCCGGCAATCAGCGGTCCGACGACGGCGGCGAGGCTGTTGATGGACTGCATGGCGCCAAGGGTCACGCCCTGTTCGGTCGGTCCCATCGACTTGGAGACGACACCCTGAATGGAAGGCCCCGCGGTGAAGATGAGGAAGCTCCCGAACAGGATCGGGAACATCATCCAGCCTTGCGGCGCGAGCCCGTAAGCCGTCTGCACAAGCACGTTGCTGCCGATGGCGGTCAGCGCGAGGCGTTCTTCGCCGAACCGTTTGACCAGGCGTCCCAGCAGACCACCCTGCACGACCGTCGATATGAGCCCGACAAAGAACAGCAGGAATCCGTTTTCGAGCGTGCCCCAGCCGAAGCGGAAATGGGTGAAGAGCGTCCAATTCTGAATCATCGCCATATGCGCAAGCGCAAACAGCGCATAGACCACGACGAGACTGCCGACGGCCTGATGTTGGACGAGCGCGATGAGAGCGCGGAACGGGTTCGCCTTGGCGAGCGAAAATTCTCCGCGTCTCTCGGGCGGGAGCGATTCGGGCACGAAGAAGAAACCGTAGAGAGCATTGAGCAGCGACAGCGCCGCTGCGGCGTAGAACGGCAGATGCAGATCGATCGAGCCGAGCAGTCCGCCCAAAGGCGGGCCGCAGATGAACCCGAGACCGAAGGCGGCGCCGATGAGTCCGAAACTCTTGGCGCGTTCCTCGGGCGGCGAGATGTCGGCGAGATAGGCATTCGCAACCGAGAAGCTCGCGCCCGTAATACCGCCGAGAATGCGGGCGACGAGCATGATCCAAAGGGACACAGCGGTCGCGATGAGGAGATAGTGGATCCCGAGGCCGATGATGGCAACGATCAGGACCACCCGCCGTCCGAAGCGGTCGCTGATCGCACCCAGGAGAGGCGCGCAGAGAAACTGCATCAGGCTGTAGATGACGGAGAGCGCAATCGCCCAATGAGTCTGCGCGGAATTGCTGGTCGTGTAGTCGCCGACCAGGATCGGCAGCACCGGAAAGGCGATGCCGATGCCGACCATATCGATGAAGACCGCGACGAAGACGAACCACTTGCCCGAGCGCAATTGCGCGGCGCGGGGTATCCCAGATTCGGCGTGGGTCATGTCTCGACTATGAGAGTGCAAGAAGGCCGGCGGCCCTCGGACGCCTTCTAGGCGTCGTCGGCGCGGTCGTCAGGCAACGGCAAGGCTTCTTCTTCCTCGCCGTCATAGGGATCCTCATCGGCCGCCAAGGCATCGGTGGGTTGAGGCACGGTGAATCCCGACGGTGGCGCCGCCTCCAGGAACCCGGACGCTTTCAGCTCGTCCATGCCCGGGAGGTCGCCGACATTCTCGAGACCGAAATGGACGAGGAACGCCTCTGTCGTGCCGTAGGTGACCGGCCGGCCGGGCGTGCGCCTGCGGCCGCGAATGCGGACCCAGCCGACCTCCATCAGCGCATCGACCGTGCCCTTGCTCACCATCACGCCGCGGATGTCTTCGATCTCCGCGCGCGTCACCGGCTGGTGGTAGGCGATGATCGACAGCGTCTCGATGGCGGCGCGCGACAGGCGACGTTCCTCGACGGCGTGCTTGTGAAGGAGGAAACCCAAATCCTTGGCGGTACGGAATTGCCACTTGCCGGCGACCTTCATCAGATTGACGCCGCGGCTCTCATAGTGAAGCTGCAACTCGAAGAGCAGAGCGGCAATGTCGGTTTCCGGCGGCAGCGACTGAGCCAGCGCGGATTCGTCGAGCGGCTCGGCAGCGGCGAAAAGCAGCGCCTCGACGATGCGCAGATGCATCGGATCGACGGCGACAGTCTCGTCCGGAACAGGCTCGCCGACAGCGGCGGCGAATTCGGGCTCAACGGGTTGGGCCATGTGGGTTTCGTCCATGCGGATGATACGATTCACGATACGGTCTCCTCAGCCCCCTGCACGCGGTCTTTCAAGAAAATCTCTCCGAAGGGCGCCATCTGGCGGATCTCAAGCTTGCCGTCTCGCGCGAGTTCGAGCGCGGCGGAAAACGTGCTGGCGAGCGCGGTGCGGCGGCGATCTCCGCCACTCCATCCCGGCGGAAGAAAGCGCGTCAGCAAGGCCCAGCCCGGGATTTGTCCGAGCGAGCGCTCGATGCGGGTGCGGGCTTCCTCGATCAGGAAAATTGGCGCGCGGACCATTTGGAGCACGCGATGACCGAGCACGCGGATGCGCTGCTGCGAATAGGCCGTCAACAGGTCGTAGAGCGTATCGGAATGCTTGCGGGTGCGAACGACGCGCACCGGCTCCGGATCGCCGCGCGAGAAGACATCGCGATCCAGGCGATCGCGCGCCATCAGGCGTATCGCGGAGTCGCGCATCGCCTGGAGCCGCTGCAGCCGCCAGCGCAGCGCCGCGGCCATCTCGTCGGCACCCGGGCCTGCGCCGGTCTCGGCCTGCGGAAGCACGAGACGCGATTTGAAGTAGATGAGCCATGCCGCCATCACCAGATAGTCGGCCGCGAGCTCCAAGCGGCGATTGCGCGCCGACTCCATGAAGGCGAGATACTGGTCGGCGAGATCGAGCACGGAAATCTTCGCGATGTCGACCTTCTGATTGCGGGCGAGCGCGAGCAGAAGATCGAGCGGCCCCTCGAAGCCGTCGACCTCGATGATGAGAGCCTCGTCGGGCGTGATCGCGGATTCGAATTCGGGGCCGGTCTCGAACGCGCTCATGCGACGGCTCCCATCAGCATCTCGCGCAATCGGGCTTCGGCTGCTCCGACGTCGAGAGAAGCGGGCGCATGCAACTGGGAGAGTGCCCCATCCGCGCGGTCGAGCGCCGCACCGGCGAGCTCCTTCGCCTCCTTCGCCACGTCCATCATCTCGTCGAGCCGGCCGTTGCAGTGAAGCGCGATGTCGCAGCCGGCGAACAGCGCCGCCTTGGTGCGCGTGTTCAGCGGTCCATCGAGCGCGGACATGGAGAGATCGTCGCTGACAAGCAAGCCTTCGAAGCCGATCTCGCCGCGGATGATGTCGCGAATGACCTTGGGGCTCGTCGTGGCCGGACGGCGCGGATCGATCGCCTCGAAGACGACATGCGCAGTCATCGCGATGGGCGCGTGACTGAGACCGCGGAAGGTGACGAAGTCGTGCGTGCTCAAAGCGGCCGCATCGGCTGCAACACGGGGGAGCGCCAAATGGCTGTCCGCGTTGGCGCGGCCGTGACCGGGGGCGTGCTTGATCACCGGCAGAACGCCGCCGTCGAGATAGCCCTCGATCGTGGCGCGGCCCAACTCGATGACGGTGGCGGGATCCAGCGAGTACGCGCGGTCACCGATAATGTCGTGCGCCCCTTCGACGGGCACGTCCAGAACGGGCGCGCAGTTTACCGTCACGCCGACGCTCCTGAGCTCGGTTGCGATGAGACGCGCGCACAAATAGGCGGCCTCGCGTCCCTGATCGGGATGCCGCTCGAACAGCTCGCCGAAGCGCCGGGCCGGCGGACGGTTTTGCCAGTGCGGGGGCCTGAGGCGCTGGACCCTGCCGCCTTCCTGGTCGATGAAAATCGGTGCGTCTGCATTGCCGATCGAGTCGCGCAGGTCGCGGCACAACGCGGCCAGCTGCGCCGGATTGTCGACATTGCGCGCAAAGAGAATGAAGCCGAAAGGGCGAGCATCATTGAAGAAGGCGCGCTCGTCGGACGCCAGCTCTGTTCCCTGGCAACCATAGACCGCGGCACTTGCCGGCATTGCGACCTCGTTGGTTCAGGGCGCGGGTTCAAGGCGCAGCGACAAAACAAGTGGCGCCGGCCGCCTTCAACTTCACGCAGGCGTCCGTGGCGGCGGTCCGATCCGCGAACGGCCCGACCCGAAGCCGGTAGACCACGCCCTTGGCCCCCAGATCGGCCCTCTGAACGTCCGGCGCCAGGGCCCCGGCGGCGTCGTAGCGGGAGCGGAACGCCGCCCATGCGCCATTGGCCAGCTCCTGGCTCTCGAAGGCGCCGATTTGGAGTACCGCTGTACCGGACAGTGCCAAGCCCGCGCCGGCGGGAGCCGCAGCCGGTTGGGCTGGCCGGGGCGCCTGAGCGGTCGGCGCCGGCGGCGCGGCAGCGGGTGCCGGTGCTGCGGCGGCCGGGCGTGCCGGGGCTGGAGCCGGAGCGGGCCTCGCGGGCGCAGGCGCCGGTACGGCTTGGCTCAGGCGGATGGGTGGTGCTTCGGCCGGGGTCGGCGGAGGCGGAGGCGCGAGGGCGGAGCCTTTGGCTTCCTGCTCGGGCGAGACCGGGTCATTGTACACATTCAGTCCGGTAAATGGCGCAGGCGCGGCTTCGGGCGGCGCCACACGGACCGGTCCTTCCGGCGCCGTGATCACCAGCGATGCGCCCTGCCGGCCGCGCTCAACCCCTTGATTGTAGGCCAGCCAGACGACGCCCGCGAAGGCGGCGAGCACGACGAGCGCGATCACCACCAAAAGGGGCGCCCGCGAGCGTTCTTCTTCCGGATCCTCATCCGCGAGGTCGTAGATCGGTACCTTGTCCGCCAGCGGCTGATAAATCCCGCGTTGGAGGTTGTTCATGGCCGAACTCCGCCGAATCGTAAGTTTGCACAATTTAGCATCCGCGTGCCGCCGAAGCATCGCGTCTGCCGATCTCTTCAAGCTACAGCGGAAATTCCCGGTGGAATATCCGCTGGTATTCTTGCAGCAAGTAACGGTCCGTCATGCCTGCGATATAGTCGCACACCGCTCGCGCCGTCCGGACATCGCCGGGACTGCCGCACTGGTCCGTCCAGTCCCTCGGTAGCAGAGCCGGGGCGGCCATCAAAGCATCAAACACCTCGGTCAAACAATGCTGTGCATTGTTCATGACATCGAGCACGCGCTCATGGCGGTACATGCGGCGGCCGAGAAATTCCTTCAGGGCGGCGAGGTTGCTGCGAAGACCGGCCGAGAATGCGGCCAAGGGCTCCCCTATCGTGCGAACCTCGGCGGCGCTCGCCGGCTTCCGCGCCTTTAGGCGCCGCTCAGTTTCCGCGATCAGATCGCTGACCATGAGCGTGATGATCCGCCTGACCGCTTCCCCGATGAGGCGGCCCAACTCGATATCGGGGTGCGCACGGGACGTTTCCTCGAAGATCGGCCCGGCGAGCGGCACGGGAGACAAGTCCTCTGCGGCGAAAAGTCCCGCACGCAAACCATCGTCGATGTCGTGATTGACGTACGCAATATCGTCCGAGAGCGAAGCGATCTGGGCCTCGAGACCGGCATGGGTCGAAAGCTCCAGATCCCAGGCGAAAGCGGAGATCGCCTCGGGCAGGGGGACGCGGAGCGGGCCGTTATGCTTGACCAGACCCTCAAGCGCCTCCCAGGTCAGGTTGAGACCGTCGAACGCGGTGTAGCGGTGTTCGAGACGGGTCACCAACACCAGGGCCTGGGCATTGTGATCGAACCCGCCGAACGACTCCATGCAACGGTTCAGCGCCGCCTCGCCGGCGTGGCCGAAGGGCGGATGCCCGAGATCGTGCGACAGCGCGAGCGCCTCGGCCAGGTCCTCGTCCAGGCCCAAGACGCGGGACACCGAACGGGCGATCTGGGAAACTTCGAGAGAATGGGTCAGCCGGGTGCGGTAGTAGTCGCCCTCGTGCTGCACGAACACCTGGGTCTTGTGCTTCAGGCGCCGGAACGCCGTCGAATGGATGATACGATCGCGGTCGCGCTGGTAGCAGGTCCGGGTCGGGCTTTCGTCCTCCGGCCAGAAGCGGCCCCGGCTTTCTGACGGACGCGTGGCATAAGGCGCCCGGCCTGGGGCTTCGAACAAGGCTCCCAAGAGCCGGCCGGCAGGCTTTTGCGGCACGCTGGACATGCTGCCCCTAACCACTACATATCAACATGTATGATAGGCTTATCTCGATGAGTGTTGAAACGCAGCCCGAACTCCTGCCCGTGGTCCTGACCGAACGGGCGGCCCGGCGTATCGCCGCCATCCTCAAGCAGGAGCCGGAAAAGACCATGCTGCGGCTGGCCGTGACCGGCGGCGGGTGCTCGGGCTTCCAGTACGATTTCCTGCTCGACGACGTTCGTGCCGACGACGACCTCGTGATCGATCGCTCGGGCGCGATCGTGCTCATCGATCCGGTGTCCCTGGACTTCCTCAAAGGCTCTCAAATCGACTTCGTCGAGGAAATGATCGGCGCGAGCTTCAAGGTGATAAACCCCAATGCCACCGCGTCCTGTGGCTGCGGCACCAGCTTCTCGGTCTGAGCCTTCGTGAACCTTCCGCACGGCGCAAAGGTCGCGCGATGAAAATCGCCACATGGAACGTCAACTCGGTCAAGGCACGGGTCGACACCGTGAGAACGTGGCTGGCGCAGGCCGCGCCCGATGTCGTCTGCTTCCAAGAGATCAAGACGACGGACGAGACCTTTCCCGCCGATGCCTTCGAAGGGCTCGGCTACAATTCGGTCGTCCACGGCCAGAAGAGCTACAACGGCGTCGCCATTCTTTCAAAACGTCCGCCGGAGGACGTCGTCAA
>Ga0137427_10000613_pt1 | contig 17945 bp, 19 predicted proteins | sample EasRivERMZT700_2_FD_102309 | JGI IMG/M metagenome (GOLD analysis project Ga0137427, IMG submission 102309) | Soil microbial communities from meander-bound floodplain in the East River, Colorado, USA - East River MetaG ERMZT700_2 | ecosystem: Environmental > Terrestrial > Soil > Floodplain ...
CGCACTCACTGTGTATAGCGCGATGGTGGCGCAGAAGGCCGGTCTGGATGCCGCCGCCGTGAAAGCCGACTGGGTCGCGGCACTGCTTCCGGGCATGCAGGTCGTCCCGTCGGGTGTGCTGGCGGTCGCGCGGACGCAGGAGAAGGGCTGCGCGTACTGCTTCGCCGGGTAAGACGGCGGCGCAGGGCGGCTAGGGGCGGCCAGGGCGGCGGGGGGCGGCAACACCCCTCGCCGCTCTTATTTCCAGCCGCGCAGACTCCGGACGAAGTCGTGTAACACCAGGAATTTCTCGTACAGGCGCACGCCCTTGCGCTTGCGGCCGAACTCGGCAAACAACTCGCGCAGACGGCCGCGGCGCATCACGTAGAACCGGAAGGTCTCCGCAAAATCCTCCTGCGGGTGTGTCGCGGCATAGGCGCTGACATAGTCGGTCAGCGTGGTCGCGATCCGGCGCCGCTCGAAGTCCACCCAGTGCTCGTCCGCCACGCGATACGCCTTCCGCACCTCGCCAAAGGCACGGCGGAACCGGCCGGACCGCGTCCACGTCCAATGATGGTACAGGAACGAGTGGCCGAGCTCATGGAGCAACAGGCCGGTGAGCATGTTCCACGAGATCTCGTCGCGGCGCCGTTTGCCCGTCACGTAGCGGCGATCGAGCTCGATGACTTTCGGCGCGCGTGGCGCGACCCCGGACACGCCCGGCCGCAGCGCGACCCGATAGTGCCAGTCGCGAATCCGCGAGACGATGAGCAGGCGGCGCGCCCGGCGCAGCGCGCGAGGAATGAGGTCCCGCCCGGTCGCGTCCTCCCCGCACCAGGGGCAGGTGGCCATCCAGTCGTCCACACCGCGATCGCAGTGCGGACAGGAGTTCTCGAAGTGATCGTAGCGCCACGACTGCGCGCGCCCGCACCAGGGGCAGAAGCGCATCGGATACATCACGCCGCCGCCGCAGCCCCAGTCGCAGCGGGCGTGGAACTTGAATCCCTTCGGGGCCTTGAGCGGCTCGTCGCTCGAGTCCGCGTCCTGGATGTTCCGGCCGCACCAGGGACAGAACGACGACGCATCCGACACCATCCAGCCGCAGTACGCGCACTCGGCGCCGGTTTCGCGCAGCGTGTCAGGCCACTCCTGCTTGCGGCTGCAGCTGGGGCAATAGCTCCAGAAGCGCTCCAGCTCGGTGTGGCAGCGCGCGCAGCGGAGCTCCGGCGTGGGCACTTCCCGGCGGCTCATCGCGCCATCGCCTCATCCACGATGCGCTGGATGAACGCGTTGTATTTGAGCCCGGACTTCTTGGCCGCCTCCGCCAACTCGTGCTCGTCAGCAATGAACGGATTCGGATTGACCTCGAGGACGTACACCTCGTCGTCGTGCGCGAGGCGCACGTCCACACGCCCGTAGTCCTGGAGCCACAGGGCGTGAAAGGCGGTGGTGCAGATCTCGCCGATGCGTGACGTGAGCTGCTCGGAGACGCCTTTGGCGAAGACGTTCTTAATCTTCTTTTTCTTGCGGTAGTCCTCGTCCCACTTGGCCTTGTACGTCGCGATGCGGTGCTCGCTGCCCGTTTCGGGCTCGCCGAACGTCATCTCCGTCAGCGGCAGCACCTCGAGGTCGTCGTTGCCGATCAGGCCGACGTACACCTCGCGGCCTTCGACCAGCTCCTCGACGATCGCGGCCTGATGGTACTTGCTGTGGATGAACTCGATTCGTTGCTTCAGGCTCGCGTCGTCTTCGACCACCGACGCTTGCGCGATGCCGATCGACGCATCTTCGAGCAGCGGTTTGACGATCAACGGGAACCGCAGCTCGGAGGGACGCACCAGCGCATCGCCTTCGTGGAATTCGGCGAACGCCGGCACGCGGATGTTGTGGAAGGCGAGCACCTTCTTGGTGAGCGACTTATTGCGCGCGACGAGCAGCGCCGTCGGAGACGATCCCGTGTAGCGAAAGCCGTACATGTCGAGCAGCGCCGCGATCGCGTACTCGTGGCGCGCATTCTTGCGGAACCCCTCACACCCGTTGAACACGAGCTTGGGCTGGAACGCGGCGAGTTTCGTGAGCAGCGGCGAGACGTCGTCGCCGATGCCGATCATCAGGACGTCGTGTCCGCCCGCCATCAGCGCGCGCGCGACGTCGTACTCCGCTTCTTCGACCTTTTGCTCGACTTCACGCTTGAAGGCCTCGTCTTCCCATTCGGGATGAGGCGAATCGAAGATCACGGCGATCTTCATGCCGCGCTCCCCACGCGACCCATGTCGCGCGCGACGGTCTTCAGGGCAATCAAGATGACCAGGCCACCGAGCATACCGACCGCGGGCAGCAACAGCATCGCCGTGCGCAGATCGCCGATGCGGTCCGACAGATACCCGATCAAGGGCGGCGCGAGCGCGTCACCGGCGAGGTGCGAGAACAGCACGAACGCGCCGAGGACGGACGCCTGCACGGCGGGCGGCACGACATCGAGGATCACGGCGACCAGTGGCCCATTGTACCAGGTGTAGAGGAAATACGTCGCCATGATGAGCGGCGCGAACCAGCGCAGATCATTCACCAGGAGCAGCGCGGCGCACACCGGCGCGCCGAGCACGAACCCGGCGCCGGAGACGAGCACGCGGCCACCGCGCCAGCGATGGTGCAGCCGGTCGGCCATTCTGCCGCCCACGAGCGCGCCAATCACGCCGCCACCCAGCGCCCAGACGCCGAACTGGGATCCGACGCTCGCAATCGTCAGTCCGTGCGTGCGCTGCATGAATGCCGCGGCCCACGCGATCAAGCCGTTCACCGCGAAGGTCACCATCGCGCCGCCCAGAAATACCCAGATCAGGGTCGGCGTGCCCAGCACGAGCGCGGCCGCGTCCTGGAAGTCGTCCAACGCGTCCGCGGCGACGGCGCCCGCCTCGGTCGTGCGCCGCACCGCCAGCGGCACCAGCCGCCACACCGTCCACGCGATGCCGATACTCACGCCGACGCTGAACACGGCCGTAGTGACCTGCGAGGGGATCCCCTCGAACAGCGCCAGCACGCCGGCGATCAGCGCGCCGATGCCCGCGCAGATCGCAAGCGGCATGACGTAGTGCGTGACGCCGTGCATCCCCTGGCGCCACCACTGCCGCAGAATTTCCCCGACCGGTGGCGGGGGGCGGCGGTCCAGCTCGCGCAGCCGTGACGCGAGCACGGCGAGCACGAGACCTGGGAATCCCATCCAGATGAAGGCCCACCGCCACCCATAGCGCTCGGCGATGACGCCGCCGAGCCAGATGCCGAGGACGCCCCCGAATGCCATGCCGACGGAGTAGATGCCGATCGCAAACGCCCGCCGCCGGCCCTTGTAGTACTGCGCGATGATGGCTTGAGAGGCCGGACCGTAGCCCGCTTCGCCGAATCCCACCAGCGCGCGGCACGCGAAGAGCTGCCAGAAGTGGCGCACGAAGCCGCCCGCGGCGGTGGCGGCACTCCACACACTGACGCCCCAGGTGATGACGCTGCGCCGCGACTTCAGGTCGCCGATGACGCCGAGCGGCAGCGCGGCGAGCGACAGCACGATGATGTAGGCGGAGCCAAGCCAGCCGAGCTGCGCGTCGGTGAGGTTCAGCTCGGCCTTGACCGGCTCGAACACCGCATACACGACGTTGCGGTCCAGATAGTTGAGCAGGTTGACGAGCGTGAGCAGGCCCAGGACGTACGCGGCGTACGCCCTCGTGGGACTGCCGGATTTCCCCGTGTCAGGTCGCGCGGCCGCCAGTTGCTGCCTCGGCGCGCGCGTCTCGATCCTCTTTTGCCTCGAGATAGGAATCGGTGAGCTCGCGCATCATGTCTGCGCGCCGGTCGTACAGGCGCTTCAGGGTGCGGGGCTTGCGCCGGGCCAGCGCGTACGCGGCCAGGATGGGGAATGCGACGGTGTTGTCGAGATACGCCACGACGGTGCCGGGCAGCTTGTCGGGATCCACTTTGCCCCAGCTGACCGCCTCCGACGGCGTGGCGCCGGACAGACCGCCGGTATCGGGCCGGGCATCCGTGAGCTGGAGATAGTAGTCGTGGCCCTTCTCGCTGATGCCGAGGACCTCCTGAATCTGCGGCTCGGTTTGGAGCACGAAGTTCTTGGGACTGCCGCCGCCGACGATCAGCACGCCGCTCTTGCCGCCGCGCACCTTGGCCGAGACCACGATCGACGACGTTTCGTTCACATCGGCGCTCACATCAAAGCGCAGCTTGCTCCCCGACAGCGCCTGCTCGGCGACGTTCATGCCGATCGACGAGTCACCCGGCGATGACGTGTAGATCGGCACCGCGGCGGCATAGGCCGCGCCCAGCACCGATTTCCGCGCCAGCCCGAGCGCCTTCTCGCGCTCCTGCACGTAGCCGCCGAGCAGATAGTGGTACTCCGCGGTGCTCATCGGACGCTGGAATTCCGGCCGGGCAGACACTTCGCGAATGAACCGATCCGTCGAGAGCAGCACGTCGTAGTCGAAGAAGATGTCATAGATCCGCACGACCCCTTCTTCCCGCAGCACGACGTCGTCCGCGAACGGAGTGCCGCGGTGCATCGCCATCCCGAGCCCGAAGTGGGCGTCGTGGTACAGATTGGCGCCGGTGGATACGATCCAATCGATGAATCCCGCTTCGATGAGCGGGATGATCGTCGACATGCCGAGCCCCGCCGGCGTCATCGCACCGGTCAGGCTCATCCCCACGGTGACGTCGTCCTCGAGCATGCGCTCGGCAAACAGCCGGCAACCTTCGCTCAGGCGCCCGGCGTTGTACGCGAGAAACGCATTGTCGACGAGCTCGGCGACCGTCTCTTTGCCCGTGATCGGCTTGGGATTGATGCGTTGGCCGCGCAGGTATTCGTTTTGGGTCATCGCGTGCTCTGACTGATTGATTGCATGGCGCGGAACGCGCGCGTGCGGCGCTCGCGCGCTTCGACAATCCAGGTCAGGGCCTGTTTGGGATCATCGGTTACGAGAAACAGATTCAGATCCTCCGGGGAGATCTTTCCTTCGCCCGCGACGCGCTGCTTGAGCCAGTCGGCGAGACCACCCCAGTAATCCTTGCCGAACAGCACGACCGGGAATTGCTTCACCTTTCCCGTCTGCACGAGGGTGAGCGCTTCGAACAGCTCGTCCATCGTGCCGTAGCCCCCCGGGAATGTGATGAACGCGGTCGAGTACTTCACGAACATCGTCTTGCGGACAAAGAAGTACCGGAAGTTGATCGACCGCTCCACCCACCGGTTCGTACCCTGCTCGAAGGGCAGCTCGATGTTGCAGCCGATCGACAGCCCGCCCCCGTCCTTGGCGCCGCGGTTCGCCGCCTCCATGATACCCGGCCCGCCGCCGGTGATGATCGCAAAGCCCTCCTTGGCGAGCATCTTGGCAGTCTGATAGGCCGAATCGTATTCCGTGCTCGTTTCCGGGGTGCGGGCCGAGCCGAAGATGGTCACGGCGTTCCGCACGTCGGACAGGGTATCGAACCCTTCGACGAACTCCCCCATGATCCGGAGCACCCGCCAGGGGTCCGTGCTCGTAAAGGAGGCCCGCCGCTCGACTGGAACGGCCTGCGGCGGGGTGAGCAGTTGTTCGTCTTCAGTGAGCGGGCTGCGAGGCGAGGCGCTCGGTTGCTCTGACATGGTCTTCCTGCAGGTTATAGAAGAAAGGCGAGAACCGGACGTGACCGGGTCGCGTGTCGGCGATGATCCCATCGGCGGCCAGGTGCCGAATGCTGGCGGCGGGATCGGGCATTGGAACCATCACGATTGCCGAGCGCTCGCGGGGGTCGGCCGCAACTTTGGGCTTGAATCCGGCGCCCCGCAGCGACGCGACGAGATCTTCGGTCAGTGCCGCAGTCACATCGCGGACCCGAGGAACGCCGATCTCCTCGATGTACTCGAGACCGCCGAGCTGCGCGTAAATCGCGGCGAGGGCCGGCGTCCCCAGTTCAAACCGGCGCGCACCCTCATGGAAGGTCAGCGCCCGTGGGTCGAAGGCGAACTGATCGCGCTGGCCAAACCAGCCCGAGATCTTGGGCTCGAGGCGCCGGGCCACGGCTTCGCGCACATAGAGGAAAACGATCCCCGGTCCGCCGAGCAGCCACTTGAGACCTCCCGCTACGAGAGCGTCGACGCCGCTCGCCTGAACATCCACCGGAACCTGGCCCACCGACTGATAGGCATCGATCAGGCACAACGCGCCGTGGGCATGCGCCACGTCGGCCACCCGCTTGATGTCCTGGATCGCGCCGCTCGTGAAGTAGACGTGCGACGTGACGACCAGCGCCGTGCGCTCGTCGACGGCGCGCGCGATCGCCTCGACGGGCACAGTGATCGTGTCCGGGCTCTCGACGACGACGAGCTCGACGCCGTGTTTGGCCTTCGCGAGCCACTGATAGGCGACGGTCGGAAAGTCGAGCGACGTGATCACGACCTTGGGCCGGCGGCTGTAGTCGATCGACTCCGCGACCGCGCTCAGCGCGACCGAAATGCTCGGCGCCAGCGCGATATCGCCGGCTGCCGCATTCACGATGCGGCCGTAGCGGGTGCGCAGGTCGGTCAGTGCCTCCCACCAGACGTCGTACCACGCCGATGCGCCGCGCCGCTGCCAGATGTCGAGAAATTCGGCTACCTTGCGGCGAGACCGCTCGCCCAACGCTCCCAGCGAGCAGGTGTTGAGATAGACGCTGTCCCTGAAGATGGGAAACTCGCCGCGATAGCTGGCGAGTCCAAGCGCGCGCGGTTTTGTGCTGCTTGCGAGCGTCATAGGCCGGGAATATACAGAAGGAATGCAGCGTATCGCGAGTTGGTCCACGTTTTACGCGCGTCTGGCACTGCAGGCACTGGTGCGCCCGCGCGTGGCAGTCGATCTGTTGCGACTCGCCTGGAGTTTTCGCGCCCGCGACTGGTACCGGCGGCCGCCGTTTCTCCCGCTTCCCCCGCGCGAGTACATGGAGTGGCGCATGTTCACCGCGTACGGCGATGAGCACGCGATTCCGCCGGTCGCTGACGTCGTGAACTTCGCGCGCTGGCGGCGCGAAACGATGGGACTATGAAAACCGTCGAGCAAGAGCGTCGAGCAGAGGCGTCGAGAAAGAGCGTCGAGATTAAACGTCTCGGCCGCGAATTCAGCTTCTCCGCGGTCGGGATCGCCCCGCTCGATCGCAATCCGCACGCCGCCGAGCTCGACCGCTGGCTCGCGCAGGGGCACGCGGGAACGATGACGTACCTGAACCGCCAGGCCGAGAAGCGGAAAGACCCGCGCGCGATCATGCCGGGTGCGAGGTCTGCGGTCGTCACGCTGACGAACTATTTCCACGGAGCCCCGGGGCATGGCCCCCCCCCCGGGGCTCGCCACCCTCGCGTGGCTCAGTATGCATGGTCCTCGGATTACCACGACGTCCTCGGCCAGCGCCTCGAGCAACTCGCCGAAGCGATCCGACTCCTGGCTCCCGGCTCCAAGACCCGGTGTTACGTCGATGCAGGCCCAGTGCCCGAGCGCGAGCTGGCGCAACTCGCGGGGCTGGGCTGGATCGGCAAGAACATGATGCTGATCAATCCCGACATCGGCTCGTTCACATTCATTGGCGTCGTCCTCACCGATGCGGAGCTCGAGCCCGACGCCCCATTCGAGGCCGACCGCTGCGGGACGTGCACGCGCTGCCTCGACGCCTGTCCCACGCAAGCGTTTGTCGGCCCGCGCGATCTCGACGCGCGCGCATGCATTTCCTACCTCACCATCGAGCATCGCGGCCAGTTCACTGAAGCCCAACGGGCGCAGGTGGGCGACTGGGTGTTCGGGTGCGACGTCTGTCAGGATGTGTGCCCGTGGAACGTGAGCTTTGCGCAGGAAACGGACGATCGTGACTTTGCGGTGCGCGACGACGTCGCCACGCCCGACGTGCAGGCGTTTAGGGCCATGACGGACGGCGACTTCGACGAGCGGTATGCGGGAACGCCGTTCATACGACCCGGGGCCCGGGGCATGCGGCGCAACGCCGCCGCCGTGCTGCGCGACGTATGACGCCCCCCCCAGAATCGATCGGCGCGTTGCAGCGCAAGCTCGCGGATGGCCTGGCGAAAATCGATCCGCATCATCGGCTGCTGGGCCGGCCGGTCACCTACCGCGTGATCGACGGGCGCGCGCTCGAAATCACCTACCGCGACGTGGCCGGCATCGCTGACGCCGAAGTGCTCGGGGTGAAGCGGATCATCGGACTGGATTGCTCCTGCAGCGTCAGCCCGCAGACCGCCGAGCAGCTCACCGTGCGATTCGTGATTCCGCTCAAATAGGTCTACTTCGCCGCGACGCGCGAAACCACGTCGAAGTAGAACCGCACGCCGGACCGCAGCGCATCGATGCTGATGCGTTCGTCGTTGCCGTGCACGCCCCGCGAATCGGTTTGCGTGAGCGGGAACGGGCCCAGACCATAGCTCGCGATTCCCATCCGCCGGAAGTAATGGCTGTCGGTGAATCCGGCGAGCATCATCGTGGTGACGAGCGCCTCGGGGTGACGGCGCCGCGCGACATCCGCAATCGCCCGGAACATCTCGGTTTCCGTCGAGCTCTCAGTCGCGGGCCAGTTTGGCCCCTGCGGTTTCACCGTTACCGCCGTATCGCCGATGACCCGCACGATCTCGGCCAGAAACGCGGCTGGATCCTGTCCGGGGAGCAGCCGCACGTCGATCACCGCGGTCGCGACCGGGGGGATCACGTTGGTCTTGTTGCTGCCCTTCAAACCCGTAATCGAAATGGTGTTGCGCAGCAGCGCGTTATACGTGAGGTCGCTCGTCAGGCCGCGCACCGCGGCTGAATCGCGCACGGCGGCGCGAATATCGGAGAGCCAGCGCCGGACCGTGGTGTCGCGTTCGATGGTTGCGAGATCGCGGAACGAGCGCTCCGCGGCCGGGGTCACGATCAGCGGCGTCCTCCAGTCGGCGACCCGATTCAGCGCGCGGATCAGCCGATGCACGGGATTGTCCGGCGTGGGCCGTGAGCCGTGCCCCGCGGTGCCACGCGCCGTCACGTCGAGCCAGAACGGCGACTTCTCGGTCGTGCCGATGCCGTAGAACTCGACTGCCCCTTGACCGCCTGCCTTCGCCCGGGTGAGCCCGCCTTCATTGAGCAAAAACTCGGCGCCACGCACGAGATCGGGCTGCTGCTCGGCGATCCACGCGGCGCCCACGCCTGCCCCGATCTCTTCGTCCGCGGTCGCCAGGAAGATGATGTCGCGCTTGAGCGGCACCTTGGCCCGCTTCAGGATCAGCAGCGTCATCAGCTGCGCGATCCCTTCACCCTTCATGTCGAGCGCGCCACGGCCCCAGACGGAGCCATCCTTGATCAGTCCGGCGAAGGGATCCACGGTCCAGAACTCTGGCGACGCCAGGACGACGTCCATGTGGTTCAGCAGCACGATGGGCCGCGCGCTGCCATCACCCGCGAGCCGCGCGTACAGATTCGCCTTCCCGGGCGCAGGCTCGAAGATGCGCGCCTCGATCCCCTCGCGCCGCAGGACCTCAGCCAACCAGCGCGCAGCCGCGATCTCGTTGCCCGGCGGGTTGGTCGTGTTGATGCGCAGGTACTGCGACAGCAATGCGGTGGCTTCGTCGCCCAGACCTTTCCAGTCGCTCTCGACCGGCGTCGCGATGAGGGAGACCCGCGCCGGCGTTTCCATGACCGGCGCGGACGACGGGCCGGCGAGGGGTGGAACGGGTTGACGCCCGGCACAGCCGGCAACGAGAACGATCAACGCGACGATGCTCAACCGGTGCATGCTAATCCCCTACATGGTAAGAGTCTCGCCATGCGCAAGCTGCCGGTATCCATCGCTGGGGAGTCCGGCGGCGAGCCACGCGGCACGCGCGCGCGCAGGCGGTTCATCCATGGCCTCATCGGTGAGCTTGAATGTACCCCAATGGATCGGCACCATGATGCGCGCGTTGACCGCGCGGAAGGCCTCGACCGCTTCCTCCGGATTCATGTGCAGGTATCGCATGAACCAGCGCGGCTCGTACGCGCCGATCGGCAGCAGCGCCACGTCAAACGGCCCGTATCGCTCACCGATCGCACCGAACTCCGGGTGAAAACCGGTGTCACCCGCGAAGTACACGCGCCGGCCCCCCCCCGGCTCGCGCAGTGCAAAGCCGCACCACAGGCTGTCACCACGATCGCCGATGCCGCGGCTGCTGAAATGCATCGCGGGCGTCGCGGCAACCCGCAGCGGGCCCAGGGTGCGTTCTTCCCACCAGTCCAGCTCGATCACCTCGCCGCGTACACCGCGCTTGCGGACAAACGAGCCGAGGTCCAGGGGGAGCACCCAAGTCGCATTCGAGTGCGTGCGCGCCAGGCGGCGCACCGTCGTGTCGTCGAGGTGATCGTAGTGATTGTGCGATTGCAGGATGATGTCGAGCGGGGGCAGCTGCTCGAAAGCAACACCGGGTGGGACCCAGCGCTTCGGTCCCGCGAACGAAACGGGTGAGGCCCGGTCGCTCCACATCGGATCGGCGAGGATGTTCATCCCGCCGAGCTGGATCAGCAGGCTGGCATGACCCACCCAGGTGACCGTAAGCTGCGCCGGCGCGGCGCGCGGTACGGCAAACGAGGGCGGCACACGCGCAAACACGGAGGGATCGGGATCTTTGGGGCGCGGCCGCGTCGTGCGATGCACGAGCATCCATTTCAGCAGACTGCCGAAGCCGGGAACCGCCTGGGAGACCCAGGGATTGCGGTAGCCGCCGGGCCGACGGTGCGCTGATGGTTCCGCTGGCGTCACGGCGCGCAATATAGCCGCGCCGTGACGCCCTGCTCTTGGCCTATCGGGGTGCGGAGGGACCGGACGAAGTATCAGCCGAGACGTGAATCACGAGTGTATCGAGCAGCGAGCCACTCGTGGCGACGACGCGGCCAGTGCCGATCGTCTTCGACGTCACGGATGCGTACCGGCCGTTGGGCTGCAAGCCGAGGACGGTGGTGTCGAGGTTCTGCCACGCGACGGCTGATGTCGTATCCCACTGATGCTGCGCGTTGATGATGTGCGCTTCCAGTTGATTGGTCCGGTTCTGCAACATCGAGCTCGCGCCCAGAATGGTCAGCGATCCCCCGAACACGGACAGGGTGACGTTGTGCGTGGTCTCGAAGCCCTTGTTCACCGCGACGTTCGAATCCAAAGCGGCGCCGAAATTGCTCGACGACGGTGGATCGACCCCCACGATGTACGTCCCCGGCAGCAGATAGGCGAGCCGGTAATGCCCGCCCGTGTCCGTGACGCCGGTCGAGTAGATGTACCAGTTGCTTGGCCCGCCGCCCCACGCACTCACGGTCGCGCCGTTCACGGCGCCTCCGGGCCCGCTGACGACGCCGGCGACGCTCCCCGTCTCGGCGCGATTCACGGCGCGAATCCACGGGAGGAAGTTGAACGCGCCGTCGCCCAAGTCATCGTAGTGGAAACTGCGGCCGACGTCGAAGTCGATCACGATGTCGGCGCCCTGCGCCCCGACTTCAACCGCGGCCTCGACGAAGGCGTGAATCGCCTGGCGGCCCGAACCGCCCCAGTGCACCTGCGCCAGCGACCCGTCCTTGTAGCGGATGTTGGACGAGTCACCATCGAGAATCAGCCGTACGGCCCGGTACTGGCCGGCGGGAATCGCATCACCACCGAGCAGCGCAGTGTCGCCCTGTTGGAGCTCGAGCAAATTGATCTGACGATGCGGCGCCGTGACTTCCACCCAGGACATGCTGTCGGCCGATCCCCCGGTGTCGGCTTGCGTCGACACGGATACGCTGATGACGTAGACATTCACGCTTTGCACGGTATCGAACGGGAAGGGCGCGTCCGTGAGCAGCACGTTGGTCATGGGGCTTGAGTTCGTGGCCCCGGTGCTGTCGTCCTGATAGCAGGCGATGGCGATGGTTGCGACGGCCAGCAGGGTGGTCAACAGTCTCGACATCGTCAAAATCCTCCCAAGGGTGTTGCGCAGGGGCGCTGTTGCATGGAAATACCCATATGCGCCTCGCAACGTCACAGCACGACCTGGAAACATGGCAAGAGATTCGTCAAGCTAATGACGTCAGGCGAAGCCGCAGAGGATTGTGACGGAATGAGTCAGCCGCTGGGTATAGACAGGGTGGAAGCAAGCGACGCAGAGCTGGTGCGCCGGGTCCGGACCGGCGACATCGGAGCGTACGGCGCGCTCGTCGCTCGCTATCGCGGTCGCCTGGGACGCTACGCGGTCCACATGTTGGGCGACCGGGAAGATGCCGAAGAAGCGCTACAGGACAGCTTCGTGCGCGCCTATCGCTCGCTGCAGCGGTGCGATGATCCCGCGCGATTCGGGGCCTGGCTCTATGGAATCCTCGTCAATCGCTGCCGCACTTCAGGCGCCCGCGCGGCCCGCCGGCGCCGGATGTTCGTGCGTGACGCGGATGCCCTGAACGGCGCCACCCACGCCGACCAGGCGGATCGCGTCGAATGGAGCGACACCGTGAATCGCGCGCTGGCGCGACTCGCGCCGGAATACCGCGAAGCGTTCTTGCTGAAGCACGTGGAGGATATGGAGTACGAAGCGATGGTCCAGCTGACTGGCGCCGGCGTATCGGCCCTGAAAATGCGCGTGAAGCGCGCGCGCGAGCAGCTGCAGAAGTTCCTGAAAGAGGCGGAGCATGTTTGATCGAGACGACGACATCGTCGAACGCGTAGTCCGGCAGCTGCGCCAGCCGGTGTCGATCGACCCGGCGCTGGACGCGCGCGTGATGGCGGAGATCGCGTCAGACGCGGCGCCGTTGGCGACACCGCGGCCGCGGTTCCAGCTCCGGCGGTGGCCGTGGCTCGCCGCGGCCGCGGCGTTGGGAGCGGTTTTGATCGCAAAGCCCTGGTCCGGTGGTAGCGACGGCGCGGCGAACGCATTCCAGTTCGTGCTCGTGGCTCCGCAGGCCGCGTCCGTCTCGCTGGTCGGAGACTTCAACGACTGGGACCCGGCGCGCTCACCCATGCAGACCGCGCAGGGCGTCTGGGCCACCACGGTCCCGCTCCCCCCCGGTCGCTATCGCTACGCATTTCTCGTCAACGGCGTCGAATGGCGCGCCGATCCCGGCGCGCCTCGCGCCCGTGACGACGAGTTCGGCACGCCGAGCTCGGTGATCACGGTAGGAGGTACAGGCTCATGATGCTCGCCGCGCTGCTGCTCGTCGTTCAAGTCGGGGTTGCGGCTCAGGATCCACGGCTGGAGCGGCTCGATCCGGAAACGCGCTCGGTCGTGGTGTGGGTCGTGGATTCGGCCCGCGCCGTCGGACTCCCGAGCGAACCCCTGATTCAGCGGGCGCTCGAGGGCGCGACCAAGGGTGCCGCAGGTCCGCGTATCGCTGCGGCCGTGCGCCGGCTGGCCACGGACCTCGGCACCGCGCGCACCGCGCTGGGCCAACGCACGTCCGCGCCCGAGTTGGAAGCCGGTGTCGCGGCGTTACGCGCCGGCGCGTCACCAGAGGTGTTGACCAGATTGCGCGACGCGCGCCGGCCACCGCTGACGATGGCGCTGGCGGTGCTCGCTGATCTCGTGGCGAGTGGCGTGCCCGCCGACTCCGCATCTGCGGTTGTCCTGGCGATGGCGCCGACAGCTCGGGACGCCGACCTCGTTGAGTTCCGCAAGGCGGTGGAGCGCGACATCTCACTGGGCGCGCCACCCGGCGCCTCCGCCGCGGTCCGCGCGGCGAACACGGGCATACGCTTCGGCACCAGCGACGCCGCCCAGAATCCTTCTCAACCGCCCCGACCACCCAGCCGGCCGTAAGCGGTAGGTGCCCGTGAGGGTGCTCGCACTCATCGGACTGGCGTGCGGCGCCGCCGTTGCTACCGCCTCAGGTCAATTCACGCCCGGGCTCGACGCGGGCATTGCGGCCGTGAAGTACGACGGCTTCCTGTTGTCCGGCGCCGCGTCGGTCGCACCAAGCGTGCGATGGGATCACCCGCGCGGCAAAGGGTTCGTGAGCGCGCGTGGCACCTACCTCCGATTCGAGAGCGGCAACCGCAGCCTCGACGCATCCATGCGCGGTTCGTGGTTCGCCGCGCTCGCGCCGCGCTGGCGTGGTGAGTTGGGACTGGGCCTCGGAGCCAGCGACTACGCCAGCATCGCGCACTTCAGCCACGGCATCGTCGATGCGCGCGTCCACCTGATGGATCAGGTTCGTGGTGGCTGGCTGGCGACTTCCTTCGGACAATCCTCTTTCGGCGCGGGACCGCGCCCCGTGGCGGTGGTCGCGATCGGTGGATGGCTGCTCCGCGCAGATGCCGCCGTGTTTGCATCGTTCGACCGTTCGTTCGTGGGGGATACGGCTTATAGCGATTTGCGCTCCTCGGCCCGGCTCCAACGCGGCGTCGTGCTGCTCGAAGGGACGCTCGGAGCGCGGATACTCAGCGATGGCGCCGGCCGTGGGGTCTACGGGGAGGCCAGCGCGACGGTGCCACTTGGGGGGAACACGGCGCTGATCGTCGCCGGGGGCCGGTATCCCACAGACGTCATCACCGGGAGCATCGCCGGCAGCTACCTGAGCGCCGGCTTTCGGCTCGGCGCGAGCGGGGGAGGCATTCGGAAGCCGCTTCCGGCCGCGCGCCCCCGCCCCGCGATCCCGCACTCGAGCTCAGGCGCCGACGGCTCGCGGGGGCCGCTACTCCCTCCCGCGGAGGCGCGGCTCGAGGTTGCTCCAGGGAGAAGCACGGACGATCCAGTGAAGCTGACGCTCTATGCTGCGGGTGCCCGCGTCGTCGAGATCAGCGGCGACTTCACCGACTGGAAGCCGATGGAACTGCGGCGCAGCCTGACGAATGGCGAGGCGTGGGAAGGGATGTTCCGAATGACTCGCGGGATTCACCGGATCAACGTGCGCCGCGACGGTGGGCCCTGGACGGCGCCGGCGGGCACGACTCGCAGCGCGGATGACTTCGATGGAGAAGTTGGAGTGTTCCTGCTTCCCTAGACCCCGGTGCGCCGCCGCAGTGTCAGCATCGCCCAAATCCCCAGCGCCGGACCAATCGCCAACACGCTCATGCTCCAGCGCCAGCCGATAGCAGCAGCGACGGTGGGCAAGAGGTAAATCGTCGCGCAGGTCAGTAGGAAGCCAAGGCTGGTCTGCAGTGTAAGCGCCGTCCCGACGTATTCACGTGGAGCGAGCTCGCTCACGGCGGCGGAGAACTGCGCCGAATCCGCGACGACCGACACGCCCCAGACGAGCAGCAACGGTACGAGCACGAGCAGTGGCGCGCCGAACACGAGACCAACCGCCAGCGCGCAGCTTCCCGAGACGAGCATCGCGACGCTCGTCACCACGCTGCGACCCCACCGGTCGCCGTATTTCCCGCCAAGCCAGCAGCCGATCGCGCCGCTGCCGACCACGGCAAAAGTCACCAGTGCGGCGAGACCAGCGACGTCGGCCTCAGGACCGCGCCGTGCATGCTCGCTCGCAGCCACAAAGACGGCCATCCACGTCCACATCGCGTAGAGCTCCCACATGTGACCGAGGTAGCCGAGATTGGCGAGCGCTACGGCACGGTCTTTCAGAATTCGGGGAGCGGCCGCGAGAGAAAGCGGGGGTGACGGAGCGGCGTACGGTCCATCATTGGGAATGAGCAAGACGAGAAGTCCGCCGACGATGGCGCTGAGCGCGGCAACCACCAGAACCACGCGCCATGCCTCCGGAGAGACAGCCCAGCGGACGAGGTGGGGGCTTGCCGATCCCAGTGTCAGCGCCCCGACGAGAATCCCGATCGCGAGTCCCCTTCCTTCTTTGAACCAACCTGCGGCGATCTTCATCCCAGGCGGATAGACACCGGCGAGGGCCGCCCCAGTCAGAAGCCGGAACGCGATCGCAGTTCGAACGCCAGGCGCCGCAGCGACGCCCAGGGTCGCCGCCGCGGCCAGCACCGCCGAGGCGGCTATGAGCCGACGGGCAGACAGCCGGTCCGCGAGAACGAGCGTCGCACTCACGAGCGCACCGACGACAAATCCGAGCTGCACGGAGATGGTGAGCCACGCGGTTGTGCCGGGCGAAAGCGCCCAGAGGCGGGTGAGTGTTGGGGAGACGGCCGACGCGCTAAACCAGGGGGCCATCGCCAGGAGCTCGGCGGTGGCCAGCACCAGAAGCACCTGGCGCTGCGCGGGGTGGAGCGTCACAACCCGGTCGGATGATCCAGAAACACCCAGGGGATATCGAACTTCTTGGATATGTGCTCCGCGAGTGCTTTCACACCAACGGTCTCCGTGGCGTAGTGACCGGCATAGAAGACATTGACACCGAGTTCCTCGGCGTCGAAGAACGTCCAATGCTGACCCTCACCAGTCACGTAGCTATCGAGACCGGCAGCCGCCGCCTGCGAGATCATGGAGCCACCGGCGCCGGTGACGATGCCGACGCGCTGGAGGCGCTCCGGACCGAACGGCAGCAGGCGGGGCGCAGCGCCCAGTGTCTTGGTGAGCGACCAGCTCAAGTCATCCCGCTTACCGGCGTACTCACCCCAAACGCCGATCGGCGCTCCGTGGTACGAACCGAACTCGCCACGGACGCGGATGCCAAGCAGACCGGCGAGCACGTGGTTATTACCGACCTTCGGATGGCGGTCGAGCGGGAGGTGGGCTGAGTAGAGCGCGATGTTTCCTTTGATCAACCCTGCCACGCGGCGGTAGGCTGGACCCGAGAGGGGACGCAGGCCGCCCCAGAATAGACCATGGTGCACCAGGAGGCAGTCGGCTCGTTGCACGGCCGCCAATCGGACGGTGGCTTCACAGACGTCCACTGCGGCGGCCAGCTTGGTGATTTCCCCGGCGTTGGCGACCTGCAATCCATTCAGCGCTTCGGGGGCGTCGGCGACCTCCTCGGCCAAGCGCAGGTATTCGTCGAGGTAGGAGACTAGAGCGTCTAGGCGCACTTACGACACCGTAATTACAGTATCAAGGCAGTAGGACGACTTTCCACATGGCAGGACTCTGTAAGACGTTGTAGCACAATTAGTTAGAGAATCCACATATTGGCCGAGCAGGCATGTGGATATCTAGGCTCTGGCTAGAGATGCCTGGGCTCCGCGTGAGCCTACCTGCGGTGCCTGACCGGCGTCCTCACCCATCCGCAGCACGCCGTTGATTTCACCGCCCTCCTGAATCAACAGCCGTTTGGTATGCACGTCGCCATGGACGACGCTCGTGGTCTGCAGCTCGACCCGTTCCTCGGCGTAGATCGCGCCGCGCACTTCGCCGCCGATGATCGCTTCACGGCTCACGACGTCGCCCTCGACTTCCCCGCCCCGCGCGACCAGCACCTGTTTCGCGGCCCGGACGGTCCCGCTCACGGATCCTTCAATCTTCACCACGCCGTCGGCGGAGATATCGCCCACGACCCGCATCCCGGCGCCAATAATCGAGAGTCCCGGAACGCCTTCCCGGGGCGTCGTCCCTTTGTCATTGAAGACGGCCATTACCGTCCCTCCCTTACAAGTTCCAACGGGTCGATCGATTTTGCGTCGCGCCGAATCTCAAAATGCAGATGCGGTGCGGTCGAACGCCCGGAGTTTCCCGATAAGCCGATGACTTCACCAGCCTGAACTTCGTCTCCCTCGGCCGCAATGAGCCGTGACATGTGACCATACATCGTCTCATAACCGGACGGATGCCGCAAGAGCACGAACAGCCCGTAGTCCGCGTTGTACCCGGCCTCCGAAACCGAGCCACCACCGGCGGCCCGGACCGGCGTGCCAAGCGGGACCGCGATGTCGATGCCGGGATGTGATTCATCGACGACGCCGGGCCTGACCTGTCCCCGCGTGACGAATCCCTCCACATCGAGCGGCCAATGCGACGGTACGGACGCCCCCGATTCGAATCGGACACCGGTTCCCGGCACCGCAGCGCGGATCGGTCCGGCGCGCATCGACGTCGCGAGGTCCGCGTCACGGTTGACGTTCCCACCCCGCGTCGCCGGTGGTGC
>Ga0137427_10000618_pt1 | contig 17864 bp, 15 predicted proteins | sample EasRivERMZT700_2_FD_102309 | JGI IMG/M metagenome (GOLD analysis project Ga0137427, IMG submission 102309) | Soil microbial communities from meander-bound floodplain in the East River, Colorado, USA - East River MetaG ERMZT700_2 | ecosystem: Environmental > Terrestrial > Soil > Floodplain ...
CGGACCCCATAGGCGCATTGCTTTGATGCCACCACCGTAGCTGAATGTTAAGAACGTGTCACGGTTCTGCAACAAGATCGTCCTCGGTGCAGCAACGATGTTACCGTCCACATCAACCTGGTTTCCCCCTAACAGGACGGAACCTGCCTCGTTTACAACGGTCGTTAAACCGCCCGCACCGAGGGTAAAGTAGGGCGTTACGCCGGATCCGGCCATGTTTCTTGTTGCGAAGTGGTAGGATCCCTCGCCTTCCCAAAGGATCGCGCGGATTGAATGGCGATCACTTTGCAGGCTGGCGTTTTGGGAGACGGCGTTCGAACCGTTTGGCTCGAAATGGTTGATGTAACCCAGGTTTCCACCCGCCTGAAAATTGGATGTGACAAACACACCGGATTTCACACCATAAATTCCTTCGCTACGGAAGTCACCGAGCGTTGCATTAGGGCCTGGGAAAAAGCCGCCCACATAGGGGTTTACTTCGTATTTCTGTGCGTATGCCGCGGCGGGAAGTACTGCGATGCTGATAACGATCGCAATACAGACGCCAATGGATTTAAGCCGAGTCTTATCGGTTTTCATTATTAACCTCATGTCAGATTAGCAGTGCGCTGCCTCGGAGATCTGTCCAATAACGCTCAACTCATCTTTCACACCGCGAATAGCAGAGCCGCGAGCAGGACCAGCAAGCGGCCGCGAAGTGTATAGCCACGCAGGCGATGGGACAGAGGAAGGACCCGAAAGCGCACAACGCAGTACACTGAAAGAAGAGAATGATTTGTCACTTGGCTGACATTCCAGCTTCAGCAGGGGGCAGATAAAGGGTTTTTATGCGACGGCTTGGCATTTTGATTGGAGCTGCCGTTGCTGTCCTCGCGTTGATTTCAGTCGTTGTTTTCGTCCGGTTTGATGTGAATAGTTACCGCCCACGGATTCAGAGCGAAATTGAGCAGCGGCTGGGTCGTAAAATCACGTTAGGTAAATTGCAGCTCAAACTCATCCCACCCCGCTTTCGTGTCGAGAATCTGTCCATATCCGAAGATCCCGCCTTCGGACGACACTCACCGTTCCTGAAAGCCGATAGCGTGAATCTTTCCGTTAAGCTCCTGCCCCTGCTCGGCAACAAGGTTGAAATTGGTGCGATCGACCTGCAGCGTCCGAGCGTCGAGGTAGTGAAGAACGCGAAAGGCGTATGGAACTTCTCGTCACTTGTCGAAGGCCGTCACGCGCCTCCGTCCGGTAGCGCGACGGGGGTCCGTATAGATGGGAACCTGACCCTTCACGACGGCCAGGTCGCCGTTACGAGTCTGCTGAGGAGGGAAAGCCGCAAAGTCTACGATCACATCGATATGACATTACGGGATCTCTCTGCCGGTAAACCGTTTTCAATCGATGCGGTTGCCCGCATTTCAAGCCAGGGGGGGCAAAAGATCAGTCTGCAGGGCAAAGCCGGCCCACTGTCGGAAATTGCTGCGAATCGCACGCCCTTCGATGGGACGCTCGGCCTGAAAAGAGTTGCGCTCGACGGTCTCCGGAACTTCCTGGACGCCCCTGTTTTCGCAAGAACCGACGGCATCATCTCCGGCGAAACCAAGATCAACACTGAGAACGGCAAGCTAACCGCAGTTGGCAGCGCCATTCTGGAGAATGTACGTGTCAATGGTCTCGATGTCGGTTATCCCATCGCTGCCCACTACAATTTGGCCCGGGACCCTGTAGCAAATGTCATCACGATTGTCTCATCAACCATCGAGTTGGGAGCGGCGCCTGTTTTCGTCAGTGGTTCCGTGAATCTTCAGCCCACTCCGGCTGAGTTGGACCTGAAAGTAGTATCCGAGGGAGCTTCCGTCGGAGAAATAACGCGCCTGGCTTCGGCTCTCCGTATAGCGTTCGTGCCGGGCACAACTGTAACTGGACAAATGGACAGTGACTTACAGATTCGAGGGCCTGTAAACAATCCAACGCTGAACGGTCAGGTTTCGGCCCGGGATTTGCAGATTGTGGGAAAGGACATTCCACAAGCAGTGCAGATCACATCCATCGACCTGGCAATCACGCCGAAAGAGATTCGCTCGAACAATTTCGAGATAACGTCCGGGAACACTAAAGCATCAGCGCGCTTCGGACTGGCGCGATACACAACGAAGTCTCCGGCAATCGATTTTGCTTTGCGGTCAGTGAATGCCAATTTGCCGGAAATACTCGCGATGGCTCGAGCTTACGACGTCAGGGGGGTGGGAGGGATCAACGGTTCCGGGACTCTCAATTTTGATATTCACGCTTCGGGTCCGGTGCAATCAGTCCGCGCTTCAGAGATTATGAAGGTGCTGAACGGCCACGCGACTATGAACTTCAACGACATGAGCATTGCCGGACTGGATGTGGCTCAGGAACTGGCATCTATCGCAGGGCTTAAGAAACCGGCTCCGGACACGGGAGGTACGGATATGAAACACCTGACCGGACGCGTCGTGGTGACGAACGGCGTCGCACAAACAAACGATCTGCGAGCCATACTCTCTGTGGGTAATATTGCGGCCGCCGGAACAGCAAACCTGGTCAGCCATGCCCTTCACCTTCGAGCTACGGCCGTACTATCGAAAGAGGCTAGTCGTGAGGCGGGTAGCGGTTCTATAGCCGGAGTTCTGTTGCCGGTGTTGGCCAATAGCCGCGGTGAACTTGTGATTCCCGGAATCATAACCGGCACGTTCGAGAACCCGAAGTTCGAACCTGATATGGATCAACTTTCGTTGATGCGGCTGAAAGGGATGGTTCCAACATCCGACAATCCTTTCGGCGTGCTCGGGACCCTGTTTGGACACGGCAAAAAGGATGACACGAAGCCGCCCTCACAGAGTCCAGCCAAAGGTCTTGAAAAATTCTTTGGCAAGTTTCCAGGCGGCAAGAAGAGATAAAAAGCCCAACGCGCCGTCGCCATGCGATGGGTATCCACGATATCGAACGTCCTGTTCAGTGGGGGAATTGGAGATTGGACAAATCCTGCATTGCATTGCTAGAAATTGCTAAACCGAAATCCCGAAATCTCAAATCGGACGAGGGGTCTGGCGCTTGTTTTATCAGCTTTACGCGCCTGACCCCGAATTGGACGAAATTCGGGGTCAGGCGCGTAAAGCTGATAAAACAAGCGCCAGACCCCTCGTCCATTTTGAGATTTCGGGATTTCGGTTTAGCAATGCAGGATTTGTCCAATCTCCAATTCCCCCACTTTTTGAGTCAGGTATGTAAATGCCTATCAACAACGGGGACAGCCGCGATGCCGAAGGCGGAGCGGCAGGGGGTTCCAAACTAGACCACTACCAGGAAATCTGGCGAACCCCCTGTGCTGGGTGGTTAAGCGTTCTTTGCTCTTTAATATTTGCCGTTGATCGGCATCTCGGATCTAAGCTGCGTTTTCCCAATACGGCTTGAACCCGTAATGGCGGTAGAGAGTGGAACCGAAAGAGGGATCTGCCATGTCTGGCCAGTTATCCTTATCGAAGCCCGCCGCGCTTTCCAGGCGGCTCTTGTCTACGTGAAGGATAAACACCTTATTGATGGCATCAACTTTCAACGCATCCCACGGTATGGCAAACAACTTATTGCCCATTTTGAGAAACCCGCCAAACGACAGAACCGCATAAGCGATGCGTCCGGAATGTAAATCAATCATCAGGTCTTCGATCTTTCCGAGATCTTCACCGGCTGTGTTTTTGACGTGATCGCTGCAAATCGAGCTGCTGGAAAGCACATTGGGGTAAATCGTCTTGTTCAATTCGAGCCTCCTATTGTTTTGAAATGCCGATGCGAACATTTGTGAGTCTCGAATTGTGCGGATAAGCGCAAACAAGAACTGTTCTCAATTGCACATGACAGTCCTGCTAAATTATTCTTCGTGTCGTCGCCCGGAAATTCTGAACTCTCCATACTCTTCGGTCAATACCAGGCGGTCTTGCTACATCAGCGAGCTTGAAAGTGTGATCCCTTCCGCATCCTCCACAAAAAACTTATTGTGTGCAGTTTTGCCCATTCTTGACCGATGGCCTTTTGGGACAATTTCTCGGTTGCCAACTGTGAAAATCCACGACGATAGCCGTTCACGAAGCGAGTGCATACTGAAGGTAAGGGCAAAGGTACGACCGTGCTGGTCGAAGTCAACTTGATATGAGCCGAACGCGATCTGAGTACCGCAAAGAAGCGAGGAGGCGCACAACTGTTATGGTAAGTAAAGGACGTGACATCATCGTTATCGGTACGTCTGCCGGAGGCTTGGAAGCTCTTGATGCTCTTATCGGTCAATTGCCGAACGATCTACCTGCATCGATTTTTATCGTTCAGCATATGGCGCCCGAAAATAATGGAGAAGCCCTCTTGCACCGATTGGGCCGCCACAGAGCTTTCGACTGCAAGCTCGCAACGAATGGCGAGTCTTACAAGCAAGGGCGAATCTATATCGCTCCGCCGAACAACCACTTGTTGGTCAAGAAATCGAAACTTCTAGTGACAAAGGGAGCGCGTGAGAATCGCAACAGGCCAGGCATCGATCCTCTATTTCGGTCCGCAGCCGTTTCCCACACCTCGCGTGTCATTGGCGTAATCCTGACTGGAATGCTTGACGACGGCACCGCGGGCCTCATCGCCATCCAGAAGTGCGGCGGTATTACGGTTGTCCAGGACCCCAAGGACGCAGCCTATCCCGGCATGCCGAAGAGCGCGCTGAATAATCTCAAGGTTGATTACTGTGTGCCGATCAGTGAAATGGGGAGCTTGCTCGAAATACTGACACATGAACGTTCCGGCAAAAGCAATCCGATTCCTGAAGACGTCAGGACTGAGGCAGAGATTGCGGAAAGAGTGTTGAGCGATGTCGCGGCAGTGGATAGTCTCGGCAAGCATGTGCCGTATAACTGCCCCGAGTGCGGCGGAGTTCTTTGGGAAATGAATAGCCCCAGCGTGTCCAGATACCGGTGCCACACGGGCCATTCGTTTACTCTTCCCGCGCTGCTTGAGAGCCAGGGTGAAAAGATCGAAGAAACGCTGTGGATTTCCCTGAGAATGTTTGAGGAACGGAAGAACTTGCTGAATAGCACCCACGATGCATTTGCCGTGCAACGAGCAAAAGAAACCCAAATTCACATCGAACGAATCAGGGCGATCTTGCTCGACCCTCGAACTTGGCAACACACACTTGATCGCGTCAAGAGGAGTATGTCCGCCACTCCCAAGACAAAGTCGGTACGAGAGGAAGAACAACGGCAGCAGAACTCAAGCACAAAAAAATAGTCGAGTTGAGGGCGAAAAACCATTTCTCGATGGCTACGCGCCTGTCGGGGGTTGCATTCGCAACCGTCTCCGTCAATCGTGCAGGAGCAGATCCGTCAACAGTTCGGTCCTTATCATGAGCTCTCCGTTGTATTCGATCAGTCCCATTGTTCTGAATTTGTTCATGAAGTGGGTGATACGAGACCGCGTCGTGCCGACTATTTCCGCCAAAGTCTCGTGACTGAGCACCGGGACGCTCGCATCCCGCACGAGATCAGGTTTCTGTAATCGCGCCAGCTTCAGCAGGACACGGGCCAGCCGTTTTTCGCTGTGATTGAAAAGCTGATCGCACAGATCTTCCTCGATGTCAATGTTACGGGTCAACAATGAGGCCATGAATTTTTCAGAAAGCTCGGGTTGGTCGTGAAGAGATTGAATCATCGCCTTCTTCTCGACGCGAAAGACAGTGGATGGTTCCAATGCTTTTGCCGTGCTTGCCCGAAGAGATTGATTGACAAGCGACCCTTCACCAAAAAACTCATGAGGTCCCGGCATCGCCAGCACGGCTTCCCTCCCCAAAGATGAAAGGACGGTGACCTTAATTCTTCCGCTCTGAATGAAATAGATGGAATCGGCAGAATCGCCCTGAGAAAAGATCTTTTCACCTTTCCGAAAACTTAACTCCTGCTTGCCGTTGCAGATTTTTCCAAGAAGCGTCGCGACGTAGGGATCAACGCCAGTACGTTTGGCGATTCTTGGTTTCTTTACTTTTGACATCATCTTAATTTTACCCTTAGTCTCCCGCTCCCGATAGCCGCTTGTGCCGATCCTTTCTGGCATTGGGGTTCCTAGGTGATCGCACCGAGCACACGATCCTGCAAAGCGTACAACGTGTCGAAGTAAAAGCAAATTGTCGGCGAGCCTCAGGTAGTGTCCTAATTTGAGGATTTAGGCCACTGTTTCAGTTTGAAATTATGTGTTCGCGAACAACTGTCCCATCCGAATCGAGACACTGGACGCGAGCGCCGAGCCAGTGATCTTTCAGGCAAGCGCTCACAAGGCGTTCAAACCTCTCTTCGGCCTCACGAGACGTCTTGAAGTCGCCCTCAAAAGTGACTCCACCGTCAGGCTTGATTAACCGCACTTTCAGGCATGTCTTCATTTTCATGTCGATTTCCTGTATGTCGCGATAAGGGTTTTCCCTGAGTGGATTTCGGAATCTCCTGTATACCAGAGTCATCAACCAAAATGTCAAACTGAAAATGAGCGGGTCCTCTCGATCAATCGTTACTGTCCTCAGGATCAATTTCTACTTAGATAGCTCAGTCCGCTGTCTGAACGCGGTCGCACGGAAGGAGTCCACGCGGTCGGATGAATGGCACGGTCACAATCAATGGCCGAAAGGTTCGCATCGTAAGCCGAGAAATGTCGCGTGAGGCCGGAGGCAACGGTTGCATCGAAGCGCTTATCATTCGCGGGATTCATTACGACTGGCCGCTCGGCGCCAAGGTCCACATCTCATATCCTGAAGAGATGGTTCGCGGCCGGGTTACCAGTTCCTGGACCGACCTTCAAAAGCACCTGACTCACTTGCGGGTTCACCGTTACTAGGTTTTCCGGGGTATCAGGACTGGCGTGCCACGGTCAGTGGGTCTCGTCCAGCGCGACTTTGAGATACTCGACGAGGTCGCGTTGTTGTTCCGCGGTAAAGCCTAGAGTTCGAACCCGGTTGTAGTGCGCCACAACATCGGCCAGCGTCGCCGCGCTTCCGTCGTGAAAGTATGGGGCGTGCTGCCATAGTGCGCGTAGGGGAGTTGTACGGTAACTCTTGTTGGCGGTCCGCGCCGCGTACGCTCCATCAACGCCGGTTTCCGAGGGTGCGTGCAAATCGTCAAAACTACCGAGCCCGGACTTGCAACGAAGAGATTTGACGGTCCCAATTTCTCAAGCCTATTCGGTTTCCGCGACCCCTGCCATTTCCCTTGCCATTCCGATTCCCGTTTCCGCCGCCGCTTCCGGCAATCTGCGCGAGGTCCGGAATGTCCCTATCGACAGTTAGGCTTTCGCCACGGTATTCGTTGTCCCGATAGACCACGACCGCCGTGCGGCCGCCGAAAAGGCGTATGGACGAGATCTGTCCGCTCATGCTGCCCTGCCCTGTGAGATTGGAGATATTTTGTCCCTGGCTCCAGCATTCCGAACGTCCCGCATAGTTAGGCCGGTCGTAAACGCAGACACCGTCGCGAGGCTGCTGATCCTGGTTGCGCCGGAAGTCGCCTGGATTCCTGCGATCGCCGGAATCGGAATTTCCTGATCCGGACAAGCTGCCGATCTGCATCGAATCAATACGGTCGCTCCACGTGGTCCTGCCAGACATGACGCGCCGCCCCAGATCAGGGACGTCGGACGTAAACTCCATGGAATTGCCGCGGAACTCCGTGTTTTCGTAAACGGTGACGGTGGCGCCGCCATACACGCGAATCGACGAAATGCTTCTGCTCTGGGCCCCCAGACTGTTGATCTGTTCGCCTGCGTTATAGCACTGCTCCACGCCTTGATAGTTGATGTCCCGGTAGACACATACCTGAGTTCCTCGTGCCCGGCCAAATTGGACAGCAGCATCCACCTGAGGTATCGCACCTAAACCCACGACTACACCAAGAGCCAAAACTGAAAGAACTCTCACTGGAACCTCTCCTTCTATCCGGAAGACAAGATTGTGCGCTTAAGCGCAGGTGATGGCTGTGCACAATTGACCCATTCGAGTGCCGAGGTAGTGGGAATGTTTTCGATTTGCTGATGTTGATTCCGTGGTTGGTGCGTTGGTGCAGCAAGTAGGGTATCGGGAACGGTGCTGGAGCGCGCCGGCACCGCTTTCGACGCAAACGGAAAGTGTCTACGAAGCGAGCCTCCGCTTTAGAGCGGTAAGGGTACCGGGTGTCGCTTTGATCGTGAGACACACGCCTCTTTCCTCGTAGGACTCTTTCAGCACGTAAATGTTTTTACGGATCTCGGCAAGCACCCCTTCCTTGCCATAGGGAACGACGAGATCGATTTGTGTCATGTTGTCTAGAAAGAACCTTACAAGGCGCTCGTGCAGTGCCTCGATATCTTTGGGATCGAGTGCGGACATGGGAATGGCGTCGGGAAACTCTCTTGTCAGAAGTGCCTTTTGCGCTATATCGACGGCATCGATCTTATTCAGGATGAGAAGCGAAGGAAGTTTGCCGGCGTCGATGCCATCGAGAACTTCTCGCGTGACTTGAATGTGAGAGCGCAACGCCGGATCGGCTGCATCCACGACATGAAGTAAAAGCGAAGCATCCAGCGCTTCGTCGAGAGTCGATCGAAATGAGGCAACGAGATCGTGCGGAAGGTTTCGAATAAAACCAACCGTGTCGGACACAAGGATGCGAGGTTGAGTCTCGGGCTGCAGCGCCCGAACAGTCGTATCGAGGGTAGCGAAAAGTTGATCGGCGACAAGAACGTCGCTCGACGTGAGTGCTCGCATGAGAGAGGACTTGCCCGCATTGGTGTACCCGACGATAGCAACTTTGGACAGACCTTCGCGGTGACGACGACGCTCGACTTGTTCCATGTGAACGGCATCGAGTTCTCGTTGAAGCTCACCGATCCGATCGCGCACTTGCCGGCGCTCTAGTTCATGAAAAGATTCGCTGACGGCTCTGGCGCCTCGCCCGCCGCCTCGTCGTTCTTTGGCGCCGACAACGCGCTCACGAGGCGCGAGATATTTAAGACGTGCGAGTTCCACCTGAAGCCGCGCCTCTTTGGTTCGCGCATGTCGATGGAAGATTTCGAGAATAATCGCCGGCCGATCATAAACATCCACGCCCGTTGCTTCTCTAATGTTGCGAACTTGTGTCGTCGTGAGTTCGTGATCGAAAACGACGCTGTCGACTTCTGGAGGGGCTTTCACGAGCTCACTCAGTTCTTCAAGTTTTCCCGGCCCGATGAGTGAAGCCGCAGTAAGTGACGACGTTTTCTGAGTGAGCGTCCTCACGATTTTCCACCCCAGCGTTTCGATGAGTTGTCTAAGTTCCTGAAGCGAAGCATCGCGTTCCTCGGCGCCTGTTCTCTTAAGCTGAACATCGACGAGAATCGTTGCCGGCATGATCTCGGACTCGGAAGGATTGGTCATCTTTAAAAGGTACCAGAAAAATTGGAAGACTCACGTCTCATGTCGAAGCCGCAGGCGAAACGCAAACCTTCGCTAGAGCAATGGCCATCGCAAAGACCAGCGGCCCGATGAACATACCAAGGATTCCGAAGTATGCGATGCCACCAAGAATGCTAAAGAAAATAACCAGCGTGTGCATTTTCACTCCGCCTTCCATGAGCAGCGGTCGCAGAAAATTGTCGACGCCTCCGACTACGACAACTTGAATGATGAAGAAGATGACCGCCTTTGTCGGTGACCCCACCGCAAATAGATAGATCGTCCAGGGAACCCAAATTAACGCCGTTCCAACCAACGGAACAAGGGAAAGCAGCGAAGTAAGCGCTCCCCACAAGATTGGGTTTGGTAGTCCCAATGACAGAAAAATCAAACCGCTGACCGTGCCTTGCGTCAATGCGGTCGTAAGATTTCCAACCACTGTGGCACGCGTAACTGTGCGAAACGTGTCGACGAAGATTCTTTCCTGTTCATCTGAAAGCGGGCTGATCGTACGGACGCGTTCTCCAAAGTAGGCAGAATCGCGCAGGAGAAAAAACAAAACAACAGCCATGAGGAAGTAGTCCATCAGAAAATTGAACACGCCACCCGCAAAGGTGGTCGCTACGCCAAGCGCGGCGATTCCGATCTGTTGTGCCTGGGCGCCCAACCTGGAGGCCAGTTGCAAATTATCGAATCGGAGCGAACCAGGTAACCACAACGTAACTCGGCGAAGGATTGGGTTGTTGGTGGGATCCAACCAGGCTTGGAACTTGCGCAGAGTTTCCGGATCCTTGAGCTGCTGGTAGGCGTCAGTCGCCTCATTGGCCAGCGAGATGGAAAGAAAAACTACCGGAACCAGTATGGCTGCGGTCAATCCCAGACAGATGAGGAGTGCGGCAAGGCTTTGCCGTCCTTTGAGCCTCTTCAAAAGATGGCCATACGCTGGCGCGAGCAATGTCGATAGTATGAGCGCGAGGAAGATCGGCATCAGGAAAGGCTGCATAATTCGGAAACAAAAGTAGAGAACTACGGCTAATAAGGAGAACAGGCACAACTGGCCTACAGTCTTTCGCGGAATCAACACTGGAAAAGTATACAGGCCATACCTAAAGGCACAACGATCGTTAGTCCGATATACTCTATCGATGATGCACGGGCCGTTCATCACCGTGCCCCTCGAGTTCCAGGCTCCGCCGGAACTCGAAGCGGTTCGGGCCCGCCTTAGTTCGATCCCGCCTGGCCACTTCGATGATATTGCACAACGTGTAGGGAGCGTCGATACGGGGCTACCGGTCCGCGTGATTCTTGCGGATGAGAAGTCGGAATGGGTCCGAGGGGTGGCCCCTTGGATCGCAGGATTCGCGATCGGCCGATCCGGGCTCATTGTGATTTTTCCCGCTCGGACTCCGTCCTACCCGCATAGCTCACTCGAGGATGTCTTGCGGCATGAACTCGCGCATATCTTGATTACGCGGGCTGCGGCGGGCGGTGATGTACCGCGATGGTTCAACGAAGGACTCGCAATGTCAGCGGAGCGCGAATGGCATTTCGAAGATCAAGGTCGTGTGCTGCTTTACGTCTTATCGAATCCGCAGATGAGCATTGAGGGTTTGAATCGCGCCTTCAGCGGAGATGAACAGGCCCAGAAACGTGCATATGCGCTGGCCGGAGCGTTCGTGCGGCAGTTAATGCAGATGTACGGGGAAAACATGCCCGGCCAGGTCCTTGCGAACATACGCGGAGGCATGTCGTTTGAAGCAGCCTTTCGGTATACGACCGGAGTTCAAATCGTTCTTGCAGAAGCGGAGTTCTGGCGCAGCCAGAGGCTGTGGAGCCGTTGGGTTCCGATCATCACATCCTCGGCAGCATTGTGGCTGGTTGTCACATTTCTCGCTTTGCTTGCGATTCGTAGACGACGTCAGAAAGACGCGGATTTTGAGCGGAAATGGGCAGAGGAAGACGGTGATATTCATCAGTGATTTTAACTTGGTACCAATTCGGAGAATGGACCATTTGTAGTCCGCGGGCTTCAGCCCGCGGTTCTTCTCAATTCGACCGATACAGTCCGCTAAAGTGTTGGACGGCTCAGGTGATGGCGCGTTGCTGCCTGGAACGCATGGGCGAGTAGTAGGATCTCCGCGTCTCCGAAGATCTTGCCGGTGAATTGCAGCGCGGTCGGTGAGCCGCGATAGAATCCGCTCGGCATGCTGACGACGGGGTGACCGGTGCGGTTTGTCAGTTCCAGCCGGCTTCCAATGAATAGGTCGAGATTGGCCATGGCCGCGTCCATCTGTTCCATGACGCGTGTTCGAAAGCGGTTCGCCTGTATGAACTCCACGGCAGGAGTGAAGTAAGCGCTGCGGATCTCGATCGGTCTCGCGCTCTTTTCGGGTCCGCCTTCGACTTCGCTGAGAAGCCCTCTGCGCGTGACATCATCGAAGAATGCCGCCGTTTCCGCATAGCGGATGAAATCGATCGCCGGGATCGGGACGTTCGGCAGATCGAAAGGGACCACATTCACGCCCAGCGAGCGAATGATGCGCAACGCCTCCTGATTATTGCTGCGGGTGGCTCGTTCGAGAGCGGCCGCCTCCGGATTGGCCGGATTCTCGACGATCTCGCCCTCGAACGCCGCGCGAAGGTAGCCCACACGCAGCCGTGTCACGTCAGCCGACGCATCCCAGTTGAACGGCACGTTGTGGACAATGGAATTGTCCTGACCGTCGGCTCCGTAGACCGCATTGAGTACGAGCGCGCAGTCTTCAGCGGAACGGCACATGGGTCCAACAGTATCCTGCGTCCAGGCGAGCACCATTGCGCCGTGCCGACTCACCCGGCCGAATGTCGGCCGCAGGCCGGTTATCCCGTTTCGAGTGGATGGACTGATAATCGATCCGCCGGTGTCGGTTCCGATCGAGAAACCAACCAGCCCGGCCGCCGTGGCTGAGCCGGGACCCGCCGATGATCCGGCTGCGTCCTGCTCGGCATTCCATGGGTTGCGCGTCAGCCCTCCGAACCATCGAGCCGTGACAGCTAACGCTCCCGTTGCGAGCTTCGCAACCAGGATTGCCCCGGCATCGGTCAATCTGGTGTAGACCGTGGAATCCATGTCGATGATTCGGTCGCGATACGGAGTCATCCCCCAAGTCGTCTTCGTGCCTCTCACGGCGAACAGGTCTTTGAGTCCCCACGGAATACCATGCAGCGGACCGCGGTACCTGCCTGCGGCGATTTCTTCATCGGCGCGGCGAGCCTGACCGAGCGCGAGATCCTCAGTGAGATTGACCACGCAAAGCAGCTTGGGGTCGTATCGCTTCAGTCGCGACAGGTAAAGCCTCGTGAGCTGTGTCGGCGTGATTTGACGGGTCTCAATCAGTTTCGCCAAATGTGTGACGGGAAGGAACGCCAGCTCTTCTTCGGTGGCCGGCATGGGGACCTGCACCTCCTTTCTCTTCATCGGCGTCCGCTCGCCGGGAAGAGTCTTTCCGGGAAGGACCGGATTGAACACGAACGCCGGTTGAGTGTTTCCAAGGTCCGCCCGTCGCAGCGCATCGAAGCCCGGCAGAGGACCCGCTGGACTATTCAGCCGCGCGAGAATTCTTTCTTTCTCGTCGCGTGTGAAGGACAGACCCGCAATTTTTTCGGCCGCTTCCAGCATCTCGATCGTGACTCGCGGAGAATCCTGCGCCACGGCCATCAAGGCGCCCGGCATGAGCGCAAGCCCGGTAGCCGAAAAGCATTCGAGGAAACGACGGCGGTTCAGGTGGAGTCGCTGCTCGTTCATATGCTGAATATCTCGGAGCGGATTCTATCAGATGCCGCTTAAGTCTCTTTTGTATCTGAGGCTGCGGGCACCCAAAAAGAGCAGTACGGATGGTTCCCTTAAGTAACGCCGAAGGCTTTAGCCTTGGCGTTCCAACGGTTCCTAAATCCTTTGCGACTTTCGTTTACAATCCCCATTTTCCCCTGGATGACTTCATAACCGAACTGCCCCGCAGTTCACGTCTAGAACCCTCTTGGGATTCGCCTGGTCGGCTGCGCACCCAGACACTACGTATTCATAGGGGTGCGCGGCTGCCTCATATACATCAGCGACTTACGATACCCCTTGTGTGAATTCGTTTCACAATTCACTCATTCTGCAATTCGTCGGAGTCCTCCACTTCGGGTTTCGCCTCTACGCGTCGGTAGGCTGTATCCATCTTTTTCAAGAGGCGCTCAACTTTTTCGTCATCCACAGTAACTATCCGAGTTGGTGAAGATATCCAGTTTTCGAAACGCTGCATGGTTCCTTGTTCAATATGTTTGGGTGTATCCACAGGAAGCCCTAACCGTTCTTTGATCTTCGCTGCCACATCCCTGTGGGTCCACGGGTAAAACTGATACCTCATGATCATCGCGTACCCGCCAGCTTGGATGAGCGCATGCGCCCACGTTTTCGGCAGCGCACGAACTGCAAAGACAGGAATGACGCCTATATGCCGCGCCAACCTGATTTTGATTACAAACTCTTCTAGGTCGAGATAACCGAGAGTGTTTTTTACCTCTACCCCATAAGCAATCCCGTCCTTCTGAAAGATGAAATCTAGATTGTGTTTCGTGGCCTCCCACGTTGCGGTCAGATACGTTCTCGATTCCTCGCCAATTAATAGGAACTTCTGCCGCGCAAACGCGGCAAGCACCAAATGCTCCCCCTGTAAACCGAGAGTGCCGTCCGTTGCGGCTTTCGTGTATTGATCGACAATCTTAAACACTTCATCAGCCGCCCGTTTATAAAAGCGGTATCTCTTGTGCCACACAAGTTTGATTTCAGAACCTGTACTCAAATGTCGAGCCTCAGTATGAATTCGGCCTTCATTTATCAATCGCCGCAATGCTCGATTGGTCACCCAATGGAAATATTCTCCTTCAAACAGAACTTCCAACTGTCGGCTATAAAACACTTGGGTAGGATGGTCTTCAAAATACGCAAGCAATCGAGCGCGGGCTCTGTCCTCCTCTGTGTCCTTGATTTTTCTCAGGAGTTGCATGTCAGCAGAGTGTGAATGCTACAGGATTTCGGATTCCGACTCTACCGACGGAGCGGCAACACGGCAGAGAAACCGACGTTCAGTGAGCATCTTACTGTTTGAGGCGAGACAATCCGCCACTCGGGTTTGCGGAGCTCTCACGAACAATCCTTTTGATAACCGTGCGAAAGCACAGCCAAGACACTCCTCTTATCCAAATTGGCTATCGAAACTCGGCTGGACCGTCCGCCGATTGAGGCGCCAGCGACACTCTCCCAAGGACGCGACTCGATTCTCATCGTTTTGCGAGCTGATATCCCAACGCGACCCTTACTACGTCAAAGACCTCTTCTGCCACCCGAATCAGATCACCATTTCGCAGACGGTCCCATCCCATTTCCTGGGTCGTTTTGATGTCGTGACTGGGAAGCTTTTGCGGAGTGGTCGCGGTACGCAGGTATCGAACAGAACCCTCACGCGACGGGTTCCAGCATTCGGCTGCGGGCATACTCCAAAACGGCGATCGCTTGTTCACGTGTGACGGAAGGAAACGCATCGAGCCACTCGTCGATGCTGACGCCGCCTTCCAGATTCTCGAACAAACTGCTAACTGGCAACCGTGTTCCGTAGAAGCATGGCGTCCCGCCCATCCGCTCCGGGTTTATCCAAATAAGGGGATTCTGTTCGTTGGGAATCAGCGTGTCCATGCTCACTTGAGGAAAAGTACCACAGGAGCACGGGGGGAGGCATCCTGCGAGAATCAATTCGTACATTCTCGTACCAAGCCGTTCCGGCGGTGATCCGAATTTCTCCGCTGGTCTAATCGGTTACTTTGCAAAAGATCGGGTTCGAGAGAATCTGCGTGCCGCGATGCTGTACCGCAACACGATAGTAGTGATGGCCGACGCCGAGGTTATCGCGGCGGCTGATCGAAGCCGGTAGGGCCAGTTGATACTTTTCCAGCAATTCCCCGTCGCGTATGAGTTGAATATCGGCGAGTGGCGATTCGGCGGGCACGTTACTGGAATCCATCCAGCGGACGTTGACGCTGAAGTCGATGGCCCCGCTCGTGGCCAACGTCTCGCCGGAAATCGCAGTGTTCCCGTTGGAGCGGAGAGCGAAATCGTCGATGACGATGCGGTTGTTCACGGCGCTGTCGTGGAAACTGGCATAGCCTCGAGCGTTTTTCAAGGCGTCCAGCACGGCGTCGAGTTGCTTGTCTCTGGCGTATAAAACGGTAAGGCCTCGATCAAGCTGATACCAGCCATTGCCCGGCTTGAACGAATGGAAGTCGATGCCCGTAATGACGGAAGGCCAGGTCCTGGAACCACCTCGAGTGTAATCCTGCAACAGACCATCCCACAGGCTCCCCGGCTTTGTAATCGTGATGTTTTCGCCGTACAGTCCTTCGAAACCGCGGTAGCCATTTGTCAGCCGCAGGCTTTCAGGTTCGGCTTTCTTAATCATGCGCACGCGTGCGCCAGTTACCTGAAGGTCCGGATATTGTCCTTCGGGATGGCTCCAGTACGTTATGCCTCCGTGGTTTTCGACATAATCGATTAAGCGCTGAAATGACGAGTGGTCCGACTTACCGGAATAGGGACTCGACAATGTCCCGAACGGATATGCATCGTACATCCAGATAGTGCCTATGAGAATGATGAAGCTCCCGGCAAGACGTCCGGCACGGCTGGCCCTCAGGATTAATAACGTGCCGATGAGCAGGGCAATGGCGGGACCGACAGCGCACGACCAGGTTCGATTCGTGTTCGCCCACGTGGCATTTTCAATGACAGGAAGATTGCGGATCGCTTCACGATCGCGCATTCCAAAGACAAGAATGTGACGATCGAAATCGTGAAGCGTAAGTTCGCCGGGCCAGCGACCCTCCCAATAATAAGACGGTGCCGTCTCGACGCCTGGCATCAGCACGAGGCCATCAAACTGTTTTTGAGCCCGCTCGAAACTGTCTAGATACTCACCCAGTCCCCGATCCAGCACCGCAGGCCGCGACATGGTTCGAGACATCAGTTTCTTGAAAGGTCCGACACCATATCGAACTCTGGTGAGGAACGAGTCGGTGATTCCGAGTACATCGATTTTGCGCTGCTGGGCAAATGAGGCCAGTTCGAGAATGTCGTACTCACCGTTGCTGAAGCGCGAGTGGACGTGGAGGGCGGCAGAGACTGGTTGAAAACCTTTCTGCGCTTCCGCGCTTTGAGCCTGCAATTGAGGTGTGGCAACGGCGAGCGCGCAAATGAATAATGCCAGGCGCATTTTCATATAAGGGTGTTCAAAAAGTCGCCTTCATCCGGATTCGTCAAGTTGCAAACATGCGAGTGCATTGTAAGACTGCAGCGGGCCGAAGGAAATAGGAGCGCCTCGGTTCGAGACTGCGCGTTCGCGAGGATCGCGAAAGGCCGTGAATCGGCCGACACACTTGTTGAGAATGAGGATTCGTTGGGGCACTCAACCGTTGAGCTTCGCGATCACGTCCGCCGCCGTTTTGATATTCGGATCGGAAGTTGAAACGACGCGAAGTCCAATTGCCGCGGCGAGGTGACCCGTCAGCGAACTACTGTGGAGAAGCAGGTGAGTCTGGGCGAGCACTGCGACTTGTTCCCGGAAACTCATTCGTGACGTCAGATCCACGAGCTTCGCTGACGGGTTGGTCGCCAACTGCGAAGCGAGAGGCCGTTCTTCGCTGTCTCCCAAAATCACCACTTTGCAATTGCCCAAATCGGCCGCCTGGCGGGTGACCTCAAGATACGACTCCACGGGCCATGATCCGGGATGAATTGCGAGAACCTTCTCTTTCTCCGGATCGATATTCCATCGAGCCAAAGTAGCCAATGCGGCGGCTCTTTCTGTCGGCGTTACTGTGTACTGCAGCTGCACACCGTCGGGTGGCTGAACGCCAAGCTCTCTGGCAGCGGAATTCAGATCCCTGGTTTGGATTCGCTTCGGTGTTCGACCGAGCCAGAAGATCGCATTCAAGTATGTGTTTGGAGTGAACACAACGGAGGCGTCAAATCGTCGCCGTCCCATCTTCCGCAACATCTGCATGCCGCTCCGGCGGTTGCTCCGCTCGGCCGGCCAGATGATTAATTCATTGATGAATGGGGAGTAGTCGAGGACCTGTGCAGCTCCTCTGGCGACGATATACGTAATGCGGCTTGTCGGATGCGCTTTTCGGATCGAGTCCAGTAAAGGCGTGGTCAGCAGGACGTCGTCGATGCTTCCGAGATTGGCGACCGCAAATTGAGGTCTCTTCTCCGGCAAGATGTACTCCTGGGTTCTTAAGAGCATAGTACACCATCTGGTAAAAACGCCGCGGGCTAATGCCCCGCGGCGTTTTTCAAGTTTGACTATCTCTACCGCCGACTCACCACCAGGTAAAGGATAGTCAAACTTGAAAAACG
>Ga0137427_10000619_pt1 | contig 17863 bp, 19 predicted proteins | sample EasRivERMZT700_2_FD_102309 | JGI IMG/M metagenome (GOLD analysis project Ga0137427, IMG submission 102309) | Soil microbial communities from meander-bound floodplain in the East River, Colorado, USA - East River MetaG ERMZT700_2 | ecosystem: Environmental > Terrestrial > Soil > Floodplain ...
GAAGAGGTCGTGTCGGTGAACGTCGCGGAGAGGGTGAACACGGCGCCGCGCGACGTGCCGTCGATCGTCAGTCGCTGCGGCTGCCACTCGCGCGTGTACGACACCTCGAACTTGGCGGTCGTGAGATCCACCGGTGGCACGAGTCGGCCTGTCGACGTGATCACCCACCCTGAGCCCGTGTCGGTCACCGAGACGCTCTCCGAACCGAGCCGCACGCCGTTGGCGAGAATCTCGAACGTCGCGTTGTGCGGGGGACGGACCGTCTGCGGGGCTGCCGAGGCCGTGAGGATCGCTGTCGCGCCGAGAAGCAGGACGCTAAGATGAGGGCAGAGCCGCCGCATGCAGAATGTCTCGGATGAGTATCGCACTATCGCCGGCCTGGCCGGGTGGATTGACAAGACCAGTCGCGGCCGTCTGAGGATTGACGGGCGCGACGCCGCCTCTTTCCTGCACGCGCTGCTGAGCAACGACATTCAGGCATTGCGCCCCGGCGAGGGCGTCTACGCGACGTATCTGACGCCGCAGGGCCGCATGATTGCGGACATCGTCGCCTACCACTGCGGAGACCATGTATTACTCGACGTCGCGCCGGGCCAGTCGGCCGTCCTCAGCGCGCGATTTGATCAGGTGATCTTCACTGAGGAGGTGCAGGTGAGCGACGTCTCCACATCGCTCGATCAGATCGCCGTCGTCGGAGGCAGCGCTGAAGCCGCCATCGCGCGCGCTGCCGGAGCCGATGTCGAGCAGCTCCGCGCGCTGCCGCCGCGCTCGCACATCATGATCGGCGAGCTCCGCGTGGCGCGGACCGACGACGCCCCGCTGCCGAGCCTGGATTTGTTTTTCGCATCGCCGGCCCGCTCCGAATGGCTCGATCGATTGGACGACGCCGGCGTGATCCCAACGTCCCGGGCGCTGGCGGAGGCGCTGCGCATCGACGCAGGCCGCCCGGCGTTTGGCGTGGACATGACCGAGGAGACCATTCCCCTCGAGGCCGGCCTCCTCGATCGCGCCATCAGCCTCACGAAGGGTTGCTACGTCGGCCAGGAGGTCATCATCCGCGTCCTGCACCGGGGCGGTGGCCGCGTCGCAAAGCGCCTGGTGCGACTCGCATTCGATCCATCGGTCGAGACGCCGCCGGCCGCTGGGACGCCGCTCTCCACCGATACCGGTGACGCGGGCCGTATTACCAGCGCCGCGTTTTCGCCGCGGGCCGGCCGGGTGCTTGCCTTGGGGTACGTCCACCGCGACGCCGCGGAAACCGGACGAAGGCTCCAAGCCGCCGGCGCGCCCGCAGAAATCCTGGGGTTGGCGGGCTAGAGTCCTAAGAGTCCTAAGAGTCCGAAGAGTCCTAAGAGTCCGAAGAGTCCGACGGGCTTGAGTCTGGCCGCTCCGCCTGCAGAACGTCGATCAGATCCCGATCGGCCTCCGGAAGTTCGAGCTCACCCAACTCATCCCGCGTGACCCAGCGCATCTGCTGGCCAAGGAGCGGTTGCGGTGTGCCGGCGAGCGTTGCGCGTCTGAAGTGCAGTCGCACAGTGCGTTCGGGATACGCATGCTCGGTGACGATGATCTCGTCGCCGATGCCGGCGTCGACGCCGAGCTCTTCGCGGAGCTCGCGGCGAAGGCACGCGTCGTGGGCTTCGCCGGGTTCACATTTCCCGCCCGGAAACTCCCACAATCCGGCCAGGTGCGTGTGATCGAGTCGCCGCGTGACCAGGAAGCGCCCGTCCTGCTCGACCACCGCGGCGAGCACGACGATGACCTTGCGCGTGGGCGACGTCATGCGCGGCGCGTGCGGATGGCGAGCGTCGTGCGGCATTTCGTCCGCATCGGGCAGCGCTGGCACGTGGGCGTTCGCGCGCTGCACACCGTCGCGCCGAGGTCCATCAACGCCTGATTGAAGTCGAAGACGTGGCGGTGCGGGAGCACCGCGCGCGAGATCGCCCACAGCCGCCGGTCCATCGAATGGTCTTTGTAGGTGCCGCGACCGACGAACACGCGGAAGAGGACGCGCGCGACGTTCGTGTCGAGGATGGCTTCGCGCTTCCCGAACGCGAAGCTCATCACGGCGCCGGCGGTGTACGGCCCGATGCCTTTGAACGAGCGCAGCGTCGCCTCATCGCTGGGCAGCGTCCCACCGTACACGGCAACGGACTCGCGGGCGATCGCATGCAGGCGGCGCGGCCGGATGTTGTAGCCGAGCGGGTACCAGGTCTTGACGACGTCCGCCTCCGGTGCGCGGGCGAGGGCATCGAAGCTGGGATACCGCTCGAGCCACTCCTCGTACTTGGGGAGGACGCGATCGACCTGCGTCTGTTGCAGCATGACTTCCGACACCAGAATCCGGTACGGGTCACGGGTCTCGCGCCACGGAAGTGCGCGGCCATGTTGGCGGTACCAGGCGAGCAAGCGGCGGCGAAACCACTGTCGAAGCGGCGGTGCGGGCACCGCCGTGTTCCGTCGGGTCACCGGCGTAATATATGGGGTCTTGCGCATTTACACGAAAACCGGCGATGCCGGCGAGACCGGACTGTTCGACGGCACCCGCGTGTCGAAAGCGGACCCGCGCGTCGAGGCGTACGGCGACGTCGACGAGCTCAATGCCTGGCTCGGCGTCGTCCGCGCGCAGCAGATCGACGAACAGATCGACAAAATGCTCGGCGTCATCCAGGCCACGCTCTTCGCGCTGGGCGCCGAGCTGGCCGATCCACGCAATCGCATCGCGGCGCGCGTGACGAAGGCCGCGCTCGTGGATGCGCATGTCACGGAGCTCGAGTCCTGGATCGACTCGCTCGAGACCGGAGTTCGGCCGCTGCGGCGCTTCATTCTGGCGGGCGGCGTTCCGGCGGGCGCGATGCTGCACCTGGCGCGGACGGTGTGCCGCCGTGCCGAGCGCCGGATCGTCGCGCTCGGGCCGGATGCGGTCGAACCGCTGGTCGTGACCTACATCAACCGATTGTCCGATCTGCTCTTCGTGATGGCGCGCGCCGTCAACGCGCGTGCCGGTGTGACCGAAACAGAGTGGTAGCCGACGCGGCCTACGCGACGTGCCTGCGTCTGGCACGTCAGCACTACGAGAACTTTCCGGTGGCCTCGCGGCTGCTGCCGACCGCCGTGCGCCCGCACATCGCGGCCATCTACGCGTTTGCGCGCATTGCGGACGACTTCGCCGACGAGGGCGAGCGCCTGCCCGAGGCCCGGATCGCGCTGCTCGACGACTGGCAACAGAGGCTGCACGCGGCCGCAACCGGCCGGGTCGTGCAGGATGGATCGGACGCGGCGGCGATCTTCACGGCGCTCGGTGAGACGATCCGTGCGCGCCGGCTGGACGTGCAGCTCTTCAGCGATCTCCTGAGCGCGTTCCGGCAAGATGTGCTGGTCACCCGCTATGAGACGTGGGACGACGTGCTCGACTACTGCCGCCGCTCCGCGAATCCGGTGGGACGACTCGTGCTGGCCGTGAGCGGCTACGCCGATACGCGACTGGACGCGCAGTCCGACGCGATCTGCACCGCCTTGCAGCTCACCAACTTCTGGCAGGATGTCGAGCGCGATTGGAGCAAGGGCCGGTTGTACGTGCCGCTCGAGTTGGTGCGTTCGTCGGGCGCGAGGGAGTCGGACCTCGCGGCCCGGAGGATCACGCCCGCGTGGCGGAAGGCGCTCGGTGAGGCCGCCCAGCGAACGAGGGCGCTCTTCGAGGCCGGCCGTCCGCTGCCCAATGCAGTGCGCGGCCGTCTGCGATGGGAATTGCGTGCAACCTGGCTTGGCGGCGTCCGTATTCTCAACCGGCTCGAGCAGGGCGGCTTCAATGTCTTCCGCGCGCGACCGACCCTCGGGTGGACCGACGGCGTGGCGATCGGCATCGGCGCCCTGACGTGGCGAATGCGGCGGGACCGCGCTGATCGACCCGCCGATCAAAAATGACTCGCAAGACCAGCTTCTACTACTCGTTCCTCGTTCTGCCGGCGCCGCAGCGACGGGCGATCCTCGCCGTCTTCGATTTCTGCCGGGCGGTCGACGATAGCGTCGATCTCGAGCTTGATGCGACCCGCGCCGAACAGGCGCTCGCGCTGTGGCGGGACGAGGTTCGGCGCGTGTTCAACGGCGCTCAGCCGGAGACGCCCCAAGGACGCCAGCTGAAGCCATTCGTGGAGCCGTTCCATCTGCCGCGCGCGCAATTCGAGGCGCTGGTCGACGGCGTCGCCATGGACGCCGCGCCGCGGCGCTTCAAGACGTTTGCCGACCTCGAGCCGTACTGCCATCGGGTCGCCTCGTCGGTCGGCCTGATGTGCGCCGAGATCTTCGGGTACCGCGAGCCCCGCGTGCTCGACTACGCGCGCGACCTCGGCGTGGCGCTGCAGCTCACCAACATCCTGCGCGACGTGGGCGTGGACTACCGGCGCGGCCGCATGTATTTGCCGGAGGACGACCTGGCGCGGTTCGGGTGCACCGAGGCTGACATCGCGCGCGAGGTGGCCGAGGCGGGCAGCGGCGTGAGGTCCGACAAGGTTCGCGCGGTGCTCGAGCATCATGGGAAGCGCGCGCGGGACTTCTTCGCTCGCGCGGAGCGCGCCCTTCCGCCGGGCGACGCGTCGCGCTTCGTGGCCGCGGAGATCATGCGCGCCGTGTACTGGGAAGTGCTGCGCCGCATCGAGGCCGCCCGCTACGACGTGTTCAGTGGCGTCATTCGCGTGCCGCGCGCGGCGCAGGGCGTCATCGCCGTCCGAACCTGGTGGAACCGGCGATAAGTGGAGCCGCTCTCGAGCGACGTCGTGGTCATCGGCGCCGGATGCGCCGGTCTTGCCGCCGCGGTGCGCCTCGCCGCCGCGGGCCGCAAGGTCGTCGTCGTCGAGCAGGCGCCGCGTCTTGGCGGCCGCGCGACGGCGTTCACGGACCGGGAAAGCGGCGATCGGGTCGACAACGGACAGCACGTGCTGTTCGGGTGCTATCGCGAGACGTATGCATTTCTCGAGGCGATCGGTGCGAGCCATCTCGCGCCGCTGCAGTCGCGCCTCGCCGTGGGGATGGCCGACGGCACGGGCCGGCGGTCGCGGCTGACGTGCCCTGGGTGGGCGCCGCCGCCGTGGCACCTGGCGCTCGGGGTGCTCGGTTGGGGCGCGCTGCCGATCGTGGATCGACTCAGCGTCCTCAGGTTCGGGTCGCTCTTGCGCGCTGCGCGCGTCGACGGTGCGGCCGCGGTCGCATCGCGAGTGCCGCCGGACGTGACGGTAGCCGAATGGCTGGCGGATCAGGGGCAATCCGAAACGATTCGAGACTGGCTGTGGCACCCGCTCGCGATTGCCGCGTTGAACCAGTCGCCGGACATCGCCGCGGCGGCGCCGTTCGTCCGAGTGCTCTGCGAGATGTTCGGCCCATCGGTTGAGGACTCGGCCATCGGCCTTCCGATCGTCCCGCTCGATGCGCTCTATGCAGAACCGGCGCGCGCGTTCGTTGAGGCGCGCGGCGGCGTGGTGCTCCAGAAAGTGGCGGCGCGCATCGAAACCACGGAGTCCGGCGTGCCGATTGGCGTTGAGGCCGGCGGTCTGCGGATCGCCACAGCCGCCGTGGTCAGCGCCGTGCCGTGGCACGCCTTTGCCAGTCTGTGGCCGCGCGGCGTGCCGCCCGCGCTCTCGGTGATTGCCGCGAACGCCACCGCCATGGACGCTTCGCCGATCGTCACCGTGAACTTGTGGTTCGAGGAGCGAGTCACGCTCGGGGATCGTTTTGTCGGGCTCATCGGCGGGCCGCTGCACTGGGTGTTCGACAAAGGCGCCCTGTACGCTCACGACGCGGGACATCTGTCGGTGGTCGCGAGCGGCGCCACCGAGCTCTCGCGCCTCGACAACGCTGACGCGACGAAGGTGGCGCTGTCGCAGTTGCAGCAGGCGTTGCCGGCGCTGGCGGGGTGCACGCTCAAGCGATCCGTCGTGGTGCGCGAGCCGCGCGCGACGTTTTCGCTGGCGCCCGGCGGCCCGCCGCGGCCGGCCCACCGGACGCCCATCGCCAACTTCTTCCTCGCCGGCGATTGGACGGACACGGGTCTGCCCGCCACGATTGAAGGGGCCGTCCAGAGCGGCCATGTCGCGGCGGACGCGGTCTTGGCCGTACCGTCATAATCTCTCCGTGTTCTCCGTCATCGTTCACTACGGCGAGCTGGCGCTCAAAGGCCGCAATCGGCCGTGGTTCGTCGCGACGCTCGTGCGCACGATTCGGCAGGTGCTGTCCGATCTCGACGTGCGCGACATCCGCTTCGTGCTGGGGCGGCTCGAGATCCAGCTCGGTTCGTCAGCCGACTGGACCGAGGTGAAGGCGCGACTGGCGCGGATACCCGGGATCGGCAATTTCTCGCGCGCGACGCACGTGCCGCTTGATCTCGACGCGATCGGGAACGCCATCGTCTCGGCGCTCGGCGGGCATTCCGCGGCCAGCTTTCGCATCGCGGCGCGCCGCGCCGACAAGCGATTTCCCATCCCGTCGCCGGAGATCGAGCGGACGATCGGCAGGCGCGTACAGGAGGCCACCGGCTGGAAGGTCGATCTCGAGCGGCCGGATCTGAAGATCTTCGTCGAGGCGCTCTCCAAGGAAGCGTTCTTCTATTTCGCGAAGGAGGCCGGCGCGGGCGGCCTCCCGGTCGGCACGAGCGGCAAGGTGATGTGTCTCCTGTCAGGCGGCATCGACTCGCCGGTCGCGGCGTGGCGGCTCATCCGGCGCGGGTGTCGCGCGCGCTTCGTGCACTTTCACAGTTATCCGATCTTGTCCCGCACGTCGCAGGACAAGGTACGTGAGATTGCGGCGACGCTGACGCGGCATCAATTGGGATCGCGGCTCATCCTCGTGGCGTTCGGGCCGGTGCAGCAGCAGGTGGTCGTGACCGTGCCGCCAGCCCTTCGGGTCGTGATCTACCGTCGTCTGATGGTGCGCATCGCCGAGCGGCTGGCGCGGCGCTCCGGCGCGCAGGCCCTCGTGACCGGTGACGTGCTCGGGCAGGTCGCGTCGCAGACGATTGACAACCTCGAGGTCGTCGGAAGCGTGGCGACGCTCCCGATCCTGCGGCCGCTCCTCGGCTTCGACAAAGACGAGATCACGAGCCAGGCACAGCGCCTCGGGACGTACGAGGTGTCGATCATTCCCGACGAGGACTGCTGTTCCCTGTTCACGCCGCAGTTCCCCGCCACGCGCGCGACCCGCGCGAGCGTCGAGGCGGCGGAAGCCGAGCTCGACGTCGCGGGTCTGGTCGAGGCGGCCGACGCGACCGCGGTCGTGGAGGATTTCAGATACCCGATGGTAAAATCGACCGTCCCGCACGAACGGTGACGCCCGAGACGAGGAGATCAAGGTTGAAGCTCACAACCGGAAAGCTCGCAGGCATGAAGGCCGTCGCGGACAGCCGCGGCGTGATTGCCGCGGCGGCGATGGACCAGCGCGGCTCGCTGCAGAAGGCCCTCGCGAAAGAGAAAGGCGGCAACGTCACCGACGCGATGATGGAGGAATTCAAGGCCCTCGTCGCGGAAGTGCTGACGCCGCATGCGAGCGCCATCCTGCTCGATCCGGAGTGGGGCATCGGGCCCTCCAAGAAGCGCGCGAAAAATGCCGGGCTGCTGTTGGCGTACGAAAAAACGGGCTACGACAAGACCGGGCCCGGCCGGCTGCCCGATCTGCTCGACGACTGGTCGGTGCGGCGTCTGAAGGAAGCCGGCGCCGACTGCATCAAGATCCTGCTCTACTACACGCCGACCGATCCGCCGAACGTCAACAACATCAAGCACGCGTGGGTCGAGCGCATCGGCGACGAGTGCCGCGCCAACGACATCCCGTTCTTCCTCGAGTTCGTCGGCTACGAGGAGGGCATCGACGAGAAGGGCCTCGAGTATGCGAAGAAGAAGCCCGAGATCGTCACCGGGGCCATGGCGGAGTTCACGAAGGACCGCTATGGCGTCGACGTCATGAAGGTCGAAGTGCCGATCAACATGCAGTTCGTCGAGGGCGCGAAGGCGTTCAAGGGGCAGAAGGCGTACACGTGGGATGAAGCGAAGCAGCTCTTCCTGAAGACGGCGAAGGTCGCGACGAAGCCGTTCATCTACCTGTCGGCGGGCGTGAGCAACGCGGAGTTCACCGAAGCGCTCGCGCTCGCGGCGGAATCCGGCGTCAGGTATTCCGGCGTGCTCTGCGGCCGCGCGACGTGGAAAGATGGGATGGCCGTGTACGGGCAGCAGGGCGCCGCGGCGTTCCGGAAGTGGCTCGAGGGCCAAGGGGTCGAGAACATCAAGAACGTGAATGCCGCGCTGAAGCCGGCCTCACCGTGGTTCTCGTTCTACGGCGTGTCGAGCGCAGATCAGTTGGCGTGAGCGCCAGATAGCCAGATAGAGGAAAACACCATGCCGTCGAATTCTCACCGCTCGAGCCTGCTTGTTGCCACCACCGTGGCCCTCATTGGCGCCACGGCTGCCGCCGTCGCCTTTGAGCCGCTGCTCCGAGCGCAGTCCGCACCGGCGCCCAAGGCTGAGGCGCCCGCGCCTCCGACGCTGCCACCGGACGAGGAAAAGCGGTTCGCCGACGCCTGGGCCCAGCAGCCCCGGACCAACCTCGGAATCGCCGCCGGCGGCGCCAAGGTCGTGATCGTCAAGTTCAACGACTACCTCTGCACCGGGTGCCGCGTGTGGCACGAGCAGTACCAGCCGCTGATCGAGAAATACCAGAAAGAAGCACCGGGGGCGGTCAAGCTGGTGATGAAGGACTGGCCCTGGAACAACCGCTGCAACTTCAGATCGTCGACCCTCATGGGCCATGAAGCGTCGTGCGAGGCGGCCGTCGCCGTCCGGATGGCACGGGACCGCGGCAAAGAGCACGACATGGAAGCGTGGCTCTGGGCCGAACAGACGAAGCTGATCGACATGCGGATGAAGAGTCAGACCGCGGCCGCCGACGCCGTCAAGGCCAAGGCGACGTCTCTGCTGGCGTTGAAGCCCGGCGAATTCGAGAGCGGTTACTCCGCGCGCCTGCTCGCTATCCGGCAGGACGTCGCGGACGGCGTGGCCCTGAGTGTGGACTCGACGCCGATCTACTACGTCAACGGCGTCAAGACCACGCAGCCGCAGCCGGGTGGCAACCTTCCGCCCCAGTACTTCGATGCGGCGCTTCGCATCGAGCTGAAAAAGGCCGTCAAGTAGCCGATGGCCATTTTGAAAGTTGCCCGGATGGGGCATCCCATCCTGCGCACGATCGCGAAGCCAATTCCGCCCGCCGAGATTGCCTCCTCCCGCATCCAGCGTCTGATCGATGACATGTTCGAGACGATGACCGAGTACTCGGGCATCGGCCTGGCCGGGCCACAAGTCCACGAGTCGTGGCGCATCTTCGTGGCCGGCGTACGCGACGGCGAGGTGACGAACGCGGTGGGGGACGATCGCGAGATGCCGTTCATGGCGGTGATCAATCCGGAGATCACGGCCGTCGGATCCGCGACCGACGAGGACTGGGAAGGCTGCCTCAGCGTCCCCGACATCCGCGGGCGCGTCGTGCGCCCGTCGGCGATTGAGGTGGCGGCGTACGATCGAACGGGACGCCGCATCCGCCTGGCGGCGAGCGGCCTGCCGGCCCGGGTGATTCAGCACGAGACCGATCATCTCGACGGCATCCTGTTCTTCGACCGCATGAAATCGCTCGACACCTTGACCTACATGGACGAGTACCGACGGCATTGGGTCAAGCACGAGGAAGAGTCCGAAGAGTCCGACGAGTCCTAAGAGTCCGAAGAGTCCTAAGGGTCCGAAGAGTCCGCAGAGTGCTCGATGTTTACTGAGTCAGAAGCCGCCGCGATCACGCCGTATTTCACGAACCTCGACGGGCCCGTGTTTGCGCTGACCCACCTGCCCGAAACCGTGAAGGGCGCGCTGTTCGCGCGCTATTCGCGGTCGCCCAAGTCCCTGCGCCGGCTGTTTCTCGACGAATTCCGCGACGACGTGTCGGGCGCGCCGGTGGCGTCGCAGACGGGCGCCACGCGCGCCGAGCGCCTGTACCAGAAAGTGCTGAGCGATTTCGGCGACGACTCGGTGGCGCAGCTCGGTGGCGTGCACCTCGCCGTGGAGGACGCGTCCAACCTGCTGACGAAGGTCCTCGAGCGCGGCCGGCTCATGGCCTATCTCGAGCAGTCGACGCGCTACATCCCGTACACCGATCGCCGCGGCGACCAGTGGCGTTACCTCGTGCCGGCGGAGCTCGAGGATCCCGCGCTGCGCGATCGGTTCATCGGCGTGATGAACGGCGCCTTCGAGGTCTACGCGCGCTGGATCGATCCGATGCGCGCGTGGTTCGAAACGCGTCATCCCAAGTCGCCGGGTGATTCGGACGCCGTCTATCGCTCGGCGATTCGCGCGAAAGCCCTCGACACGCTGCGTGGCCTGCTGCCCGCGGCGACGCAGTCGAGTGTCGGCATCTACGGAACCGGCCAGGCGTACGAGGCGCTGCTGCTCCGCATGCGCGCGCACCGGCTCCTCGAGGTGCGGCGCACGGCGGATCTGATGCTGGCGGAGCTGCGGAAGGTGATCCCCGCGTTTCTCACGCGCGTCGATCAGCCGGAGCGTGGCGACAAGTGGAGCGCGTATCTGGCGGACACGCGCGATCGCCTGGAGGCGCTCGGCGAGCGGTTGACCGGCGGCAGCGAACCGGCGCCGCGCCCGGAAGTGACGCTCGTGGATTTCGATCCCGAGGGCGAAGTCAAGGTCGTCGCGGCGGCGCTCTATGCCGCGACGTCCGCGCCCGACGATGCGCTCCTGGCGATGGCCAGGCGGATGAGCGTCGCCGATCGCGAGCAGGTCCTGCGCGCCGTGGTGGGGGAGCGCGGCAATCGCCGGCACAAGCCCGGCCGCGCGTTCGAGCGCACGAGCTACCGCTTCGACGTGCTGACCGACTACGGCGCGTTTCGCGACTTGCAGCGCCACCGCATGTTGACGCTCGACTGGCAGGCGCTCTCGCCACGGCACGGCTACGTGCAGCCGGACGCGATCGTGGAGGCCGGCGGCGATGCGGAATGGCGTGAGGTCATGGCGCGGTCGGCGGATCTCTTCGAGGCGCTCGTGGACCGAGGTCTGCCGCACGTCGCGCAGTACGCGGTGTCGATGGCCTATCGCGTGCGCTTCGTGATGGACATGAATGCCCGCGAGGCCATGCACGTGATCGAGCTGCGCACCGCGCCGCAAGGCCATCCGGCCTATCGCCGTGTCTGCCAGCAGATGCATCGTCTCATCGGCGACGTCGCAGGCCACCACGCGATCGCGGCGGCGATGCGATTCGCGGATCACTCGGCGGTCGAGCTCGAGCGCCTCCAGGAAGAGCGGCGCATTGCCGCGAAACGGCAGGCACGCTCGTGACGGTCTTGATTCGGCATCGCCTGCCGGTGCGGTTCCGGGATTGCGATCCCCTGGGCCACGTCAACAACGCCGTGTACCTGACGTATCTCGAGCAGGCGCGTTTTGCGCTGTGGAGCGCACAGGCGTTCTTCGGACGGCCGGCGTCGCCGCCGGGTCCGCGCGGTCAGGGCTTCATCATGGCCCGCGCGGAAATCGACTTCCGCGCGCAGACGCGCTACGGCGACGAGCTGGAAGTCCGTCTGAGCCTCGCCAAGATCGGGCGCACCAGCTTCACGTACGCGTACGACATCGTCAGGGTCGCGGACGAACGGACGGTCGCCGCGGCGACGACGGTACAGGTGTGGTTCGACTACGACACCGAGCGTCCGGTGCCGATCTCCGACGAGCTGCGGGCGCGGCTCGCCCAGCCGACGCCGTAGCGGAGGCATCATCATGGTCCTCATTTTCGGCAAAGACTCGTGTCCGTACACGCAGGCCGCGATCGAAGACTGCACGGATCGGGGCGTCGCGTTCGAGTACATCAACGTCAAGCAGGCTCCGGCGAACCTGGATCGCATGCTGGTGCACAGCAAAGGCCAGCGGCGCGTGCCCGTGCTCGTCGACGGTCATCGCGTCACGATCGGATTTGGCGGTACTTGAGGCGTGTGACGATCCGGCCGTTGGCCGGATGCGCGCGTGAGCGTTCTCGCGGGACGTGTGACGCCGTGGGCGAGGCTTGACAGTTTGTGAAATGTTTCACATAATTTCGGGCGGTCGTTCCCGGCCCCATCACCACCGTTACGACCCCCGCGGCCTCCGAACCCCGGAGGCCGCTCGTCATCGCAAGACCAGCGTTCTCGCCGTCATTCTGTTCCTCCATCACGTAGCTCTTCCTGATTACGGGGCCGGGAACGAGCGTTTTCCGCCACACTCGCGCGAGACGCCGTGACGCCACCCGCGGACCCCATCCTGCTGCGCGCCGGCAATCCGGGCCCATATACCGGAGACGGCAACAACACGTGGCTGCTCGACGGCCGCGAGCCTTCCTTGATAGATGCGGGCGTCGGTGCAGCATCCCACATCGAAGCGATCGCAAACGCCTTGGGCGGGCGGCCACTGGTGCGAGTGCTCGTGACGCACGGACACGCCGACCACGCGTCGGGACTGCCAGCGCTCCGCGCGCGCTGGCCCGGGCTCGAGGCATGCAAGTGGATCGCGCCGGGGGACACCGGCTGGCACCCGCTGGCGAATGGCGATCGCGTTCGCGCCGGCGACGCCGAGCTCGTCGTCGTCCACACGCCAGGCCACGCGCCGGACCATGTGTGTTTTTGGGAGGCCGCCGCACGCGATCTCTATGCCGGCGACATGCTCGTCCAGGGAAGCACCGTGATGATTCCCGCCGGCCGCGGCGGGCACCTGGGCGAGTACCTGCGATCGCTCGAGCGTCTCGCGACGCTGCGGCCCGCGCGCGTGCTGCCGGGCCACGGCCCGGTCATCGACAAGCCGCTCGACGTGATTGCGGAGTACCTTGCGCACCGGCGGGCGCGCGAGGCGCAGGTCCTCGCGTGCCTGAACGACGGCGTGACGGATGTCGACGCCATTGTCGCGCGCATCTATCCGGAGATCTCAGCGGCGATTCGTCCCGCCGCTCGACTCACCGTCGAGGCGCACTTGGAGAAGATTAGGGACGAATTTGGAGATTGGGAGATTTGAGGATTTGGAGATTCTCAATCTCCCAATCTCCCAATCTCCCAATCTCTTAATCTCTTAATTCCCTTCAGGCCGGCTGCCAACCTGGGGGCAGGGGCTTTGCGCGCACCGGAGTGCTCTCGGCTCTTGGCAGCGCATCTCGCACCACGCGCTCGAGCTCCTCGAGATACGCGACGAATCGGCGGCGTCCGTCGGTCGTCAACCGGACGAGCGTCTGAGGCCGCCGCTGCTCGAAACCCTTCCACACTTCGATGAGGTGCGCTTCGCGCAGCACGTCCAGGTGACGGCTGAGGTTGCCGTCCGTGAGCGAGCACAGCCCGCGTAGCTCCGAGAACTTGAGTCCCTCCGGATGGGCGACGAGCGACGTGAGAATGCCGAGCCGGGCCTTCTCGTGCAGCACGCGGTCCAGCCCTTCGTAGGCGAACCGGCCCTCGCCGTTACGACCGTCGGTGTCACGCTTTCGAGTCATCGCAATGTTCCTTCGCGGGTTCAGGAGCGGCGCCACGAGGGGCGCTCCAACGACAAGTACAAGAAAACCGCAGTGAGTAACTGGCCCGCACCGAACGTGCCGCCCACGGACCACGGCGACAGCTGATCTACGGTTCCCGCGGTCCACAGCAATGCGAGCCCTGCGGACCAGTAATAGAGCGCAACCCAGCCGGTGCCGCGCGGGGAGTACGGCCGCGTCGCGAAGATGCCGACGCCGAAGAAGAGCGCCCACAGACCCGGCAGCAGCGCGACCAGCGCCGGGCTGAGCCGGATGAGCGCGCCGGTGACGAGCGCACCCGCGAAGAGGGCCGGCATGAACTGGCCGACGACATGCCGCGCCCGCGCCCGCTCGACGTCGTTGGCGCGCGCGAAGTAGTGCCAGACGATTTCGGCGCTGCCGACGAGCAACGCCAACGTGCCCACCGCCAGCCAGTAGGTCGTGAACCGCCACGGGTCGACCGGGAGGCCGCCGGTGGAGGCCCACGCCGCGGCGGCGAGCCCGACGACCCCCGACGACGCGATGGGGATGGGGCGCCATCCCCGGAACACCGAGCTGCGGCCGAGCTGTTCGTGAATCTCGGCGATCTGTTCGAGCGCGCGGCTGACGTCTGACATGGGCCCTACTCAAGAACTCTGCATTACAGAGCAGTCGGCGTCAAGTATCCTCCACGGCCTCTGTCAGCATCACTGACGGAATTGCATTTGGTTTCATAGCTTTGCCGTGCTCAAGGTGGCCACCGGCCGTGGCGGGGAGCTATTCGGTCTTGGCTACATTTTTGCGATCCTCTTCCTGTTCCTGGCGCGGTGCGCGATCACATAAGGGGGGTCGAAGGTGTTTTCCGCAGAATCGAGGAAAATGGGGCTGAGCGATTCTGTGGAACACACCTCCGACCCCCTCGTGACGCCGCACGCCCTGGCCGGAGAGCTCGCGAGCGCGGCGCCGCCACTGGTCATCGACGTGCGGGCCGCGGAGCAGTTCGCCCGCGGGCAAATCGGCCCGGCGGTGCACCTCGATTTGTGGGGGGTGAGTCTCATCGACACGAGTGACGCGCCCCTCAAGGCGTTCATGTGGATGATTGGCCATCTGTTCTCACTGCGCGGCGTTGAGCCCTTCCGCCCGGTGGTGGTCTACGAGCAGGACTCCGGCATGCGCGCCGCGCGTGCCTTCTGGCTGCTCGAGTACCTCGGCCACCCGAGTGTCCGTGTGCTCGACGGCGGGTTCGGGGCCTGGACCGGCGCCGGCCTGCCGGTCGGCCACGATGCCGTCACGCCCACGCCGAGCACCTGGCACGGCTCGGCCGACGCCTCGACGCTCGCCACGTGGACGCAGGTGCGCGAACGTCTCGGCAACGCCGCGACCGCGATCGTCGACACGCGCAGCGACGGTGAGTACTTCGGCGAAGTCGTCCGAGCCAAGCGTGGCGGCGCGATTCCGGGTGCCACGCACCTCGAATGGAAGCGCAACCTCAGCGCGGACGGCCGCTTCAAATCGGAAGAAGAGCTGCGCGCCATGTACGCCGCCATCGGTGTGACGCCCGACCGTGAAGTCATCACGTACTGTCAGGGCGGCTACCGCGCGGCGCATACCTATCTGGCGCTGCGTCGCCTCGGCTTCCCGAACGTGCGCGCCTACACCGGCTCTTGGAAAGAATGGGGCGATCGCGAGGATCTGCCCCTCGAGGTCACTCGCCGCGGCTAGCGCCGGATCCCTTCGCCATCCCAACCCATGATTGGGCACACCATCGGCAAGTACACGGTGACCGACCGCATCGGACGCGGCGGGATGGGCACGGTCTATCGCGCGATCGACGACACCCTGCATCGCGACGTCGCGATCAAGGTCCTCAACGCCGGGCTCAGCGACCCGGAGATCGCCCGCCGCTTCCGCGCCGAAGCCATCACCGTGGCTCGGCTCAGCCATCCGGGCATCGCCACGGTCTACGAGCTCTTCGAGCACGACGGGCAGTGGCTGATGGTGATGGAGTTCGTGCGTGGCGTGACGCTCGAATCCCTCATCGACAAGACGGGCGCGCTGTCTGCGGAGCGTGCGGCCGAGCTGTGCCTGCACGCGCTGGCCGCGCTCGCGCATGCCCATAACCTCGGCGTCGTCCACCGCGATCTGAAACCGGCGAACCTCATGCTGACGGAGGCCGGCGTCGTCAAGGTCATGGACTTCGGCATCGCGCGGGTCAGCGGCACCGACCACCTCACGAACGCGGGGTTCATGATCGGCACGCCGGCGTACATGGCCCCCGAGCAGGTCCTGGGCCGGAAGATCGACGCGCGCGCTGACCTGTACGCCATGGGCGTTGTGTTCTACCGGCTGGTGTCGGGCGCGCTGCCCTTCAAGGGCGACTCGCCGTTCGCGTTGGCGCAGTCGCAGGTCAACGATCCGCCGACGCCGGTGAGCTTCGTCCGTGGTGGCTTGCCGCCGTGGGTCGATCAGGTCGTGATGCGCGCGCTGGCGAAGAACCCGCAGGAACGTTTTCAGTCGGCCGCGGCGTTTCACGATGCGTTGTCGCGGTGTCTCAGCGGACGAGAGCCGACCGCATCGTTCGATCCGTCGGCGCCGACCGAAGTCATGGTGACGCCGCCGTACGCCCTGTCGTCGGCCACCATCAAGCCGTTGACCGCGTCGCTGCCCTCGGCGCTCGGTGGGGACACCGTCCCGATTCTGAGTAGCTCGGCCCGCGCGGCAGCCGCCGCGGCGTCGACTGCGGCGGCGGCGAAAGTCGAGGCGTTCCACCGATCGAATCGCTTCGTGCAGTACGGCGCGATCGCGATCGTCGTGCTCACGGTCGCCGGCGCGTGGATCTGGAATCTCGTCGGCAAACCGGACCCTGTCAGTCCGACCGGTGTGACGGCGGGCACGGGAGCGCTCGCGCCGGCGCCATCGCCAACATCGCCCTCCCCAGCCGCGTCAGGGACGGCCGCCGCATCATCGCCGCAGATTCCAACGCCGACGCCGCCCCCGGTTCAGCCGCCGGCGTCATCGGCTGCGCCTGATCGCGGCACGGGTGGACGCGCGACGAACACGGCCGGTGCCACGACACCAGCGGGTGCGACGCCGTCGGGATCGACGCGACGAGGTTCCGCGCCGCCCGAACTACAGCTGTTCCCAGGCCTCAAGTGGATCACCATCGGCGCCAATTCGAAAGGCCAGGAGAACGACGTTGCGTTGACGTTTGCTGCGGGCCATGTGAACCTCACGCCCAAGTCGGGTGGTAATCCGGTTCAGTCGATGGCGTTCTCGACCATCAAGAGGGCGACGTACGCCCATGCCGACAACCCCGTGTTCGATCGAAACCTGCCTTCACCCCCGGATCTGGCGGACTATCCCAACAGCCGGGCGAAGCACTGGCTCGTGCTGCAAAGCCAGAAGGGCTTCTTGATCATCCGGCTCGAGACCGCCCCTCAGCAGGTCCTGACCGCCTTCGAGGCGGCCTCCCGCTTGAAAATCCTCTACGCGACGCCGCCGAAGTAACGGCGTCCGCGCCGGGGATATGATGCGGCTGCTCGGCCGTGAACATTCCACTGTCGCCACTCGAGTTCATTCGAAGGACTCGAAAGCTGTACCCGGAACGTGAGGCGTTGGTCGACGGCGATCTGCGGCTGACGTATGCCGACTTCCTCGAACGCTGCGACCGATGGGCGTCGGCGCTGCAGCGCCTCGGCATGAAGCACGGCGACCGCGTCGCCTACATCTCGAACAACACGCACCCGATGCTCGAGGCGTATCATGCCGCGCCGCAGCTCGGCGCGGTGCTCGTGCCGCTGAACTACCGTCTCACCGCCGATGACTTCGCGTACATGATCGGCCACTCCGGCGCGCGCGTCGTCTGCGCGGCGCCCGAGTATCTCGCGGCCGTCGACGGCATTCGCGCGTCGATTCCGCGGGTCGACCACTTCGTGTCACTCGAGCAACCGCGCCACGGCTGGCGCGACTACGAGCAGCTGCTCGCAGAGGCGCCGCCGGTGTTCGAGCCGGCGCCGGTGTCGGAGGACGATCTGCTCACGATCAACTACACGAGCGGCACGACCGCGCGGCCGAAAGGCGTGATGATCACGCACCGCAACGCGTGGGTGAACATTGCCGGCTCGCTCATCCACATGCCGATGACGTGCGCGGATCGGTACTTGTGGACCCTGCCGATGTTTCACGCGAACGGCTGGACCTACGTGTGGGGCGTGACCGCCGTGGGCGCCACGCACGTCTGCCTGCGGAAGGTCGACGCGGTCGCCATCTTCGATCTGATCAGGCGCGAACGGATTACCAGGCTCTGCGCCGCTCCGACCGTGCTGATTGGCATCTCAAATGC
>Ga0137427_10000623_pt1 | contig 17814 bp, 12 predicted proteins | sample EasRivERMZT700_2_FD_102309 | JGI IMG/M metagenome (GOLD analysis project Ga0137427, IMG submission 102309) | Soil microbial communities from meander-bound floodplain in the East River, Colorado, USA - East River MetaG ERMZT700_2 | ecosystem: Environmental > Terrestrial > Soil > Floodplain ...
CGGCATACGTCATCCGCGACGCGACGCTGAGTGGATCGAAGCGCTGAACGTCACGGATCGGGCCGTCTGTACTTCCGGCGATTACGAGCGCTCCGATCACATTCTCGATCCGCGGACAGGCACTCCGGCGAATTCAGTGGCCAGCGTGACCGTCGTGGCGCCAACCGCCATGATGGCAGATGGCTTGGCTACTGCTGCTTTCGTTCTTGGCCCGACCGACGGAATCCAACTGTTGAATCGAATGGGCGTCGGAGGAATCATCTTCTCGACGACTCTTGAGCGCTTCGCGACAGGGTATATCAGCTCGTGAAGTCAAATGTGGTCCCACTTCAACGATTCTTCAGTACGCCAAAAGGTCTGCTGATTATCGTCCTCACGATACTGACAGCGCTATCGACGACACATGAAGGCCTGCGTTTGGTAACGCCAGGTATCGCGGGCGCCGTCTTGACGGCTGGCTTGATCGATGCGTTGTTCCTGCGAAAAAAGAGCGGCTCCTGGGAATTCCCCGATGGAGCCATACTCTCAGGCTTGATCATCGCGATGATTCTCAGTCCACGCGAACCCTGGTACGTTCCGGCTTGCTCGTCAATCGTTGCCGTCGTCAGCAAGCACCTGCTCCGCACCCGATTCGCAAACGTGTTCAATCCGGCCGCCCTCGCCCTTGTCGCGATGTTTTATGTATTCGGCGCCGCTCAGAATTGGTGGGGAGCTTTGCCCGAGCTTTCTCCAGTCGCCATGGTTGTCCTGTTTGCAACGGGAGTGTTCATTGCGGATCGCGTGAATAAGATGCCGATGGTCCTAATTTTCCTCGGTGTGTATTTCCTGATCTTCACGCTGACTGCTTTTTTCGGAGATCCCGACCACGTTGTCGAGATTTTTCGCGCGCCCGACCTTCACGCCGTGTTGTATTTCGCGTTCTTCATTCTTACCGATCCACCGACATCACCCGTGAAGTATTCGCACCAAGTCGTGTGCGGCATCATCGTCGCAGTGGCGAGCTATCTGGTGTTCGAATGGACTGGCGCGGCGCATTATCTTCTCGCCGGCGTGCTTGTCGGCAACGTGTACGAAGCTGCACGCCGTCAGATTCAATCCGCTCGAAGATAAAATTTGCGTTTTCCATGACACCGTGGGTTGTCTTCAATTCACCGAAAAGCTCGGGGAACTGATAAAACTGGAAACATTCCGCACTGGCGCCATGAAGTTGGTTGTGACTTGTCATTCTCCGTCAACTTGTTTGTGATTCGCCCATCCGATCAGACGTAGTTCTTCATCACGACATCGCAATGACTTGCAGTTCGAATCTTAATTTTCAATTGAGCTCAAGTGCGAGTTGGCTTGCCAATTGCTTTCGAGTGGCACTTATCTACCACCCGTGTGGCACTCACAAACCCACGGCAGGACCGATTGGACGTCGGTGAACCAACTCGACAGCTTCATCAAAAGGAGGTGTCGGATTGAAATAGGAGAAGGCTGATGTTGTTGACCGTAAGTTTTCGGATCACTAGCTTGCCTAGAGTCACCCGGTCATCTGAGCGCGTCATGAAACCGCTGGATGGGATAACAAAGAATTTGTCGGGCTATGTTCGAGTATCGATTATCGCGCTGGTTACAATTTGCGTCCTTTTGGGTAGCGCAGGCCACAGTCTCGCAGCCACTTACTACGTAGACAAGACAAACCCCAACGCCAACAATAACAATGCAGGAACCAACCCCTCTCTGCCTTGGGCAACGCTCGGCAGGGCTGCCACGACACTTGTGGGTGGCGATACGGTGATTGTCGGAGCGAACGGTGTTTACGATGAGCGCGTCATTCCAACCAACTCCGGGTCGGCGGGTAACCCCATAAGATTCATTGCCGCTACTGGAACCCGACCGAAGGTTCGAGGCTGGACGCTGGCTGCCAAGCGTTACATCGAAGTGAATGGCTTTGAAGTTACGAACGCTGCTATGTCACCAGACAGCGGGATGAGTTTCCTTGTTAGTGGATCCGATCACATTGAAGTCACAAACAACTATATCCACGACACTTATGGCATTGCCGTACGAGCCAGTGTTTTCGATGGCGGTAGGGCCACGAGCCTTATCGTTCGGAATAACAGAATGGCGTATATCGGTCCGCCGGGTAACCGGGTTGTCATCCTCCAGTGTTTCTGCAGTTCAACCCTGATCGAAGGCAATGATATGTCTCACGGCGAAGACTTCGTTCAGATTTGGGGCAACCACAATGTCCTGCGTAACAATTTAACGCATGACGGAGTCGCATCAGACACTGCTGGCAATCGACATCTTGACGCCTACCAGAGTTTTTGTTTCAGCTCTTCGGCTGAAACCATGAACTATACGCTGATCGAGAACAACACCCACGCGAACAATCCCAGTCCAGACGATCACTTCGTTCTCAACAATCAGACGGATATCTGCGGCGGATCAACGACGGTCATCATCAGGCACAACCTGGTCAACGTTCTCGGGTCGGCGCCGTTCTCGATGGACTTGAACCACTCCGGGGATTACGCGGACAACTGGAAGATCTACAACAACACGGTCAACAACAGTTCGTACAACAACGGCAATACCAAAGCCCTGCATCACGTCGCGGTAATGAATGCGACTACTTCCGCAAGTCTGCTCAATAACATCTTCGTCGACGCCATCGCCCCCAGCGCCCCAGCCGAGATGTATGTATTCAGGACCGGCGACAGTACGAGTAAAGGTGACTACAACCTTGCCTACATGTCAGCCGGCAGCATAACCTGGGCCAATCCATTGGCCACCGAGCCGCACGCTCTTTTGAATCGCAACCCGATGTTTGTCGGCCCCAGTGATTTCCGTTTACAGGCTGGATCACCCGCCAGAGGCGCTGGTGCACCACTGACGAGTGTCGCGAGCAATGACAGCGGCAGCGGAACCACCCTGGTGGTTGTGGACTCTCATTTCTTCCAGGACGGCTGGGCAGGCGTCGCACCTGACCAGATCGCGATCGGCACTCCAGGTAACTCGGCCCAGATCAGTTCTATCAATTACAGTACGAACGCGATTACGTTGGCGGCTCCGATCAGCAGAAGTCCGGGACAGCCGATCTGGCTTTTCAAGAACTCTTCTGGCGCACAGGTCTTATTTGGTGCAGCCGACATCGGCGCATTTCCATTTGTTCCGTCGGGCTCCGATACAACTCCGCCGACAGTTTCGATGACGTCTCCAGGAAGTGGTGCCACAGTTTCCGGCACTTCGGTGGCGTTATCCGCAACAGCTTCCGATAATGTCGGAGTCGTCGGTGTGCAGTTCAGGCTGAATGGAGTCAATCTCGGCTCCGAAGACACGGCTTCGCCCTATTCCATGACCTGGAATACGACCACCGTATCCAATGGATCGCTTACGCTGACAGCCGTCGCACGGGATGCTTCGGGAAATCAATCTACCTCCTCGTCCATTACGGTAACCGTAAACAATCTCGTAGTAACGGATACAACACCCCCATCGATTGCTATGTCTGCACCAGGCGGTGGTTCGTCAGTCAGCGGTAGCAGCGTCTCAATCTCGGCGAATGCATCCGACAACGTGGGAGTCGTAGGCGTTCAATTCCGATACAATGGAATCAATCTCGGAGCCGAAGACACCTCTTCACCGTTTTCCATCAACTGGAATACTTTGTCGACTCCCAACGGAACCCTTTCCTTGTCTGCGGTCGCGCGCGATGCTGCGGGAAACCAGTCAGCATCGGCTGCGATCTCGGTTATGGTGTCCAACTCGGCGACGGATCCAACCCCGCCGACAGTCTCCATGACGGCGCCAGGAAATGGCTCCACAGTTACCGGCACGACGGTGGCACTCTCCGCGACGGCCTCCGATAACGTAGGTGTCGTCGGCGTTCAATTCCGGTTGAATGGGACCAATCTTGGAGCTGAAGACACATCTTCGCCGTTCTCCATCAGTTGGAATACGACATCGGCTCTAAATGGAAGCTACTCTTTGACTGCCGTCGCGCGCGACGCTGCGGGAAACCAGACAACGTCAGCTGCGATCTCGGTTATGGTGTCCAACTCGGCGCCGGATCCAACCCCGCCGACAGTTTCCATGACGGCGCCAGGAAACGGCGCCACAGTTACCGGCACGACGGTGGCACTCTCCGCGACGGCCTCCGATAACGTAGGTGTGGTCGGCGTTCAATTCCGGTTGAATGGGACCAATCTTGGAGTTGAAGACACATCTTCGCCGTTTTCCATCAGTTGGAATACGACAACGGTTCTAAATGGAAGCTACTCTTTGACTGCCGTCGCGCGCGACGCTGCGGGAAACCAGACGACATCCGCTGTAGTCACCGTGACGGTCAGCAATACTACTGGTGTGGATACAATACCGCCTGTCGCGGCCATCGCTTCACCCGTCGACGGAACGGCGGTCAGCAATTACGTCACGATTTCCGCGACGGCTACGGACAACGTTGGAGTCGCGGGAGTTCAGTTCCGAGTGGACAATGTCAATTGGGGACCGGAAGACACGACTAGCCCATATTCCATTGGCTGGGACTCCAGTTTATACTCCAATGGCGACCACACTATTCGTGCTGTGGCGAGAGATGCGGCGGGCAACGTGACCGTCGGGCCGGCAGTCACAGTCACCGTAAGTAATTCGGGACCTGCCACTCCATCCTCCTATTCCCTTTCCGACATTGGCGGACAATCCTGGAGCATTGCTTCCCAGAGTGCTCTCGAGGTTGGATACGCACGAGTGAGACCCGCTACTGGAACGGATGCTCCTTCCGGCGTAGCAATCTTCGGTTACCGAAACGGCGGCGTGCTGGTCAGCGAGACGGGCGTTCCGGCAACCATACCATCCTTATCCGGACGGATTTACGCCGAACTCGACGGTCCTGTCAAAACGGGAATCGCTTTTGCGAACGGCAGCGAAACTAGCGCCGTCATTTCTTACTATTTCACCAGTGGCGACGGGCTGACCCGTTTGCCAGGCTCATTCACCATACCTGCAAACAATCAATTCGCTGCATTTCTAGACCAGGCACCGTTCAATGGACCTGCAGGCTTACAGGGGACCTTCACCTTTACTTCGACCATACCCGTGTCTGCCATAGCCTTGAGAGGCTACACCAACGAACGCGGAGACTTTCTGATGTCAACGCTTCCGGTGTCGTCTCTGGACTTGGGTCCAACGAACGACATTTTGACCTTCCCTCATTTCGTCGATGGAGGCGGTTGGAGTACGGGAGTCGTCTTGATAAACCCCACAGACTTACCGATTTCTGGAACCATTCAGTTCTTTGGTCAAGGATCCAGACTCACCAGTACTCCACTCAAAGTGCGCATCAAAGGGGTCAGCAGCTCAACCTTTCCATATTGGATCCCCCCGCGATCGCAATTCCACATCGATACCGAAAGAGAGTCGGATTCGGCCAGGGTAGGTTCGGTCGAAGTAAATCCAGCGGTCAACACGGTAGCTCCCTCAGGGCTTGCGATTTTCTCTTACAAGAACTCGCAAGGAACCACGGTTTCAGAGGCAAGTGTTCCAGCATCTCCCTCAGACACCGCCTTCCGGTTGTACGTTGAGTCTACGGGAACTAACGGCGCAGTCGGATCGATTCGAACCGGCGCAGCGGTCTACAATCCGTCGTCCTCGCCGCTCTCCGTGATTCTTGACCTTCGGAATCTGGATGGCACCCCGACTGGTATGACGGCCAGAGTAGACTTGCCGCCTGGAGGGCAGATTGCGCAATTCGTCAATGAATTCCTGCCGCAAATGTCTAACGAGTTCCGTGGCATCGTGAGAATCACTTCCAACCAGCCTGTTGTCGTTACCGGACTGCGCGGAAGATACAACGAGCGCGGCGACTTCTTAATGACGACTACGGCGCCTTCCACTGAATCGGTCAACCCGATGAATGCCGAATCGATCTTTCCGCATATCGTGAGGGGCGGCGGGTACACGACGCAGGTCATCATATTCGCCGGCAATCGCGACTCAAGCGGAACTGGATCCATCTGGTTCGTCACACAAGACGGTAAGCTTACACAGTTCATACCGTAGCTGAGCGATAACATTAACTTCCGCGGACAAGTATCGGATGGAGTGATCGCCATAAGGGTCACTCCGTCTCAGTCCTCATGGTTTTGACAGGAGATCAGCGCAGTTCGCGCCGGTATTTGAAAACCGGATAAATGGCCGAACCTTTATCCGCGCCAATCGCTCGCAGTCTTTCGTCCATCACTCCCCAACCGACGAACCCGTCGCGGGCCTGTGGTTCAAGGTAGTAGAAGGCGGCGTTCGCCATCGGCTGAGCCATATCGACCAGGAATGTTCCCGCCGGAAACTCACGAACCTGCAAAGCGGAGAAGCCTCCGTCGAGGACGGTCATGTCGTAACCGGCGCTCCGCACTTTGCGCATGCGTTCGATGGAGAATTGCTCGCCTTCATACCGGGCAGATCGGTCGAGCGTTCGAACAGTGATGTTGTGCATTCGGAGCTTGGCAACGACATCGGCGAGTTCGGCGGGAATCAGATAGCCGCGCGGGACTACAGCCTCTCTCGTACCGACGGCCACTGTCAAATCGTCAACGCCCTTCACGACCTCCGGCGGTCCTTCAGCCGTGCCCGGGCGAGTGCCGCGAACGCTGGTGCCTGGAATATACTCCGCGACGTTCGAACTGTAACCGAGCACATCGATCTTGCCGCCCGACTTGTATTCACCGTCCAGAAAGTTACGCAGCCGGCCCGATTCCGCGTCGGCGAGAACCCGTGCCACGGTTTGCTCATCAGCGGCATTCACAACATCCCGGATTTCCTTCGCATGCGCGCGGGTGTATTCCAGAAGCGCTAAGATGTAAGCATACTGCGCGTAAACGCGTCGCTCGAATGTTGGCTGGCCTGGCGTCTCCGTGATGATGGCCATCCGGTTTCGCAAGCCATAATCGTTGACCACGAACTTCGCTTCCACCGTCCACGCCGCCCGGTCATGGCTCCACTCCTTGGGCGGCCAGCCGGGACCGAACAAAGCATGCGTGAACACTTCCAAGCCGAATTCTTTTCTTACGGCGTCACGAACAGCCGGAAATAACTTGTCGTGCACATAACCGCGAGGACCAGGATGTGCCGCGGGTACAGTCACGGAGCCATACGTATTGGCGTAACCATGGGACACACGACTCATCAGGTGACCGTCGAGGAAGAGGACCGGATCCCAATCATTGAATACACGATAGAGGCCTTGAGCTTCGATGGTATTGAGTTTTACCGAATCGCGATTGAGGTCGAGCCCCTGCGAGTTCTCACGAACACCGAGGATGTGTGGTGTAACGCTTCCAAGCGACCCGTCCTGCGTGACGAAGGTGTCGGTTCCATCGACGTTGAATATAGGAGCAATGATGACGATCTGATTGTCGAGCAAATGTTTTCGCTTGCCGAGCAGTATGTCGCGCGCGATCAACAGCAGGGCTTCTGCGGCTTCAGGCTCAGGCGGATGGATATTACCGAGAAGGAACACAACGTTCTTACCGGACGATCGAGCCTCTAGAGCGGACGTTACTCGCGGGCTGGCCAGCACGATCGCCGGCGCGACTTTTCGCAGCGGGCTGGTGAACATGCTCAATACATGGACGTTCTCACTCTTCCACTTAAGCGTGTTGATGTATTCGTGCAACTGAAACGTTGAGATTGTGCGGGTGAAATTACTGCGTTCAGCGATCGTCTGGAGATCCAAAGGCCACTCTCCGTTCCAGCCTTTCGGCACAGCGTCTCCCCAGTAAGTCTGTTGCGCACTCACAGCGCCCGAGAGTACCGCGACCGCTCCAACCAGGACAAGCCATCGGAATAATTTCATCGTTTTCACCGTTCGAATTGAAGTGCGTGAAGCGTACATTCGGCGAGCACCGAGGCGCAAGCAGGCTTCTTTTTCATCCGAAACGGGAGTTTTTGGACGTCCCACGAAAGATTGGGTTCCATCCAGCGGTAAACCCTTGCAGGATCTGTCTGGCATGGAAACTGCAAACTTTTTCTATGGGCCCATCAGTAGAAGGAGGCTTTTATGCAGGATCTGGCGACTCAAAGCTGGGTAATACCTTTGGCAATTGCTTCATTAATCATCCTTGCTCTCGTGATCGGCTGGGTTTATTCGAGAAACCGAAGAACCGAGCGATTAAAGAATCGTTTTGGATCCGAGTATCAACACACGGTCAGCGAATTTGGGAGCAGGCAAAAGGCGGAAAGCGATCTCGATCGACGTGAGCGTCACCTCAAAGAATTAAGAATACGACCGCTCACGGCTGCTGAGCGGCAACGCTTTATTGAGGAATGGCGCCTCGTGCAAGCGCGCTTCGTGGACGATCCGAAGCTTGCGGTTCTCGAAGCCGATCGGTTGGTTACCGAAGTTTTGAAGCTTCGCGGCTATCCCATCGACAACTTCGACGAAAGGATCGACGACGTCTCGGCTGCATATCCGCATGTCGTATCCAATTACCGCGAAGCGTGCGCCATCGTCAGCCAGATGGATCGCGGAGACGCATCAACAGAAAACCTTCGCCGAGCCATCGTGCTTTATCGAAACCTTGCAGATGAACTTTTCAATGAGGACATCGGCTATGAAGAATTTCGACGAGCCTCGTAATCGGAAAGAACAGCTGACGAACGAGCAGGCTGAGGTCCTGCCGTTTCGTCCAACCGACGATTGAATATTCCCTTCCTGGGATAGGCCTCGGCTGAGAATTGAAAATTGATTGTTGAATATTGTCTATTGGCAGTTGACGGCCTTCAAACATCTGACTTCGTGAAGGTGGGAAGCTGCCAATAGACAATACTCAACAATTCTCAACAATCAATTTTCAATTCTCAGCCGAGGGGCTGCGTCAAGAATGTTGGGCCCTATCCTAGCAGGGGAATCTGCGGACAGCTCTGGTCTGCGACCATAAAACCGCCGCCACGGTGCGAGTTGGGGAACATCAAGATCGGTCGTGGTGTCTAAGTAGCGTTGGCCATGAGGATTCTTTCTCTAACCGGAGACGCTGAGCCGTCGAAGACCTCCAGCACTCTAGGAATGCTTGCTGGAATCCTCAGCGCCGCATGCACCTCAGCACTCCTCGTTTCAATCTTTCGCTTGCCTCCGGATTTACCTCTCATCGTGGTCGCCGCCATCCACATTCTTCTCGTTGTAGGTGCGCATGCGTTAGGAGTTCAGGCTGCCGGCGGGATCTTCCGTCTTGATGTTGACGGGTTGGCATGGCGCTCTGGATCAACCGCCGCATTGATCGCTCCGTTATCTGTTTACCTGCAGGCCGGGTCTATCTACGCCATACCGATGGCAGCCGTGACTGCCGTTTACATCGTTATGCTGTTTCGCGCCTCGAACAGTCCATGGGAAGACAAATCGGAGTGGAAGCCCGCTGTTGGATCGGATTTGTTCCAGTTTCCGCCGCCACCCTCTATCGTGCGGCTCTTGCCTTTTGCCGGGGCCGCATTATGCATTCAAGCAAGCCTTGCGGCCGGGGCCGCCGGAGCGGTGAGCGTCGGCACGGCGTTTGTTTCCGTGGGAACAGTCATCATCGCGTGGCACGTCTGTCGTCTGAGAACCTCGGAGTTTCAACCGCGATCTACACGTCAACTGATATCGACGAGCCTGACGCTGATCGTCGCCCTGTCTTTGACCAATGGCGCTCTCCGCCAGGGATCAGGCGGAAGCGATGGTGAGGAAGGCGATCGAGAACAGATACGCGTTGCGGGTGGAGGTGGAGGTACCTATTGGGGCGTCTACCTTTGGCCGGAAGTTGTACCCAAGGCTCAACCTCTGTCACGTCCGCTGCGTTCGGAGGTTTCGCCTTTCGGCAAAAGTATCAAGATCCCTTTGCGAATCCGATTTGACGGTGTTTACTGGTTCTTCAGGCCGCCCGACTTGTCGCCACCACCGGAAGCCATCATTGCGTTTGGCTCACCCTACAAAACCCGGTTTCTAAGTACAGATGCCACTCCGATCATGATGGAGGCTCACCAAAGGCTTCTCGAACCCATCGACCCAAACTGTTGCAGCCGGATCGAAGTTTCGATTCGCAATGCCGACAGTCTGCCAAACACTGTGGTTGTGGAACTGCTCCTGATCGAATCACCGCTTTCCCGAACAATCGTATCCCTCGGCCGCGTACCCGTGAGCTCTACTCTGCCCTTCCAGCGGGCCGCTGATCGCCTGGGCCACCAAACTTTGAAGTTTTCCGTGCCGGAACATCCGTCGATTTCAAGTTTCGACGAAATGACCATCCGCTTCCACATGGGCTCTTCAAGAGAAACAATGAGCCCGAAGATTGCTATCGAAGACCTGACTTTGATCCCTCGCTGACGCCGTTGCCTCGTCGAGGACTGCAGATCATCGAAGGTTTGAGACCTCGGTCTCACCTTCTTCGTCCGTGGTCAAAGCCTTCGCTGTCATCGTCTCTCCCGGTCACCATGGTGTCGGTTTACGAGACCAATCGATTGAACAAATTTGTGTAGAAATGATAAATCCTGTGAATAATGAGGCGGACAATGAGAAGGTGAGGTTGATATGGCGTGGACAGATGGACTGGCGCGACGGAAGTTTGTGACTCGATTCTTCACCGCGTTGGGAATTGCCGGCACCGGGGCTGCCGGATTGGAGAGCGCGCACGCCCAGACGAGTACGGAATCGCGCTTTCGACCGGCGGTCCATCCTCAGGACTCGTGGTACGACGAGATTCCCGGAATTCATCGCTACGTCTTCGACACCATATCCCCGGACGGACTTTCGCGATCTCTGGGCTTTGCAAACACCTATATGGAGACGAGCAAGAACAAATACAGCCTCAAGGACTCCGACTCGGCCGTCATCGTCATCGTCCGCAACAGGTCCACTCGATTTGGCTATAACGACGCGATGTGGACAAAGTACGGTAAGCAATTCGCCGCGCAGTTGGATAACTTCGTCGATCCTAAGACGAAGGAAGTGCCGGTCGTCAACATCCATGGCACCTCGGAAGGGACGCTCGGCCGCCTCATTCAACGGGGTGTTCACGTGGCCGTGTGTGAAGTGGCCACTCGCGGTGCGGCGGGTTCACTGGCGCGTGCCCTGGGCGGGGAAACCGACACGTACTTCAAAGAGCTGTCGGAGAACCTTGTTCCGAACGGTCATTTGGTCCCGTCGGGAATTTTGGCGTTGAACCGCGCTCAGGAACACGGATACACGGTGTATGCCGGCGGATAAAATCCTTTTAGGCAGCGGATCCTCGGGTGTACGAATTCAGTTGAATACGCCAGCTGACCAGACCCCCCTGCGGCAATGCCGGGCGCTAACAGATTCTTTCAATCTGATGTACATTACGCGACACCATGCCGTCGCCTGGACAACTCCTCGGAACCTATGAGATCACTTCGCTAGCGGGCAAGGGCGGTATGGGCGAGGTTTACCGCGCGCGCGATACTCGGCTCAAACGCGATGTCGCGATCAAACTTCTGCCCGCAGAATTCTCCCGCGATCCCGAACGAGTGTCGCGCCTTCAGCGCGAAGCCGAGGTGATCGCATCCCTCAACCATCCGAATATCGCCGGCATCCACGACCTCCAAGAAGCGGAAGGCTCCAGTTTTCTGGTCCTGGAATTTGTTGAAGGCGACACGCTGGCGGATCGTCTATCTGCCGGGCCGATCCCACTACGCGAGAGCCTCGAGATGGCGAAGCAACTCTGTGAGGCCCTTTCCAGTGCTCATGAGAAAGGAATCATTCATCGCGATCTGAAGCCTGCGAACATTTTTTCTGACCCAAATTCGTCAAAACAGCGGCGTGAAACTGAATTACGCTGTGACGAAAGATGGCGGTTTTTAATCAACAAGGTCAAGGAAGCCGGCTCCACGCCACTTGGCATTGTCCTCAACTGGCCGTCACTGTTGGAAAAATAGCGTCACTCCTTCTGCACCTTCTTGCCCTAACATAAATGCCGACAAAGACGCTGCTGCTCTGGGTGATGCGATTATGCAAACATGGCGAGCTTCAAAAGAAACGTTGAGTCCGAAGATAGCTATCGAAGACCTGACTTTGATCCCCCGCTGACGCCGTTGCTGCGTTGTGACGGATAACTGCAGATCAACGTGATCACTCCGAGCCCGATAACTGCAGAGAGCGCTTTGAGCCAGGTTGGGAAATTGCCGAAGACAAGTGTCGGGCTCATCATGAGAATGATTGTGGCAACGGCGAGTTTCTTGACTCGCAACGGAATCACGCGATGTTGTTGCCAATCCCGAATGACAGGACCAAATGTCCGATGTTCAATCAACCAGCGATGTAAGCGCGGGGAGCCTTTCGAAAAGAGGAAGGCCGCGAGAAGCAGGAACGGTGTCGTCGGCAAAAGCGGCAGAAACAGGCCTAGAAAACCCAGTCCAACGCAAACCGCTCCGCCGGCGTTATAGAACCACTTCAGCACACCGCTCCTAACTTCCCTCCTGATTTACAACAGAGGAGAAATCGAAAATTGCACGAGTCCTGCAATTCAGGACCGAAAGCCCGAAATCTCAAAATGGACTGTCCAATTTGAGATTTCGGGCTTTTGGTTCTGAATTGCAGGATTCGTGCAATTTTCGATTTCCCCTCTGTTGCTAAGTCAGCAGGGGAACTCAATCTGTTCCCTCCGAAGTGTTGAGGGGCCGGAGGGATTCGTCAAGTCTCATGTACCTTGAGTATAGGTCCGAGTAATTCTGCATGGCGCCGGGATTCGGCTCGACCCGGGTCGTTTCATCGAGTCGAACGTAATCATCCGTTAACGCTGTTAATGAAACGGGGTTTCGCTGATGGGCGCTATAACACCACATGGCCTGGACTGCGGCACCGAGAGCTCCGGCTTCGGTGCTGATCGGACATACAACCGGATAGCCGAAGACATTCGCCACGATTTGTCTCCACAACGGACTTCGCGCGCCCCCGCCGACAAGCCGGATCTCGGTAGGCTGAATTCCATTTCTCCGCAGAACATCGAGCGCGAAGCGCATCCCAAATGTCGCTCCCTCCATTGCGGCGCGGCTCAAATTCTCCGGCGTGAAGTTGGTGCCGGTCAGTCCATGGAGCGTCGCTCGCGCCTGAGGAAGCGCAGGGGTTCGTTCTCCATTGAAGTATGGAAGCATCAGGATTCCGTTTGAGCCGACAGGTGCGGCGGCCGCCTTCGCGTTCAAGTTTGCGATGTCAAGACCGAGGAGTTCGCGAATCGTTTCCGTAGCGACGGTCACGTTCATGGTACAGGCCAGAGGCAGCCAGTTTCCATCGCTTGAACAGAAGGCGGCGAGTTCGCCTTGCGTGTCGATAATCGGTTGCCTGGAGAAGGCGTACACCGTCCCGGAGGTTCCCAACGAAGCCGTGACGACACCGGGCCTGACGTTGCCGGTTCCAATCGCCGCCATCATGTTGTCACCACCACCGGATGAGACCACAACTCGCCTGGGAATCCCGAATCGAGCAGCAAGCTCGGCTCGCACGGTTCCAACCCACTCGTTCGGTTGAATCATGCGCGGCACGCACATCAGTAACTTCCCGGAAGAGTCGATGGCTTCAAGCACACGCCGCGCCCACGTGCGGGTACGCACATCGAAATAGGCAGTGCCGGAAGCGTCGCCGAATTCGGCAGTCCGTTCGCCCGTCAGCCAATAGTTGATGTAGTCGTGAGGCAAAAGAATGGTCCGAAGACGCTCGTAATGATCGGGTTCGTTTTCTTTCAACCAGACGATCTTCGAAGCGGTGAACCCAACCGCTACGCTGTTACCGATCAATTCGATAACGGCTTCTTTGCCACCAAGTCTTTCCGTTAATGCGTCGGACTGTTTTGTGGTGGCGGTGTCGCACCAAAGCTTGGCAGGGCGAAGCACGTTTCCGGACACGTCGAGAGGAACCATGCCGTGTTGTTGACCGGATACTCCGATGGCGCGCAGATCATCCGCACGGACGTTGGAGAGTGCCATACGAATGGCATGACCCGTAGCGTCAATCCACCACTGCGGATCTTGCTCGCGCGTCCCATCGTTGGATTCGATCAGGCGGTGAGAGGCGTATCCTTCGGCGACGATTGCCTTCTTTTCGCTGTCGAGAATGACGACCTTAGTTCCCTGCGTGCCGCTGTCGATCCCAAGGAAAAGCTCTGACATGGATCAAGGTGCTTCCCAGGCACCCGTCTTCGCCGAACGGAATACCGCTTCGATTGCTCGCATGTTGTGAATTGCGTCCTCGAGAGGAACCGGAACGGCCGTATTGTGCCGAATCGCCTGGGAAAACAGATCGCCTTGAATTCGATATTGATCGCAGCGGGCGAAATCGCGGAGTTCTCCGTCGACGAATATCCGGCACGGCCTGTCGTTCGGAGCGTTGAAGGGAATCTCGATTTCCAACCGGCCGCGCGTACCGAAGATGTGAATCCGCTGGTAAGCTGCCATCTGTGTACTACACGTCCCCACACAGTGACCTGACGGATAATCCAGAATCATCGAGGTCGTCCGATCTGTCCCAAAGTTCGGATCTTTATCCACGAGTCCCATGACGCGTCGCGGCTCTTCGCCGAAGATCAGCCGCGACGTATTGATGAGATAACAGCCGATATCCATGAGGGCGCCGCCGCCGATGTCGGGCATGTTTCGAATGTTTTCAGGATCTTCGTTGAAGTAACTGAAGTAACCGAGGATCGACCGGACAGGCCCGATTTTCCCCGACCGCGCAATTTCAAGCGCTCCCAGCCATTGGGGATGCGTTCGGACCATGAACGCTTCCTGTATTTTGACGCCGGTGCGATCGCGGACTTCCAGCAAACGTTTTGCGTCGGCAACGCTCAAGCTTATGGGTTTTTCGCAAAGGACATGTTTTCCGGCTTCTGCCGCCCGAATCGACCAGGAAACATGCAGATGGTTAGGCAGCGGGTTATAGATCGCCTCGATCTCAGGATCCTGGAGCAGCGCCTCATAGGATCCGTACGCTTTGGGTATGCCCAGAGACGCCGCCGTCTCCTTCGCTTTGTGGAGGCTTCGGGAAGCGATCGCCGTGATCTCAGACCAATCGCTATCCAGCATCGCAGGAATAACTTTATTGGTTGCGATCCTCGCTACGCCAAGGACCCCCCATCGTACCTTTGTGCTCACGGCGGATAGGATACAACATCCCGCCTTGCTGTTATGAATTCCCCAGCTCACGGCACGGAGGAATCGGAAGTTGGACGAACGGAAACCTCAGAACCCGAAAACCCGAAATCTCAAAATGGACGAAATCCGGAGCATTCGGGCACTAGTTCATCAGTCTTACGTGCCCTAGTAGAGGCAGGCTTGTTCAAAACCCGCCGCATCGTCCCGGCGATAGCTGATGCAGATCTGACTGCTGCTCATATCGTCCGCATAGCACAAGCAAAAACTACCACTGCTGCTGCGCGAGCCGCAAACAAACATCAGTCGTACCTCAATGCAACCATGGGATCAACCTTGGCGGCGCGTCGGGCCGGGAGGTAACCGGCAAATCCCGCCACGACGAGCATCAGAGCGACGGCGGCGGCGATCGTGAAGGGATCGTGGGGTTTCAGGCCATAGAGCTGGCTCGCAATCAATCGAGCAACACCCAGGGCGGCAACGCTTCCGATGATCACGCCGATCGACACGAGAATCATGCTCTCGCGCATGATCATCCGAACGACGCTTCCGCCGGACGCGCCGAGCGCCATTCGGATTCCGATCTCGTTTGTCCTGCGCGTCACGCTGAAAGACATGAGCCCGTACAGTCCGATAGAAGCGAGAACCAGTGCCAGAGCGCCAAAGAAACTGCAGGCTGCGGCAAACGCACGTTCTCCGTTCTGCGTTTCGCCAAGCTCCTGTTCCTGCGTTTTGATCTCGAACAGCGGCAGATCCTTATCCACCTGGCGGACGGCTTCGGTCAGTTGAGGCACGATCGTCAATGGATTGCCAGCTGTGCGCACAGCGAAGTGCATTCCACTAGTCGTCTCCTGGAGATAGGAAGTGTAAACGGTTGCCGGAACCTCCCGTTGGATTTGCGTGTACTTTGCATCGCTCACGACTCCGACAATCTCGAGATACCGAGCCGTCGGCGCAATTCCAAACTTAAATCTCTTACCGATCGGGCTTGTACCCGCGAAATGTTGTCGAGCCAACGCATCGTTGATCAACGCAACTTTCGGCGAGGACTTCACATCGTGTTCGTTCAGATTCCGGCCAAGCATCAGGCGCATTCCCATCGTCTCGATAAAGTTCGGCCTCACGATCAATTGGTGCACGCCGATACTTGAGGCCGTGTCGGCAGGAGCGCCCTCCATAAATATGCTGCTCGTCCAGGAACTTCCACTCAGCAGCCGAACCTGTGAAAAGGTAGCCGACCTCACACCCGGAATGCTCTGGATCGCGTCGATCATCCTGTCGTAAAGGCTGACGATCTGAGCTTCGGGATATCGATTCATCTGCGGGTTTACCGTGAACCAAACCAGATTCTCCCGATCAAAACCCGCATCGCTCGATTGCAGATTGCGAAGCGTGTTCAGGAAAAGACCCGCACCGACAAGCAGCACCAGCGACATCGCCACCTGGGCCACCAACAACGATTTGCTCAAGCGCGAGCGGTTGCCGCCAACGTTGCGCGCGGTCTCCTTGATCGTGTCGTTAAGATTGACCCGCGTCGTTCGGAGTGCCGGCGCCAGGCCAAAGAGGATGCCGGTGAACAGCGACATCAGCATGGTCGCAGCGAGTACCGAGAGGTTGAGTTGCAATTCAACCGCGTTCTGGCCATCGCCATTGATCCAGTTCTGGAAGAATCCGGCAGCCCAGTAACCGACGAGCAGGCCAAGTAATCCCCCGCCAATCGCCATCGCCACACTTCCGGTCAGGAGTTGGCGTAAAAGCCGCCCGCGGCTCGCGCCCAACGATAGTCTCAATGCAATCTCCCGATGTCGCGCGCTGGACTTTGCCAACAGCAGGTTCGCCAGATTGGCGCACACGATCAACAGGACCAGCCCCGTGATGACGGACAGCATCAATACAGGCGTCACCACATCTGCCATGTTGTCGAATCCTGTTGCGGCGGAGTCCACGATCAAACGGGCCGGCGAACGCGGCTGATCCCGATCCAATCGGGCATTACGGCGCTCCGCCGGCGCGCTGTCCCATCCTTCACGTGCGGCCTCCAGGAAGACCGGGTTCAGACTCGCCTGCAACTCCCCAGCGCTCGATCCTGGTTTCAGACGGCCCATGACCATCACCCACCACCTCCATGGTTCATTGTGACGAACGGAGTTCGGTGTAATGCGAGGTTCCATAGACAGCGGAATCGACACGTCCGGCAGGCCGGACCGTTGTTGGACTCCCTTAAACTCTCGCGAAGTCACGCCGACGATCGTGATTGGGACCCTGTTCAGATAGATCGTCTTCCCGACAACAGCCGGATCGAGTCCCAACTGCCGGTCCCAGTAGCGATAGCTGATCACCGCAACGGGGTCGGCAGATGGAGAGTCGTCCGCTTCGGTAATCGTTCGGCCCTTCGCGGCTGTCACGTGGAGCGCCGAGTGATAGTTGCCTGAAACCAACTGTCCCATTGCAACGTGCGCTTGGTTATCCAGACTCACATTCCAATTCCCGAGCTGAACGAAACCAAATATGTCTGCATGCGCGGACTGCTCTCGGAACCGTTGATAGGCTAGGAAGGAAAACATGTTCCCAATTCGATCGCCCGTCTTAGCCCGAATATCTCACCGCTTTTTGTGATTGTTTGAAAGACAGGCCGCCAAAAAGACCAGAAAAGGCCGCCCCGTATGGCATTCAGAGTTTGCGAGAAACTGAAATGACCAAAACAAAGGC
>Ga0137427_10000624_pt1 | contig 17784 bp, 17 predicted proteins | sample EasRivERMZT700_2_FD_102309 | JGI IMG/M metagenome (GOLD analysis project Ga0137427, IMG submission 102309) | Soil microbial communities from meander-bound floodplain in the East River, Colorado, USA - East River MetaG ERMZT700_2 | ecosystem: Environmental > Terrestrial > Soil > Floodplain ...
CCGCGCGGTCGCGCTGCCGACGTGGATCTCGAAGGTCTGCTGGTCGATGCTGACCCAGACGACATCTCCGCTCATCGCGGCGACGCCCGAGAGCGCCCGCTCGCTGCCCTCGACGCGGAAGCGGCCGTCGCCGTCGTCATGCGCGACGAGCGGCGGCTCGACCCCCGAGAGCGAAATGCGCGAGCCGTCGAGCTCCGCGATCCACTCGTGGGAGTCGGCGGTGAGTCGCAGGCGTTTAGGCACGGCTCACTTCCACTGCTCGGAAACGGCCGGGGGTCTGACCCCGGTCTGACCCTGGTCTGACCCTGGTCTGACCCTGGTCTGACCCCGGTCTGACCCTCACCATGTCAGGGGCCCCAGCGACTGCCACGGGTCGAACGCGGCGGGGGCGCCCTCACCGTCGGCGTGCGCGGCCACCGGCGCGGGCGCCGCGCCACGAAATCCCACCAGCGCGGCAATCGCCGCCGCAGCGTTGCGAATGATCGACGACGGCGCGGCCGCAAGCGCGTCCATGTGCTCCTCGATGAACCGCGTGTGCGTGTCGTGCCGCGCGACTTCCGGCCGGCTCAGCAGCGCGATGAGAAACGGCACGTTGTGACGAATGCCGAGAATCTCGTACGCACCGAGCGCCGCCAGCGTGCGCTCCATTGCCTCGGCCCGTGTCTTCCCGTGCACGATCAACTTCGCGAGCATCGGATCGTAGTGCACCGTGATGGTCTGTCCCTCGACGACCCCGCCATCCACGCGAACCCCGTCGCCGGACGGCTCGCGATACCGCAGGAGGCGGCCCGATTGCGGCAGCAGCCGGACCGAGTCCTCGGCATAGATCCGGCACTCGATCGCGTGGCCCTTGATTCGAATGTCCGACTGCGCGAAGGGCAGGCGCTCGCCGGCGGCCACGAGCAATTGCGCGCGCACGAGATCGAGACCCGTCACCATCTCCGTCACCGGATGCTCGACCTGTAGACGCGTATTCACCTCGAGGAAAAAGAACTCGGCCTGGTCGCCCTCACCGTGAACGAGAAACTCGACCGTGCCTGCATTCACATACCCGACCGCGCGCGCGGCGTTCACCGCCGCGGTCGTCAGCCGCTCGCGCACCTTTGGCGTGAGCGTCGGCGCGGGCGCTTCTTCGATGACCTTCTGATGCCGTCGCTGCAGCGTGCAGTCGCGCTCGAAGAGGTGGACGACGTTGCCGTGCGTGTCGGCGAAGACCTGCACCTCGACGTGGCGCGGCCGCTCGATCAGCCGCTCCACGTAGATCGTGCCGTCGGCAAACGCGCGCTGGGCTTCGCGGCGCGCGGCGCCGATGCCCTCGGCGGCCTCCTCCAGCGTGCGCACGATGCGCATGCCGCGCCCGCCGCCGCCCGCCGCGGCCTTGAGCAGCGCCGGGAACCCGACGCGACCAACCGCAGCCAATAAATCCGCATCGCTCTGAGAGGCTGCAGTTTCGCCGGGCACCACGGGCACGCCGGCTTGGGTCACCGCCTCGCGCGCGGCGGTCTTCGATCCCGTCCGCCGAATCACCGACGCGGGTGGCCCGACGAACGTGATGCCGTTCTGCTCGCAGGCCTCGGCAAACAGCGGGTTCTCCGAGAGAAATCCGTAGCCCGGATGGATGGCGTCGGCCTTCGACTTCTTCGCGGCGTCGATGACCGCCTTGATGTTGAGGTAACTCTCCGTCGCCGGTGCGGCACCAATCGGCACCGCGCGCTGGGCCTCCTGAACGAACGGCGCGCTGGCGTCAGCCTCGGAATAGACGGCCACCGTCTCGATGTTCATCAGGCGGCAGGTTCGGATCACGCGACGGGCGATTTCGCCGCGGTTGGCGATGAGGACGCGTCGCAGCATCAGGCCAGCCACTTCGGCGGACGCTTCTCGAGGAAGGCGCGCAGGCCGTCCTGTCCTTCCGGCGAGACGCGTTGGCGTGCGATCGCGTCGACGGTGATGGCCATCACATCGGCCGGCTTGCGCCCCGCCACTTCACGCAGCAGACGTTTGGTCGCCGCCACCGCCGACGGCGCCGCCTTGCGGAACTGCTGGACGTGGCGCTCGACGGTGAGATCGAGCCGTTCGGCCGAGACGACGTCGTGCACGAGCCCGATCTCCTTCGCGCGCGCGGCGGAGAATCGCGCGCCGTTGAGACACCACTCGCGCGCGGCCGAGAGCCCGATCTTGCTGACGACGTACGGCGAGATCATCGCCGGCAGAATCCCGAGCACGACCTCGGTGAAGCCGAACACCGCGTCCTCAGCCGCGACGACGACGTCGCAGATGGCCGCGAGGCCGGCGCCGCCGCCAAGCGCAGCGCCCTGCACCCGGCCGATCAGCGGCACGGGAATCGAGTCGAGCGCGAGGAACATCGAGGCAGCCGTGCGGGCGTCGGCCAGATTCTCCTCGTGCGAGTAGCCGACCATCTTCGCCATCCACTGCACGTCGGCGCCGGCGCAGAAGATCGAGCCCGCGCCCGCGAGCACCACCGCGCGCACGGACCCGTCGTCGGGCACGCTCTTCGCGAAGTCGGCGAGCGCGCCGATGAGCTCTTCGTTGAACGCGTTGCGGACGTCAGGACGGTTGAGTGTCAGCGTCGTGACTGGGCCGGGCGAGATGAGGAGTGCGGCCATGAAATGGAATCTGGGAATTGGGGGATTGGGGGATTGGGAGATTTGGGGATTGGCGGATTTGGGGACTGGGAAATTAAGGGGACGCTGGCGGTGGAGATCTTCGTAATCTCCCAGTCCTCAAATCCCCAAATCCCCCAATTCGGTCACATTCTGAAGATCCCAAACTTCGGGTCCGGAATCGGCGCGTTGTAGGCCGCCGACAATCCCAGCGCCAGCGCCTCACGCGTCTTCACCGGGTCGAGCACGCCATCGTCCCACAAGCGCGCCGTCGAGTAGTAGGGCGATCCCTCGCGGTCGTATTTCTCGAGGATCGGATTTCGAATCGCGGCCTCTTCAGCGGCGGACAGCGACTTGCCTTCGCGGGCGAGCTGGTCCTTCTTGACCGTGACGAGGACCGACGCCGCCTGCTCGCCGCCCATCACCGAGATGCGCGCGTTCGGCCACATCCAGAGCAGGCGCGGCTCGTACGCGCGGCCGCACATGCCGTAGTTGCCGGCGCCGAACGATCCGCCGATCACGACGGTGAACTTCGGCACGACGGAGTTCGCGACGGCGTGCACCATCTTCGCGCCGTCCTTGGCGATGCCGCCGCGCTCGTACTGGCGCCCGACCATGAACCCGGTGATGTTCTGCAGGAAGACGAGCGGAATGCCGCGCAGATTGCAGAGCTCGATGAAGTGCGTCGCTTTCAGCGCCGACTCGGAAAACAGGACGCCGTTGTTGACGATCCAGCCGACGAGAAATCCGTGCAGCCGCGCGAAGCCGGTGATGAGCGTCGTCGCGTAGCGCTGCTTGAACTCGTCGAAGCGCGAGCCGTCGACGATGCGCGCGATGACCTCGCGCACGTCGTACGGATGCCGCGGATCGACGTTGACGATGCCGTAGAGCTCTTCCGGGTCGTACTTCGGCGGCTCCGGCGTCGTCATGTCGCCGGGCAGCCGCTTCGATGTGTGCAGGGTCGAGACGATCGTCCTCGTGAGCTGCAGCGCGTGGTCGTCGTCTTCCGCAAAGTAGTCGGCCACGCCGGACATGCGAGTGTGAACGTCCGCGCCGCCCAACTCCTCAGCGGTCACTTCCTCACCCGTCGCAGCCTTCACGAGCGGCGGGCCGCCCAGAAAGATCGTGCCGGTGCCTTTGACGATGACGGTCTCGTCGGACATTGCGGGCACGTAGGCGCCGCCGGCGGTGCACGAGCCCATGACGACGGCGATCTGCGGAATGCGCTCGGCCGACATCCGGGCCTGGTTGAAGAAAATGCGGCCGAAGTGCTCGCGATCGGGGAAGACCTCGGCCTGCAGCGGGAGAAACGCGCCGCCGGAGTCCACGAGGTACACGCACGGCAGTCGGTTCTCGAGGGCGATCTGCTGCGCGCGGACGTGCTTTTTCACCGTGATGGGGAAGTAGGTGCCGCCCTTCACCGTCGCGTCGTTGGCGACGATCATCACTTCGCGCCCGCTCACGCGGCCGATCCCGGTCACGACGCCGGCCGACGGCGCTTCGTTGTCGTACAGATCCCAGGCCGCCAGCGCCGACAGTTCGAGAAACGGCGTCGCGGGATCGATCAGCTGCGCGATGCGATCGCGCACGGGCAGCTTGCCCTGCTGGCGGTGCCGCTCGACGTACTTGGCGCCGCCGCCTTCGCGGATGGTCGCCGTGCGCTCACGCAACTGGCCGACGAGGCCGAGCATTCGATCGCGATTGGCTTTGAACTCTGCGTTGTTGGTCTGGACCTGGCTGGAAAGGATGTCCATGCGATCGCTCACCAGCCGCAGCAATCGGTCTTGTAGCCGCAGGCCGGGCATCGCCACACGGCGTGCATCCGGAACATCTCGGCGCGGCAGCGGTCACAGAGGGTCTTCTCGGTGTCAGGCTTGGGCGGCGGCGCCGTGGATCTGATTGGGAGTGGACGGGTCGGCACGACCGGACGCGGCGACGACTCGGACATGGCGTGGATTATAAGCGACCGCGAAGTACGGGTGGAGACGACGGCGACCACGAAGTACGGGTGGACAAGGGCGCTGAAGTACGGGTGGACAAGAGAGCTCAAGTACGGGTGGACGAGAACCAAGAAGTACTTCCCTGTTCTTCTCCACCCGTACTTCGGTGCCTTTCCCTCCCGTACTTCCTGGTTCTCCTCCACCCGTACTTCTTGGTTCGGTTCTTGTCCCCTCACTCCTCCCTCGTCGCCGCCGCCGGCGCCGCGGGCGGCAGATTCTTCCGCGCCCGCGCGTACGCGGCGGTCACCTCCACGCCGTACAGCAGAATCACGGCGGAGAGATACACCCAGACAAGGAAGAGCACGACGGTCGTGATCGACCCGTGAATGCTGAAGCGTGAGAGATCGCGCACGTACCACGAGAAAAACGAGAACGTGAGCCGCCAGAGCACGCCGGCGAGAATGGCGCCGAACCAGACGTCGCGCAGGCGGACCTTGGCGTTGGGCGCGTAGTAGTAGATGAGGCCGACGACGAGGATGAACATCGGCGTCGGCGCGTTGCGGTAGACCATGCCCTGGAGGTTCGCGAGCGCGGGGTAATCCGCGATGACGCTGGAGAACCATCGCGCCTCGACGATCTGCACCGCGCTCACGAGCAGCAGCGTGGTCAAGAGCAGCACGCCGGCGGCCAGCATCATGACGAACGCCACGAGCTTGTGTTTGAAAAACCCGATCGGTTTGTCGACGCCCCACGCGTGGTTGACGGCCGACGTGATCGCGCCGAACACACCCATCGACGCCCAGAGCGCGATGAGCGTGCCCGCGACGCTCAGTTGCAACGGGGTGCCGGCGAGCCCTTCAATCTGGGCGCTGACGAACTCGAAGTTGCGCGGGAGCGCGCGCGCGATGATCTCGAGCAGCGTCTTGTTGCCGCCCACGGGATTCCAGCGGTCGAGAATGGAGAGCACGAGCAGGACGAAGGGGAACATCGAGAGCAGCGAGTAGTAGGCGATCGACGCCGCGAACGTGAGGTTGCTGCTGTTGTAGAACTCGATGACGCCGCGTCCGGCCGCCCGCCATCCGAGCCGCCACGTGCGCTTGAAGCGCGGGACGAGGCCAAACGGACGCGGATGCCGACGCCGCTCCACAGACCTGGCATCTTACACGCGGTAGACTGAAAGGCTGATGGCCAATCGCCTCGCGCGCGAGCGCAGTCCGTACCTGCTGCAGCACGCCAACAACCCCGTCGAGTGGTACGCGTGGAACGAGGAGGCGTTTGCCGCGGCGAAGGCCGCAGACCGTCCGATCTTCCTCTCGATCGGGTACTCGACATGCCACTGGTGCCACGTGATGGAGCACGAGTCATTCGAGGACGCGTCGATCGCGCAGGTGCTCAATCGCGACTTCATCTCGATCAAGGTCGATCGTGAAGAGCGGCCCGACATCGACCGCGTCTACATGACCTTCGTGCAGGCGACGACCGGCGCCGGCGGATGGCCGATGAGCGTCTGGCTCACGCCCGAGCTGAAGCCCTTCTTCGGCGGCACCTACTTTCCGCCGTCGTCACGCTGGGGCCGGCCGGGCTTTGTCGAGGTGCTCGAGCAACTCGCGCGCGCGTGGCGCGACGAGCGGCCCCGCGTGTTGAGCTCGGCGAGCGCGATGGTGGATCGACTGCGGGATGCCAGCGGCGCCGGCGAGGCCGCGCCCGATCGCGGCGTGGTCGCGGGCCGCGAGGCCATCGAGGCGGGGACGCGCTCCTTCGAGCAGACCTACGACGTGCAGCACGGCGGCTTCGGCGGCGCGCCGAAGTTCCCGCGTCCGTCCGAGCTCATCTTCCTGTTGCAGGCCTCGGCGCTCACCGGCGATCAGAAAGCGCGCCTCATGGCGCTCGAAACGCTGCACGCCATGGCCTTCGGCGGCATGCGCGATCACATCGGCGGCGGGTTTCACCGCTACTCGGTCGACGCCGAGTGGCGGGTGCCGCATTTCGAGAAGATGCTCTACGACCAGGCGCAGCTCGTCCTCGCGTACCTCGAAGCCGCGCAAGCGAGCGGCGATGCGTTCTATGCCGCCGTCGCTGAAGACACGCTCGAGTACGTTGTTCGCGATCTGACTGCGCCAGATGGTGCGTTTTTCTCAGCGGAAGATGCGGATTCCGTACCCGATGAGGTCGTAGGGCAGGCCTTCAGGCCTGCCGAGTCTGGCAAAGCTGAAGCTTTGCCCTACGACGGTCAGAAGAAGCCAGAAAAGAAAGAAGGCGCCTTTCATGTCTGGACCGCGGCCGAAATCGATCACCTGTTCGGCGCCGACGCGCCCATCGTGCGGCGACGGTTCGGAATCGAGGATTCGGGCAACGCGCTGGCCGATCCGCAAGGCGAGTTCACGAACCAGAACATTCCGTACGTCGCGCAATCGATCGAGGAGATTGCCGCGCGGACGAACCGGTCGGCCGACGAAGTGATGGCCGTGCTGGCGCGGGCCCGCACCGCGATGTTCGAGGCGCGGTCGCGCCGGCCGCGCCCGCATCTCGACGACAAGGTCATCACGGCGTGGAACGGGCTGATGATCGCCGCGTTCGCGCGTGCGGCGCGGGTGCTCGTCGACACACCGCGGGCAGGGGAGTGGCGTCGCGCCGCCGTCCGCGCCGCCGAGGCGATCCAGCAGCATCTGTGGCGGCCGGCAGAACAACGTCTTCTGCGCCGCCATCGCGACGGCGAATCCGCCATCGATGCGTTTGCCGAGGACTACGCGTGCCTCGCCTGGGGACTGATCGAGCTGGCGCAGACGACGGGCGAGGCGCGGTGGTTGGTGTGGGCACAGGAGCTCACGGCGCTCGAGACGACGCGCTTCTTCGACGCGCGCGATGGCGGCTGGTTCAGCACCACGGGCGAGGATGCGTCCGTGCTGCTGCGGCTCAAGGAGGACTACGACGGTGCCGAGCCGGCGTCGGCGTCCGTGACGGTGCGCAATCTCCTGACGCTCGGGCACTTCGTCGCGGACGAGAAGCTTGTCTACCGCGCCGGCCGGACGCTCGAGCGGTATGGATCGGCGATCGGCCGCGTCGCGCGCGTGATGCCGCTGATGATGGCGAATCTCGCGCTGTGGCACGGCCGGTCCGCCCAGGTGGTGATCGCGGGTCCCGCGGGCCGCGCCGACACACGCGCGTTGGAATCAGTCCTGGCGAAGCGGTATTTGCCGTTCGCGGTCACGCTCACGCTCGATTCGGCGACGGACACCTCACGCTGGACGTCGCTCGCGCCCTGGCTCGCCAGCATGCATTTACGTGACGATCATGCGACGGCGTATGTGTGTTTCGACTTCACGTGCCGCGCGCCCGTGACGGATCCGGCGGCATTCGATCGACTGCTCGAAGACGCGGCGCTGCCGAGGCGAATCATCGTGTAGAGAAACTTGCATTCGGGGATTTGTGGATTGGGGGATTTGGAGATTCTCAATCTCCCAATCTCCCAATCCCCCAATCTCCCAATCTCCCAATCTCCCAATCTCCCAATCTCCCAATCTCATATACTCGCCCTGATGACTTTCAACGTTGAAGTGGTACTTAAGGGCCGCGACTTCGCCGTGACCGAAGCCATCTCGGTCCCGCATGGCGAGCCCGGGTCGTGGGACGAAGCGGCCGTAAGAGATGTGCTCGTCGAGATCCTGCGCGCGATCGGCCGCGCCGAAAATCCTGCCGCCGCGTCGGACCGCGGCATTGTCCTCCAAGGGTTCAGCTGGATCGTCGAGCCCTCGGAGGGCCGCGTCGTGATCGCCATCGAGATTCCGATGGGCGCGGCCGTGGCTGGTCCGTTCTCGGCGGATCAGGCGCAGCTCGATGCGGCGATTGCGCGCGTCGTGCGGGCCGAGCGTCAGTTGGTCGCCCCCCAGACGATTCACTGACCGGATTTCGTCACCGCGCTCCAAAAGGGACCCGACAAAAAGCCGCGCCGCCGCTCGCCGTTGAGGCGCATAATCTTGGCTTCCCCTTTTCCTCATGAAGGAGCGGACGGTTATGCGCAATACCCTGCGAGCCGCGGCGTTGATTCTGTGTGCGGCGGCCGTCGTCGTGGCGGCGGCTGACCCGGCGTATGTCGGCAAGTGGAAGCTGAATCCAGCCAAAAGCGACTTCGGCCAATTGACGGCGATCTACGAGGCCGTGCCTGGTGGCGGCTACAAAGCCACGATGGATGGTCTGTCGTACACGTTCAAGACCGACGGCAAAGAAGTGCCCACGCCGTGGGGCACGATGACGTCGGTGAAGAGCATCGACGCCAACACCTGGGAGTCGACGAACACAGTGAACGGCAAGCTGATGAGCACGGAGACGATCAAGCTGTCTCCGGATGGGAAGACGCTCAACATCGACTCGAAGATGATGAAGGCGTCCGGTGAAACGGCCAACAACACGATGTCGTTCGCGCGCGTCTCCGGAGGTCCCGGCCTCGCGGGTACATGGAAGGCCGCGAAGATGGCGAGCAATTCACCGGCGACGATGGACATCGCGATGAAGGGCACCGATGGGTTGGTGCTGAAATTCGTCGACCAGGGCGGCGTGTGCGACGGGAAGTTCGACGGGAAGGACTATCCCGCGACGGGCACGCTGTGGCCGGCGGGCTGGACGTGCGTGCTCTCGAAGGGCGGCGATCAGGCCTTCAACGTGACGTGGAAGAAGGACGGCAAGGCGATGTATCAGTCCACGTTCACGGCGTCGGCCGACGGCAAGACGCTGACGGAAATGGGCGGCGCGGCGGCGACGACGGAGAAGATCAAGGCGGTCTATGAACGTCAATAGCGCGTGTTAATGCGTGAATGAGTGATTGGGTGAATGGGCGACGGAGTGCGCTCATTCACCCAGCCGCACTCTCGCATTCACACCCAGTCACGCATTCACGCATTCACACATTAACGACGTCTGTATCATTGCTCTGCGGCAGTTGAGCCGGGGTGCCGAAACTGGCAGACGCACAGGACTCAAAAAAACGCTCGAAGGCAGACTCGACGCCGAATCACTCCTGCGAGGGCAGGCACCGGTATGATTGGCCCTTGTGAGGATTGGCATCAGAAGCGGATTGATTGCCTTGTTCGTAGCGGCAAGCCTTTCGCTGGCGGCTCAGTCTTCTCCTAGTCGAGGCCCAACTCGCGGAAGTCTTCTGCTCAAGGGCGGAATCGCGGCGAATACTGCCATTGACTCCGCCTTTGTAACTCTCGCCGGTGGCGCGCGATCCCACATTGTCCTGATTCCGACCGCCAGCCTCCCAGACGACATGCCGGCCGAGATGCTGCCAGAGGTTTTGGTTTTCCTTGAGCAGCGCATGAAGGAGCGATTCGGTGCGAGTGCGGTCACCGTCCTGCATACGCACAATCGCGCTCGATCCGATGGCGAGGCCTTTGTTGAACCGCTGCGCCGGGCGACCGGCGTCTGGATGCTGGGTGGGTTCCCGGAACGCTTGGTCCAGTCGTACTTGGGTACCAGGACCGAGCGAGCGATTCGCGACCTGCTGAGTCGTGGTGGTGTGGTGGGCGGCGAGTCGGCGGGTGCCATGATCCAGGGATCCTGGCTGGATAGCACCGATGAGGGATTCACGCCGGAGATTCGATCGTTGATGCAACGCCACGCCGCTGGTGGCGGATTCGGACTGTTGAACCGTAGCGCCGTGTTCCCGCACTTCGACGCGCGTGGACCGGAGGCGGCAATCAAGCAAAGCGCGGCGGACCCCGACCAACTTGCAATCGGTATCGACGATGAGGCGGCGCTAATGGTCAAGGGCGACCAGGCCGAGGTGCTGGGTCGCGGCAGGGTCACTCTGTACAACGTGCCCGGCCGAGCTTCGGCGAAGGTCGTCATCCTGCAGCCGGGCGAACGGTACGATCTGGCCGCGCGCCGTCAGTAGGTAGGCGTTGGACGCGACTGGCTTCTCGAAAACCAGGGAACATCACGTGGACCGAGTGTGAACTAATGCCTTAGACAGCTACGCCGGGGTGGCGAAACTGGCAGACGCACAGGACTTAAAATCCTGAGGGCTCAAAAGGCCCGTGTGGGTTCGATTCCCACCCCCGGCACTCTTTCTTAGGAAATCCGCGAGTTCGTTGGCTGCTGCTGCCAAAACAAAGCGACGGAGAGCGAAAACTGATCCCATTCTGAGCCTGTCGGCCTTACTGTTCGGCGGTTGCGCGTGGCCTTCACCGAGGGCCGGCGTAGAACCGACGCATTTCTGCCAGAACCTCCGGTGCGCGTTCGATGTAAAAGTAGTGCCCTGCATCCTTGAGGATTACCACTCGGGCCTGAGGCACCTCCCGGCGAAAATTTTCAATCCAGCGATTCTGTAGGGGGACGACAGCAGTGCGCCAAAAGGTCTCCGCTCGGGCGCGCAGCTCAGCCGAGGCACTGGGTGGCACGCCGGGGTGCTGTTGCTGGAGGGCGACCAGGGCCAAGGTGGGCGCCTTAACCCGAGAGAAATCAACGGAGTGTTGACTCCACCATCGGCTGATTTCGCCCCATACGCGTCCAGAAGCCGGCGCCGTTTTTAGGGGATCGTCCTGCAGCACCGTGTTCGCGCTCGCTGGGTCGGCAATCGCATCCAGGTAGACGACCGATCGGACGCGCTTCGGATATCGGGTCGCCAGCTCAGTCATTTCCAAGCCTGCCAAGGAGTGACCGGCGAGATGCACCCGATCAAGTCCACGCGCATCGAGAAACGCGACGACATCTGCGACGAGCACCGAAAGTTCGTAGCCGGATTGCGGTTCGTCAGAAGGCGGCAGGCCACGCCGTGTGAGGGCGTAGACGTGAAATCGTTCACGAAGCCCGATCGCTAGAGGCTGAAATGTGTCTGCCGGTGTTCCGAAACCGGTCAGCAACAGCAGGGGTTCGCCGCTGCCTCCCCAGTCGAGATAGTGAAGCTTGATTCCGTGGCTCTGGACGAAGTGCTCAGACGGCTTGGAGGGTTGGATTCCCAGCTGCGGATTCTGAGAGACCTCCAATACGAGCCATAGGACAAGAAGAGCTGACATGAGGGTGCCTCCAGAGATCAACGCTCCGACGCCTGACGCCAGTTCTGCCGTCACACTACCAGAGAACCGCGACCGCTCAGCTCTCAGATCGATTTGGATAAATCGGCGTCCGCAGCGGCGGGCTGCAAGCCGCCAGAGACTTACAGAATTGGTCGCCCGGTGCGTGCAGTTCTAGGCCGACTTCTGGCGGCGCGTCTTCGCGCCCTTCGGCCTGAACGTCGAGACCGTGCCGGTCTTCGACGACGGCGGGGGCGTCCCGAGGTAGGCATCGAGGCGCGCGGCGGCTTCACGCTGCATGGCCGAATCCACAATCGCGTAGCGCCGGTAGATCGACTCGGTCTTGTGGCCGACGATGGACATCGCGACCGAACGCGGGATACCGGCCCGCTCGAAGGTCCGCACGGCTGACCGGCGCATGTCGTGAATCAGCTTGCGAGGGCACCCCCGGCATTCCTCGCTTTACCCGACGCGGAACTCGACCGTCGCGACCGTGTTCTCCCACGCGATCGCCAACGTGCCGCCGGTCTTGGTGACGTCGAGAAAATAGATCGTCATCTGATCCAGTTTGGAGGCGACCCTCGAGTCCACTCGCATCGCCGCGCGGACGACATCGAACTTCGAGTTGTAGTTGACGGCACCGACGAGGTCGGTCGTGTTGGTGGCGGCGCCTGGAGGTTGCGGCACGCCGCGTGGCTGCGACGTCAGGATCAGCGTCCATTCCGTGGGGCTTTTGAGATCGACGAGCAGGCCGTACTCGCCCGCCGGCAGCGTCGTGGCGCCGAACACGAGCGGCACTTCCGTCTTGAACACCGTCGTCAGGTTCGCGCCCGCGCGCCACACAGGCGCGCCAGCCCGCACCGCCACGCCGTAATCAGCGCCCGTGCCGAAGATGTTCGTCCGCTGACGGAGCATCGGACGGCTGTAGGTCACCTCGATCCATTTGCCGCCCTGGTAGATGGTGTTGCCGGCCGCGTTCTTCACCCATTCGCCGCCCACCACCGCCGAGGCCGATCCGGCAGGGCTGCCCGGCCGCTCCTGCCGTGCAGAGAGCAGGACGGATGCCGCGAGAACCAGAACTGCCGTCGTGCCGAAGCGCTTCATCTCACACCTCCAAATTGCCCTGGTCATTGGCCGGCCGGCGGTTGCCAGAGTTCTACCTTGTTGCCCTCTGGATCGATGACCCAGGCAAACTTCCCGTACTCGGAATCATCAATCTTCTCGAGAACGTTGCAGCCTTCTTCGCGCAGGACCTTAACCAGAGCGTGGAGATCCTCCACCCGGTAATTGACCATGAACGTTGCAGTGCTGGGCGCAAACTGGTCACCTTGCGCCGAACCAATGGACCAGATGGTCGTTCCGCCAACCGGCTTACCCTCACCGTCGGTCCAGGTGAAAGCCGCGCCACCCCAGGCTTGGACATCGATGCCGAGGTGCCGCTTGTACCAAGCCTGTAGTGCCGGAGCATCTTTGGCTTTGAAGAAGATGCCGCCAATGCCAGTGACTCGCTTCATAGAAGCGACAGTCTACACGGCTGAGCCCGAACTGATCCCTCACCGTCCTCTTCCATACCGCAGCGCGAAGCTCCAGAACACGGGCCACCAGATGATGTCATTGAGCACGCAGGTCCAGCCGAACGTCCAAGGCAATATCCCGGCGATCGCGTAGTACACGAAGCCCGCCGGTCCGAGTGTCTTGCCCGCCAGCGCGATCCAGATCAGGCCGGCGTACCGCAGCGGCTCCCGGGCCAGCAGGTAGTAGCCGATGGCATAGACGCCGACCATCATCCCGATGACCTGCACCAAAGGGATGACGGTCGCAACTTCGAGACCGGCCAGACGCGACAACGGAACCGGAAAGGCGATGACGGCTGCTCCCCAAGCCACGTTGTACGCTGCAGCCGCGTAGAACCACCCGCGGTACATTCGGAGGTGGTCCGTCATTGGCGCGCACGGCGAACGCTGGCCAGGGCGTCGCGGACTCCGGACACGAACACACCCACCGCGAGCCCGGCCAGTACCCAAGCAGGAAACCCGTGGTAGCTGCGGCCAAACCCCGTGGGCTCAGTGCTCCAGCGAAGAATCTCGGGAACGAGATACGCGAGGAACGCCCCGTACACGATTCCCATCACCGCGTGCATGGCGCGTTCACCGCCAGGTAGACGGCGGATGCGATCCTCTTCGATGAAGTCCCAGAGCGTGATGCCAATCTCGGCTAGCAGCAACGCACACAGTACCCACGCGAACGCGCCGTTCCAAGTCAGAAAGCCGAGGCTTCCGATGATCACCGCGTACGCGAAGTCACGCGCTGCGTGCAGGCGCAGCTCGATCCCGGTGCCATGCCCGTGCGGCAGGCGAAGCCGGTACTCGTGGTAGTAAAGCGTATCGAAGGCCCCGAGCAGCGCCTGGACGAACAGCAGCCAGATCGCCGTGTTCACGGTGCCGCCTGCGATGCCCGCATGCTTCCCCCGTACCGGCAAATAAGATGACCGTGCCACTCCACCCTGACATCGACGTGCCAACCCTCTGGATCTGGCGACACGCGGGCCCATACGCGTGGCGACAGGGCGGGCGGTACGCGCAGGAACAGGAAACGCAGCGTGGCGTGCTCGTACAACAGACAGCCGTTCGCGGCACGCAGCGAGAACACCAGGCGGCCAGGCCCCTGCTCCTCAACGAGGAAGCCTCGGTGAGCGTACTGATGCGTAGAGAGAGGCGTCCGCCCGATCCTGCGCTCCCACCGCAGCGTGAGCGGTCGAGCGTGTGTTCGCGTTGGACTGAAGACCACACTGAGGGTGACTGGTACACGGGTTCCGGCGGCCGGCAACTTCATCAGCGCCACCAGAATCCGGGTGACGCGGTGAGTCCCGTGGACGACGTCGAACGTGCCTTCTGCGCTGAGCGGCGCCTCGTGCGCCCTGCGAACGTTCGGATGCAGCGTATCGAACGCCTCGCCGAGAATTGCGTGGTAGGGAGACATGGAGCCAGTAGAGCCGGGCGGTCTGATTCTGACAGAAAGCCGCCCGAGCGGAGACGACGCCGTCTGCCAGTTCGCTGCCGAAGTGACTGTCTAGTGCGTCGATATCGTGACGTGCGCTGAGACCTCGCCGGACGTTATCTGGCCGCGGAGGCCGCCACTTCGCGTGGTCGCACCGGCGTCTTGAGGAACGACAGCAGTTCCGCGTTGATCTGATCCTGGTGCGTGGCCGTGATGCCGTGCGGCGCGCCCGGGAAGTAGATGTCTTTCGCGCCCTTGATGATGCGCGCCGACTTCTTCGACGACTCCTGCACCGGAACGACCTGGTCGTCCTCACCGTGGAGCAACAGCGTCGGTACATCGAACTTCTTCAGGTCTTCGGTGAAATCCGTCTCGGAGAAAGCCTTGATGCTCTCGTAAGCGTTCTTGAGACCGGACTGCATGCTCCAGATCCAGAATTGATCGAGCACACCTTGCGAGACCTTGGCGCCGGGCCGGTTCGCGCCGTAGAACGGGACCGCCATCTCCTTGTAGAACTGCGCGCGGTCCTTGAAGAGGCCCGCACGCATGCCGTCGAACAGTTCGATCGGCAAGCCCTCGGGATTGGCGGCGGTCTTCAGGAGGAATGGGGGCACCGCGGCGATCAGAACGGCCCTGGCGACGCGTTTGGTGCCATGACGTCCGATATAGCGGGCCACCTCGCCGCCACCGGTGGAGTGGCCCACCAGCGTGACATCTGTGAGTTCCAGCCCCTCGATCACGGCCGCGAGATCGTCAGCGTACCCGTTCATGTCGTTGCCGTTGGACGTCTGACTGGATCGCCCATGGCCGCGCCGGTCGTGCGCGATCGCGCGGAAGCCGTTCTGCGCGAGGAACAGCATCTGCCCGTCCCACATGTCGGCGTTCAGCGGCCAGCCGTGTGAGAACGTGACAACCGGCCCCTTGCCCCAATCCTTGTAGTAGATCTCGGTGCCGTCCTTGGTGGTGATGGTGCTCATGGATCCAGCTCCTTGCGAAGGGGGAGCGACAAACAGGGATCTTCGCACCGGCGATGAACTGATCGCGTCGTGATCGGGTGGCGAGCGACACAGAAAACTTCAGGGCGCGCAGAGTGTCGTGGCGACACCCTGCACTTACGCCGTGACGACGCGCAACTGCGTGCCCCAAGGATCCGCAACCTTGCTCCCATCGTCGGTCTCCGTGACGACGTAGCCTGCCGTGCTGAGGCTTCGCGCGGTGGCGGCACGGTCGTCGTTCGTCGGCACGACCAACTGCCACTCGACGAGCCGAGCGTCGTTGTGTCTCGCTGATGGGCCCGACGACCAGACGTTCGTCCCAAGATGATGGTGATATCCGCCCGCGGCGAGGAAGAGGGCGCCCGGGTAACTCCAGACCATTTTGTCCAGCCCGAGCGCGGCGTGATAAAAGGCCTCCGCGTCCGCGAGACTGCCGACGTGCAGGTGCATGTGTCCGATCGTCGTGCCAGCCGGCATGCCTTCCCAACGCCGCTCACCAGCAGATGCGATGACGTCGTCGAGGTCGAGCGGGTCGCTCGCCATGAGCAGTTCGCGATCGCGATAACGCCACTCGCTGCGCGGCCGATCTGCGTAGACCTCGATGCCAAGTCCGTCTGGATCCCGGAGATAGAGCGACTCGCTGACGAGGTGATTGGCCATGCCGGCCCTCACGGCGAGCGCCGAGAGATGTCTCGCGAACGCGCCGAGTGCGGCGCGCTCGGGCAGGAGGATCGCGAAGTGGTACAGACCGAATGCGCCTTGACGGGCCGGCGCGATGCCGGGCTTGGTCTGCAGATGCACCAGCGGATGCTCGAGCCCATGTGGTCCGAGCGTTGCCGCCTCAACGGTTGCCTCGTACACCTTCAGCCCGATTACGTCCTGGTAGTACGCGATGGCGCGCTGGACATCGCTGACCTGTAAGTGGACCCGACCGACGTGCGCCGCATCAGGCAGCCGAAACGGCATCCCCTAACGTCCCACGATGCGCCTCGGCTGTCGAGCACCGATCCAACTCAGGTATGCTCTGGCCGCATGAGCGCCCGCGGCCCGGCGAGCGAGCGAAGCGAGACGAGCCGTCGTGGCGCGGGGGTGGGGCCCCGCGCCACTTCTAAATGCGGACATGACCGCCGATGGGGTTGAACACGGGCACGCGCCTCGGGCCGTATGAGATCGTCAGCGCCATCGGCGCCGGGGGTATGGGCGACGTTTACAAGGCCCGCGACACCCGGCTCGATCGCACGGTTGCCATCAAGATCGTCCGCACGGATTTCAGCGAGCGATTCGAGCGCGAGGCGCGCTCGATTTCGGCGCTCAATCACCCGAACATCTGCACGCTCCATGATGTCGGCCAGCAGGACGGCACCGCGTTCCTCGTCATGGAGTTCGTCGATGGCGCGCCCATCGCGGGGCCGATGCCGATGGCCGACGTCATCAAATACGGCATCCAGATTTGTGACGCGCTCGAAGCCGCGCACAAGAAAGCCATCATCCACCGCGATCTGAAGCCCGCGAACATCCTGGCCACCAAGTCCAGCATCAAGCTGCTCGACTTCGGGCTCGCGAAGCTCCAGCCGAGCGCGAAAGCGCCGGGTAACGAGGCCACCGTGGCGGCACTCACCGGCGCGCACACGATTGTCGGGACGCCGCAGTACATGGCGCCCGAACAGATCGAAGGCCGCGACGCGGACGCGCGCACGGACATCTTCGCGCTCGGGTGCGTGCTCTACGAGCTCATCACCGGCAGGCGCGCGTTCGACGGCAAGACGACGTCGAGCGTGATCGCCGCCATACTCGCCACCGAGCCGCGAAAGATCAGCGAGCTCGTGCCGATGACGCCGCCGGCGCTCGAGTGGGCCGTGCAGCGCTGCCTCGAGAAGGATCCGGACGCGCGGTGGCAGAGCGCGCGCGATGTGGCGCTCCAACTGAGATGGATCGGCGAGCATCCGGAGCAGGCTCAATCGGCGGCTGCAGCTGGGAGCAAGGCTTCGTCGCGTTCCGCACTGCTGGCCGGACTCGCCCTGGGCATCGCCGTCACCGGACTCGCCGGCGCCGTGTGGCTCTGGATGTCGCGCTCGGACGGCACGGCGACGGGCTCGGCCTCCGCGTCCGTCAGCCTCTCGCTGTCCCTGCCGGCGGACGCCTCGTTGTCCCTCACGGGTAGGCGGCCGGCCATCGCGCTGTCTCCCGATGGACGCTCGGTGGCGTTTGCCGCCGACACGGGGAA
>Ga0137427_10000626_pt1 | contig 17737 bp, 15 predicted proteins | sample EasRivERMZT700_2_FD_102309 | JGI IMG/M metagenome (GOLD analysis project Ga0137427, IMG submission 102309) | Soil microbial communities from meander-bound floodplain in the East River, Colorado, USA - East River MetaG ERMZT700_2 | ecosystem: Environmental > Terrestrial > Soil > Floodplain ...
AACCGCGTGTTGTTCACGAGGAAGGCATGGAGCACTGGTGATTCGTGAGAAAAGAACAACGCGCCCTCGAGGATGTCGGTCGGATAGTCGTACGGAAAGTAGATGTCGTGGAAATGCACCAGGACGCCACTATCGAGCCGGGGCAGCATCTCGAGAATGATGCGGCTCACCTCGCCCGCGGGCCCCAGGGTGTGCGTCGAGTCGACGAAGAACAGATCGCCGGGACCCAGCTTCAAGAGCGGCTCCCAGCCGAGCGCTTCGACCGGCCGCGCCAGCAGTTCGATGGCGCCCGACGCCGCCAGCCGCTTCAGGTAGTCGGTCGGAAACGGATCGACGCAGAGCACGTTCGGCGAGTATCCGGCATGCTCGGCCGCCGCCAGGATCACGGCGGTGGACACGCCGCAGCCGATCTGCACGATGCGCTTCGGCTTGCCGCTGTGGATCACGCCGAAGAGGACGTCCGCCTCGACGCGCCCGTATCCCTGCGCCCCGTTCTGACCGCAGGCGTACGCGTGAATGTCCACCGCCTCGATGCGCGCGCGCACGTCCGGCGTCACCATCGCGCGCAGGGCGTCGAGCTGCTCGTCCACATCGGCGCCGTTGACGCCGATCATCGTGTAGGGGTGGCGCCAGTGGACCGACCCCCGCAGCTTCGCGATGTCCGGAATCTCGGAGTAGAAGTGGCGCGGCAGCACGTCCAGGCCGAGGCCCTGGAACGTGTGGAACATGCGCTCCGACGCGCGCTTCCCCGCCGCTCTCAGCCAACGCCGCATGGAGTCTCCGCGGTCTCGCACGCCCGTCCGGCAACGTCGTAGATCGCCCGCATGTCACGCGCGACATCGCTCATCGACCGGGGCGGCCGGACGCCCTTGGTCAACCCGGCCACCAGCGGTCGGTCCGATCCGACGCGCTGGAGCACGGCGCTCCACGCGTCCACCGAATGGTACGGGCGGACGAGCAGTCCGTCCACCCCGTCCGCGATCTTGTCGGCGATGCCGCCGAGCGCCGAGCCGATCACCGGCACGCCGGCGGCGTACGCCTCGAGCACGACGAGCGGCCCGGTTTCCATGCCCTGCGACGGCGCCACGACCATGTCGTATTCGGCGAGACGGTCAATCACGGTGTCGTAGTCGAGCGGCGGCAGAAAGCGGATGCGCGAGTCGCCGGCCGCGAGCCGCCGCCAGCCGTCGAGCAGGTCCGCCGCGGCGCTGCTCTGCACGACGCCAAAGACGTCCAGCGTGACGCTCGCATCGGCGGCGTTGTGCAGCGCTTCGATCAGGAGCGCCGTGCCTTTGATCGGATCGACGCGGCCCAGATGCGCGAGCCGCAAGCGGCCGGACATGCACGAGCGGCGCCGGGCGGGCGGGCGGTGGCTGACGATCCCATGTGCCACGCGCGTGATCTTCTCGGCGGGCACGCCGTTTCGAATGAGCAGCTGCTCCACCCAGGGCGCCAGCGCCACGAAGCGATCCACCGACGCGAACAACTGGCGCGACGCGCGAATCCGCCCTTCCATCAGGCTCGACATGCGCAGCGCGGTCCACGGTCCACCCGCCAGCCCGGTTCGACCGACCAGGCGGCCGGCTGCCGCCGGCAGTTGCGCGAGTGTCCGGCTGGTCCCACGCCCGAGGCCGTGGCCGTGCAGCGTGCAGGCGGTGCACCGGCGCACATCGAGCCGGCCGTCGCACGGGTTCGTGCCCCACTCGAGGAGCGTCCCGCGCTGACACGTGGTCGTCGGCGTGTGGTACGTGAAGACGACGGGCACGCCAAACGCCTTCGCGCGCTCGACGAGCTGAATCGAACACGCGGGTGTCAGCGCGTGCTGATGGACGACGTCCGGCCGCTCGGCGCGCAAGAGGCGATCGAACACATCCGCCGCCGCGCGGTCACCGTCGCCATAGAGCTCGTGCAGATCGAGCGGGCCGCCTTGCATCGCGAAGCGGCGCACGGTCACACCGTCGTGGTGGTAGCGGGCATCGCGGAGCGCCGGCGCGGCCACGACGGCGTCGACGCCGATGCTCTTCAGCTCCCGGCACAACGCCGCGACGTAGAGCTCCGTGCCACCGGGAGGATCCGGTGGAAACGAGAAGGCGACGTGCAGGGTCTTCACGGTGGCGCTCGTCTATCTCGCCGGCCGTTCCGCGACGCGCACCGGCTCCTCGGACTCCCGAGGCGGCTTGAGGGCCGACTTCAAACTCTCATACGCGCGCCGGCTCGTCAGGGTGGCCAGCAACCGGCGCGCGACAGTGCTGCGCCCGGCCAGGCTCGGACGGAACCGCACCGCCGCCAGGTAGCACCGGCGAGCGTCGGCGGTCATCCCGAACCCGAAATACTTGTCGGCAAAGTCCAGGTAGTGGCCGGCGTAGATCCGCCGCCGCGCGCTCCGCTTGGCCGCCTCGAGCGCGGGATTCGCCTCCGGCTGCTCGTAGATCCGATCGAGCAGCCACATCACCGAACGCTCTTCCGATCGGTTGCGCGAGACCGTCGTGTGGTGATTCGCGCCGTGCAGGCGGTAGTCGGCCAGCGTGCGGTCGACGTAACAGAACGGCCCCAGACGCGCCGCCATCAGCGTGAAGTACCAATCATTGAAGGCCAGACCGTGGGGCACGGGCAGCGCATCCATCCAGACCGCGCGGCGCGCGGCCACCGTAGGCGCGCACACGAAGTTCCGCTCGAGGAGTGCGACAAACTCCGATCCGACGAAGTCTCCCTCGTGTGGACGGTCGCTCGAATGGCCGTTCGGGCGACCCTGCGCGTCGATGATCTCGGCGTTGCCGTAGACCAGCGTCGCCTCTGGATGCGACATGAGGCGATCGCAGACCGTACGCATGAACTCCGGGTGATAGCGATCGTCCGGGTCGATGCGCGCGACGATGGGCGCGCGCGCCAGCGGCAGCGCCTCGTTGATCGTGACGATGTGACCGCGGTTGCGCGTGTGCCGCACGATGCGGACCCGCGCGTCCTTGAGCTCGATGCGGTCGAGCACCTCCGCCGTGTTGTCCGTCGATCCGTCGTCGACGATGACGACTTCGAAGTCCGGCGGACTCGTCTGGCCGAAGATGCTGTCAAGGCAGTCCGGGAGGTACCGTGCGTAGTTGTAGCACGGGATGACGATGCTGAGGTCCGGGACCCTGGACGACATGGCTCAGTGACTCCTGATAACCCGTGCCGGCACGCCGACCACCGTCACGTCCGGCGGCACGTTCCGCACCACCGCCGCGCCGGCACCCACGATCGTGCCCGCGCCAATCGAGATCTTCTCGATGATCGTCGCGCCCGCGCCCACGTAGGCGGCGTCACCCAGTTGCACGTTGCCGGCCACGACCGCGCCCGGATTCACGTTGACGTAGTCGCCGACGACGGAATCGTGGGAGACGGACGCCTTCACGTTGAGGATGCAGTGCGCGCCCAAGCGGACGCGCGCTGTGACGACGCTGAACGGCGCGAGCAGCGTGCCGGGGCCGATGTCCGCGTCCCATCCGACGCTCGCCGTCGGATGGCGCAGCGTCCACCACTGCAGGTGCGGCGATCCGAGCGCATCCACGCGCGCGACGAGCCGCCGCCGCGTCGGATTGTCGCCCACCGCGGTGATGCAGCGGAGCCGATCGACCCGCCCGCGCAGCAGGTCTTCGAGCACGCTGAATCCACCGAGCACATCGACGGGGCCGCAGCGGCCGACCGGCTTGTGGTCGTCGATGCAGCCGAGCAACCGGATCGAGGTGCCGGCGGCGCGAAGGTCGGCGACGTAGGAGCACACCTCGGCGGCGTGTCCGCCCGCGCCGATGACGACCACCGCGACGTCCGCTCCGTCCGATCCTCGACGATCCATGTCCCGCTAGGTGCTGCGAACCTCGGCGCCCATGTGCTTGAAGGTCTCGATGAGGCCGACCAGCTCCCGATGGCCCATCGAGCCGATCTGCGTCAGCTCCTTCAGCCACTTGGCGTTGCGATAGAAGATCGATTCCGGGTCCGGAATCTGGCCGCCGACGATCGCGTCCACCATCTCCTCCGCGCCCAGCTCGACACTCACGCGCGGCCGGAACCCGGAATCGAGCATCCGGCGGTTCGAGACGCGATAGTTGCGCTTGTCCTGATCCTGCGTCGCGACGTGCACGACCTCGAGACGCGGATTCATCGCGCGGAACGTCTTGACCAGGTCGACGACCCGCAGGTTCTCGTTCGCGACGTTGTAGCACGCCCGCCGCACGTCGGGATTCTCCAGAAAGTGGATGAAGGCGCGCGCGCAGTCGCTCACGTGCAGGAACGGGCGCCACTGCAGCCCGTCGCCGAAGACCTTGAGCTGTCCGTAGAGCACGGACTGGAAGCTGAAGATGTTGACGACGAGGTCGAAGCGCATGCGCGGCGAGAAGCCGAACAACGTGCCGTTGCGCAGGATCGTCGCCGTCCAGTTCGGATCGGCGAGCTCGCCCAGGATCTTCTCCGCGGTCACCTTCGAGCTGGCGTAGACCGTGAGCGGGTTCGTCACGCCGGTCTCGTCGATCTGTCCTTCGTTCTCGCCGTAGATCGAGCACGACGACGAGAAGAGGAAGCGAATGCGCTCGCGTCGCGCCAGCTCGGCGAGTCGCGCCGTCACGCCGACGTTGACCTCGTCGGTGAGATCCGGATGCAGGTCCGCCGACGGGTCGTTCGAGATCGCGGCCAGGTGGATCACCGCGTCACACCCCTCGAGGAGCTCCTGGCCCAGCGCGGGCTTGGTGAGAATCGCGCGCAGGTCTTCGCGAATGACCTCGACGCGACGCCACCGCGCCGTCTCCCCGGTCGACGAGGCCGGCGACCAGAGCCGCCGCATGTGATCGAGGCCGAAGTACCCGAGGTCCACGACCCGGACCTGATGCCCGCGTGCCAGCAGTTTCGGGACGAGCACCGACCCGAGATACCCGGCGCCGCCCGTGACCAGGACTTTCATGCGCGCACCTCCTGCTGCTTCGAGGCCTGCTTCATCGCGACCGCTTCCGCCTGCGCGAGCGCTTCCGCGACCGTCTTCATCTCCGGCTCGGTGATCGTCGACGAGAACGGCAGCGTGATGACGCGACGGCTGAGGTCCTCCGTCATCGGCAGCGGCCGATCCGCGAACGACCGGAAGAACTTCTGCTCGTGCACCGGCGGGTAGAAGTACGCGCGCGTCTCGATGCCGCGCGCCGCGAGCGACGCCATGATCGCGTCACGGCTGGACTTGAGTCCTGGCGGCAGCTGAATCGTGTAGTCCTTGTAGGTCGAGAGCACGCCGGAGGGCGCCGTCATCGCGCGGAAGGACGTGAGCGCCTGAATCTGCTTCGTGTAGAACGCCGCCTTCTGCTTGCGCGCCTCGAGCCGCGCGTCGAGCAGGCGCAGGTTGTGAATGCCGACGATGGCGTGGAACTCGCTCATCTTGCCGTTCAGGCCCGGGAAGTGCGCGTCGTAGTTCGCGAAGATGCCGTAGTTGCGCATCTTGCGCAGCTTCTCGATGAGCGCCGTGTCGTGCGTCGAGACGATGCCGCCTTCCACGCTCGTCATGACCTTGGTCACCGACGTCGAGAAGATCTCGGCGTGGCCCGATCCGCCGACGCGAACGCCATTGCGCGACGATCCGAACGCGTGCGCGCCGTCGTAGAGCACCGGGATGCGCTGGTTGCGGCGCGCCTCCTCGAGCTTGACGATCGTCTCCACCTGATCGGTGCGGCACGGCAGCCCGTACATGTGCACCAGAATCACGGCGCCGACGTTGGGCGTCCCGCGCAGGACCCGCGCGAGATCGTCGAGGTCGGCGTTGCCGTCGTTCGCCACGTCGACGAACACCGGCGTGCAGCCGGCATACAGCACGGCCTGCGCCGTGGCCACGAACGTGAAGCTGGGAATGACGACGCGGCTGCCGCGCGGAATGTCGAGCGCCTGCATCGTCATGATCAACCCGGCGGTCGCCGACGACAGGCAGCAGGCATTGGTGCCGAGGTACTCACCGATCTCGCCTTCGAACTGCTGCAGGTAGCGCCCGAAGTTGGTGATCCGGCCGTTGGCCATGATTTCCCGGAACGCGTCCTGCACCGCGTCCATCGGGGGCATATCGGCCTTGATCAAAGGAATGCTGGGACCCTGCTGCTGAGCCATCGGTCACGTCCTCCAAAACACTTGGCGCCGGGCACACCCGCGCGCCGGCATTGTCGATGAGCGGAAACTAGCTGCGAACGGTTTCGACGAGCGGCTCGGCCGCGCGCGTGTCGTGCGCCGCGCCGGACACGGCGCGAATGTCGAGTGAGTACGGAAAGTTGAGCACGCCGGCGTACTCGTCCCGGCGATGTCCGAGGGGCTCGGTCGCGATGCCCATCTCGGGCACGCAATCGAGGTTGTTGATGAAGCGGCCGTTGCTGAACAGGCTGACGTGCCAGCGATACGGACCGGGCTTGAGGGGGAGCGTACTCATCACGTAGGTCAGCTCGTACACGCCCGGATCGAGATCCAGGTTGTCCGTGCCCGTGCCCCACATGACTTCACCGTCGCGATCGTAGAGGCAGATACCGTGGTGGCCGTTGCGCAGCGGTCGATCGATCCGCAGCCGGAATCGCACCGTCGTCGGACCGAAGCCATACAGCGTGTGGTCCGCGGAGCCGGACTTGCCCAGCGTCCACCCGAGGAACTCCGCGCCGGGGGACGACGCCAGGTCGCCAGGCGCCGTGCGCGTTTCGAGAAAGCTGGCCTCGTACCGGTTCGTGACGTCCGCGGTCGGTCCGGTTTCGATGAGCGTGCCGCGGTCGAGCCAGACGATGCGGCTGCAGAGACGCCGCAGCTGATTCATCTGATGCGACACGAACAGGATGGTCCGGCCGGCCTTGCTCACGTCGTCCATCTTGCCCAGGCACTTCTTCTGGAAGGCGATGTCGCCCACGGCGAGGACTTCGTCGACGAGGAGAATGTTCGGCTCGAGGTGCGCCGCCACCGAAAAGGCCAGGCGCATCTGCATGCCGCTCGAGTAGTGCTTGACTGGCGTGTCGATGAAGCGCTCGACGTCCGAGAACGCGACGATCTCGTCGAACTTGCGCGCGATCTCCACCTTGCGCATGCCGAGGATCGCGCCGTTCACGAAGACGTTCTCGCGGCCCGTGAGCTCGGGATGAAATCCGGTGCCGACCTCGAGCAGCGAGCCCACGCGCCCGCGGACTTCCGCGCGGCCCGAGGTCGGCTCCGTAATGCGCGACAGAATCTTGAGGAGCGTGCTCTTCCCGGACCCGTTGCGTCCGATGATGCCGACGATCTCACCTTCGTGGATTTCGAACGAGACCTTGTCGAGCGCGCGAAGAATGTTCGCGCCGTCGGACGGCGCCCGGCCGCCGGCCAGCGCCTTGACCATCCGGACCGGAGCCCCGGCCGCACGCACGAGCGAGTCGCGCAGCGACCCATAGGCTTCGCGCCGGCCCAGGGTGTACTGCTTGCTCAGCTTGTCCGCGAGAATCGCAGGGCGCATCAGACGATGTCCGCGAACGTGCGTTCCATCCGGCGGAAGTAGAACAGCCCGCTCACCAGCAGAACGGCCACGACCCCGACCGACATCAGTACGGACATGCCGGCCCAGCCGCTGGTGCCGAGCAGGGCCCAGCGGAAGCCCTCGACCACGCCCACCATCGGATTCAGCGCGTACACCCACCGCCACGTTTCGGGCACCGTCGAGATCGGATAGGCGACCGGCGTCGCAAACAGCAGAATCTGGGTGAGAAATGGCAGCGTGTACCGGATGTCCCGGTACTTCACGTTCAAGGCCGAGAGCCACAGGCCGATCCCGAGCGCCGTCGTGACGGCGAGCAGCGCCCAGAGCGGGACCGTCCAGAACGCGCTGCTGGGCATGACGTGGTAGTACGCCATCAACCCGAGCAGCACGCAAAAAGACACCGCGAAGTCCACCAGACCGACGCACACGGCGGACATCGGCATGATGAGACGCGGGAAGTACACCTTGCTGATGAGCCGCTGATTGGCGACGACGCTGTTGGACGACTCACCCAGCGCGAACGCAAACAGCTGCCACGGCAGCAAGGCGCAATAGACGAACACGGGATAGGCGATGCCGTCCGACGGCATCTTCGCGAGCTTGTGGAAGATGAGCGTGAAGACGACCATCGTGAAGAGGGGCTGGATGACCGCCCACGCCACGCCGAGCGCCGTCTGCTTGTAGCGGATCTTCACTTCCCGCCACACGAGGAAGTACAGCAGCTCGCGGTACTCCCACAGCTCGCGCAAGCGAATGGGCACCCACCCACTCGCCGGTGCGATGACGTGGATCGGCAGATCCGGCGTCAGGTTGACAGGGCTCGTCGACGTCGCCACAGCTATCTCGTGTGAAACCGCCGCCTACGCCTTCTGCGGCGAGCGCTGGTAGTACTTGCCGTACGCCTTGTGATAGTACGCCGAATAGTAATAGGCGTGACGCTCGATGTGCACGCGGTTGAGCACGGCGCCGAGGAACTTGGCGTTCGCGTTGCTCAGCTGCTCGATGGCTGCCGCCGCGCTCTGCCGCGGCGTCATTTCCGCGCCGATGACGAAGAGCACGCCGCCGGCGGTGTGCGCGAGCAGCGCCGCGTCGGTGACGGGCATGACCGGCGGCGCGTCGATGATCACCGTGTCAAAACGCCGCTTCAGCTCCGCGAGCAGCTCGTCGTACTTCTTCGAGCCGAGGAGCTCCGCGGGGTTCGGCGGAATGTGGCCGGCCGGCAGGATCCAGAGGTTCTGAATCGTCGTCGGACGGACGGCGTCGGTGAGGACTGAGTCACCCACCAGGAGGTTCGAGAGGCCCGGCTCCTGCGAGCGGCCGAGCGCTTCGTGCATGCGAGGACGTCGCATGTCGGCGTCGAGCACGATGGTCCGCTGCCCCGTCTGCGCGAGCGCGATGGCGAGCGAGCTGGCCACGAGCGTCTTGCCTTCGTGCGGGCCCGTGCTCGTCACGACGATGGAGCGCGCGCCTTCGTCGGCAGAGGCGAAGAGGACCGCGGTGCGGACGGCGCGGATGGCTTCACTAAAGGCCGCCGTGGCTTCCCCGTTCAGCAACGGCGTCTCGCCGTGCTGGTTCTTGATGGGCACCACCGGCACCATGCCGAGGCACGGCATGTTGAGGTACGCCTTCACTTCGTCCGGCGTCTTGATGCGGCTGTCGATGTACTCGAAGCCGAACGCGAGCGCGAACGCGAGGAGGCATCCGCCGAAGGCCGCGACCATGAGGTCGCGCTTGACCTGCGGGAGCACCGGGGTCCGCGGCACCTCGGCCTTGTCGACGATGCTCACGTTGCTGCCCCGGAACTCGCCGGCCGCGCCGCTTTCCTTCGTGCGCTCGAGCAGGTTCTCGTAGAGCTTGCGGTTGCTCTCCGCTTCGCGGACGAGCGCCGCATACTGCATCGTCAGGCTGTCGACGCCGATGACCTCCCCCTTCTGCTTGTCGAGGTCCTTCTGCAGTTGGGCTTCCTTGTTCTTGGCCATCTCGTACTCGTTCCTCACGTTCGAGACGGCCTTCTCGGTTTCTTCCTTCAGGCGGAGCTCCGCGGCCTGGATCTGGTTGGCGAGGCTGACGCGCTCGGACATCTTCGGGGCCAGATTTTGCGCCGCGAACTCCGCGTCGCGCGCCTTGTAGTTGGCGATATCCGCCTTCGCGCGAATCACGGCTTCATTCGACCGAATCGACGGCACCGCGTCGATGGACACGCCCTCTTTCTGAAGACTGAGGATCTGGTTGTACGCCTCTTCCTTTTCCGATCGGTAGATCTGGGCGGACGTCAGGTTCGAGCTCAAGGCGCCGAGCCGCTGCACGATGATGTTCTGCTTGTCGTCGACGGACACGGTGTTGTGCCGTTCCTTGAAGCGCTGCAGGGCCATCTCGCTCTCGTTCACTCGCGTGCGCTGCTCGATGAGCTGCTTGCCGAGGTACTCGGCCGCTTCACGGGAGCTCGCGAGGCGGAAATCCAGCGACTGGTTCCGGTACTCCTGCGCCAGCATGTTCACCGCGGCGGCGGCGTATTGCGGGTCCGTCGAGCGGAAGCGGAGGTTGAACAGACGCGCCATGCGGACCTGTTCGACCTTGAGGCTGCCGAGCAGGCCGTCGATCCGGTGCGACTGCATCGTGGTCTCGTGGGGCTCCGGATCGGCGATGGGCGCCGGCTTGGCCTTCGACACCATGGACGAGGCCCCGGACCGCACCGATCCGATGAGGCCGCTGACGCTGAACGCGAAGCCTCCGGAGGACGCCGGCTGCTTTTCGGCCAGCTTCGCGCCGTCGAGCGCGGTGAGCGTGCGCGTCGCGAGCGTCCGGCTCTGCAGGATGTTGTACTGCGTGGGATAGAAGTCGTCGTTCTCTATCCCCTCGGTCCCGTCGAGCGCGGTGTTGAGCGTCGTGACACGGCGCGCGTCCTTCTCGACGAGCAGCTGCGTCCGGGCCTCATACACCGGCACCGCGCGAATGGTGCCGATCGCGCCGGTGAGGAACACCAGCAGGAAACCTGGCAGCGCGACCCACCGCCGCTTGAAGAGCACGCGGAGGTAGTCCGTCGGATGCCACAGTGGGCTCAGGGGTTGGGGGGCGGAGAATTCGGCGTCTTGTTCATGATGGTCAGCTGCTCCGATGACTAGTAGTTAGAGAATTCGCGACTTGACCGTGATCGTGTCGCCCGGCTGAATCGTCGTTTTCTCGTAGTCGACCTTCTTCAGCTTCTGGCCGGCGCGAATGACGTCGATGCGATTCTGGGAGCCGCGCTCGGCCACGCCGCCCGCGAGCGTAATGACCTGCTTCAAGGTCATGCCGGCGGTGATCGAGTAGGCCCCGGGACGGTTGACGTAGCCGTCGATGTAGACCTGCACCGCCTTCGGCACGAACAGCCGATCGCCATCGTGCAGCGTCAGGTTCTTCTCGGGATTCAGCCCGTTCTGCAGGTCGCGCAAGCTCATCTCGATCACGCTGGGGTCTGCGGTCTTGTCCGACGCCGGCACTGGTGTGCCATCGGCCGCCCGCGCCATGGCGCGAATCACCATCACGCGGTCGCCGGCGTCCTGGGTCGTCGATCCCGCTTTCAGCAGGGCCTCGAGCACCGAGATCTCCCCGAAGAAGTCGAAGGAGCCCGGTGAGCGCACCTCGCCGTTCACGAGCACCCGCTTGTTCGGCGTCTGCTCGAGCTCGGCGTTGACCTTGGCCCGCACCGTGAGCCAGCCATCCTCGAAGAGCTTGTTGCTCAGCAGCAGCTCCACTTCGCGGACGGTGAGCCCGGCGACCTTGAGCGGTTTGTCGAGCGGCGGGACGCTGATCATGCCGTCCACATCGACGCGGAACTTGCCCTTGATCTGGTCGATACCGACGACCTCGATCAGCACCTGGTCCCGCGGCGAGATCTTCGGGTTGGTCTGCTGTGCAGCCCCGACCGCGACACACCCCACGACGAACGCGGCGATGACGCCGAGACGCACAATTTGCTTAGCTGCCATAAGTCACCGATCCCCCAAATCGGTAGCCGTGAAACCCACGACCATCCACTCCCGAGACTCGACGCATGTAGTCGAGGTCGAAACCCACGCGCACGCCGGACGACAGGTGCCGTCCCGCGCCCAGGCCCCAGGACCGCGTGCGATCCCGCCGGCCTTCCGCTCCCACCACGCCGTCGAGGCCGCGATAGCTCAGCCTGTTGGCGGCGACGCGCCCGACCACGTCCCACCCGGGTCCCAGCATCTGCACCACCGAGAAGTCCGCGCCCGTCGCCAGGTAGTACGGCTGGGTCAACTCGAACGAGTACTCGATGTCGCGGCGGGCGCCGATCGAGAACCTGGTCATCTCGCGCGCGATGTAGCTCAGATTCACCGCGGCGGTCATCCCGGCGTAGTCCGGCACCTGCGCGTCGAGCGTGCGGAAGCGCCGGAACCCGACGAACGCGCTGCCCGAGATCAGGGCGAACGGCTTGAACTCGAGCCCCGGCATGACCGTGACGCTGTTGCTGTTGCGCAGCGGCGTCAGGTCGAACCGATCGCGCTGCAGCCCGGTGCGGATGACGAGCGTGGTGAGCGGCGTCACCTCGTAGCGCGCCGTGAGCATCCCGCTCGTCGTCTGCCGGTTGAGCGCTTCCGCGATCTGACTGCCTTCCGGCGTCACGCGCTCGAGCTCAAATGTGCCGCGACTTCCTTCGACGTCGAAGGCCAACGTCGGCCCAATCACGAGGGTCACGCCGCCCTTCTGCGACGACGTCGTCTGCGGCACGCGCGCGTCGAGCTCGAGGCTGGCCGAGCGCTCCGTGCGCGCGAAGCTCAGACCGCCAAACGGCGTCAACCGGCTCATGCGCCATTCGCCCATCGCACTGTGGCTCCGACCGACCGAACGCTCGGATGTGACGCGGCCGAAGTACGACCACTCCGCGGCGCTCGTCGCCGCGAACCGCGCGTTGCCGATGCGCAGCCAGGAATCGAGCCGGGGCTCGAACGTCGCGGTGAAGTCCTTCCGCGCGGCATCCGTCGAGCGCAAGACGTTCGAGTCGACGCCGAAATTCCGAATCGAAATGCGCGGCGTCAGGCCGAGCGGACCAAGGCGCACCTTGGCCGTCGACGCGCCATCTTCGACGTGTTGGGCGAGCGCGGATGCAGGCACCCCGAGTAGCAGTGCCCACAGACACCCCGCCACACTCATCAGTCTCACACTCACGAGGGTGGCTCTTTCGTTTGGTCTTGCCGTTCCGAGATTGCCGCCCCCACCCCGACGCCGAGCGTCAGGGCCAGGGGCTGCAGGTCACAACGTGGTCACACGAGCGTGCGTAGAACGCGAGCTGGGGGGATTCGTTCGTCGAACTGTCGAGAACAGTCGAGCGAGTAACACTACCTTCCGAGTCGGCAGCCGGTCGTTACCGGCTGCCGCTTTCCGTCGCCGTCGCCACGGCCGTTGCCACACCGGCACCGGTGGCGAGCAGCCACATCGCCGCAGGCACTTTGCCCGCGACGGTCGAGACCAGCACCCCAGTCTTGACGACCGACGTGGCCGTCGAGAGGGCGAAGGGTCCCTGGGTCGCCACGACCTTGTTCGCGGCGGTATCAACGAGCTCGACCAGGTACTTGCGGCCGAGGGGCAGTTTGTCGAACGTGAACTGACCTTGTGGATTGAGCGGTTCGGACTTCACCACCTGGCCGGTCATCACGTCTCGAAGGCGGACCGTGTAGGACCCCGCCTTCACCGTCTTGGCGTCAATGGATCCGCTGATCGATCCGATGACGCTTTGCTGGGCGGCCGCCGACGTCGGCAGACCTACCAACAGGACCGCCATCGCGATTGCCAAAATGCGTCGAGTGGACATCGTCGTTCTTCTCCCTATGAGCGGGTACACCGTTACGTAACTTCGTGAACAATCTTCGTTCATGCTCCAGGGTAAGTCAAGACGATCAAAGCTGAAACAGTATCAAACAGCCTAGTAATAGTGCCATTTCTGATACAGGCACTTACTTTCGACTCGACAGTAAAGATCGCGCCACATTGAGCTGTCGGACCTTCCGGTAGAGGTTCGTCCGCTGGATGCCCAGGGCCTTCGCGGCGTCGCCGACGCGGCCGTGATGGCGCATCAGCACCGCGCTGATGCAGTCGCGCTCGAACCGGGCCTTCGCGTCGCGGAGCGTGACGCCGGGGTCGAACCGCGCCGGCATCCCGTCGAGCGAGGCCTGATCGAGCAGGTCGTCGAGCTGGATGACCAGGCGCTCGACGGAGCGGACCAGACTCTCGATCAACGCCCGCATCTCGCCACCGTTGCCATGCCACGGCAGCGCGGTGAGCAAGGCGAGCGCTGATCGGCTGAACGTCTTCGGGGCGACGCCTTGAGCCTCGCACGCGTGCCGCAACAGGTGCATCGCCAGCAGCGGCAGATCTTCCCGGCGACGTCGCAGCGACGGCATGTCGATCCGCACGTGCGCGAGGCGCTCGTACAGATCGGCTCGGAGGCGCCCCTCTTCCACGGACGCATCGACCCCGCCGTCGACGGCCGCGATCGGCCTGACATCGAGCTCGACCGTGGCGCGTTGTTCGACGATCCACGCTTCGCCGTCGCGCAGCACCCGCGCGAGCTTGGCCTGGACTCGCGCAGGCGCTTCGACAGGATGCTTGAGAAACAGGGTGCCGCCGGCGGCCATGACGAGCGCGCCGGATCGGCCGAGCCGTTCGAGCGTGGCTTTCTCGCCACCGGTTTGACGGGCGTCACCGACGACGCCAAACAGCCGCCGTTCGAGCTCCTGCGGCGCCTCGCCGGCGCAATCGACGGTGATGAATGGGCGATCGGCATCCGGGCGCCGGCCGTGAATCGCACGCGCGACGAGGCCGCGGCCCGTTCCCGGTTCACCGCAAATGCACACGCCGCCGCGAACCTCGGCCGATCCGTGGACGAGCTCCATGACCAGGCGCATCGCCGGAGATTGCGCGAACAAGTCCGCGCCGTCGCGCCCGCGGGGGGCGGGGTGCTCGACGCTGAGGCGCTCGAGCACGTTCACCACAATCGCGGACAAGTCCCGCTCTTCGAGCGGCCACGGAAGCAGGTCCGTGACGCCGGCGTGAATGGCCTCACCCGCCACTTCCGGTTTGGCCGGATCGACGATCGCGGCGATCGGCATGTGCGGATGCCTGGCGCGAACGACGCGAATCGCGGCGAGCGCAGCCCGGTCATCGGCCAGATCGAACAGGCACAGCGCGAACTTGCGCGTGGCCACGGCCTGCAGCGCTTCGGTCACCGATCCGGCCAGCGTGGTTTGCGCTCCGCAGCGCGCCAGCCGCTCACGGACGAGCGAACGATCGCGGGCCGTGCCGGGCAGGTAGAGCACCGACACCGACGTCGCGGACGCCTCGTCGAGCGTTGCGGCCGAACCTGGTTTTGGTGGCGCTCCGGTCACCATCTCACTCGCCTCCACCTTTCCCGGCGGGGGGAACCTGCGCCGCTTCGAACTTGCCGTCGCCGTCGGGGTCGACCTCGATGCGCACGACGTTGCCGTCGGCGCCGTACACGAGCCGGCGATCCGGGTAGCCCTTGCCGGCGAGATCGAACTCCACACGCGTCAGCACGTTGGCTTCGTAGTGCTCCCACTTGTCCATGCGCCCGTCACGGTCGGTGTCTTCTTCGGTCCGCGTGAGCACGCCCTGACGGTAGAACTCACGGCGCGTGATTTTCTGGTCGGGTTCCCCCGCCTCATCCGCGCGCTCGATGACGTTCGTGGGCGCGCCCTTCCGGGCCGTGGCCCGCGCGGAGACGTAGTGCTCCCAACGGTCCGTCTTGCCATCGCCATCGCGATCGATCTCGATCCACTTGATGGCGGTGCCGTCCATGTACGCGCGCGTGTCAGGCTTGCCGTCGCCGTCGCGGTCCGACACGATCTGCTCGAGACGCCCGTTGGTCTTGTTGTAGACCGCCGTCGTGCGAGGGTCGTCCGTGTTTGCAGCGGTGCCGCAGCCGGCTGCGGCCGCGAGCGCCAGCAGTCCCAGCGCGCCAGTGCGCGCATTGACGAGCATCCAGTTGTGCATCAGGAATTCGGATGAGCGTGGGCGGGTGGAGCTTCGCCCTCTCACTTACAGGCGCGTTGCGGGCTGGGGCCCGCAAAACGCCTTCGTCGATCCCGCCGAAACGTACGCAGGCCGAGCCTAGTACGGACGGACATCGGCGGCGTCGACCTCGACGCTCACGCCCTGTCCGATGAGTCCGACCGAGAGGACGAGCCTCGCGTGCGAACCTTTTCTTACCAATCGGCCGATCACCCCGCGCAGCGGACCCCACTGCACTTCGACCATCTGCCCTTCGTGAATGAGCGGGCACGGGTCGAAGCGGAGCTCCGTGCGCACGAGAGTGCGCACGCTTTCAATCTCATGCTCGGGGATCGCGGCGGGCCGGCCTTGAAACGAGACGAGCGTGACGACGCCTGCACACTTCAGCACGGGCAGTGAGGCTGATGGGTCGAACCGGGCGAAGCAGTAGCCCGGAAACAGCGGCCACTCGATGCGCTTCTTGCGATCCTTCCAGCGGCTCCACCGCGCCACGGTGGGCAGAAACGCGTCGATGCCCTTGTCGACCAGCTGATCGCGGACGCGCGCCTCGTGGCGCGACCGCGTCCAGACGGCGAACCACTGCTCCAGCGCCGCCTCCGTGCGGTGGCCGGTGGTTCGACATGGTGACGAAAGATCGTCGGAGTGCACACCTCCAGCGATCGGGCTGAACTGGGCCATCGTCCGCGAGAATCCTTCCGCGCGTGCTGACGAGCCTCCGGCGTCCCCGGGGTTGTCGCACGCCATCGGTGTCTATTGAGCAACGGCCGTGCCACGCGAAGCCGTATCCGCGACGACACGTCATGTCGCCGCAGAGGAACTCCCTAAGTGATTCATTTGTCGTCGGTTCGATACACCGCCCGGAGCGCCGATTGGCCGTGCTCGAGTCCGTCGCGTGCAGTTCAGGGCTGCCGTTCCTGTGAGCGCCAGACAGTTCCGTAAAACTGAGGGCGCGGAAGCGCCGGTACTGGGGTCAATTTGGCTCACGCGGAGGCGCGGAGAGGACCGCGTCACGAGCCGTGCTGATGTGCAGGATGCGCCTCGCGATCTCCCGGCCGGTCACGCCCGCGCCTCCGCGCCTCCGCGTGCAATCTCTGCCGGTGACCGAAACTGACTCGTTATGGATTGCCCGAAATCGACCTCGGAGCTCGATTCACGATTTCGGCGAATCGACCTCCGAGGTCGTTTCGGTGACCGGGCCCTGGCGCCGGGCGTAGAGGAAGGAGATCACGAAAATCGCGACGACGAGGCTCACCGACAGCATCGAGGGGATCTTCCAGGACACCCAGTGCATGTCGTGGGTGTAGTCCGCCAGGAGCTTGAAGGCCACCCAGCCGATGATGATGAACGCGCCGTCGACGAGCGCCGGGTACTTCCGGATCAGCTCGATGAGCTTGCCGACGACCAGGCGCATCGCGATGATGCCGAGAATCCCGCCCGTCATGATCACCCACCGCTTCGGTGACATCGCCACCGCGACGAGGATCGAATCGATCGAGAACGCGAGGTTGACGACCTCCACGCGAACGATCGTGGCCCAGAGCGGATTCAACCCGAACCCGGGCCGCGCCGTCGGCACGGCGCTCCGCTCTTCGGCGGACCGGCCCCCAAAATGCTGATAGGTGAGATAGAAGAGGTACAGCGAACCCAGAAGCTTGACCCAGACGACGGTGATGAGCCATGCGGCCAGCAGCGTAGCCGCGATACGAAACACGAACGCGCCGACGAGGCCGTAGCGCAGGGCCTTGCTGTGCGCGTCCTTTGGCAGGCCGAGCACCATGATGGCCATGACGAGCGCGTTGTCGGCGCTGAGCAGGCCTTCGAGGATGACGAGCAAACCGACCGTGAGCAGGTCGCCAGGTTGGACGTCGATGGGCACGAGTGCGCGTCAGTATCGGATGAAACGCGGCCGGCTGTCACGTGGGCGGATAGGAAACGGCAGGAATGAGCCGCCCTCATCGGTCATGATATGTAGGTTCAGAGGCCATGGAGTTCAAGGACTACTACGCGACCCTCGGACTCGATAAGAAGGCCTCGGCCGCCGACATCAAACGGGCGTACCGGCGGCTGGCGCGCAAGTTCCATCCCGACCTCAATCCGGGCGACAAAGCGGCCGAGGCGACGTTCAAGGCCGTCAACGAAGCGAACGAAGTCCTTGGCGATCCAGACAAGCGGCGCAAGTACGACGACCTCGGCGCCAATTGGCGAATGTACGAGCAAGCACCGCGCGACGGC